>Ga0181585_10002983_pt1 | contig 14945 bp, 31 predicted proteins | sample 071ome_29_FD_132469 | JGI IMG/M metagenome (GOLD analysis project Ga0181585, IMG submission 132469) | Coastal salt marsh microbial communities from the Groves Creek Marsh, Skidaway Island, Georgia - 071407BT metaG (megahit assembly) | ecosystem: Environmental > Aquatic > Marine > Intertidal... | reverse complement strand
CAAAATCAGAACGAGTAAATGATGAAGCGCCAGTACGAGTGATAACTTGTGGCGGCATATCTTCATGCGCCAAAATTAATACATCGTTACGTTGGGTATACGTTAAAAACTCGTGTGAGTCTGCAGTCCATGGGAAACCAAGTATTGTATCTACTATATTTCCTGTATCTGGGTCTTGAATTATTACTGCACCAGATGAGCTATTGTTGTCGTATCGAGTAGATATTAGATATTGCTGTTCATCATTAAAAACAAAAGGAATTAACCTAGATGCAGCTTTGTGATCATAAGCCAAACCTAAATTTTTCATGCCCATGCGACGCTTAACGCCACCTTGAACAAGATTCATTACATTGGTGAGAGTTTCCGCGCCATTAACGTAGGACTTTGTATCGCTACGTGCCGCCATTAATGGGTCTAGTTGACCAGACGCAAAGTTAGTCTGGAGCGTTCTGACCTTTCTCATGGCTTACATTCTCGCGTTAACTAAACGATTTAGGTTTACCTTTCTGGTTGTTTGAGATGATGCATCAATCTGTTTTGCTTTACGAATTTGTAACTCAGCCTTTTCATCAAAAAGCTGTGCCATATCCGCTTGCATAGATACGCCGCTAGCTAATGCAGCAGCTAATCGATACTCAATCCCAAGCCGGAAAAATGCAGGCCAATCAGTTTCAAGAACTCGATATGTTCCATCTAAAACAACAGTCTCATTTACCCCTGCATCGCAGTAAATGTTGTCATCATATCGGTCAAATTGAATTGGACTATCACTTACAGTCACAGCCCTTACCATCAAAATATCAGATGGTATTTGATAAGCAGCGTCCCAACGTGAAGCAGGTTCGCTTACTAAACGGTTTAACGTGCGTTGTGCCATCGCAAAACGCCACGGATAACCCGCTAATTCAGACTCAACAATTTCATCATAGATAGCATTAAGAACAATAGCTTCTGAGCTATCGTCAGTAAAAGCAGTAATTGGCTGCATACCGATTAATGCACAAGCTTTTTGTGCAACGGCTATCTTTGTTGTCGCGCCCATAATAATTCCTAAAGAATGGGGGCCGAAGCCCCCAGACTATTAGCTACCGTTAACTACTGTAACAGTGGTAGCACCAGTGGTGCTAGACACTACACAGATGTCGATGGTAGGAGTTGATGAGTCGATCACAATGATCGCATCACCTTTCTTTAATTCAGCGTATGCGCTGTTGAAGTAACCAGATGCAGCTACAGTAGCAATTGCATCGGATGACTTGTAGATGTACATAGACTCGTCGCCTACGTTCATACGCTTCATGTTGTCAGCTGAATATGCCATGAGTTACCCCCTTAAGATTCAGTGTGCTTGAGGATGTAACAACCATTGTCGTCAATCAAGACTGCGCCTTGCGACATAGAAGCTACCATCAAGTGAGCTTGCTCTTTACCCTGCCAAGTAACGTCCATAGATACTTCAGCACCAGACGCAGCACCTACTGCTGAACGGTGATAAGCCAAAGAGTTACGAACAGCACCAGTAGCAGACAAGCCAGAGTGAGTCATGACGAAGAACGACATGAAACGCTTAGCAGAGAAGCCCGCGCCTTTCCAAGGCAACTCAGCTTCAGGCACGTAGTCACGGCTTGAGAACTCAGTAATACCCATCAAGTCAGTCCAACCCTGAGGTGAAACCAACAAGTAACGCTGACCGTCATCAGCAACGTCATTGTTACCAAACGCTTCGTAGATTTCTTCAAGTTTAGCTTGAGTAAGAGCGCCAGTACCAGTGGTTGCGTTACCAGAACCGTCAACTGCATCAATGATGAGCTGATCAGACTGACGACCCAATGCGTTAGACAAAGAAGTAGATACAGCGCCACGCTCGTCGTGCTGAATCTTCAACTCGTCAAGCTTGTCGATGTACTCACCTAAGTAGTAATCAGTGAGTGAACACTCTACTTTGGTGTGCTCAAGATTCGCCAATGGAACTTGTGCATTACGTGACTTAGTACCTGCAGTGCCAGTACCAATTTTTTGGAAGGTGGTAGATTCACCTGTAATGTTTGTCTTGCGACGAACAGTGTTGAGAAGCTTTGCACCGTTACGCTGATAAGCTAGATGTACTTCGCTCTCAAACTGTTTAACAAAGGCTGTATCGATTGTGTTAGCCATAACAGTTCTCCAATAGAGTTTAATTAAATATCAGCTTGTCCTTTGTCGAGTCAGCCTAGTTACCCATGGGGCTAGGCATCAGCGCATCGGGGCTATGGGAAGCATATACAAGGGTTGCTAAGTTAGCAAGTACTCACTTACCCATAATGCTTTTGCCACGCTTTTGTTACCTCGGCGCGGTAAGCATCATCGATCTCGCCCTGCTTCCAGTAGCGAGGGTCATCCATCATCTGACGGAGCTTGTCCTCATTCACATTGCCAGTCATCGGCTCGCCTTCAAAGCTTGATAGGCTAGGCTCAGACTGCTCAATGCCAATAATTTTTTCCAAAACCTGTATTGCGTCAGCGGTTACAGCAAAATCTGCAATTGCGTTGTATTCATTCTCATCAAGATTCTTATTTAGCCACATATCCACACGATCAATGCGGTCTTGAGCGTTGTCGCCCAGTGCTTTTAGCTCTCCTTCTCGGTCAGGCAAGCTGCCAAAATGCAGATCAAAGTACTTGTTAATACCATCTTGGAACTGCTCTTGGCTCATACCTTGTTGGTGTGCGGTTTCACGCCACCAATTTAGCATTGGGTCATCTGATTGCATCTGAACATCCCAACCCTCGGGCATATTGGGAATCTCAGGTGCAGTAAATTCATAGCCTTCGGCTGATTCTGGTACGCCTTCTTTGCGCTCAGACATTAATTCGGCTTGCAATTCTTCTTTCAAGCTAGACGCACGTTGGCTAAATTTTTTTTCTAGCTCGCTGTACGACTTTGCCATGCCCTCAATGTTTGGTGCGCCTTCTTCGGCATTCCAAAACTTTTCAGGCAAATAATCAGGGCGAGATGCTACCTCTACCGCAGCTTCTTCAGTGACCTGTCCCTCAGTTGGAGCAGATTCAGTTGTCATTTCAGTCATGGCTGATCTCCTTTTTGTGCTTGCTTAATACGTTGCTCAATAATGCCCACAATATATCGTTGACCTTCAATATGAGCTAAAGAATTAGGGTCAAAACTTGGCCCCATAACACGCTCAATACTAATTGAACGCAGATACTTTAAGGCAAACTCTCCCGACTTTCCTTTAAAAGCTAGGGCAATTGCCTCATTAATCTGTTTTTCTGCATCTTCTGACCTTGCAATGCCATCGATGTTTTTCAAGGTAACATTCCTTCAGGTAGTGGTTGTGCCGGTTGACCCTGCTGTTGCATCATCATTTGCTGCATTTGCTGAGCTTGCGCTTGTTTAGCTGCAAGTTGACGTGCAGTTTCATCTATTAAGATTTTGTTTGGCACTTCATACCATTGCGCCAATTGCTTAACCGCTTCACCTGCGTCAACAAATTGAGATGCAGCCTCAGGCCCCATAGTCTGAGTAACAAGGCCAATAAAGTTGGTAAGCTGCATGATGTCTTGATTGCGCTGCGCACGAGCAAGCGGCGACTTTGCAACAATCTTAACTTCGCGTCCATCAATCTTAGGTATTTCAATTTTGCCCTGCTTCTTCAAGATAGATATGACGCGGCGAATTACTGGATTGACGAACTCAGCTTGGAGTCTGCCGTAAGCCGATCCAATAATTTCCGCAAGATTTCCCTGACGTGCAGCGACTTCTGTTGCTGACATCGGTGTAGTATCTGTCCTACCTAAGTCCACGTTGTACAACGCTCGCTTAATATTTTCCTGCATATTCTGAATGATTAACTGAGATACATCGAACTTTGCAGGAGAGGTAATAGCTTCCAAGCCCCGTGAATTCGGGCTTCTTGGGACAATGGTTCCGGGAATTAGCTCAATTGTATCAACATTAATTACGCCATCATCTTCAGCTTGCCAGATACCACCAATAGCCATCTGTGCATTCTCTAGCACAAGCTGCATTGTTAGATTACAGACCTTGATTGCCGGTAGCGCATTCATTAATGGGCCACGACCATAGGTTTCACCCGCCGCTTTTGACCAACGGAAGTTAACCCATGGGCGAGAGCCTTCACCTTTAAACTGACCAGACACAATTTCGGTCTGTGATTCCAAATCAATGACGCAATACTTATAAATTTCTTTGGTTTTATCTGACCAATCACGGTAAACCGCATCAATAAGTGAGCAGTTACTATCAGGTTTTTGACTGATTTTATTAGTAAGCTGTGAACCAAGCTTGGCTTTAGGCCATACAACCTTAAGGTCTTTTGCTTTAACTACACGCTCACGGTAAACACCATCGATCTGATCAAATGGGCCACTATCTAATATAACTTGAGTCTGTGGAACCGATAAAAATTTAACCGGATTAACTTCGTCACCTTCTTCGATCAGCATATTGGCAGTACCAACTGCTAGGTCTAAGAAACATTCATGCACTTCTTGGGAAAAGTTAGAGTGCTGAATGATCTCGGCAACGTATTCGGTTATCTCATCTAGCTCACCTTGAATTTGCGAGCGAGTTTCACGTGGAACATCGCTGCCCGCTTCTAATCGAAACCAGTTTGAGTAGTTTGGGACGATACCTGCTTGCAATCGAGAGGCAAATTCTTGCACTCCAACTACTGCTGTTTCGTCAAATATCTTATCCATGCGCGATTGACCTGCGGCTTCTTGAAAGAAACCTTCACGCAATGGCAAGCTATAGTCATAACACTCCTGCCATACATCTAGCCAGTTATTACGTGCCGCTTTTGCTTTGTTATAGCGTTTAATTATGTACTCAGGAGATGCCATAGTCTTAGCCTAATGTGCTTTTTTTATCGTCATAACCACCATACCCTGAAAGCATGGTGCTGCCGGAACGCTGTAAGCTGTAAGTTGCAGATCGTGCTTTTGATTTAGCAATATTAATGCGATCTTGTCTAGCTTCTTCTTCGCGGCGTTTAGTCTGAGCTTGTAATTCTGGATCAGGCGCAGGTGCTTTAGGTGTGCTAAATGCAACAGTAGAAAGTAGTAATAAATCCATAACTTACCCCAGTGTGTCTTTTTGTCCGTAACCAGTAAAACCACCAGTTAATAAACTTTGCGAACCACCAACCAGACTTCTTGGTCTTTTTGTTGCTCGCTTTCGCGCTTCTGCAACTTCAGCTCGATCAACTTTTTTAGGCTCGGGTGCGGGTGCTTTTGGTTTGCTGCCCATTACCAATCTCCTCGATGTATTTCAGTGCCGCCAGTACGCATAAGGTACTTATACAACTGCCACGGTGTCCAGATAAAAAATTTATCAATGCCTAGTAAGTGCTTGATAACTTCGGTGCAGTATAGTACGGGAACATTAAAAACGGAATTCTTGTCCTTACGCGGGCGATAGCTCACGATTGTCGCGTTGTAATCTTTTTTTGCCCACTCGATCACATCTTTAGCCCTTTGAGGATGGTATATCCACGTTTGAGTCCATTTTGAAGTCCAATCAAAATAAATCCAATGATAAGACTGAGGCTGATAAGCGATAGCGCAAACATGATGAAAACCTTTTCGAGTATGGAAAAAGTAATCCCACCAACGCTTTCCATTATCAACATCCCGAAAAATTACAAGCCAGTCGAATTCCGGCGGCGAACCGAGTTCCACCCCTGATTCTGTTTCCCGAATCCCGCCCTCTGATCCCAGACGTTCCATCCTTTTCTCCCATTAGCCGCTTGCGACGGCTTGTTGGCGTTCGTTGTCAATGCGCGTCCCTCGCCCGCACCAATAAATAGGTACTGCAACGCATCATGAACGTGTGAATATTTGTTTTTTGTCGGCTTTTCTTCGTACCGCACTTCGCCGCCTACGGCGACACGGCGATAGTTATAGCCACCACGAAAACCTTTGATCAAGGTTTTGCACTCAGAATCAATTACAAATCCGGCTCGACCGTCAACCATACGTCCCAATGGTGCTTGAACTGCCTCAATTCGCAGAACTGGATCGTTACTTGGCGCGGGATACGCCTTAATTCCATTGGCTCGTAGGATTTGAAACGGCGTAATTTCATCGGTCTGCGCTCTAAAGTCACCGGCGGGGTCGCCGTAGATGTGCAGCTCTTGAGACGGGCAGAAGGTTTGGATTTCATGTCTAAGCAATTCAGAGAATCTAACAGCGCCCATGTCACGTGTGACGACCTCATGGAAAATTACCCACGTTCCATTTGGCATCCGCTGACCAAAAGCAGCCGCCGGAGTTAAGCCAAAGTCGATACCAATATACACCGGCAAGTCAGTTCGCGGCTCGATCTTCTCTTTGGCGATGTGTACTTGCTCGGAAAACATTGGATATATCGGCTTACCTGATTCGATTGTGCCTAGTTTATTCAGAACGTAGACATCAATCCAACTTTTCGTTTTACCTGTGATGATCTTTTTATAGTAATCAGCAGGGAGATTTGTATAGTTTTCAGCCAGACGGTTGTTAATGTACTTGGTCACATTTCCGTCACCATCCTTAATTTCCGTCATGCCCGCCGGTTGATTATAGAAAACCCAGTCATCAGGCTTAACCAACATCAGGGCTTCTTCACGCGGCACATTATCTGGCATTGGTGCTTCGCCCGCCATGATAGGCCACCAATGATCATCGTCCGGCGCGTTAGTATCACAGATCACGCCATACCAAGTCGGCCCGCCATCCTTAATCGAGGGAAAGCGCCCAACACGCATGGTGCAAGCATCGATGATGGATTTACTGACTTCCCGCGCCTCATTAACCCAGACACCAGTCAGGTCAAGTGATAGCAATTTCCGGACATCTTCCTCTCGGTCGAGGGCAAGAAACAAGACTTCAAGCTCAATATCTCCAACAGAAATATTGTGATTGTAGGGAACAGACCACCCGAATCTCCCAAAGACATCTTCGGGAAACCAGTCAATCCAAGTCTTGATTGTAGTGGTTTTCAACTGAGGATTGGTATTCCGCACAACCGCCCAACGCGACTTGCGCTTACCATCCTTGCCTTTCTTTTGCGCCGCAGCCCTACGGAAGATTTCAACACAACAGGCTACCGACTTACCCGAACCTACCGGCCCACGTAAGCCACGAAAGAAGTGATCATCGATCATGAACTGCCTAACGGTCTCCCCGCTAGGCTTGTAATCAAACTTGAACAACCGTCTTGCCTTTCATGACCTTGGTGTCAATCAGGTGACGCAGACGCTTTTCCATTACCTCAGGCCCCATGGCCTCAATGATCTTGTCCGCTTCCCTGTCGTTATAAAACTCAGGCGGGTTGTACTGAATAAAGACTCGTTTAGCTACTTCGCGCAGGGCGCGCAATTCATCAGGGCTAAGGCTTGTCAAAAAACTCATTTGCTTTCTGCCAGTTTTGTTCACGCATTACGGCTTCTTTTGCACCCTTTGTCTGACCAGACGGGCCAACCGAGTACAAACTCTCAAGAGTCGCTGCTGCTTCGGGGTCAGGTTTAGCAGGTGTGCGGCTCCTTTCCAGATACGGCTTCCATCCTTCGGCATTTGCTTTCTTGTACTCCTTAGCGTGACTACCTTTTCCCGCCCAACCGTCAATGTAGGCTTGCTTGTCCGCAGGTATCGACCCAGTGCGACCACCGGCTATCCACTTATCCACATTGGTACCGCCCCAAGAATAGGCAAGCAAAGCATCAGGCACATTACCTTTGTACTTAGTCAGCAACCCAGATAAGTACTCTCTACCAAAATTATGGTTCTTAACAGGATCATATAATTCAGCAGGACGTAAGGGTGAAACATCATATCCTGCACCCATGGCAGTAGACGGCTTAATACCCATTAGCCCTACAGCACCAGAATAGCTAACACTATTAGGCTTACCAGAACTCTCAACGAACTCGACATAACGAGCTACGTTATCAATCTCCGTCAGGTACTTCGGATTGCGCCACTTCGACATCTTGCTCTACCTTTTTGGTTGCCTTCTTTTTACTGACTTTCTTCTTAACCGGAGCTTCAAATTCAGCAGGGGCTAACTTAGCCTTCTGCAACTTCAGGATATGTTTATCTTCCATATACTGAACAATTTTATCTAACTCGTCTAACTTGCGATCAACCTGAGTCAAATGATTGTACTCATTAAAGTCAGCAATGATGCGCTCAGTTAATCCACGCATCTTTTTCTTAATCTCTGAATAGTCCATATCTCGCCTTTAGGAACAAAAAAAATATATTCAGGCGACAGGCTAAACCCCTGTGTGTGTGGTTGTCAATGAGCTTTTGAAAGAACTGTGTTTGTAGGGGTGAATCACGTGATCACCAACGCCAATTTTTAACCCCCCAAGTCAATGTTGATGGATATGTCACCACCAACCGCTACCTGAGAACGATCAACAGGCTTAAATCCTGCCCGATCAAGCATATCCTTACTGGCCTCAAGCGCTACATACCCACTCTTGTGATCGATAAGCTGATTGATCTTTGAGAACGCTCTAGCCGCCCCCAATGTCATGCCTTCCTGTATCGCCGTATTCATTGCTTCCCGAACGTGTTGTTTTTTCAGGGTTTTGTTTACCCAAGCAGGATCGGTATTCAAATGCTCGGCGATACGCGCTTGCGTCCACGAGGTTGACAACACAAGGTCAATTAATTCTGCCTGTTGCTCGGTTACTTGCAACTGTTTACCAGACTCAGATTTAATCAACTCACTAGACATATCAACACCTTGCAAGACTGTCTTGCTATATCGGGAATGGTTATGGATTAGTTATATAGATAACACCAGTAAAAAACTCTGTCAATATCCTTGTGGAGATAGACAGTCGTAAGGTGTTGATAAGCATTATGATTTATTTTTGCTTGGTCATCCTGACCAGACTGAACTGACCGATTCATGGCAGATTGAACTGCCCCTCTCGGTCAGTGTGGCTAGACGTTGTTACGCCACTTAGATTAGCTTGCAGCCGCCATCCATGGCTTGTCAGCGGGGTTTACCGCTGCCACTGCAAGCAATGAATAAAAAGAAAGAGGCATAGCCCGTCTTACGGCGTTGTCCCTGATGTTGCGGACTATAGTCGCTGATCATGTCGCGTCAACAGTCTGCCCGCGCAACCGTGTGGCCTATTGACCCGCCCTGATACTAGCGACTATTAGCCGCGCAACGGACAAGCGCCGTTAAGACAAACTATTTTTAGTAAAAACAAAGGAAAGACGTTATGAATACTTACGATCTAATCTCAGCACTAGCTGCTGACTTCACCGACTTCAACAAAGAACGCATTGTTGGCAGTCTTTGCTACACCTCATTCAATCAAATGAAGTACAAGCGTGAAAAGATCAACGAAGTTGTATCTGAGCTTCGTGATCTAAACGAACATTACACTGGTTCAGAAGTTCAAACTACTTTGATGGAAAGCAAGACAGAGTACATCCAGTCACTCGAAGATCAGTACGACGAGATGTATCGCCTACATGAAACAGCTCAAGAAGTCATGGTAGCTGAATTTGACAAGCGTTGGATTCAACCAAGCAATCCAAACTCACCAGACAAAACTCAAACTGCTGCAAAGCAAGCAGCAGCAGAGTTACTAGCTAAGTACAGCTAATCAACCAGTCCTGAGCAAGACTATAAACTGCTCTATCTTGATAGTGATTAACAATTAGATACAGTGATGTATCTATTATACGATATTGTCATAACGAGGGTTGGCGGTGAATCACCAAGCCAACTCGATCACAGCGAAAACTAAGGGGCAAGCAATGGCTGAAATAGATCAGGTTAAAAGACAGATGATGTACGACGATGACTTCATCGATGCCCTTGGTGATTATATCAAGGGGCTTGATGAAGAAACTAAATTCTTGGAGCTGTACGATTTTTGGTGGAGATGGATAGAAGAAAATATGACACGGGAAGATGTCACCAAGTTTATTAAAACAGGAGAACTGTAATGAAAGTAGAGGAAATAGTAGACAAGCTAGAGCGTCGTACTCGTAGCTTGGAAGATGCTGACATGACAATCGATGTCGGCTCAGTAACAGTCACTAGCTTTAGTTGGGATGACAGCGGTCACGTTGATCTCGATCTCGATGACGCAGTAGTTGTGACTGATTGTGACAACCTACCTACCCGTCACTGGAAATACATTGAAGATGATGACTACATCGAGGTGATCGATGAGCTGAAGTCAATCCAAGAAGCTAAGGACATAGATCGTGAGGCCATTCAACAACGCCTTGACCAAGCAACCAAGCTGATTGGCGAGGCATATCGTTTACTCGAAGGAGATCAACTGTAATGTATACCGATGACTTAATGGTGCGGATGGACGCACTGATTGATCGCAAGATCACTATCCGAGATAAGCTCGAAGCTATCTCATTTCGCCTCGATGATGAGGTAATCAAGTATCAACTGTTTCCTTTGGTCAATGAATACCAAGAGGTTGACAGTCAGATACAACATATCGTAACCGCAATGGAGAAAGCCAATGGGACAATCTAGAAAAGAACAACTGGATAAAATCTTTATTAAGTATCCAAACAAATCACCGGCACAAATTAGTAAGGATCATGGCATTCCTTACTCAACAGTGTATGCCTATCATCGTAAGTTTAATAAGCCTCTTGCTGTAATCGAAGAAGAATACACACCAAGGATGCCAGTAAAGAACGGCTTTAGTGAAGCGCAATTGATCTGGTCTATGGTGATCAGCTTTTCAATAGGCGCAGCTTTTGTTGTATTAATGGAGTACATCTAATGGGCAAAGTAAAAGACTTGTTATGGGAACCCAAAGATTTTGATCAGGTGTGGGATGAAATGACCAACGATCATGATCCTGCTCGTGATTATTATGAGGCAATTACTAGCCTCAAAGCGATAGTGTCCACTCACTTATCATGTGATGTGGATGCTGATAAAAAACTTATCTGGCGTATAAACGAGATGATTAACACACTAGAGCAGCGGCTCTAAGGAGATCAAGATGTCTGCAAGCATCTATGAAGAAATCACCAATGGCATTATTGAGTCATTGGAAAACGGCGTAGTGCCATGGGTTAAACCATGGGCTACTAACGGCAGTGACGTACCCAAAAATGCTCACACTGGCAGACCATACAGCGGTGTTAATATCCTACAGCTCTGGTTGTCAGCAATGCAGCATGATTTCCCTATTCAGCAGTGGCTCACATTCAAGCAAGCCAAAGAGCGTGGTGGCAATATCATCAAGGGGTCTAAAGGAACTAAAGTATTGTTCTGGAAGATCGGAGAAAAAGAAAAAGATGGCAAACTTGAAAAGACTTTTGTTGCGCGCAGCTACACAGTATTTAACGTGGCGCAATGCGAAGGCATTGATATTGTTCAGCCTGTTGATGTTGAGTTTGATTGGGATATGGACAGTGGAGTCGATGATCTAGTTGCGCATCACAAAATTGACCTGCGTCATGGTGGTGATCAAGCATACTTCTCACCAAGTCAAGACTATATACGGATGCCAAAGCGCACCCAATTCCCTGACGCAGAGAACTATTGCGCAACCCTGTTTCATGAGATGACGCACTGGACTGGTCACAAAGACAGACTAAATCGCAAGCAGCGTGGCACATTTGGTGGGCCAGATTACGCCAAAGAAGAATTAGTTGCCGAGCTAGGTGCAGCGTTTATGTGCTCAAGGATGGGTATTGTAGGTCAGCTACAGCACGAGAGCTACATTAACTCATGGATACAGGTACTCAAGGATGACAAGCGAGCTATTTTTGTAGCATCTAAATTAGCTGAGCAAGCAGCAAATTATATTCTCGATGATGTTATTAACAGTGAGGTACAACATGACTATCAAGTCGCCTAAAGATGCAGCAGATGCAATGCTAAATTGTTGCTTACCTAATGGAGCAAGACTGATTGACTTTACTTACATGGGTGGTCATGTAAGAACAGGGGTAGTGCTTGCTGAACAAAAAGGTGTGCAACCGTATGTAACGTGGGAGTTTTATCGTAAAGATTTTAGTACGACATCTTACGGTCATTACTTTAAATCATTAGTTGCAGCAGCGTGTGACTATGAAGAAAGGAAACAAAAGTATGAACAAGAATGAATGGTCAATGTACCAGTTATTAATGCGATGGGTGCGTGAGGACATCAGCAAAGCTGAAGAAACCTTACGTGATTTAGCTACGTTAATGGAACGATTCAAACCAAAGGGGGATGAAGATGGCAACACTGAACAACCGAAAGGTGATTGAGATCGAGATCGATGGCATTGACTTTAACGATGCGCCTGACTTCTGCGATGCGTATGTGTATCACGCGGTGTTCGAGGACACAGGTGAAAACTTGACCGAAGAACAAATGGATCAACTCGTTACTGAAAACTACGATGAAATATATGAACTGATATGGGAGTCAAGATAATGTCAACGTATGAAGTGACCATTGAGTTTGAACCAATGGTAGTGCAAATCGAACTTGATGGTGAGTTTGATATTGAATCAATCAACCAGATCGCTGTTCAAATGGATGGCGATGGGCAGATCTACCATGATAACTGGTGGGTAGGGTATGTTGAAGATGAAGAAGGCGAGCAAGCTTGGGCTTGTTAGTAGCCCGTTTATCCCTAAGGTGGGCTAGCCCTTATGCAAGTACCTGATGAGGGTCAGGTTCGGGATAGCATTGCCCTGATCTCAGACATAGCCTTGCTTGCTATCTCTTTGTTGGGCGGTGGCTTGGGTAAAGCCTTAGGAAATGGTTGATGGCAAGCCTTAGGCACAGCTTCCAAAGTGTAGCTAAGGAATTGTGCTATCGAAGGGGGCCAGTCTGATCTATCCCTTGCTAGTTCAAGGGCAAACTTTATCCGATCAGGTGGCACAGATTCAAGAGCATCGTACCACTCACGCTTAGCCTGTTGTTCAAGCTCTTTAGATGGGTAGTTACTCGCCCACTTGGTTCCGAAAATGGATGACATTTTGAGAAACAGATGATTGATTATCTGCTTCTTCTTCGAATCCAGTTCTGTATCCAAGGGTCTGGAGTTCTTGGATTGCTGATTGCGCTGAGTTAAACGCGGGTCTAAGTACTTGGTTACTGGTTCCATAGTTGTTGCTCCTTACAGGGAATAGACCAACCCATCCATTCATGATGGTTTGATCTATGACTTGTTGTTGACTAGCTTGACACTGATCGACAATCTCAGCCAGTTTATTAATGGCTTTCTTTTCAGCCAAGGGAGTTAAGGGTTTACGGATTTCACAACGATGTTGTTTGTATTCAGACCATGCTTCCATGTCTAACCAGTTAGGGTAGTTGTGTTTCATTTAATTATTATTACCTCTTGTTTATGGATGTGCGCCACTAAGGAGCGCTTGAGTTTTGACATTGGTGTGTCCATACCTTTGACATCCTCGATGACTTCACCATCCTTAGTCTGGTATTTAAAGTCAGCTAGGTATTTGATCACACGTTTGCTTGGGTATCTAAGGAGTTCGCCATTGATCTCAAATGTGAACACAGGTTGTAACTCCAAGTCCCAGATTTCACCGGCATCAACTAACTCTTTGAGCTGTTCATATCGTTTAGCCTCAGACTTCGAGGCAAATACAATGCCGTCAACTTCGGTTCGCTTTGCGCGAAACTTGTTGCGACCCCAAGCCATCAGGATTTTTTCTTAGGTCGAGCAGTGCCTCTGCCCATGCCAGTAGCTTTGAATAACTTAGGAAGTAGCTTGCCATCTCTAGCTCCACCTTTCTGACGACGGTTCTTCATTATGAGATTGAAGTCGATGTCGTCTTGGATAGTGCTTGAAATCATACTGAGAAATTCTGGTGTCTGTTGCTCAAGTGGGACGATGGCTAACTGACAGTCTAGCGCATCACACAATTGAAGCAACCGAGGCAAGTGAATTGAGTGCTGACCTTGCTCATATTTCTTGAGTGATGACACAGATATATCAGCAGCATCAGCAAGTACAGGTTGTGACATATCAAGACTAATCCTTCTCATCCTGAGATAGAAGATAAGGTCTTGGTAAGTGGTCACTAACATACGTGATCTTCCATGTAGTTCTGCAAGTCACGCACTTTGTACCTAATGGCTGAGCCAATCTTAGAATACATTGGCCCCTTCTTTGAGGAGCGCCACGTTCTAAGGGTGCCGTAAGTAAAGCCAGTGATCTTGGCAGCAACATGGGTATCTACCCAATCGTCGGGTGAGTAAGTCTTATCATCCATCATTAATCTCCATTGACATTATTGTGAATAGGAGTATACTCAAAGCAATCTTGATAAACAAGAGGAGTTCAATGTGAACACATCAAGAGAGAAAGTAATCAAAGCACTACGTAAAGCTAAAGGCAAAGGCATTACCCATTGGGATTTTGCTACAGGCTTTGCACTACGGTCACGCATCGCAGAGCTGCGGGCAGTAGGTGTGGAGATACAAACAAAACTTGAGCCAAACGACAGCAACAACGGTCGTCACGCTCGTTACATCCTAATAAGAGAAAACTTAAATGACAGATAAAAACCTTGAACTATGGAATTCGGTAGAAAAAACCGATCCCAAATACACCAAAAAAGTTACGTTCGGTCGGGGTTTCACCTCGATTGATCCGATGTACCAGATTATGAAGGCCACAGCAGCACTGGGGCCAGTGGGTAAGGGATGGGCTTACACGGTGGAACACTCAACGCTAGAGGCAGGGGGATGTTTAATGGCAGTTGCAGATGTCAGCATCTCCCTGTTCGATGGCACCACCTACGGCCCTGTAAGGGGCTTAGACTTCATCCTTAACAACAAGGGCAAGCTCGATGAAGATGCGCCCAAGAAGGCGATGACAGACGCTCTGACAAAGGCATTGAGTCACCTCGGTATAGGCGCTGATGTATTCCTTGGTAAATTTGACGACAATCGCTATGT
>Ga0181585_10002974_pt1 | contig 14956 bp, 13 predicted proteins | sample 071ome_29_FD_132469 | JGI IMG/M metagenome (GOLD analysis project Ga0181585, IMG submission 132469) | Coastal salt marsh microbial communities from the Groves Creek Marsh, Skidaway Island, Georgia - 071407BT metaG (megahit assembly) | ecosystem: Environmental > Aquatic > Marine > Intertidal... | reverse complement strand
TAGGCGGATGCCCTGACCGAAGAAACGCTCGCAAACGCTAGAGAAGTGGGCGTGGAGACGCTCTCCTTCGCTGTGACTTGCGACCCCGTTGGGGGCGAGAGCCATGCTGTTCAGGGAAAGGTCTTCGGCGAGCACCTTCACCAGGCCATAGGCGTCGGCGATGCTGCTGAACTCGTCCTTCATGACAATCACCTGCTGCTGGCAGGCTTTGAGGAAGGTCAGCACAGACGGGGAGATTCCCGCTGCAATGTCGACGATCATGACGTCCACGGGGCGTTCGAGGGCGGAAAAGGCCCGAATGATGTGGTGAGTCATGGCTTCATCGAGGGCGCCCAGCGATTTCACTCCCGAGGCGCCGGGAACCAGATGCAAATGGGGCCGCACCTGGACCAGGATTTCTTCAAGGGACGCCTTCACCTCGAGCACGTGTCCCATGTGCTTCGGGACGCTGCACCCCAGGAGGATTTGGCTATTGGCGAGGCCCATGTCGGCATCGAGGAGGAGGGTGCGTAGGCCTTCCTCGGCGAACAGGGTCGCCAAGGTGACCGCAATGGAGGTTTTGCCAACGCCCCCCTTGCCGCTGGCCACGCCGATCACCCGTGGCTGGGCACTGCCTTTGCCCATGAGGCCCATATTTCCCCCGTAGCTAACCGTGAAGGGCGAGGGGCCAGGCGCTGGCCGCTCCCGCTTCCGGCTGTTGTGGCGCTTGGTCCTTTGCCGCCCAGGCGGCCATGAGGGTGAGGGAAGCTTCTTGGCCTTCGCGAAGACCCACCTCATCCCCGTGCAGAACGGAAACGCTCTTTCCGGCCTTCAGCATCGTAGCGACAAAGTGCTCCAAGGGCACGTCCTTGTGGAACTGGTGGAGCATAACCGTGTCGGTCTCGGAGCCGCCGAGGAGGGCGTTCAGAAAGGGCGAGGTTAGGCGGTCGGCGGGGAGGATCTGATGCCGGGGCACGGCTTTTAAGGCGGGGAGGCGGCGAAGGGCATCTGCCTCTTCCCCGGAGGCGGGGAGGAGTAAGCGTAAGCGCTGCCCCAAGCCCTCGCTAGCCAGGAGGCTTGCAAGCTGAGCGCCGTCGCGGGCGCGAAGAACTTGCAGGCCTTCGTTTAGGGCCGCTTGCGCCACCTGGCGCCAATGCCCGTCCTCCTGCCCGATGGCAATGATAAGGGTCGATCCGCTTCCGTGCCGAGCTTCCCCCTGGGCCGCAAGGCGTGCGGCCAGGGATGCCTGCACCCGGGGATCCTCCGCACGCAGGATGTGGATGCCCTCTAGGGGATGGACGGCCTCCGGCGCCGTGAGCAGCTGTGCGAGCCACTGTGCTTGAGCGCTCGTCCCTTCGCTCAGCTTCGGGAGCGGTGCAAGGCCGCCCTCCGTCATGCGCTCCAATACGGCAGGAATCGCACTTTCAGGAATGCCCAGCGCTTCCAGCCGGTCCCGGTCCTGGGACTGAACCTGTTCCTGGCGCTCGGCCTTAAGCGTTCCGACCTCGGAACGAAGGCGCGCAAGCTCTTCATGGATCGCGGCTAGCAGGGCGAGGCCCTCATCGGAAGCGCCCACGGAAGGGGCGGCGGCCAAGATGGGGGGCGCAGGGCTCTGAGGCTCGGTCGGAAGGGTCCGGTGTTTCAGGGCACGCTGCACGTCCTGCTGGGTGATTTGCCCGCCCTTGCCCGTCCCCGAGATGCCTCCCAGGGCAAGTTTTTTGCTCCGGGCCAGCTTGCGCGCGGCGACGGTGGCATCGATGGCCTTAAATCTTTGCCTGGGTAGGGGCGCCTCCGGCGCGGACTCGCAGATCGTCGCGGCCGACCTCACCGCCGGTGCCAAGGCTTCTTCCTTCGGGTCAGGGAAGGTTCCGGGGGTCAGTTGTGCTTCGAAGGCCGCCTTGAAGGCCTTGCCGCCCTTGATCTGCTCAGCCGATTCCTTGGCCTGAGGCGCCTTCGGCTCCGCGAGGGCCACGGGGGCCTCCGGCGCGACGACGGCTGTAGCATCCGCCGCTTCCGTGGCGACGATGATCTCTGTGCGGTCATTCTTAAGACGACGGGTTGAGATCACCAGGGCATCAGGTCCGTAGAGGCGCAGGGCCTCGGCGGTGGCCTTACTGGCATCGGGGGCGACGATACGATGGAGTTCCATAGCTTATTCCGTCCGTTGCGCATCGACGGTACCGACCACCTTGATGGCCGTATCGTCAGGAATTTCGGAGTAGGCCAGCACCGGCAGGTCCGGGAGGCGATGACGAAGCACCCGCGCAAGCCAGGGGCGCACGGGAGGAGAAACCACAAGGGCAGGGGCGATGTTTTGCGCCTCCGCTTCCGCAAAGGCCGATCGTAGGGAGCGGAAGAGCCCCTCGGCGAGCTTTGGATCAATGGCCAGCGTTTGCAGATCGTTGCTTTGCTGCAGAATCGAGTGGAGCAGCTGCTCAAACTCCGGCTCCAGGGTGAGCACGTTCAACTGAGTCTGCTCATCCAGCAGGGGCTGCATGATCATGCGACCAATGCGCGGCCGAACGAGGGCCGTAAGCTGATCGGGATCCTGCGTGCGATCCACAGCTTCCGATAGGGCTTCGACGATGGTGCGCATGTCCTTTACGGGCACCCCCTCTGCCAACAGGTGCTGTAGAACGCGGGTGATGGCACCAAGGGGAAGGCGATCGGGCACCAGATCTTCCACCAGCTTCGGCGCGCGCTCGGCGAGCTTGTCGAGGAGCTGCTGGGACTCATCGTGGGAGAGCAGCTCCGAGGCGTTCTGCCGGAGGAGGGCGTTTAAGTGCGTGGCGATGGCCGTGCTGGCATCGACAACCGTGTAGCCAAGGGTTCGGGCGTAGTCCCGCTGGGAAGGCTCGATCCAGAGGGCGTCGAGGCCGAAGGCCGGCTCCCGGGTGGCAATGCCCTCAATCTGGCCGTGGGTGTGGCCCGGATCGATGGCGAGCTCCCGATTGGGTCGCACTTCGCCCTTCGCCCGAACCACGCCCTTAAGAATGATGTGATATTCGTTCGGCCCCAGATCCAGATTGTCCCGGATGCGCACGGGGTGGATGAGGAAGCCCAGCTCCGCGGACAGCTTTTTCCGCACGCCCCGGACCCGAGTCATAAGCTGCCCCCCAGCATCGCTGTCGACGAGGGGAACGAGGCCATAGCCGACCTCGAGACCAATCAAATCCACCGTATCCAGATCGTCCCAGTCCAGTTCCTTGCTACTGGGAAGGGTCTGCCGTTCCTGCTCCGCCTCCGTGGCCTCAAGGGCCACATTTTGCGCCTTGCGTTGGAGGGAGAAGGCCAGGGCGGCAGCGCCGCCGGCGAGCATCAAAAATACGAAATGGGGCATGCCCGGGACCATGCCCAGAATGGTCAGAATGGCCGCGCCCACATAGAGCGCCGTGGGGTTGGCCAGCTGCACCGCGGCCTGCTCGCTCATGCTCTGGGAGGTGGTGACGCGGGTCACCACGATGGCCGTGGCCAGGGAAAGGAGGAGGGAAGGAATCTGGGCTACGAGGCCATCACCGATGGTGAGGAGCACGTAGATGCGTCCGGCGTCGGCAAAGCTCAGGTCGTGCTGAAACATACCGATGGCGAGGCCGCCGATGATGTTGATGATCAGGATCAGGAGCCCCGCAATCGCATCCCCACGCACGAACTTGGAGGCACCGTCCATGGAGCCAAAGAAGTCCGATTCCTGGGAAATTTCCTCTCGCCGGGCCTTCGCCGTTTCCTGATCGATGATGCCCGCGGAAAGATCGGCGTCGATAGCCATTTGCTTGCCTGGGAGGGCGTCGAGGGTGAAGCGTGCGATGACCTCGGAAACCCGGCCCGCGCCCTTCGTGACCACGATGAAGTTAATGATCATCAAGATGCCAAAGACGATGAAACCGACGACGTAGTTGCCGCTGATGACAAACTCGCCGAAGGCCGCGATCACCTTGCCCGCGGCGTCCGTGCCCTCATGGCCGTTCACCAGCACGACCCGGGTGGAGGCGACGTTCAGACCGAGGCGCAGCATGGTCGCAAGCAGCAGGGTGGCCGGGAAGGCAGAGAATTCCAGGGGCTTAAAGGTGTTGATGGCGACCACCAGGATGACCAGGCCCAAAATGATGTTGAAGGTGAAGAGCAGATCGAGCAGGAAGGGCGGGAAGGGAAGAATCAACATGCTCAGGATCAAAAGCACCAGGGCAGGGATGCCCAGGGCGCTTGGATCGAAACGCATGAAGATTTGTCGATAATCCGACAGATTCGCCGCCGCCATTGTCGTCCTTTCCGTCATAAACCCCGGGAAAAGGTCCTGGGGTTTAGCTTTCAAGGAGACAGAGCAAGCTCTGTGCCAGCTGTCCTAGCTAGGTTCGACGATGATCTCGATGCGGCGGTTTTGAGATCGGCCCTGGGGCGTGCCGTTATCGGCGATGGGCTTGCTGTCTGCGAAGCCGCTAATGGTCATGGAGGCCGGATTCGCCGGGAACTCGTCCAGGAGGAAGTCCGCCACGGCGGCCGCGCGCGCCGCGGAGAGATCCCAGTTCGAGTTGAAGCGATCGTTGAAGAGAATGGGGACGTTATCCGTATGCCCATTCACGCTGATCTTCCCGTCTCCCTGGGTGAGCGCCTGGCCCGTGCGCCGCAGAAGGGGGAGGAAGGTCGGCTGGAGATCGGCGCTGCCGGAGGCAAAGGAGCCCTGGTCCGCGAGGCGAACGATAACCGCGTCCCCTTCGCGCTCCACCTCCGCCAGCCCTTCCTCAATTTCCTCCGAAAGGTCGGCGCGTAGCCGAGCATAGAGATCGTCGGCGCTCTTGCCATCGCCGCCCGTGCCCGGCTGGCCTCCAGCGCTCTGTCCTTCGGCGGGGCCACCGCTGGCGTCCCCCTGGCTTTGGCTGCTGGCCACCGTGGGTTCCGGAGCCAGCACCGTGAGGTCCCGGTCCATTTGACTTTGCGCCTCCGCGATCTTCGCGTAGGTGTTGAGCGCTTCCCGACTGATGGGGGCGCCGGCCATGCGTCCCGAGTCGCCGGCTTCCCGGCCCCCGGTAACGTTCGGCGACTTCATCTCGACGATCAGCTCCTGGTCTTCGATGCGCACCTCCACCTGCCCCTTGGCGATCTCCTCCGCAAGCATTTGCTCAAGCTGGGCCTTTTCCTCCGGGGTGGGGAAATCCTCCGTTTTGGTTTCCAGCTTCTTCTCGAGATCGGGCTGGGTTTCGTCCGTGGTTTGCTGGCGAATGGTATCGATCGGCGTGGGCTGGGCTACGGACGGCGTAAAGGCCTTGGCAATCAGGCTTTGCGCCTTCGGCGGCTCCACCACGGGAACAATGCGCTGAATCCCGAAGGCGCTCTGGAGCGATCCGCTAATTTGCTTGTATTTAGGAACGTTCATCTCTGCGAAGGACAGGATGAGTACGAAGAAGCACAGCAGCAGCGACATCATGTCCGCGAAGGTTGCCATCCATAGGGGCGCCCCCGCGGGGGGGCAGCTCGGACATTCCTCCGGAGCATCCTCTTCACCGCCCCCGTCGCCGCCGGCCGCGGCTTCTTCCGCCTCCGCGTCCTCGTTGGGAATCGGTTCTTCGATGGGCTCTGCCTGTGCCTCGGCCATGGTGGCTTAGCCCGCGGCCAGGGACGCCCGAGCCTTGGGCGCAATGAAGGAAGCGAGGAGGTCACCCATAAGCCGCGGGTTGCCGCCGGACTGGATGAACATAATGCCCTCGATGATGAGGGCGCAGTTGTTCGCCTCTTTCGAAGAGTAGTCCTTAATCTTTTCTGCCATGGGTCCGAAGACCATGTTGGCCAAGATGGCCCCGTACATGGTGGTAAGCAGGGCCACGGCCATGGCCGGCCCGATGGACTTCGGGTCCGACATATTTGAAAGCATCTGCACGAGACCCACGAGGGTGCCGATCATCCCCATGGCCGGAGCGTATTTTTCCCCGGCGTCCAGGATCGCCGCGCCCAGTTCGTGGCGCAGCTTCATGCCCCCAAGATCGTTGTGTAGGGAGCTTTTAATCATGCCTGGATCGGTGCCATCGACCAGCATGCCGATGCCCTTGGCGAGGAAAGGGTTGGAGATTTCCTGCCCTTCCAAAGCGATCATCCCGTCCTTCCGGGCCAGCGTGCCAAGCTCCACCAGCTGATTAATGAGATCCACGGGGTCGTCGACCTTCGCGCCGAAGGCCTTGCCGAGGATGCCGCCGAGCTTTAGGAAGTCCGCGAGGGAGGAGCGCATCATCATGACGAAGATCGAGCCGCCCACGACGATCAGGAGACTCACGGGATCGATGAACATCCCAAGGGAGCCGCCCAGAAGAATGGCCATCAGCACCATGGCGAAGGCGCCCACTAGGCCAATGACGGTTGCGATATCCATGCTGCCTCACCCTTTAGCTGTTTTTGGCCCGGCTGTTGCATCACCCCTTAAACCGCGAGCGGGGTTTGCCAGCGCGTCACTCCTCTCGCACTATACAACGATCTAGGAGGGACGCTGATGACCAAAACTTCGAAGGGGCCATCAACCTATTCATTCGGTCGCAGGGCGTTTTTCTTGATGCTTTTTGCCCTCGCCGGCTGCCACGATCCCACGGAGTTGCCGGCCTGTGGCGACCTTTTTGAGATCGGTGAGCGCGGCGCCTTCCGCGAAGTCGATGGGGGCCTGGTCGCCCACCCGGCGGTTAACGTGCTTTTTTACCGCTGTCCCGCAGGGCAGCGCTATGTGAATCGCAGCTGCCGTGGGGAAGCCCAGTCCCTCAGCTTTGAGGCCGCGCAGGCCTACGCGGTGGAGGTCAGCGAGCGCTCCGGCGGCAATTGGCGTCTCCCGTCGCCGAAGGAGATGCGCGCCATTCAAGAGATGTCCTGCGTTTCTCCGGCCTACAACCCCAACATTTTTCCCGAGCTTCCGGTGGAAAACTTCTGGACCAACAGTGAGCTCGAGCTGAGCCAGTACTACGGCTGTGTGGTCTATACCTATCAGGGATCTCGATCTTGTCGGGCGCTGCTCTCGGCGGAACACCCCTTCATGCTGGTGCGCGAGCCCTAGGGCCTAAAGGGGGATCGCCACCAGCTGGGCGGCGCTTCTCGGCGCCGTGCCGGAAAGCAGGGTAAGCCCCGCTTCCTCCTCTTCGATCCAGCGAACCTCGGCCAGCGCCATGCTGCTGTCCACCCCCTGGGCGAGCACATCCTCCGGGGTGCGCAGGCCATCGGCAAGGATCAGCTTATCGCCGGGCTTGAGCCCGGCCTGCCGGCCCCCACTAACCACGTACTGTCCGCGAACCACGCTGCTCACGGCGTAGCGGGGGGCTTCGCAGCTTTGCCGTGCCTCGAGGGCGTCGAACCACTGGTTCAGCCGGGTGTAGATCTTCCCGATATCCCGGGGCTGGACCGCCGGCGACCACTGGCTCGCTCGGGCCCCAAGGCGAAGGCTGTCATAGCCCACCCAGAGATAGGCCGGATCATCTGGAGCGGAGAGCCGAAGCTCTAGGTCTAGCTCAAGGGCCGGAGTGCTTTGCCGGAAGGGGCCGAAGTTTTCCTTCATGGGCGCGATAGCCTTGGCGGGAAGGTTCCACCACCGGGGTCGTTGGCTTTCCTGGCGCACGGAGAGGGCTAGGGTCAGGTGGAGGGGTCGGCGGTTTCGCGGGCCCTCATAGACCGCGCGCTCGTAATCGCTGCTTAGGGAGGCGGCCTGGTGTCGCGGTGCCAAGCGCCAACCGGGCGCCCCTTCAAAGCGGCGGAGGAGTAGGCGCCGGGTTTCCGCTTCGAGCTGCCGAGCATAGCCCGATGCGCCGCTCCCGGGGGGGGTAAGCACCTCGAGGTCCAGCACGGCCATGTGCGCAAGCCCAGGAAGGCTTAGGCAGCTTTCTGCCTCCCCCTGGCCCTCAGGATTTTCAAGGGAGCTCGCGCCGTCTGCCAGCAGGCCATCGGCCCTTTCCTTCTCTTCCTCTTCCTGGGCAGGCTGGGGAAGGTAGCCGGGCATGCGGATTCCGCGAATCTGCCCCGTCGCCTGAAAGCGATTTTGCTCATGGAGTACGCCGTTTTCATCAACCCAGGCGGCGCTGTGAATGCGCGTTGGCTGACTAAGGGCGTGATCCACCATGGCGTTTTTTGCCGCCTCCAGGCGAGCCTCGGCGCTCGGGGCCGAGCCGGTTTCCCCCAGGGCGGGAGCGACGGTTAGGGCGAGGGCGAGGGCGAGGGCAAAGCGATGCATGGCAAGGCCCCCTAGCTCGGGTTGCCGGTGTGGGCGAAATAACCGAGGTAAAGGGCCCGGAGGTCCTGCACCACGTGCTGATCCAGGGACAGGGTCGTTTGGTAGCTGTCGTCCCCCACGGGTTCGATGGACACGAGCCGCGCCCCGTAGATGACCCCTTCCACTCGGGCCCGGAAACGATCATCTTCAATCATCATTTCGCCGATGGTCGTGTCCGCATCCAGATACTGACCAAAGACCTGCTCGGCAAGGGCGCGATAGGCATCGAGCTTCGAAGAGCGAATGGCTAGGAGGCGCCGCTGCTCCGGATTGCTGTGGTTTTGCACGCTGATCACGGCATAGCCAATCCCCACCAGCTGCGATCCCCGTTCGCTAAGGCGCAGGGCCTCGCCGGCGGCATTCCGCGCGCCCCCAAGGGTTAGGGCCGGGCTGGCGGCGAAGGCGCATCCGCCCAGGGCAATGACGAGGGCGATTAAGCCGAGGAATGAGAAGCTACGGGGAGCCATGAGGCGTATCTCCTTGCCGAAAGCCGAAGCGGCGTCATAGAAGATAATCGGCTCTTAGGTCGGGAGCTTTAGGTGAGAAGGTGCTCCCCTGGGCGGCCTGGGGCGCCTAGGCGTCGTCGGTAAAGAGCCTCGATCGGCGACGGGCTAGCTGCCCGAGGCGATCGTATAGGTCCTCGTCGTCGCTGCTCTTTTGAAGGGCGCCGAGGGTACGACGAATACCGTCAAGCTGCCGGGCCAGGAGGAGCTCATTGCGCTTGTGGAGGGCCTGGCATTCCGCCACGAGGGCACGCACCGCATCGAAGCCAGCGCCCTTCCAAAGCGATTCCTGGGTTTGGCGGAAATACAGGAGCTGGGAAAGGAGGGCTTCCCGGGTCTCCGTGAGCTTCTCAAGCTGGGGGAGATCGCGGTTTTTTAGGGCGTCGAACTCTTGCTCAAGTAAACGTTGAAGGCGGCGTGTGGTGTCGAGGACCTGGGAGGCAGCTTCGGACACGATTTGTCCCTTGGCGGAAAGACCTCGACTTTAAAGCAGGCGCTCGATGCTTGCGAAGCTTTCCGCAATGCGCTTGGCGTCTAGGGGGTATTGGCCATCAGCAATGGCCTGCCGGAGTTCGGCGACCCGATCCGCATCAAAGACCGCTTCCGTGCTCGCGCTCTTCACGCCTTCGCTGAGCTCGACGCTGTCCTGGGCCCCTGCCGGAGCGCTTTCGCTACCCGTATTCCGAGTGGCTTCGGCGGACTTTTTGTTCTCCGCTTCCGTCAGGCGTAGCGCTTGCGGGCCGCGGCCTCCGACTCCAGAGATGGGATCTGCCATGGGATTTCCTCGCCCAAAAATTTGGCTCTTAGTTGCCTAATCGACAGTAGCTCGGCAACCTTTAGCACTTTTCGCAAAAAAAGTTTCTAAGAGCTTTCAATCACTTAATCGTCAGACTGGGGAAAAACTGTAAACGAATTTGGGGAGCCGCACTAGGGCGCATGGTCTGCCTGCCCCGGGCCCGTCACCCGGGCGCGAAGGCGCCGCCCGGTCTCCGGATTCAGCAAAACCACGATTTCTCCGAGGGAGCCTTCCTCTTCTGCGATGAGGTCCGCTTCCAGCACCAGGGCGCCCTGGGAGAGGGCAACCCGGACCCTCTGGCCCTTCTCGACCAGCATTGCGCTCGACAAGTCGCTGGCTCGAAGCATGCTCCCGGCGGCGAGGGGGCGATTCAGGGCGACCAGGGGAGGAACGGCATCGGGGTTAAGCACATCCCCGGGGAGGCCCTCTGCGGGGACCCAGGTTTCGGTGAGCTGAGGGTGGGGCAAGCGGAGCTTCGCGGCGAGGGTCGCTTCCGCGCGAAGGACCTTCCGCTCAAGGCGGACGCTGTCCTGGAGGATAAGGTCGTCCGCTTCCAAAGGCCTCAGCACCCTGAGGCGCGTGGTGCCATCCGGGGCCGGGCCCCGATAGGGCTGGCTCCCCGGAAGGGCCTCCGGCGCCGGCTTCAAATCCGCCTGCCGGAGCACGTCCCCCGCCCGATGGGCTGCCATGACCTGCCAGCCTGGAAATCCCCCCGTCCTTGCGCCTCGCGATTTCGGGGCCTTCGCAAAGGTGACTCGAAGAAAAAGCCGTTCCTCGGTGCTTGCGCAATAGGCTTCCACGGTCGCATTGCTAGGAAAGGGCCAGCGAAAGGTTAGGGGGCCATCGCAGGCAGGGACGCGGGCTCGGCGATCGAGGGGAGGGATTTGGATCTCCTCCTCCTGCAGGCCAAGGTCCTGAGCCACAAAGCCTCGCGCCGCTTCGCGCAGGGCTTCCAGGGGATTTTCCTCCTCCGCTGCGCAAAGGGGTGCGATGCCAAGGACCCCAAAGAGGATTCCTAGACCGGCACTTGTCGCGATACTCCGGGGGGCCTTTCCCATGGCACGTCCTCTCCTTTCCCAAGCAGTGTGCCGCTCTCGGGGAGTGCGGTCTAGCGTCGAGCGACCCCATGCGTTCGTCGGCAAGGCCTTGCCTAACTGGCGGCAAAGCTTTGCCGTTGGGGACGCCGGGCCGCCGGCAGGTCGGATCCCTTTCATGGAAAAAAATTAGTGGAATCAGCGGTATGAAGGATTTTTAGGCGCATTGGCATGGCCCCTGCAATTTCTGCGGTGAGCCCTTTTACGCCCTAAGCGGTAATCGGCGGAAGGCAAGGAAACTTGAGGTGGCTATGGCGCGTTTCGACAACATTCTTGGCATCCATGAGCAGGCTCTGGCGCTGCGCAGCCAGCGTATTGATCTGCTTGCCCAGAACATCGCAAACGCCCAAACCCCGGGCTTTAAGGCCCGGGACCTCGATTTTAAGGCGGTGCTGTCTGCCGCCACCGGTGACGCGCTGCAAACGACCCATCGCCAGCACTTTGCCGTGGGAGGGGATCAGAGCCGGGACGGAATGGTCTATCGCATTCCCATGAACTCTTCGGCTGACGGCAACACGGTGGAATCTTCCGTGGAGCAGGCCCAGTTCGGTGCCGCAGCGGCCCAGTATCAAGCGACCCTCGATTTCCTAAACAACCGCGTGTCCGGCCTTCGCCGGGCCCTGCGAGGAGAATAGGCATGGCCGGTCTAGACCTTCAGCGGGTGTTCGACATTGCGGGGACGGCCCTCAACGCCCAGTCCGTTCGCATGAACACCATCGCCTCTAACCTTGCCAACGTGGGATCCGAAGCCTCTTCCGAGGCCGAGGCCTTCCGGGCGAAGCGCACGGTCTTTGAGGCGCTTCTTCGCAAGGAGCAGCTCCATCAAGGCGCCCCCGTGGTGGGTGGGGTGAAGCTGGCGGGTATCACCGATGACCCTTCGCCGGTGATTAGCCGCTTCGATCCGCGAAACCCCAAGGCCGATGAGAAGGGCTACGTCTATCTCTCTAACGTGAATGCCGTGGCGGAAATGGTCGACATGCTCGATGCCTCCCGGGGCTTTGAGAACAACGTCGAAGTGGTGAATACGGCGCGCCAGCTCATGCTAAAAACCCTTGAAGTGATTCGGAGCTAAGGCATGGTTGCTCAAGTCACTCAAAGTCTTCCCACGGGCCTTGCCAGCTACGAAGAACGTAAGGCCGCGGCGTCCGCGCCGAAGAGCGATGAGCTTGGGCGCCAGGAGTTCCTGAAGCTCCTAACGACCCAGCTGCAGAATCAGAACCCGCTCGATCCCATGAAAAACGAGCAGTTCGTCGCCCAGCTGGCTCAGTTCTCCACCCTCGAAGCCACCCTTTCCATGTCCGGCTCCCTCGACAACTTCGTGAGCAGCCGGAAGGAGAACGACGTTTTAGAAGCCTCGAACTTGATTGGGCGCTCCGTTGCCGTAGCGAACGGTCAGGGCTTCCGGCAGAGCGGCGCCGATCTCCCGGGCTATCTCTCCTTGCCGTCCGGAGCCGATGCGGTCTTCGTCAACGTCGTAGGCGCGGCGGGGGATACGGTACGCACCATCGAATTTGGGCAGCAGGGCCCGGGCACCTTCGAATTTGCCTGGGACGGGCTGGATAACGCGGGTCGGGAAGCCGCCCCCGGCGCCTATCGCCTCGAGGCCATGGTGGCCCTGGGTGGCCAGGTCTCCCGGGAGCCCGTGAAAGTTTTCTCCGAAGTCAGCGGCATTCGTCGGGATGCGGCTGGAACCATTGAACTCGAGCTACTTGGCGGGGCCGTGTTGGGCCTCGGCCAGGTGGAGCGTATTGGAAACTAAGTAGGGAGTGAGCCATGTCCTTCTATACCGCACTAACGGGTTTGAATGCCGCCAGCGCTCAGCTCGGGGTATCGAGTAACAACATCGCCAACGTGGGCACCATCGGGTTTAAGAAGTCCCGGGCCCAATTCGGTGACATCTTTGCGACCTCGCCGCTGCAGAAAAACTCAAGCGTGGTGGGGCAGGGCGTTAACCTGAAGGAGATCTCTCAGGTTTTCACCCAGGGGAACATCGTGAACTCCGCGAACTCCCTGGATCTCGCCGTATCGGGTCAGGGTTTCTTCGCGTTAAAGCCGAATCTGACCTCGAACCAGACGGTTTATACGCGAAACGGGGGCTTCTCCGTGAACAACGACCGCTATGTGGTCGATTCCGTTGGTCAGTTCCTTCAAGTCTTCCCGGTAAACGAGGACGGATCGGTAACCAGCACCAGCATCGATGCGGCCGGTTCCCTCCAGCTTCCGGAAACCAGCGGTGAGCCGAAGGCATCCAGCCAGCTGCTCCTCGGGGTGAACCTCCCCGCCGACGCGGAGATCATTCCTAAGCGGGATATCTTCACGAGCGGCCAGGCGAACTACGAGTTCGATCGGAACGATCCGGATACCTACAACAAGTCGACCTCGATCACGGTGTTCGACTCTCTTGGTAACGCCTCTATTGCCACGATCTACTACTACAAGACGCAGAACGCGACGGTGGATGATCCGACGAACAAGTGGCAGACGCGGATCTTTATCGGCGACCGGGAAATTGAGCCGGCACTGCTCAAGGCGAAGAACGACAAGAACGAGGTGCTCTACATCAATAAGTTCGGCCAGCTGTCTGCGGATCCCGCGGCGGTGGATCCGACCTTTAACCCGAACGCAGCGCACCCGAAGTATTCCCTTGATGACCAAAAGACCCAGGTTCCTTCACAGACCGGCTCCTGGACCGGCGGCTTCATGCAGAACGGGGCAGACTTCGGGAGCACGGACCTTATCCCCCTGACCATTACGGGGGATGCGCCGGACAACACGGCGACGGGCGCCACCGATCCCCTGAGCGGGCAGGATCTGTTCCGAGTCAGCATCGATGGCAGCAACTACGTCAACGTGTCCCTGCCCATCAGCGCTGGCGAAACCACCACGCTGAATGGTTCCGGGCTTGCGAATGCCATTTCCTTGGCTTTGAACGATCAGCTTGGTGACGAGCGGTTCTTCGACTTCTCCAGCGCGACGGACAAGTCTTTCCGTGTCACCACGGTCGATGACAACCTCACCGAATCCTCCTATGTCATAACCATCGATCCTGCGGACGTCGGCAAGACGGACACGACCATGCTGCCGGCGGACATCGTCGCTGCCGTGAGGGCCCAGCTAGCCCAAACGCCCGTGGATCCAAACGATCCCGCCGGGGAAACGCTGGGGGATCGGCTATCCGTTTCCTACAACATTCGGGAGCGGGCCATTCAGTTTAAGCCGGCGAGCAGTGCCAACGATAAGGACGTTTCCCAGATTCGGATTACGGGCTGGGATACTACGCTCAATGGCGGCACGGGCGGCGCCGCAGAAAATCTGATTCTGGGCTTTGGGGCGACTTCCGAGACCATCGCCGTGGGCGCTTCCGTCACCCTGGGGGCCTACCTGAGCGATGCGCTCGTGCCCAATGGCGACTTCCGCCTCGATCCGGACCAGCAGCGCAGTGGGATTGATGTTGAGTATCTCCGGGATGAGCGCCGCTTTGTGTTCTACAGCGGTACCACGGGGGAAGCATCGACCATCGAGATCGAGCCGCTCTACCGCTTCCTTGACGCCAATGGCGATCCCACGGGGGACGTGGTCCCTCTTGAGCAGGTAGAGGCAGCCATTGCCGCAGGAACGGCGGCCCTCGCCAACGTTCGTGCCGGCCAGGTGCTGGGCTTCGCGGAGGAGGTCGCTGACGAAATTTTGGTGAAAGCGGGCACGGGCCTCGCCGGGATTCCCGCCGTTACCACGGGATCTCGTACCGGCGTGGATACCTCGGGGACCTTCCCCGTGACCTTCCAGGACAACGTGATTTCCGTCACGGTGGATGGTGTGGATGGGAAGATCACCATTCCCCCGGGCGCCTACACTGGTGACACCTTCGCCGCCGAGGTAGAAAGGCGCGTAAACCTCATCGAGACCGAAGACGGTCGGAAGGTATCGGGGGTGAAAGTGCGCTTTGATATTGACTCTCAGCGCTTCTCCTTCACCTCTGGCACGGCGTCCCGGGATTCCTTCATCAACGTCAACGGCCACCCTAACTTTGGCCTTGCCACAACGACCCAGGCCCGCGGCGACGTGCCGAACGTGACAATTCTTCAGCAGGCCCGGGATGAGGACGGCAACCCCATCTTCGTGGATGGCGATGGCAACGAGACCATTGTTCCCATCGATGGCACGCCGAATTGGGTGCCGGTGTATCTCGATAAGGGCGAGCTGACCTTCGACACCAGCGGACGCCTGATCTCTCCGAAGGAAGGGGCGGCCTATACCCCCTTCGATCCCCAGAACGGTTCCGACCCCATCGTTCTGAACGTGGACTACGGGACGAACTCTACTCAGTTCTCCCAGCCCTTCTCCGTGCTGTCCCTTTCTCAGG
>Ga0181585_10002971_pt1 | contig 14976 bp, 25 predicted proteins | sample 071ome_29_FD_132469 | JGI IMG/M metagenome (GOLD analysis project Ga0181585, IMG submission 132469) | Coastal salt marsh microbial communities from the Groves Creek Marsh, Skidaway Island, Georgia - 071407BT metaG (megahit assembly) | ecosystem: Environmental > Aquatic > Marine > Intertidal... | reverse complement strand
TTATAATCAAGTTGGAGAACACTACTACTGCTATCTACTTCAGCATATAATCTCTCCAACCATCTTTTAAATTGTATGAATTCAATATCTCGATCATCATGAAACACTTCTATCCACACTTTAAAGTGAAAGATGTGTCTATGTGGATATCCTAAAAAGGATACATCGTCCCAATCGCCTGTTGCTAAATTAGGATCTTCTAGTGCCGCAGGATACTTATGTACGCCTTCTTTACTAAATGTTACCCAAATACTTCTCATACAATTCTCCTTACACTATGTTTGTTGCTTGTGGTCCTTTCGCACCTTCAGTAACATCATATGTAACTGCTTGATCTTCATTAAGTGATTTGTATCCGTCACCTGCTATTGCAGTATGATGTGCAAACACATCTTTACTGCCATCGTCTGGTGTTATAAATCCAAATCCTTTTGTTGAATCAAACCATTTTACTTTTCCTGTCGCCATTCTATTTTCCTCTTTTTGAAGTCTTACCTTCGTTGTTGTTAAATTCTAAAGGTACTTCCTTCAAAACTACATGTCCAATTGGACGATGTTCTTTCATTATTTTTCCTTATAGATACATTGCTTGCATTGCTTGCTTTCTAAGTTTACGCTCTGCATTTCTCAAATATGCTCTTCGAGCTTTGGCAAGAGCAACCCGCTTTGCTTTTTTAGCATGGTTTTTACGATTCTGTTTATCTCTAAACAGTTTTACTTTGTGCTTTACTTTTTTCATGTGTTGTCTCCGTCTGTGTATTTGACTTCATGTTTTTCAAATACGACTCTCTTTGCAACCGCATTCGCATTTTGCTTCTTGCGTTTCTCACCATTAGTTTGTGATCTAATGCTGTTAATGTCCTGCTCCTCATAGTTTTTCTCCCAAGGTAAAGGTATAGTTTTTCCTGCTTTTTTCTCACTTACTAAGTGTGAGCTCATATATGCAAAAAAGAACATAACCACAATGAGCACTGCACCTAAAATAAAATTAATTACTTCCATCATATTCGTCCAACAAATCTAACAGTTCGTCGGGCAATTCGGCACCCATAGCAATAAGAAAATCAAAGAAAGATACAATTACTTCTTGCAGTTCTTCTTCATCTCGTAAGTTTCTTACATCTATAGTATTACTAACTATAGATCTGCCTTTTTTGCCTGATAGAGTTATTTTCATATTAGTTTATTATACTATAAAACAATAGTTTGTCAACCACTTTTTTTGGTCCTTTCCAGTTTTTCTAGGCTTAATTTATCCTTTAGACTCATTACATAAGCCGCACCTGCTAGTATTAAAATTGCACCTGCTTCACCTAATAGGTCCATACTTTCCATTTCCTTGCTGTGCAACACTATAAGTCTGCATAGTGCTGTGATAGCAATAATAATGGGCAATGTAACTGGTATGCGTTCTGTATTATAAAAAGCACCAATCATTGCTACAACCTCTGCAAAGATAAACAGCATAAACAAATCTGCTAAAACAACAGATTGTGCTATCCACATACCATACATGTAATCACCGATAGCAATCACAGTGCAAACACCAATGAGAGCAATAATAGCCCTTTCAGTGATCACTGTAGTCCAATGCAATTTATTTGTTTTTTTCAATAGTTCCTTTATCATAATAACCAACTCACTAAAACTAACCTACTGCCTTCTTGTACTTCTGAAACTCCGTGTAACTCATTAGGATTATAACTAACAGTATCACCTACTTCAGGCCTTAGTACAATTGGCTTAGGATATTCTTTTTTAAACATTTTGACACTTAATGTGTCGCCTCCTTTTAAATTATTCTGTTCTAAAACAGTAACTAAAGTATTCTTAAAAGTTTGACTGTCTCTGTGTAAACTGCTAAATGAACTAGCAAAATACTTAACAAAATAATGCGTTAAACTTTCTTTACAATTAACAGACTCTCTTAGCAATACCAAAGGTTCTATATCAAACATACTCTCTGGTATTTGTGTTATTTCTACATTAAACAAATTGTTTCTTTGCTCTACTGTTTCTTTGTCTAACTTTTTATAAAGGTTTAACAAAGTTTCTAATTGTTCAGAATTTAAAATTTGTTTAATCTTCATCTACTAACCCTGCTATATCTCCTTCAAAATAACCGTCAATAAGAATAAACATAACTATGTTCACTGTCGCTAACACCATAAAAAACAGCCAACCTGCTAAACTTTCCATTAATCAATAACCTCATCTTTGGTGTATTTGGTCCAATCGGTGAATGTGTTCCTAGTTTGTAGTTCGTGTAAACTGTGACACCACACACCAGGATTGCTTGCTTTAAAACCCTTGTCATCTATCTTCAGTGTAGCATTATATCCTAACTGATTAATGTAAGGAATCTTAACACTAATTTGTGGAATAAAATTATTGTATTCTGTTGCACCACACTCTAATACCCATTCTGTGTCTGCTACATCAAAGTCTAATGTAGTCCACACACCTTCCTTGACTAGAGTCATAATAATGTGATCCCATTCTTTGCTGTCCTCTTCTGTAAAGTCAGGAGCAAAACTTTGATTAGCACCCAAGTAAATATGAGGACAATCATTGTTTAACGCTCTAGCCAGAATCTCTTTAGGGTTCTGCTTACCTACAACAAACAATGTTTTCTGTCCGTAAGCAGGCGTTTTCTCTACTTCTATCCCAATAAAGAATTTAGTATCGTCTGAGTGCCCGTCTCTATTCTTCAAAGAAATCTCCCGTCATTGCTGGGTCCATCATCACATCTGCGTAATCTCGTTCTTCATCTTCATGCACTTCACTAACAACTGTTTCTTCTTCAAAGAAACTGTTAATAGCATCATCTGGATTCTCACTTTGTACCTTGTAGATACCGAAGTTAATCTGCTGTATAAGTTTGTCATATTGATCAATTAGTTCATGCGGATTAGGACATGCTGGATCTAATACTTCCTGTACAAAACTATCGAATGCAATTACATCTGCAGGAACATAAGGTGAGATATCATTTGTTGCTTTACTCTTTTTATCATGTATAAAGTCTTTGTAAGTCCAATTAAGTCTATGCTTCTCAATGTCTAACAGTCTATTTGCTTCTTGCACTGCTGTAATATGATTGTATACACTGTGACCCATATAGAACAAGTAACTTAATGTGTCCCAACTTGTACTAGTTGCTTCTTTTGCTTTGCCGTTTCTATCCAAGTCACCTTCTGCCATACAACATAGATCACCAATAGTAAGTCTGCTCATTATAGGTGAATGTCCAAACGGTGCAGGCAAGTCACTACCTTTAAACATTTGGTTATCAAATGCTCTATCCATAAAGTAACCAAACCTTTTGCCTTTGTTTTCAAAGATGTTATATGCATAAGTTTGTCCGTATGCTGTATTAACAAAAGGAGATGCCGCATCAAACGATAGTGTGATGTTAGGTGAATCATGCTTACGCAACATTCTTTGAATACTAGTTAAGTGACATGCCCATTGCAGTCTACCAGTACCAAGAAAGTGAATCCAGCCCTTGTCTTTCAACAAGCCATCTTCTCGAAGTTGTAGTAGTCTCTTTAACACACATCTCATGTTACGCATGTTAATACCTGCAAATGCGTAACCTTCTAGTGTTTTAGACTCATCTCCATATGCTTCTTTTACAAATGCTGGATCACTAAAATGTTTTACTGCTTCGTACCATACATCTGAACTGTATTCATCAGAACCGGATAGTACATTTAAGAACTTACACTTCTCAGGATTTCTGTTTCTCATATAATAATCTAGGTTAAGAACTGAGATATCAACTGTGTCCTGGAAACTGGTAAGTCCTGTTTTAGCACTATAGGGTGGAGCGGCCGCAAAGCCTGGAATATCAAGTGTCATTGCCCAATCGGAAGTATGTTCTTCCCATTTGAGAATCTTATCACACAATGCTAACCTTGCAGGGTCATTAGGATCTTTAGCATTAGCCCAATCCATTTTAAGTACACCTGTAGCAATTTGGAAACCACCTGAGTCTCCTAGTATCATTGTGTTTGCTTGATCTCTGCCTTGTACCATTGCCTCTTCTTTGTTGCTCTTCTCAATATCTAAGTGAGCATGGCCTGCAGAGTACAGTCCATATGGATAATGAAAATAACTGTTATCAGCATCTAGGAAATTAAGACCTTCAAGACCTAATTCAAACCCTTCTGGTACACGCCATTCGTCTGGATTGTCTACTGCCTTTTGTAATTGTTTTGTATAGAAACTACTAATAGCAGGCAAATATACTGCATAGTCTCTTTGTGTTTTTCCTAAGTTGCTCATAAATTAACTCTTTGCTGGTAACAAGTATGTATATTCTCCAAGTCCACTATCTACAACAATTTGTAATAGTCCTTGATTGTTAATGCTAAGTGTAGCAATACCATTATCGCCTAAACGCAAGATCTTTAATATAATGTCCAGCGGCCATTTCCATGCCTGTGTAACTGAGCCATCAATATCATCACTGATCTTGATCTTAGTTCTATCACTTACACCGTCACCGATATTGAAATATAATGTAGTACCATCAGTTTCAGGACTAAAGTTTGCTTCGTACTCACCTAATACATTATTAAAATAGTTTAAGTCTTTTAAGTTTTGTGGTGTAGGAGTAAACTCAATATCAAACTCTGCACCTTTAAACTTAATTGCTTTTAATTGTTGATTAACAACATCTGCAAGCATAAAACGATAGTGTGCATCAGTACCCATAGGAGATACAAACTCTACTTCAACAGGAACTTCTGTACCGTTTCTGTCTTGCTTTTTAATTGATACCGATGATCCTTCTTTATCAAATTCAGGATATCTCAAGTAACCATCTAGTACCTTCATTCTACTAAGACCGACTGTTGCGTCTACAAAGTCTGGTACTGGGTTTTTCATTTTACCTTTAAAAATAACAGTCTTTTCAGGATCAACTGTTTCTAACACAGTGTCTTCTAGTGTTCCTGTTACTTTTACCATTTCAAAGATTCCTAGGCTATGGGTGTGCTTTAGAATATCTTTGAAAACATCATTTACATAATTTGCCATATGGGCCTCCTAGATTATAATTAACTATTATACATGTATATTTAGATCTGTCAAGCATTTTTTGTCCGTTTTTTTAGATTTTTTCATCTTGTAAATATCCAATTTGATGTAAATCTACTTTTAGAAAAATTTTCAGGTGCCGCACTATGCCAACTATTTTCTGTAACACGAAACAATAATAGTTGACCAGGGCAACCTCCAACTTCTAAACCATCTTCATTTGGTGAACTACACAATGTAGTACCAAATTCTTTTCCGTTGTTTAAATACAATATTCCTCTGACTGGTATTTGTTCTTCACAATGATGATCATTATGTAAGATTAACTTTGAATCTTTATCAAATTTACTAGTAGACATTTGCACACCAGTAACTCCGCAATCCCAAATGTCATTTACCTTATCTATTAATTGTTGATAATAATGAACTAAAATTTGTTCTATTGGATGTGATGATACAGTAGAAAAATACTCTAATTTATTTAGAACTCTATGATCTAGAGAAAAAGGTTCAAACACACCTATAATATAAGTGGGATCAACAAAATCTATTAACATGTGTTCAAAAGGTTTGTCTACCAAACTACTCTTATCTATTTTATCAAATGCTATCATCTGCTTGTACTTCCTATTTCTACCCAACCTCTAGGTTTAAATACCATATGAGGTTCTGTGTTGCCATCATTAAAAATTGTGTATATACCGTTAAGTTTAAAACGATCTTCTATCATATGTTGGGCAACTATAGAAGCATAATGTTCTTTGGTTTCATTGGTCATATCGCTTACACAGGCTCCGCATACAACAAAGTTATCGTGGCCATGATATGTGTACATTAATTGCAACTCACTTGCTCTAAGCAACCTGTATAGTTTACAGTCCTTGTTTATAGTTTGATCTAATGCTATGCCGCTTGATGAAAATATAAACACTCCATTCATTTTATCTTTTAAATATTCTAACAGATTAAGTTTAAACCAAAAGCCTATTTGGAATTGTTCTAACCATGCTCGATAAGTTTCATATTGATCAACTATCGGTTTACCATAATCAAAGTCATTTGCTTGTATGTTAGCATTAAAAAATATTCTATCTGGTAATTCTTTATTTTCTATATCATCTAAAAAACCTGCAGGATTACTGTAGTCAGTATTAGATCTATTAAATCTTTCTACTACTGTATTATCGTTTTGTTCTAAACGATTTATTATATGTCCTGCGTATTCGGAAGTATCGCCGAACACCCACCAAGTCTTTTTATCCATTCGCCCTCTTCTTTTTTAAATCTTTCTTAAAGAAATAAAGTCTTACCCAAGTTTTTCTAGCAATAGCCACAACACTAAAAACCACTGTAAAAAAGATACTGGTTTGCAATATAGTAAGTTCCAAATATCTTGCAGTTGTTACAAGTCCTATGTTGAGCGGAAAGTTTAATACTGTTGCCAGTATTGTGTCTCCGGTGGCCTCTTTCAACGCCGCTAATTTTTGCTCTCTTGTTGTACCCATTAGAATTCAAAAAACGCCTGTAGTGTTTCACTCTCATTTATTCGCTTAAGATCAAAGCCCATTTGACCAATAACATTCTCAATCTTTTTATCTAGCACTGCTTCTTCCATTGCATCCTCATCAAATGGCAGATCCTTAAACCATTGAGGTAATTTAAGTTCATCTGTAGGATATGCTACACTGGTATAACCCATTGGATTACTTCTCATCCTACACACAATAACTTTAGCACCATCTGTAATTTTCATGCTATAATTATCGCTGTTTGCTTTTAATAGGTTATTCCAATTAATACTTGCCCTAACATGCCCAGGGATCATATTGTTTTCTTTCTCGTCCTTCATTACATTTAACTTATGCAGTCTATAGTTCTCAGGTACTTTGGCCTGCTTTAACATTTTTTCTTCATACATAGTTAGGTTGTTTACCCTCTTAGGCATGCCTTTCTTCCACGGATCTAAACTCTTAAAGTAAGCCTTATAGTCTTTGATCTTTTGTATAACTGCATCTTCACCATGTTTATTTAGGCAATCAAGCAGTATCTCTTCTAAGAAATCTTGTACAAATTCCGGAGTATCTGATCGCTTGATGTCTAGACCCATAATCTTTAGTTTACCACCTTCTGGTTGCCAACCTTCTAAGTCTAGCACATTAATTGCATATCGCTTCTTGGTAATAAACAAACCAGCACGACCAACTACTTCTCTGCCTGCTTTCATTACTTGGCCTGCTTCTAGCGGCACATTAAATGTATCCTTTAAGAACTGTGGGAATGTATCACTAACAGTATCGGAGATATGATCATATAGTTTAACAGCACCTTCTAAATCTAGTTCTGTTCCTTCTGGGAGAGCCGGGACTGCTGAGAAATACACTGAGTCCGTATCCCCGTATATGATGGTGTCGCCTGTATGATCATATTTTCCAGTGAACAGTTTATTGGTCTCTGCTCCCATGTGCCTAGTAATGGCTCTTCCTGTAAGTGTTGTGGATTGACCAATCCGCTTATCGAAAAAGCGACAGCCAGGATTAAGAATAGCACCGTACAAACTGTTGAGGTTAATCTTTTTAACCAACTGTCGTTTATCCCAAAATGCTTTTTCAGCGTCTGTTGTTGCAGTTTTTTTCTTTGCTTGAAGTTCCTTTCTTTCTGCATACCATCTCTCCAGTAATCCAGGAACAATGCCCTGGAAGTCCGTTTTAAATATTGTACCGTTTGCACTGATGTTCCATGGTTGATTGCTTTTGAATATTAAATTATAAACATCGGCACCAGTTACATCTATAGTGGTTCCATCTTCCATATCTAATTTCATAGTGTGGTTAACATCTTTAGCCATTACCATTTCATATTCATTACTACCAAACTTACCTAACCAAGCATCAGCAAATGATTTCTTTTCTAATGTCATTTTGTTTTGTATTTCTTCATCAGTGTAGTCTTGACGCAACTGTCCTACAATAGTCTCTGCCGCCATGTTCAATGCTCTAAACACACTAGGATACAGACTGTTTAAGTCCATTGAGCCTACCCATTCATGCAAACCTTTCTTTGGAAATGCCACATAAGCACCCGCGGCCTGTGTATCACTTCCCCGTTCACGCACTCTATCAGGAACAACATAACCTCGCCTGTGAGATTCGTTGATGATTGCTTGTTCTGTTGTAGCCACAGCACCCATTGTTACCGGCAAAAGTACAGTATTGTCGTGTGCAATAGTGTTAGCAAGATCAATAAACTGTAACTTTTGATCTAGTTTATACAGCAGAATTGTATCTTGAATGTTGTATTCTAAAAACTTGAGGAAGTCATGATTGTAAAGTCTATCCAGCGAGCCTTCATAAGCAACCTTTTTCTCACCTACTTCCATCTCGCCAATGTAGTCCAGTCTGTAACTGTGTCGTTCTTCATAGTTGTATTTGCGATACAGTTGCATGTAGTCTAAGTGTACACGCCCTATTAAGTCATAACTGGTTCTTTCCGAACCATGACTTTCAAAGTTACGCTCTTTAGGAAACTGATCCCATAGACATAACTTGCGAGTTTCTGCTTTACCCAGTGTACGAACAATACGATTGTATGTGTAAGGAATATCATAGCCTTCACTGTTCCAACCACTCAATATGTCTGCATCTTCTATTAGTGCAAGAAAGTGTTTGAGCATTTCTGCTTCTGTGCGACAAAGTATTACTTCTGGAAGTTCGCTTGCTATCTCAGTTGCTTGTTCCCAAGTGAGAGTCTTTGGGGGGACAGCCAAACAGATCATTGCCTCCATCCAATCTAAATATATGCCAATAGCCGTGATTGGTGTGAAAGGATCATCAGGTGAACTGTAACCTCTTTCAGGATCGAAGTCCACCTCAATATCAAAAAATGCTGTTTGTAGTTTGGGAGGCTCTGCTCCGTTGAAATGTTTTTCTAATGTTTTGTTTATTGGTCTTACATCAGACTCGTACAATTTATTGTGCTTGTTTATAGCAACATTTTTGCGAAAGTCTTTGAGTGTTTTACAGCGAATCTCAGTTACTTTCTCACCATAAATACTTTGCTTTGTTCCTTTAGGATCCCCTATATAGAATGTATATTCGGGTCTTAGATCAGTAAGTACTCTCTTACCATCGATTCGTTCACAGATACGAACCAGATCTTTATTCTTGTCGTAGAATGCATCTACATAACTCATACGATTTATCTCCAAGCATCATTTTTGGGCTGACGCAACACCAATATTATTACTTATTACCTTAAAGAGTTTTGCCAACTGCTTCAAGGATTGTTTCAAGTTCATCAAACTTATCGTATTCGTCCTGGAAGCCTGCTTTATGAGCAATCTTGATTGCTTTCATTAGTACGCCCGGCTTTAGTTCCATTTCTTCAGCAATGGCTTTTACTGTTTCTCTAAGCCCTTCGTTAAGTGCTTCTACTTCAAACAGTACTTGGTCGCCTTCTTGGATAAGTTTTTTGAGTCTTGTTACTTCTTCTTGATTAAAAGTTTTATTAAATGCCATAATTTTTTCCTGTGCATGTATTTATTGAACAAGTATTATTATAACAGATTATAGTGGTTTGTCAAGAGTCAATGTTGATTTTGATATCTAAACTGGACAGTTCTTGTGGAGGTTCATCTACAGGAATATTAAAAGTTAATATACCCTTGTATGCTGGGAATGGTTCAAATGATAGTTGTTCTAAGATATTTCGATTAGTAATTCTAGTTCCGGAGTCGTCATATGCAACAAATTCGTCACCTAGATAATGTACGGTTACAATCATACTTCAACAGATGCTTCGAAGGTAAATTGAACATCATCAAACTCATCAAAGAGTATTTCTGCTATCTCATCACCTTCATCTGCATCTATTTCATCTTCTAGGACGATTTCGTAGATCCACATCTCGCCTTCATCGTCCTCAGAAGTATAAGCCATTACTTCTACACCAACTTGTTCTTTTTCTTCGTCGTATGCAGTAAGTAATTTTGTTGGCACAACACTTTGCACAATGTCAAAGTAATTGATGACATCGGTATCCTCAAGTTCTTCTCTTGTTAGCATTCTGCAAAAGTGTTTAATAAACATTATGAATCGTTACCTTTTTTACTTGTTCCTGCGTATAAACCAAACCATGCCGCACCAGCACCAACAATCACAGAAATCAATCCTGATTGTTCCATGCTAGGATCTGGAAGATCCATGTACCACAACACAGTTTTATATAGCAAGAAAATATATACTGTTAAGAACAGTCTTGGAAAAATTCTCCACTGGTCAACTGCTTTTGCCAAATGTATCCATTTCTGATATGGATTTTGACTGCTGTTAGTGACACTAGTGTCTACTTCCAATTCTATTTGTACTACCTTTTTTTCTGGCTCCATAGTATAACTCCTTACCTGTGTGTTATACTACTATTTATCAACAAATCTCTTCTTTAGTGCTTGAAACTTTTCATGGTATTCTGTACCAAAACTACATTTAAAAGTATCGTCTGTGTAACATGCTGTAGAATAGTACGGTTCATGAGGCAAGTCTTCCTCCAAACATATTATGTCTACATCGCTGTGAGCAGGCAGGTTGTTTGCAAACTCTAACATGTAATCATAGTTATGTTTAATCACAGTTTCGCCTGTAACCCAACCGTCAATATCAATATCAACAAGTTCCGATTGAGCACCTACATTTTTTCTTCGTTGGAACACTCCGGTTTGTTTTGCATGTAATAAACTGTATATTTGAGCAGTAACATCTTTTCTATATAAAAAATAGAATTTGTTAGTATATTTAAAAAGATGCCTTTGAAAATTATTTACGGCGGGGTTATTTACAGTTACATGCTCGCCAAATAACTTATGAATAAAGATAGTATCAGAAAAATATGTAGTTATATAGGATCTGGATAATTCATCAAAAGATAAATGTGATCTATCTCCGTGCTTATCAGATGCCCATTCGTTTAAAAATACTGGTGTGTCGTTGTATAGATCACCTAGAAACTTATCACCGAAGTAGGTGCTACCAGTCCTTTGACAAGATACTATGAGATGATTCATAGTAATATTTATTAAACTACAGTTGCTGAACTACTTTGATGCGGTTAAGCATGGTTTCTTTAAAACCAGTATAATTACTAACCTGTTGACTTTTCACATAACCAGCAACCGAAAATTTAGAGTTCGCTTTTAACTCTTGATCACCTAGCATGTTGGATTGTGCAAAAAACTTGATAATGTTACCGTTGCTGTTAGCAGTGATTAAATAACTACCAGTTTTAGGAATGTATTTGACAAATTCTATAACAATGTCAAAGTTGCCTCGTTGGTTAAGTTCACCAACATAATCACTTTTCTTACCTAACTGCCTTTCTCGGTCAGTCCATGTATCGGACTCTACTTTATTTCTAAACACTTTAGGTAAACTGGCGGCAATGCCAATAGACTCTTTGCCTACTTCATCAGCGGTAACAAATTTGAGAACATTGTTTTCAAACTCTGTGAGTTTTCGTTCAATGGCTTTAAAGCCTAGGCCCTGCAAATATTCAATAATTTCTTCTGCTTGTTCAGTATCAGAACCAGTTATTTCGACCTGTTCATTTTCGAAAAAGTATCTATACAGCAACTGGCTATTAGATTTCTTTTTACCAGCATAAACTTCATCGTCATGCTTTTTAACAAAACCTTCATTAATACGATCGATTGCGACACTTGCGGCGATTACATCTTTAACTGGAAAACTCATTCTTCACTTACTCCTAATACCTAATTAATACATATATTATAGCAAATATACTAGATATGTCAACCATTAATGGCTATGCTAACTCATTGAATTTAATGAATTTATACTCAAAATTTACTGTAGTTTCATTAACTTGTAGTACATCAGCGCCATTACTAGTGTGAAATCTGCTGGCCATTACAGTAGGCGGACTCAATGTAACAATGCGGTTTACACCCGGATAAGTCATCCTTATATGATCTACTATACCCAGAGCAATTTGTCTGCCTGCTCCTTTAACATAACTCCATAGAGTATACAGTACAGCAAATTCATTTAAATGCATATTAATTGCATAGTGATCTAATTCTTCTTCTACAGTAGGCACATGAGTAGTCAGTGCCATGCAGACTACTGCTTTGATTTCGTTGTCCTCTTCTAACACATAAACTTTACGATTGTTAGCCACTCGACTGCTAAAAGGAATGTGAGGTCGTACAGGGTCGTCACTCATAATTATTTCAAACCGTGAGTCACTTGCGTCAAATGAACGCAACATAGTTCTATCCTCTTGTTGGTTGTTGTTAAGAAGTTACTATGTTGTAAACTTCTTCCCAAGTTGCTACAACAGATGCTGGACCTTTATAATCCATGTTGTGGCCGTGCTCTATTAAAATACCTCTAAACCCTAAGTTGTGACCTATGTCAACATTTTCAGGTTTGTCTTCTATCCAAAAATTGTTATTGTATTTATTAGCAAGGTCTTCCAACACTTCGTTTTTATCGGCACCTGTGTCTAAGAAAATAAAATCTTCAAATGCATCATCACCAAACAGTTTTTTCAAATTGTTTATTCTCAGTTTCTGAGCATAAGGATGTAAACTTAAACTGGTTACTACAAGAAATTTGTATTGATACTTTTCATGTAAAAGTTTTACATAGTATTGAGCATCTCTAAGAGCAGGAAGAAATCCTATTGCGGCGCTCTCGTTAAAGTTCTTGATAATTTGATCGCCTTGCTCATCAAATTGTAAGCCGTACTTGTCTCTGATTTTATAAAATTTATTATGCTCTGGTACAGGTGTATGGCCATGAAACTCCATCCACTCACCAAATGCATACTCCCAATTTAGCAACACTCCGTCGCAATCTGTTAATATAATTTTTTCTTTAGTCATACTATTATTATACACAAGATCCAAAATTTGTCAAGTCCTAATTTAATATTTATAAATATTAATGTGCAATTACGCACATACACACTGACACACAAGGAGAAAACAATGTCAAATAAATCAGGGTTCGAACTAAGAACCGATATTCTAGGAATGGCTCAAGGTATCTTATCAGATAACAGAGAGCAACGCAATAACCAATTCTACGCAAGACCAGAAGAAGATCGAAAAGGTGAAGTTATGCCTATTATCGAAATTACTGCTGAAGATGTTATAGAAGAGGCACGAAAACTGTACGCATTCGTAAACGAAAAAGTATAAATATACTTGTAACAATCGTTACATTCGTTCATCTCTTAGGAGACGGAAGTAGTCAAGTACGAAGGAACGCATTATCGTTCATCTGGAAACAGACGGAAGTAGGTAATGAAACCGAAGGAACGCAATCTTTTCGGAGATTGACATGACTAAATATCAAATTGCACGATTCAAGCGAGCAGTAAAAAGAGACCTCACTAGGGAATTACTCGGGCCACAGGCTCATAACTATAAGTCTAGAGTTTCATACTCTTTTCCTAAACAGGAAGAAAAAAGACTACCAGACTACATAGCAAATAATCCTTGGTATTAAGGTCAAAAAGAAAGGGCGGTAAACGCCCTTTCTCTATTTTGCCATGTTAGCCTAAAAATTTGCCTTATACATAGTTATAATGTACACTGATTGTACCTACTCCTCCACTTGTTGTGGCTGGTGTTGTACCATCTGCTTGCATGAACTGGACTTGTACTGCCGCATTTTTAGTTAGTGTAATATCACCATCTAATTCGATGATGTAAGTACCAACTGTTGCCGCATCTGCATCAGTAGCCGCTACTAATGTAGTACCTGAACCTGCATTCTCTTTAACAAGAATGTGGTTGAAACTACCGCCACTAAATGCTGTACCAATCTTGATCACAATCTTCTGTGCATAGTAAGTTCTGCTTGATACATTAGGCATAGCACTTGTATCGATAGTTGCACTACCTGATGTTAATGCTTGTCTAAGTAATAAGCCGTCACCACCATTATTCTCAACATAGTCAATGACTGCCGCTGAGGTTGGAATGCTAGTGTCGTCATCATTATTGCTAATGCCATCTGCTTCATCAACAAACTTGGTTACTGCAATGCTTTCACCACTGTCTGTTAATGTACCAAAACTAACTGCACCAGTAATAGTAGCACTTGTACCTTCAATACCACCGGCAACAAAATCTGCCGCTGTAAAGGTTAAGTCACCAGTATCACTTGCTACATTTGCAGTTGTACCAACAGCAAACTTATCAGCACTCTCGTCCCAAAGGATAGTTGCGTTATCACCAGTTGAACCTCTTTCAAAGATAAAACCAATGTCACCTGTGCTGGATGAAGCATTACTGTTAAGTTCAAACAATGTATCAGTTACAGTTGTGTTGGTTGAACTTAATGTAGTTGTTGTACCGTTAATAGTTAAGTTACCGCCAATTGTAGCATCACCAGTTGTTGCAAGAGTTGTAACACCACTTAAAGCACCACCACTTAAAGAAGCAGTACCGTCTGTTAATGTTGTTGCACTAACACTAGTTAAACCACTAACTGCGTTTGCTAAACCAATAGTAACTGTACCGCCTGAAACTGAAGTTTCAATTTCGTTTGATGTACCAGAAACTACTAAATTTGCACTGTCAAGATCAATTGATCCAGTACCACTATCACCATCAACATTCAATGTGGCCGCGCCAACTGAAGCGTCAACATAAGCCTTAACAGATTGCTGAGTTGGAACAAGTGAAGCACTGTCACTAGACATATCGTCTTCATCAACAAAACCGTTGATTGTGATTGCACCATCGTTTAATGAACCAAAATCTACAGTACCACTTGCTGATACATTACTAGCACCTGTTAGGTCACCGCCACTTAAAGTTGCTGTACCATCTGTTAATGAACCACCTGATACTGCACCACTGAATGTAGCCGCAACACCACCTGTGATAGAACCACTGCTTAATGT
>Ga0181585_10002969_pt1 | contig 14979 bp, 2 predicted proteins | sample 071ome_29_FD_132469 | JGI IMG/M metagenome (GOLD analysis project Ga0181585, IMG submission 132469) | Coastal salt marsh microbial communities from the Groves Creek Marsh, Skidaway Island, Georgia - 071407BT metaG (megahit assembly) | ecosystem: Environmental > Aquatic > Marine > Intertidal zone... | reverse complement strand
CTGTAGCATTAAATTCTAATTCTTATGTTGATGCGGATAATTCTGTTGCTTTAGGTAATTTTGGTAGAGCATATCTGTCTAATCAGGTATCTTTCGGTGCTTTTGAAACTAAAGATATAGACAATGTACCCATAGAACATGCTCAGCATAGCATAATAACTATGCACATGCAAGGAACAAAACCAGGTAACTCTTGGCGCAGCCTAGAGCCAAGCATTTCTATTCCTAATAATAAATCTTTTGCTTACAAATTAGATCTTTTGATTACTAAAGCTTACGGCACAGGTATAGCTGAATATCGTTTTGATAGTGGTATTTTCAAGAATGCTACTCAAAGAAGTGCTACCAATATTACAGAAGTTGTTAATATAACAACTCTACCGTCATTGCCCAAAAAACTAGAGATGTTTAATAATTCTCAATTAAAGCATCACTATTATACATTTTCTCATTCCAATGGAGAAAGACAATTACAAGACTTGGAAGTAACCGAACCTCCATTAAGATATCATCCTATTAGATCAGAAAATATTTTAGATCATTATTTTTACAACCATGAATATAAATATACTAGCGGTAATTACTATAAGCTTAATGATGGTTATTTAGTACTAGATATTAATAAGCCTATACATTCTGGTTCTTTTCAGATGTCCACATCTTCTTCTGATATAAAAATTTTAGCTAAAAATCATGGCATGCATGTGGGTTCTATAGTTAATCTTGAATTCTCTAACGAAATATTCAATCTAGTAGACAGAGGATACAAAGTTTCATTCATAGAAAACGAAGATGTTTTTTACGCTGAAATGCCGTCTTATAGCGGACGTATTGCTTATTATTCGGGTATCGACTATGACTATGCTAAAATTATTGTCGATCATGAAAGCATCGAATATGTCGATAGCTTAGGAGACATAGAAAATTTCTCCAGCGGACTCTTCAGTAGCGGCTCTGCGCTTTCTACCAATACTCAAGTTATTGGAAATCGTTTCTTTGCTTTGGAACAAAGCAATATTCTATACGATGAGAATGATTATGCTGGTGTTCGATCAATAGTTTTAACCGGACTTATATTACCTAAACAATATTCTTATCCATCAGGGATTATTACAAAAATCAATCCATTGCTACCTGCAAATAGCGGATCTGTATTTTTTACACATAAAAAAGATGTATCCGGTGATTTCCAAATTAGTAATACCAAATTTGATAAATACAGATGTTTTTACACTAGAAAATACTCCGATTACGGCAAAGCTAGTGAATTATTTATCTATCACACCGGTCTAAATAGACCTTTGGAATTACCATACACACCTATAGAGTACTCCCTTGTACCAGGATATAAAGCAGATGATAATGATTATTTCGAAATAATATCTTACAATGACAAATACGCATTGGCCGCCAAAAATCCTTTAAATTATGAACAAAAAAATGTATTTTATATACGAATAAAGGCTGTAGACAGATCTAATCTCAATTCTTTTGAGAAAAATTTTATTATTACAGTCAATGACAAAAGTTCCCCTTATTCCTTTACCAATATTCCTGATCAGCGCGCAGATGTATCAGAAAACTTCGATTACACATTACCCGCAAATTTGTTCTATGAAGAGGAATATGGAGGCCCCATAGTCTATACTGCACAAAGACAAAACGGAGAGCCTTTACCTTCTTGGCTTTCTTTTGATCCTAATTTATTGAGATTCTATGGATCTCCCGATGGATGCGATCTAGGCGTCACTAACATAAGAGTTATTGCTACGAATTCTCTAAATACAGCTAGTGCATATCGAGATTTTTATTTAGAAGTCACAGATGAACAATACCAAGTATTTGAGTATTCTAATAATGATCCTACTCCAATTACTGATATTGTTTTAAACAAAACTGATATTGATGAAAACTTACCAGAAAAATCCATTGTTTCTGAACTTTCTCATATAGGTTCTTATGATCCATATCTAGATTTTCAAAGTGCATCAAATAGTTTTTCCGGAATACTTCGGAGAAATTCTGATTTGGTTGAGTGTTTGCCAGATGTACGTCACTATAGCACTACTACTATTTCTGGAAATGCCAACCTTTTACCTATTAATGCAGAAATACAGGGTTTTGGAATACCTAGCGATACTGTAGTTACACATATCTATAGTCCTTTTGTTATGAGTGGCACCCCTGGACTCACTGATGGTAAAGTATATCTTACTAATGGTTATGATGACTATCAAAATAAGGTTTATGCAGGACAAACCATTTATGCTTCCGGACATCCTACATTACCTAGATCATTTACTATTAGAGGCGGAGATGATCATTCTATATACATTGACCAAAGAACAGTTTTAACTACAGAGCTTGATTATTTTGAAAATTTCTTCTCGGAAGAGCTTAATACAGAAGATGGAATAGATATAGTGGAGCACAAGAGTCCCTTTGTTCCTATGTGGATGACTGTAGAGGATATTATACCTGAGCCAACTGGGGTTACTACTGAAGTTGAAGAAGATCGATTAATTATTACTGATGAGTTTAGTAAAAATGTCATTTGGTCAACAGGATACCCCAACTGTCAAGAATCTAGCTTAATAGAAAATATATCCGTAAGCTATAACTATTGGCCTCGTACATATGATTTTGAAATTGATACAACTGGAGAAATCGACAATATCAATCCTAGTCCACAGCAAGAACTGAAAAGAAGCAATATAAAATATGGAAATGAGTCCTGGTCTTTCAGTCATAATATTGAAAATCCAATATTAAGTATTTTTGGATTAGGATCAGGAGATTTATGTAATATTAAGACAGAAGATGATTCAGTGCTTGATACTGAAGACACATACGAATTGACATCCAACAACCTTAATCATCATGGCACAAGAGTAGTTTTTAGCCGACCATTTGAAATCATCGATTCTTATAGGTGTTTCAGAAGCGATGGCAAAATTATGTCCGATCCATTTACTAATTTAATATCTGAGGATGGAAATACTCATATCTTACATGATTATGCTATTAATGCTTTTTCTGGGGATGTAGCGATTCTATTTCCTGGCCAGATATCTTATACAAAAAATATTATTGCTGAATATGAATCGGATATTGATTTATCTGATACTCAATATGATTTTTATTATAATTGGGGTAAATTGATTCCATTTGTTTGGAGCAATAATAATACATATATTCGTATAAGTAACACCTATAACGGCTTCAACAGAACTTCTTTAATAACACATAATGCTATTACTCCAGAAGCCTATAACTATAAGATTAGTGGCATTAAAACTCAAACAGTACAAATTCCATCAACAACAGATTGCCTAACCACAGATAAAGATATAGTTACTGGTTTTGAATCCTCAGAATCCAATGGATATAGATATTATATTACTGGCATAGTAGACGTATATAGCGTCAAAGGCACAGGCACTATATCCTTAGAATTCGAGAAAGATATTAATCTAGATAATAGGAATAATACCATATTAAATTTGCATACTGTGGCTTCTAGTAAACAGTCGCTGGATTTACCGATTACAACAAATTACGACGAAATAGATATTATTAATGCTAATACGGTTGAGATCAATAATTTCTTTTTTATGCCAGATAGCGGAGTAACAGGATATAATAATGTTGGAACTTTTACAATTAATGTAGATAAAAATCATGAATATATAGAAGAACCTAATCATATCATCAACAGAATTCCTACTAGATTTAACAACGTCACCACTACGCTTCAAGGCATTAATACTACGACAAATTTACGACCTAAAAATTATACTTTTGATATAAGTTCAATATCTGGTAATAGAATTTTTGTTAGAGATGATAAAAACTACTTCCTTAAAGAACATAATAGACCAGACTACTATAATAGCAATATCAATGGTAATTATTTAACTAATGGTATTACTTTTAGCGGTTCTTTGTTTAATAACCATAAAAATATTTACGATGTTAGATATAATCTATTTAGACTTAATGATACTTATGATCTAATACCCTTTGAATACTCCTATAAAAATAAGCTTTTTTCTTTTGTAATAGACTCCGGAATTATACAACCATACGATAATCTTATTGTAAGATTTCCATCTGGCTATATATATACTTCTGATGATATGTACTCATTGATCACAGAAGAGATGATTCAAGTTAATACCGGGCTCATAGATCTCGAACCTTTTAAAGATAGTATCCTATTAGAGAAATCACAGTCTGTACCACCTTCTGAATTAAGCGAGCAAATTATATTTACTGGTTCCATGTCTTTTGCTGAAAGAGATACTCAAGGAACTTGTATAGTAGACAATAATCTTACTAATCGCTTGCATTCAGGATTAATGATAAATCACAATGACAGTACAATATTTGGATATGAGATAGATTCTATAGTTAGTGGATTTGTTTTTTCCGGCGTTATACCCAGAAACAATAATGTTTTATCTACCAATATTGCTGAATTATTAGATAGTAATCATATTGGTCACGCTTCCGTCTTCGGCACAGGCAATATGGTTCTATATTCTGGTGCTAGACTATTAAGAGAAGCCCATGCTGATGAAATAGGATATAATGAATTCTATATGACAGACACTAATTCTCAACTAGAGACAGTAATTAATTTTCCATGGGGACAACAGATTACTACTACTGATTTAACACCAGATAATATATCTGGAATAGGAACAAACGATAAGCCATATACACATAAAATAAAAACAAATACATCTTCTGATAATACCTTTATAGAATTTCTTTATTTGGGTCAAAACAGTAATAGCTTTTCTATTGAGGGGTCTTATCTTGGATCTGGAATAGGAACATCATTAAAAATTTCTCACACTACTTTTGAAGACCAAATAGATAAGTATAGAAGATCTTTATCTACAGTAGATCCTATTGATGATTCTACAATCATCTTTGAAGAAGAGTCTACAATAGTGTCTGATACTTATAGATATTATGATACATCTGGCTTTGTTGATGGCGAAGAAGTTATTAAACTAACCACTCTTAACAATACTACTGGGATATTACAGACCGTTACTAAACAAAATGAACTTAACAGTAATTGGCAAACCACACTGTCAGGAACCGTATTAGTTCCTGCTACTCCTCATAGTGTATTTTTGGACAATAGATCTATCCAGATATACAGCGAGAAAGGAGAAGCTTCTCCTCTAGATACTAATGTAGCTACTTTGCCTAAAAAATTATACACTTACAAAAGACAATCTCTAGATGGAGCGGATAAATTTGAGCTCTCTCCTTTGTATAACCCAAGAGCCGACCAAGGAGTATTTATTAATAGGCCAATTAATCGTTTTGATATTATTAGAATAGAAGTAGAAGCAACTGGTCTTAATAATTTGGCTGAATTTGATTTTAGAATATTTTTGCACGAAGATATTACGATCAAGCCGTATATATTGGAGTCTGATAGTATACTTAATAGTTCTGTCGATTATTTTCCATATATTGATCCTGATCCAGATGAATTGATTTACACACCAGTTGAAACATTGGATTATAATGGCTGCATAGACTGCAACACAAGAGATACTCAGTTTATTGTTTCTACCAACCCAGATTCTGCATTACTTAGGCATGATTTTCATATACTTCCATATATCAAAACTAATAATTATTATTGTGGAGATGAGTATAGTAAAAACGAGCAAGTATTTTTTAATGGTAATATCATCAAAATAGATAAAATAGAACTACCCAAAACCTACCTTATTGAACATGATGAAATCAGGATTTTATCCTTCAACTCCACACCAATATCTGAATCAGGTGTTACAACACACATTCAAAAATTTAATCCAACAAATCAAGAGCTTTCTATTAGTGGTATTAGTATTGAAGGAGAGCGAACTATACCTCCTAGAGATGGAAGCTTTTATTACGATTTATTAAGAGAAAATCAATATCGTCATAATAAAGTATTTGGAGTAGCACACAATGAGCCGCTACCAAAAAGAGGTCATATCAATTTCATCAAGTCCACTTCTGGTCAAATAGACGTACTCGATTATAATAACCTTTTTTATCATTCGTATGGTGGTCAGACCTCACACTTCCCATCAGACTATACTGGACAATTTGTACAGCCTCCACAAACCGGGATATATCATGTTGTTAAAGATTTTTCTGTTTGCGAATCTGGCACATTGTGCGTGATTATATCTGGCTACAATTCGCCCGCATTCACTGGGATAGAAATTGGGTCAAATATGTATTTTGATTTTGATGATAATTCTCCAGATCTTACAAATAGCTACCCTGTCAAAGATATGCTAGACCATAATGTGCTCTCTATATCGCCGCCATACAATCAAAATTATGTTGGAAATTCTGGTTTGGTATATATTATCGACGCTGAAGAAAATATTAAGGGTCATTTAAATCCAAATAAAGACAATGTCTTCGTTTCTCTTAATGGCTCTGTAGATGGGCTTGATGGCTATATAGAAGAAATTTTTGACTATTACGACTATGACTCAAAAAGGTGGAAACACACAATTCATCTTTCAGAACAACCACCTTTTACAGGCTACAAAATTAAATTATCTAATAATGATACCAACTTATATTCTGTATACGATAAAAATATCAAAATATCTGGCATCGAATATTCTTTAGATGACGGAGTTACTTATGTTAGTTTAGACGATTCTATTCTTATTAATGATAATATTGATACCGTAAGCCTAAGAATTACCACTTTGGCTGGAGACTATCCTCATGGAACAGGATTAATAGATATTATCCCTAGAATGTCTATGTCAGGTATAACCTCATATTACACTAATTTAAGCCTACAAAGTGAAGAATACAAATGGCATGGCAATGGCTGGAATCTATTATTAAAATTTGATCCACCAGAGGAATATTATGAGAACAAATCTATTGTATTAAGAACTAAAGATCACAATAGTTTTGACGATTATAGATTTAGTATATCTCAACGAAAAATTCCTGAAATCAATTCTTTTTATCCTACAGGATATGTTGCTAGCGGCAGCATGTGGCATATGGGTTTTGATATCAGTAAATACAATATAAATAGTGATTTGATTGAAAATAATTTATTCATAAGACTTAATAATACTCCTGACCCTTTAAATTACACAATATCTTATTCTGATGCTACTTCAGTTGTGTTCACAGGAGATACTAGAGGCGCAGAAACTGGTGTTTATGAGCTTGAATTATTAGTTAGAGATATTTCGATCCAGCCATATTATGATTTAGCTCTTTTTACAGGATATTTAGAAATTTTTGAAAATATTAACAGCTTTCCCGAATATCAATTAATAACTAATATTGATCAAAATTCTTTCATTAATCTAGAAGAGAATGAACAATTTAAGTTTTCAATACCTGCTAATCTTGGTACTTTTCCTGACGAGGTGCTTAGTCATAATATTATTACAAATATTAATACTAATAATGATTATGGTCTATATGTTACTAGCACAGCCTATAACAGCCAATCTCGTAGATTTGATGTGGTTTTAACTCCTACTGGAATTGATGAAAATTATTTGACAAAGTCTGGACGTTATGTTAATCAGTCTATCAATTTATCTATGAAACAACCAGTATACGATGGCTTGGGAAATGTGATTTATCAAACATATACGACCAATGTTGGATTTAATATTACTTTTTATAAACCAGTTTCTTTTGAGCCTATTTATTTATCAGATCAAAATGAATACGATATAAATGAACCATGGGGAATGGAATTTTTCATCATTAGTGGGGTTGGCGAGCATAATCCATTTAGTAGGCCAAATGCTAATATTTTCCAGGCTCCTAATTTTGGTTCTTATGATTCTAATTTTCCAGAATACAAAGTTGAATATGACTATGATTCGGAGCATAAAAAGTGGAAAGTTTCATTTTCTAGTAAATTAGATAGTTATGATAGATATATTAAAAATACTGGTATTTATCCATTATCAATATATTTAGAAGATGAGCAAACCAGCTTCTTAGATATTCCTGATAGATATAGTATTAAATATAATCCTATAAAGACTATGGCTAATACGCAGAATAACTCTTACACAACACCAAATAATTCATTCTATACTAATGTAGATAGTTTGGATATAGATGAGTCTTCATTAAATGATATTTCTGTATTACTATCTCAAACAGAATCAAGTGTTAGACTAAATAATATAAATCTTACTCGTAAATATGATAGAGACTTAGATTTATGGCAGCACAGCTATATATCAGAACCTATGACTGATAAATATGATGCCAGAATGGTTGTTAATGACAATCAGGTTACTGTACAATGTAAAGGGTTGGGTGATGACAAAATCATAGCCGTTGCTAAAATGGAGGCTATAGAAATTAGTAGCACCGAATTACAAGGCATACCATTAAAAATAACTGGAATCCAAGATTATTCGCCAGGCGGCGCTATAGATGTTAAGCAAGGAGACAAGTCGTGGACATTATCATTCCAAACTATTGGCGGTTTAGCTCATAGTAATTATCCTCCAACCATCATACTAGAAGGAATGCCTACGTTTTGTACTGGATTTAATCCATTGATAGATGTTCAATTACAATGCTTGACTTCAGAGCCGGAATGGAATCCTTTTGATAGGGGTGGCTCTTGGACATATAACTTTTCCGGAATACCATCTTGTACCTTATTGGGTGAAATTCCCTTCACTATTACTGCTATAGATACTGATCCTACTGATCCTGAGAATATATATTTTGGCACAGATTCTGTCGATTTTGCTTATAATTATACTGAGGGCAATTTTGTAGGGAACCCTCCGACTATTAGTGGTAATCCAGACTATGAGGGTATGGATGTTATGAAGCCATTCTGTGATACTCAGTATATCAAAGAGCTATTGTTTGATCCAGGAAAAGAAGCATTGTGTATAGGTCCTACTGGTTTGCAGCTTATTGAAGTTTCTGGTGATGTACCTTCTGGTTTAACGTGGAGTATGTTTTATCCTGGCCCCAACGGACAACCCGCTGCTCCATACTCTAGTTTAGCTGGTGGATATCTAAGGATCCAAGGTTATCCCACGACATTTGCTAATGGGGGTCAATATGAAGAAATTCTTTATCTTACGGTAACAGATGCTAGGGGACTAATAGCTGAACAACAAATAACTTTTACAGATGATTCTAAGGCTAATGGTCCAGACGCTGGTGTGGCTGTTTACTTTGTTGATGATAAACTGGCTATTACACCTGGATCTGGTACTAAAACTATTGAAGGAGGCAAGGAAGGCTATCGGCCTCCTGCTATGCCGGAAAGTCTACAGTGTAGAAGCATATTACCTCATAATGAATGCGGAGTTCTTGATGTGGCTTATAGCGGCACCGATTTGGCTAATGATTTACGTATTTTCTTTGATACAGATTCCGGTTTGTCAGCTGGTGATATTATCTATATTGGCTTTGAGAGCTTGCAACAAAACAATGATGGTGTTTATGAGGTCCACCAAGATACTGATGGCATACATATTACAGGGAATGTTTCTCTTAATGGAACACCTCCTGTTGAAGGCAATGCATTAGCTATAAAGTCCGAAACTGTTAATGATATACCCAAAGATAATTATGATAAACTATTTGAAGGTAATATTATACAATCAACATCCAAGTGCTTACTTGGAGGAGGAAGAATAGACTTGGAGCAAAATAACGGGGGATCACCATCTACATCTACAAAAAGAACTCTTTTAGGAATGCTCATGCCTTCTCACGCAGCATCGTTGAATGGTAATCAACCATTTGAAACAAATGATACTTTTCTAGAGAAATTAAATCTAACAAGAATTAATACTCATGTAGATATTATATCTACCACATTATGGTCTGATTGTTGGCAGACTGGCGCCTTGTATCTAAGTGGTATAGTTTTACCTCCTATACATGCTGAGATTGTTGACCCACCACCAGCACAAGATTTTGATTTTTCTTTTAATGGTTCAAGATTTGCATTAGGTACACGTTTAGCCTTTGGAGATATAGAAACTCAACGTCTGATTGGGGAAAATCAAAGATCTGCTAGTCTTAAATATTTGATAGAAGATATTTTTACTCAAGCAGAAATTCAAAAAGGAACTGTTGCTGCTGGCAGTAGTTTTGACACTACTACATTAAGTTCAACTAGTGGTACTGTTTATCGTTTAAATATTTTAAATGAACAAGGCACTTTTCCTACTTACGATAGTTCACAGCTACCTGGATCCGAAAATGATTATATATGGATTCATAAGGCATCAGATATTATTGCTATACCTACACAAAGCACTTTCTCTCCTATTTATCCTGGTGTTTTCGAACCTATTTCTGCTACAAATAGCAACTCTGATTCTATCAATGGTGTCACCATAGATCCTATATATGGTATTGCTATTGGTGGATATGTTCCTAGTAAAGCTGGAATAGGTGACCAAGAACCATACAATATCGTTGGTTCTAGTGATTGGTCTAGCGAAGATTATCTGCCTAGTATTACTGGAATTATTCAAGAAAACCTACTTGCTGATAATATCCAAAAAATTAATGCTACATACACAGCATCTTTTGATTCTGCAGACATATTACGTATCCAAAATGCACCTTTGACAATAGGGGATTCTATTTCTCTAGAATTCTATACCCTAACAAATAATGGTCAAACTCAAACTCGTAATACTATATATACAGACAATATCTCTATTACTTCTTCTAATTTTAATGGCACAGATTTTAATTTAGAAGTTGATTTAGGTTTTAGCAATATTAATGGTTATGCAGATATAGTGTTCAAAGGTGTAATTGAGTCAATCGACACCATAGAAAATACTATTGCATTAAAACAAAACTTTAATTGTTCCATAGGTGACAGTATAGGTCTTGATCTTAATCCGTTCCTATCTACTGAATTAAATTTGCTAGAAGACAATGGTTACGTAACAGTAGAAATGATTGCGAATAATAAAATTTATCTAAGCGGCGTTAATACAACAGCATGGCTTAATGGCTTTAATCAAGGTGATTTAGTAGACGTTAGAAAAAATATTAATGACAACATTAAAATTATGCCTTATAATATTGGTTTTATAAATGAAGGTAGATATTCTTTTATTATCACTGGTAATTGCAATACTAGAGAAGGAGAAGATTTAATCTACAAGATAGGAACTATGGAGAATAGTAATATGCCAGTATTTGATAATTCTACTTATCCTAACGTTAATATGACTCCTAAAAAATATTTTAAAGATTATATTTTACATATTAATAAGCCTATTTCTATTGTTGCCAGTAGCATACAAAAAGTTGGCAATGAACTTTCATTCGAGATTGATGGAGGAAAAAGACCAGTATACGAGCATACCCCAGATGTACAACTGTCTCCAGGTATTAACACATCCAATTTTGGGTATTGTGGCTTTATGAGAAACACTATTAGCAAAACTATTATAGTTGATGAATATGATCAAAATAAAGATAGGTTGGTTGTTCGATTAGATCTTGATTCTAACTATGGTATAGATTGGGCACAATATTTATCTGTAACCATCAAGGTAACAGATGAAACAGGAAGCGACACACAAACATATCAATGGCAATAAATAATGGCTATATTAAATATACTACCGATGTCTCCTCCTCAGTCGTTAACCATTAACGATGTGGACGACCCTAAAAAAATTAGCACTAATCTGCAAATTACTTTGAATGAAGTTCAACCCGCTGTGGTTAATGTGTCTGTGGGTGTACAGGGACCGCCAGGATCTGGATTGCCAGGAGAGCGTGGTATTCAAGGCATACAGGGAGAAAGAGGAGAACGAGGTATTCAAGGTATCCAGGGTATTCCGGGCCCCACAGGATCCGGTGTTGCTTCTTTAACGTTTTCGAATGGCATTGATTCTTTTGATATTGATGATTCTATTTCTACTGTATCTATACTAGGAGGCAATGGAACAACTGTTAGCATAAACGATATTAATAACACAATTACCATACACAATGACCTGGTAGGCCACACACACTTATCTGCTGATATACTAAATTTCAATGAGTCCGTAGATGATAGGGTTGATCAATTATTGCAAGCTGGTGACAATATTGATTTAAATTATCAAGATGCTGACTTTAATAGTTTAACAATTTCTGTGACAGGTCTAGATATAGGGATAGATGTTCAGGCCCAGAACCAGAATCTTCAATATTTTTCCGATCTAGTTCTCTCTCCTGGTCAACTTATTTATGTAAATGATGATAGTGAGCTAGAATTAATCACTTTATCTAATACCACCAAGGCTTTTCTGAATGATGTTAGCGCAGCAGAACAAAGACAAACTCTTGGACTTGGGACAGCCTCTACATTTGATGATACAGATTTTGCCAAGCTTAATGGTAATAATCTTTTTGATGGAGATCAATCCTTTAGCGACGGAAGGCTTAATAGATTTTCTGCAACTTTTTCTACCAATACTAATTCTTCTTATGAAATTATACAATCTGATAATGGCAAAATACTGACTTTTGATAATAGCGCTGGTCCTGTTTTATTGACTATGGATGATACGATTAATGTCGGATTTAACTGTCTAATAGTTCAACTCGGAGATGGACAAGTGAGATTTAATGAAACCATACAAAATCGATATGGACATTCTAAATTGGTCGGTCAATATTCTATTGCAACATTGGTTAAGATTTCTGATAATCCTTCAATTGTGATACTTTCAGGGGATACTACTAGTGCTAATTCAGGACCTTAAAGTAAATGACTATAATATTACCGCCTTTCTTTGGTACAGCACCAAAATATGAAGTAGAAGAAGTTAAACAAGCATTAGTCTCTTACTTATCACAGGACATTGCAACGTTTCAGTCTCCAAGCAGCAATGCGAATATTACTTTTGCTACATTTGATACTCTCACGTATGCTGAGCCTACTCAAGCAGCTAATATTACTTATTTTGCATTGGATACTTTATCCCTAGCAACACCGTCGAATGTTGCTAAAATTACCTATAATATTATAGATGTATTAACTTATGATCCGCCGCCAGAACCACCTGAAATCACTCGATTCACTTTTACTCTTGCTGAAGACGCCCAAATATATGCTGAATGGAATACTCCTTATGACAATAGATCGCCTATTACTGGATATTCCTTAGAATATGCTTTAGTTCCAGCCATACCAGCAGATCCTTCTACGTACACCTACCAGGTATATGATATTTTATTAGCTAACGATTCTTATCTATTGGGTTTGACTAATGATCAAGATTATGTTCTGAGAGTATGTGCTTTAAACGATATCGGAGCAGGACCATATGGCTATTCAGATATCCTAACTCCTGTCGCAACTAGCCACAATGTTTGTGATATTACTCTATTATTGCAGCCTAACAGTACTTCTTCTGTTGCTACGGCGATCACAGATCTGTCCTGTAGAATAAAACCTACAAATAATGTAGCAACCATAGGATTAAGTAGCAATAGTGCCTTCGGAGCTGGAAGTTTATATTTTGATGGAACATTATATACTACTCCATCTCCATCTACATATCCTCATATTACAGTAGAGCATGATCACGACAATACAGGAGATGATTGGTCTTTACATGGAGATTTTACTATTGAGTGTTGGATTAGGCCAGATTCATCAAGCGCATCTAGCAATCAAACTATAGCATCTTACTATTATCAATATGATTGGGATACAGTAGATTATGTAAATTCATTTCCTTGGGATAGATATTGGAAGTTGTACAGAACTGGGAATAGTATTAAGTTTAAAATGCATCAAGAGTATGAGGATGAAGAGTTTTTCTATGTAACTGATACTCTTGAACTTGTTGCTGATGGCCTGTCTCTGTCAACCTCTGCTTTTACTCATATCGCGGTTAGCAGATTCAATAATTATTTAAGGATTTATATTGATGGAATTTTATACGATAGAAAATATTTTGATAAAAACTTAATGATAGATTATACCAATAATAATTTTATGATTATAGGCGGAAATCAAACTTTTAATTATGTCGCTTCTGATACTTTTCAGATTGGCAGAGGAATAATTAATGAACCATATATTGGATATATTGACGACTTTATGATAAGTTCTTCAGCTCGTTATGCAAAAAACTTTACGCCATTACAATATCCGACACCGCTAACATGCACAGATTGTGGCTATGTGGCAGCTGCCACATCAAATCATGTTAGTTCTGATCTTATTCCTTAAAAAAGGGGTATTAAAGACTTAAAGGAGAATCGCCAGATGTCAATTTTATTTTTCGATGGTTTTGATCGTTGTACCGTTACTAAAAGCCTAGACCCTAATTACTGGTCTTTACAGCAGTTTTCACCTGTTCCCATAGAAGAATATTCTTTTGGTGGTTATTCCTATAGTCATCAGGGAGATTATAATCAGTCTAACGACAATATTTTTTATGAGGGTCGTTGGTACGAAACTTATTCACCATATGGATCTCCTTTGCCCACTGGACGCTATATGCCAGACCAGACAAATTCTTCCAACGGTGTCTACGTTAGCGGCAATAGATACCCCGGCTTCGGATCTCCACCAGGATTCTTGGCACTGCCCAATATAGATATTAGTGATTCTAATAATTTAAGACCAATATCTTATATACAATTAAGCGGATTCAATTTACCTCAAGGCGATTCTAGTTTTTTAACTAGTAGAATTTTGGGAATAGAAACTAAAGATAGTAGCATTGAAGATATTGATGGTAGATTTGGCACTAAACATCCACTAGTAGCTTTTTGTAATGGAGACAATACCGGATTACTAATTAATGTTGTTAAAGTTTCTGCTAATCATCTTACTCCTATCGAAACTCAGAAAGTCACTATCGGCTTAGAGATAGTTCAAAACAATGCTGTTAGTGGAACATTTGATTTGAATATTACAGAAGATTT
>Ga0181585_10002965_pt1 | contig 14991 bp, 15 predicted proteins | sample 071ome_29_FD_132469 | JGI IMG/M metagenome (GOLD analysis project Ga0181585, IMG submission 132469) | Coastal salt marsh microbial communities from the Groves Creek Marsh, Skidaway Island, Georgia - 071407BT metaG (megahit assembly) | ecosystem: Environmental > Aquatic > Marine > Intertidal... | reverse complement strand
TACGGACCTCTGGGGATGAACCTGGAGACCTACCAGGCGGTGATCGACGGCAAGCCGCTCGATCTCACCTACATGGAGTACGAGCTGTTGAAGTTCCTCGCCTCCCATCCCGGCAAGGTCTTCACGCGAGAAACCCTCCTGAGCCGGGTCTGGGGCTACGACTATTACGGCGGCGCACGCACCGTCGATGTGCATGTTCGACGGTTGCGTTCCAAGCTCGGCGAGGAGCACGCGGGCTTGATCCAGACGGTGCGATCCGTGGGATACAGCTTCGGCACGAGTCGGTGGGTTTAGGCCCTCGCACCGATTGTTAAGCAACCTTGATTCTGAGGGTTCATATCGCCTGAATCCACGGTAGCGTCTCCCGTCATGCGCACCGTGAGCGTTCGTACCGTCCTGTTCGGCCTGGCTGCATCGACAGCCGCACTCCTTCTGTCAGCCTGCGGTTCCGACGCCGAAGGCACGATCGTCATCTACACCGGCCGCCACTACGACCTCGAAACCGCCTTCAACGCCTTCGAAGACGAATTCAACATCGACATCGAGTTCCTTGAAGGTTCCGATGCCGAACTCCGAGAGCGCATCACCGCCGAGGGCGAAGACACCTCCGCCGACATCTACATGACCGTCGATGCCGGAAACCTCGCCACAGCGGCCGAGGCAGGAATCTTCGCTCCGATCGACTCGGCCGTGCTCGAGCAAGCCGTCCCCGCCGAACTTCGTGACCCCGACGGCAACTGGTTCGCCCTCAGCGCCCGAGCCCGCACGATCGTCTACAGCACCGAGCGGTTGAGCCCCGACGAGATCCCCACCACCTACGAGGAACTCGCCCAACCCGAATGGAAGGGCCGCGTGTGTTTGCGCAACTCCTCCAACACCTACACCCAATCGCTCGTCGCCAGCCTGATCGGCAACCTCGGCTATGACGACGCGCTCACCCTCGTCAACGGATGGGCCGAGAACGCCCGCATCATGTCCAACGACGTCATTGCCCTGAACTCGATCCGCGACGACTTCTGTGACGTTGCGATCACCAACCACTACTACCTCGCCCGCGAACTCGAGGAGGACCCGAACTATCCAGTGGGTCTGGTCTGGGCGAATCAGGACGACCGCGGCGTCCACGTCAATATCTCCGGCGCGGGCGTCCTCGCCAATGCAGATGACCCCGACCTTGCCCAGCAACTGCTGGAGTGGCTCGCTACCGACGGGCAGAACCTGTTCGTCGACGGAAACAACGAATACCCGGTCAACCCCGATGTGGTGCCGGAATCACTGATCGCGTCCGAGTTCGGCGAAACTTTCGTACGTGATGCCCTCAATGCCGCCGAGTTCGGAGCACTGAACGCCGATGCCGTTCGCCTCCTCGACGAAGCCGGCTACGAGTGACCTGACACCGGCCCCGCATCGCGGGGAACGGGTCGAACGCACCCGCGCCGACCTGGTGAGCGCTCGCGGCTGGCCAGCCGGAGCGATGCTGCTTGTCGCGCTCGTCGTCATCCCGATCGGCTTTCTCGCCGTCAGCGTCCTCGACCCGAGCGAGGAGGTATGGCGCCAGCAGTGGGACACTCGACTTCCGGGCCAACTCGCCGACACCGCAATCTTGCTGACGGGGGTGAGCATCGGTTCGCTGACGCTCGGGACCTCGCTCGCCTGGCTGGTGAGCGCCTACCGCTTCCCGGGTTCGCGCATCTTCGGATGGTTGTTGATTGCGCCGCTGGCGATGCCGTCCTACGTGCTCGGATTCGTCACCCTGTCGGTGATCGGATTCACCGGACCGTTGCAGAACCAGTGGCGAGACTGGTTTGGTCGAGATGCCTGGTTCCCGTCGGTTGAATCGATGGGCGGTGCGATCGTCGTCTTCACGCTCGTGCTGTACCCCTATGTCTTCCTTCTGGCCCGGGCTGCGCTCGCCGACCAAGCCGGGGCGGCCTACGACGTAGCCCGCAGCCTCGGTGCCGGGCCGGTGGAAGCCGCACGTCGGGTGGTGCTGCCGATGCTGCGACCCGCTCTTGCAGCCGGTGTTGCGGTCGTCATGATGGAAACGCTGACCGACTTTGCAACGGTGCAGTACTTCGGGGTCGACACCGTGTCAGTCGGAGTGTTCCGGATCTGGCGCGGCACCTTTGACCGAGACGCCGCCTCCGAGTTCGCCACCCTCGTGCTCGTTGTTGCCCTGATGATCATCGGACTCGAACGCATCATGCGGGGCCGCGCTCGCTTCGGGGAGGCGGCCGGCGCCGCCGCCGGACTGGGTCCTCGTCCGCTAACCAGGCCCAAGGCCTGGCTTGCCTTCGCGCTCTGCTCGTTCATCCTCCTCCTGTCCTTCGGTGCACCGACGCTCCAACTCGCCTCGTGGACGTTCGGCGAGGTCACCGGCCCGCGCGGGACACCCAACACCGAACGCTTCCTCGAGTTCCTCGGCAACTCCGTCCAGCTCGCGGCGCTGACGGCAGTCGTGTGTGTCTCCGCCGCGTTGTTCATCGCCAACGGAGCCCGCTTCGTCCGGGGCCGTTCGACCACCCTTGCTGCCCGGCTCACTGCGGTTGGCTACGCCGTACCGGGTCCGGTGGTGGCGATGGGCGTCGTTCTTACCCTCGTTGCGCTCGACGGCCTGCTTGAGGGCGTTGGGCTCGGGCTGCCAGGCGTTGTCGCCACCGGCTCCCTGGTCGGCTTGGTCTACGCCTACAGCATCCGCTTCCTTGCGCCCGGACTCAACGCGGTCGAGGCCGGCCTCACGCAGGTGCCCGAAGAGGTGACGGCATCGGCTCGCAGCCTCGGCGCTCGACCGGTCACGATCGCCCGGCGGATCCACACCCCGCTTTCGAAGACGAGTGTCATCACGGGTGCCGTGCTCGTCGCCATCGACGCCCTCAAAGAGCTTCCGATCGCGCTGCTGCTCCGCCCAGTCGGGTTCAACACCCTGCCGATCTGGACCTTCAACCTGGCGACCGAGTCACGCTTTGAACAGGCGGCACTTCCGGCCCTCGCCATTATCGTCGTGGCGATGATCCCGGTCGGCCTGCTCGCCCGTCAGCTGTCGCAAGGCGCGCCGGCATGACCGATGCCGTGTTGCCGCTGCGCCTCCGCGGGGTCGCCAAGCACTTCGACGAGGTCGGAGCGCTCGATGAGGCCGATCTTGACCTCCAGCCGGGCGAACTGCTCGCACTCGTTGGCCCATCAGGCTGTGGCAAGTCGACCCTGCTGCGATCGATCGCAGGCCTGTTGGCCATCGACCGCGGCACGATCCACATCGCCGACTCCCTGGTCGACGACGGCAACCACCGGGTCCCACCCGAGCGCCGGCCCGCCGGTCTGGTGTTTCAGGAGCACGCGCTGTTTCCTCATCTGAGCGTTGCCGACAATGTCGGCTTCGGTCTTCGCGACATGGATTCCGCCGCTGTCGCCACCCGAGTGCGCGAGATGCTCGAACTTGTGAGTCTCGACGCCCACGGCGACCGCTACCCCCACGAACTCTCGGGCGGCGAACGGCAGCGTGTTGCGCTCGCTCGGGCACTGGCACCGCAGCCGGCCCTGATGCTCTTCGATGAGCCGTTCGCCAGCCTCGACCACAATCTGCGCATCCAACTGCGTCGCGATGTCACCGACGCGCTCCGGGCGACGGGAACACCTGCGGTTTTCGTCACCCACGATCAGCACGAAGCACTTGCGATCGGTGACCGCATCGCTGTCATGCGTAGCGGACGGATCCGACAGGTCGGCACGCCAGCCGAGGTGTACCACCGGCCCGCCGACCGATTCGTCGGTGCCTTCATGGGGGCGGCGAGCTTTCTCCCAATCTCTGATCACGGCACGTCGGCACTCGGTCCCGTCGACCTTGATGGCCGTCAACCCGATGAACTGGTTGCGATGGTGCGGCCCGATGATGTGATCTTCGTCCCAGCGCCCGATGGCGAGGCCGTGATCACCAGCGCGGAGTATCACGGGAGCGGGTGGCGGGTGTGGGCCTCACTGCCCGATGGAGCCGAGCTCGGTTTCACCGCCGGCCACCTTGCCGAACCGGTCACGGGCCAGCGCGGCACGGTTTCCCTGACGCCCGGTCATCGTCAGGTTGCGCTCCCCCGCCGCGTCGGCTGAGCGCAGAGGTCGACTCAGCCGTCGTACGGATTGGCGTCGGAGAGCTGCAGATATTCGTTGGGCTCACCGTCATCATCGACATTGTCGAGATCGCTGTTGCGACCGATCAGCCCACCGAGGATTCCAGCAAGCGCCGTCATGCTCAAGAGCACGCCGACGGGCATCGCGATGACCAGCACAACGATGAAGATGATCGTTCCGACGTCCATGCGGGCCAGTCTGCCAGATCTCGGTGGGCGAGCGTCGAGTCCGCCCGCTCAGACGGTAGCGATCGCCTCGATCTCGATCCGCGCACCGAGTGGAAGTTCCTTCACCGCCACTGCGGATCGGGCTGGACGGTGGTCACCGAACTCCTCCATGTAGATCTCGTTCATGGCGGCGTAGTCACCCATGTCGGCGAGAAACACTGTGGTTTTCACCACATCGGCGAGCGACGCTCCGGCACCGGACAGGACGGACCGGAGGTTGACGAAGACCTGTCGAAGCTCAGGCTCGAGGCCGCCGTCGACAATCGCACCGTCAGCAATGCCGACCTGGCCGGCGGTGAAGAGAAGATCGCCACCGCGGACGATGGGTGTGTAGGGACCAACGGGCTTGCTCATGTCGGTGATCGTAGTTCGATGAGCATGCCGCCGAGACGTGGGACTGGGCCGTCGGTCACGGCGCCCCTTGGACATCGATCGATTGGCACCCGACGAACGGCGACCAGCGAGCCTCCACCACCGTCTCGCCTGGAACGACATCGATGGTGATGGCGCACAGATCACGCCGGTGAGGCCCCTCCGCGGCGGCGTTCAGGATGGTGTTGTCGCCACCTTCGACCCATGAGCAGCCCCCACCGCAATCCTCTTGCCAGAGCATGACGGTGTGTGGCCCGAGCCCGACAGGCACCCGTTCAAACCGGCCCACGAACTGACCACCCGAGAGCGGCACCTTGTTGGCAAACGCCAGTTCCGCCATCCGAAACCCGTCGCGGTTCGTGATCTCGAGCACGTCGGTCGAGCCCTCGTCGTAGCAGCATTCGGTCTGAGTTGCCTCGACCACGATCCAGGCCTGCGGGTCGGCTGGAGGACGCACGGCAGTAGCCCGGTTGCCCTCGTCGGAGGTGTCAGCACATGCGGCGGCGACGATCGCAAGTGCTGCGGCGAGTCGGCGGTAGCTCACCGCTCCAGGACCCGCAGGAACGCCGCAGGAATATCGGTTGGCTCGTTGACGGTGGCTAGGGTTGCGCCGACCCGACGCGCGAAGTCTGCGGCGTCGTCTGCATCGTCCGTCGGAGCGATCACACACAGTTCGTCGAGTCGGCGGGCAATGGGGACCGCATCGGCACCGGTCGTCGCCCGGCAGTCCGACATCAGGATCGTTACTCGGCGCTTGGCCCGACTGCGGTCGAGTTGGCGGGCTGCAGCGGTCAGGGCCCCGGCGAGATCGGTGGTTCCCTGGCCTCGGAGTCGCAGGAGATCATCTACGACCTCCAGCGACGAACGAGCGTCGTCCTGGCTCTTTACTGCGATGACCCGATCGGCAAAGGCGAGCACCGACCAGTCGACTGGAGCCCGATGCGCGCACGCGGCCGCAGCAACCGCTGCGGTAGCGAGCCGCTTCCCGCTCATCGACCCGCTTCGGTCGATCACAAGCGAGAGCGCGGTCGCCGGCTGCGTCCAATGCCGGACCTTCAGGTCGGCGGCATCGACCAACTCGCCGGTGGCACGAGCATGAACGAGACCCTCGAGGCTGCGGTCAAGATCGAGATCACCCTGCACCCGGTCGGCGGGCGACGACGCCATCGTCCCTACACCCCTCGCCTGGACCGGTCCGGCCTTGGCCACGTCGAGCACCAGTCGGCCGGCGATGCGGGCCGCCATCGCTGCGAGCTGACGGTCGGTGGCTCCTCGCATCTGGGCGAGCAACGCCATGGCGTGATCGGGATCCTCCTCCACAAGATCAGCAAGCGCATCGTCGTCGATCTCACCCACGTCAGGGCTGATCTCTTCGAACTTCGGGTCCCGCGCCAATTGGGGACGAGGCGTGGTTCGCCGGTTGTCGTCGTCCATGGCCTGTCGGGCGTCGTCGCCCTCCAGAGTCAGGGGGACGCCGGAGTCGCCCCGCCCGGGGCTTCCGCTTTTCCCTGCGAATCGTCATCAGCGCGGGGTTGCTCTTGCGCCAGGACCGCTTCCCACAGGTCGGCGATCACCGACTCTGGGGTCGAACTCCCTCCCTCGTGGAGCCGGATCCGACCCGACAGCGCGGTAAGCGCTGCATCGAGACCGGTGTCCGAGGCGGTCACCTCCACCCCGCGCATTGCTGCCAACGCGTGCCCGACTTCGACGAGGTCGATCGCCCCGCGCACCGACGAGCCCACCCGCACGTCGGGGTGGTTGCGGGTCGCTCGGGTGACGGCCACGGCGCGGCGCCTCAGGACCCGATCGTCGGCTGACGTGTTGCGCACGACAATGTCGGATTCGTTGTCGAGGGACTGGTACCCCATCGCAATCCGACACATCCGGTCATAGACCGCACCCGACACCCGTGCGGTTCCGATGTTGTCGAACGGGTTCATCGCCGCGACCAGCCGGAACCCTTCACTCGCAGCGATGGTGCCGAGCCGAGGCAGGGTGAGTTCGCCCTCCGACATGACGGTGATCAGCAGGTTGACGGTTTCCTCCGCCACTCGATTGAGTTCCTCGACGTACAGAAGTGACCCGTTTCGGAGCGCCTCGACGAGGGGACCGTCGACAAACACGTCCGGGACGTAGCCGTCCTCAAGGACGCGTGACGGATCGAATTGACCAGCAAGCCGGGCCGGCGTGAGTTCTGCGTTGCCCTCAACGAACACGAAGCCGGTCCCAGCGGCGGCGGCGACCTCACGCAGCATCGTCGACTTCCCCGTTCCTGGGGGGCCCTCGAGCAGGACATGGCGGTCGGCTGCAAGCGCCGCTGCCAGCACCTCGAGCTCGCGGCGACGGCCGACCACGCGTGCGGCGAGCGCGTCCACGACGCCAGGGGCAGTCAACGAGGTCACGAGCGGATCAGTCGAAGGTGATGACGCCGCGGATGTTCTTGTTGGCCATCATGTCGGCGTAGCCCTCGTTGACCTGGTCCAGCGTGTACGTGTTGGTGATCATCTCGTCGAGCTTGAGCTGACCGGCCTGGTACATCGAGAGCAGATGCGGGATCTCCTTGCGTGGCGCCGTGGAGCCGAACAGGCAGCCCTTCAGTTCCTGATTCATCATCGAGAACATGAAGAGGTTGAGCTGCACATCCATCTGCGCAGCGGGAGCCACCGCGGTCGCCACGACCGTGCCGCCCTTCCGGGTCAGGAACTGGGCCGGCGCGATGAGATCACCCGTAAGCACCGACGGCGTCAGGATGACCGAGTCGGCCTGCACGCCTTCGGTGAGACCGCCGACAAGTTCCATGGCCTCTTCCATCGAGGGGGCGGAGTGTGTGGCACCGAACTCCATCGCGCTCTCCCGCTTGAACTCGCTCGGGTCGATGGCGACGATGTTCTTCGCGCCGGCAACCTTGGCGCCCTGGATGGCAGCGGTGCCGAGCCCACCGCAGCCGACGACAACGACCGTATCGCCGGCTTTGACCTCGGCGCGGTTCACCGCGGAGCCGTAGCCGGTGGTGACACCACAGCTCACCAGCGCCGCTGGGCCAGCGGGGACGTCCTTTTGCACCTTGAGGGCGGAGTCGACGCTCACGACCATGTGTTCAGCAAAGGTGCCCAGCTTCAGGAGCGGCGTCAGCGCGGTGCCGTCGAGCGTGTGGTGGCGGAAGGTGCCGTCGATCATGCCTGGTTCCATCAAGTGGGCACCGAGATCACACAGGTTCTGCTGACCGCGAGCACACCAGGTGCACTTGCCACACGACGGAATGAACGAACACGAGATGTGATCGCCGATCTCAAACTCGGTGACACCCGGACCGAGGCCGATGACCTCACCAGCACCTTCGTGACCACCGATGATCGGCAGAGGCACCGGCATCGTGCCGTCGTGGGCGTGCTCGTCGGAGTGGCACATGCCCGCTGCGCTGGTCTTGACCAGGATCTCACCGGCCTTGGGTTCGTCGAGTTCGATCTCTTCGACGCTCCAATCGGCGCCGATTTCGCGCAGGACGGCAGCACGGGTCTTCATGTCGGTCTCCTTCGAGAACTGGGTAGGCGACGCGAAGGTACCAGTGCCCTCGAACGAGGTCACCTTGAGATCGGTTCTCAGGCGTCGTTCAGGCCGCTGCCTTCTTGGATCACACAACTGAACCGGCTCATGACGCCATCCAGTCGACCATGGCAGCAGCGATCGCTTCACCTTGATCGTCCTGCAGGAAGTGGCCGCCAGGGGTGAACTCCTGATGGGGCTGACCTCCAGCGCCGGGAACCCGTTCGATGAACTCGGCTGCGAGTCCGCCGAGCACGGGATCTTCGGGGCACCACAGCGTGAGGAAGGGCTTCTCAAAGGCGTCGAGCCCAGCCCAGGCCTCGACATTCTCCGCAACACCTGCGTGTTCCGGCGTGATCGGGACCAGGGTCGGAAAGACGACGGCACCCACCCGGTGATCAGCTGTCGGGAACGGCGCTTCGTAGGCGGCGATCTCGTGATCACTGAGCTCGCGGGCAGCAACCGCCCGACGGAACAACCCACCGATGTCGGTGAGCTGTGACGCCTGGGAGAACGCAAGCCAGAAGTCGAACCCTTCCCCGAGCGATTCGCCAACCGGGAGCCCCGTGTTGCCGATCACGACTCGCTCGAACCGTTCGGGCTGAAGCCCTACCAGCCGCAGTCCGATCAGGCCGCCCCAGTCCTGCGCAAAGATCGTGCACGGTTCGTGCACGTTTGCATCGAGGAAGAATTCAACGTTCGCGACGTGTCGCTCGTAGGTGTAGTAGCCGGGTTCGGTCGGCTTGTCGGAACGCCCGAAGCCGATGAGGTCGGGGGCGATGACGCGGTAGCCGGCGTCGAGAAGGGTGGGAATCATCCGGCGGTACAGGTAGCTCCAGGACGGTTCCCCGTGCAGCAGCACGACCGGGTGGGCATCCTCGGGACCTTCATCGATGTAGGCCATGCGGAGGCCGTCGACGGTGCCGTACTTCGGCTCGTACGGGAAGTCATCGAGGCCCTTGAACCGGTCGTCAGGGGTCCGGACGAACTCGATGCCGCCGCTGGTGGTCTGGATCGTCATGGCGCCACCGTAGGCCTGATCGCTACCGTGCGACCATGGCAGCAGACGGTCAGACCCCCGATGAGACGGTCGTCGTCAAGACGTCCCGTACCCCTGAGGAGTTGCGCGAGCGGCTCCGTGACTGGCTCGTCACGACGAGCGGCGACGGCGCCGCGACGGTCAGTCCCGTGTCGTCACCAGAGTCGAACGGCATGTCGAGCGAGTCGCTGTTCTTCGAAGCAACGGCGAACGGCGAAACCGGTTCCTATGTTGCGCGGGTCGCGCCGGCGGCGAGCGATGTGCCGGTCTTCTCCACCTACGACCTTGAGAAGCAGTACCGGCTCATTGCGCTCGTCGCCGAGCACAGCGCGGTTCCCGTGCCCGAGCTGGCCTGGCTCGAGTCGGATCCGTCGCATCTCGATCAGCCGTTCTTTGTGATGCGCAAGGTCAACGGTCGGGTCCCGCCTGACATTCCCCCGTATGCCATGGGCGGGTGGGTTCGCGACCTTCCCGACGACGAGCGCATGGACCTGCAACGCAAGAGCGTCGAGGTGCTGACCGGCGTGCACGCCATCGACATCACCGATGGCAAGGCGGACTTTCTGGAGCCCGACCCCGGACTCGGTGACACACCGTTGCGCCGCCACTTCGCGCAGGAACAGGCGTATTACGAGTGGACGTGCGAGGGGGCGGGCCGCCGCTTCCCCACTATTGAGCGGGCGTTCGACTGGATCGAACGAAATTGGCCGGCGAACGAGGGGGCAGCGGCAATCTCGTGGGGTGACAGCCGGATCGGCAACATCATGTATGCCCCCGACGGCACTGATCCGGTCGCTGTTCTCGACTGGGAGATGGCCACGATCGCGCCCCCTGGTCTCGACGTTGGATGGATGTGCTTCATCCATCAGTTCTTCGAGACGATCCTCGGCAAGTACGAGGTACCGACGCTGCCATCGATGCTGCGGCCCGAGGATGTCCGAGCCCAGTACCGCGACGCGAGCGGGATCGACGTCGGCGATCTCCGCTTCGAAGTGGCCTACTCAGCGCTTCGTCACGCGACGATCATGAGCAGGATTCATGTTCGTAACGTGCATTTCGGCACCCACGACTGGCCCGACGATCCCGACGAGGCATTCCTGTTCAAGGATCTCCTCGCCGAACTCACCACCGACTGACGAACGATCGCAGCTCTGTGTCACGGGGTGGCGGTCATGCCACCGTCAACGGGGATCACGGCGCCGGTGATTGCTGACGCAGCCGGCGAGCACAGCCAGGCGATGGAGGCCGCGACTTCGAACGGTTCAATCAATCGGCCGAGTGGCTCCTGATGGCGCACAAATTCGTCTGTCGATGCCAGATCGTAGATTCGGGCCGATTCGTCGAGACCAGTGGTTGCCGTCGACCCCGGTGAGATCACGTTCGCTGTCACCCCCGTGCCGGCGAGGTCAGCAGCCAGCGATCGGGTCAGACCGATCACACCGTGTTTGGCCGCTGCGTACGGCCCCATGTGCCGCAGGCCGAGCGACCCGGCGGCCGAGGCAACGGTGACGATCCTCCCTCGGGGAGAAGCCAGCACGGTGGGCGTCGCAGCCCGAACGGTGACGAACACGCCCGTCAGATCGGTGGCGATGACAGCGTCCCACTCAGCATCGGTGGTCTCCCATAGCGGTGTGCCACCGGCGACGATGCCTGCGGCACACACCACGGCGTCAAGCCGTCCGTGTTCGGCGGTCACAGCAGCGATGACACCAGCCATCGCCGATGGGTCGCTCACGTCGACCTCGAACGCGGCCGCTGCTCCCTCCGCCGCATCCACGACGGCCGCCAACTCCCCGGTTGACGCCATCGGGTAGGGAACGACCGGGTCGTTGCTGCACCGGTCGAGTGCCGCCACCCACCAGCCATCGGCGACGAGGGCAGCGACCGTTGCTGCGCCGATGCCACGGCCAGCTCCGGTGACGAGGGCGACGGGTCGAGTCATAGCTTCATGTTTCCAGAAGCGCGACCAGTTGGCCGACCCACCCGGCAAGGAGCTGCTCGCCTTCGGCGGCGTTCGCTCCAGTCGGATCGCCGAGCACCCCGTTGGGGGCGACCGCCCGCACGCCACCGACGCGCAGCTCATCAATGAGGTCCCCAAGGGGCGCAGTCGCGCCGATCTCGGCCCGATCGAGGCGGACTCGATCAGGATCGATCGCAAGCATCACCGACGTTTCGGTTCGCCCAGCATGGGCATCACCGCCCGGATGGGTCGGGTGCCAGATGCGGACTGGCCGCCCCTCGGCTTCACACGTAGCGGCCGCCGCCTGCACCGCTTCGGCGTTCCCGCCGTGGCCGTTGACCAACACCACACGATCGAACTCCGGGCCAGTCGTCCGCACGATCTCGACGATCGCCGCCGTGAGTACCTCCCGACCGATCGACAATGTCCCGGCGAACCCGGCGTGCTCCCCGGATGCACCGACGGGGAGCGCAGGCGCAACGATCGCGTCAGGCACAGCCGCCGCCGCTCGTTCGGCGACGGTGACGGCGATGGCCGTATCGGTGTCGAGCGGCAGATGGGGACCGTGCTGTTCGGTCGAACCCAGCGGAACCACGAGCACGCGTCGAGCACCCACCTCCGGCGATGCCAAATCCGCGAGACGAACCACGTGTCGGATCGTAGGACGGATATCGTCCGCGGATGACCTCGCCGGACCTGCCGATCACCTGCTTCGGTCCTGATTTCCCGTTTGACTACCCCGCCTGGATCACCCATCCGGCGGGGATCGCCGAACTGCCGGAGTCGTCCCGTGGGGCCGAGGTGGCCGTGGTCGGTGCCGGGATCGCCGGGATCGTCGCTGCGCACGAGTTGATGAAGCTCGGCCTGCGACCCGTCGTGTTCGAATCGGGCCGGATGGGTGGCCGTCTCCGGTCGCAGCGATTCGGTGCCGCCGACGATGTGTTCGCCGAACTGGGAGGCATGCGCTTCCCCCGCTCAAGTACGACGTTCTTTCACTATGTCGATCTTCTCGGGCTGCATACGAAACCGTTTCCGAACCCGCTGACACCGGCGGCGCCCACGACCGTGATCGACCTGGCCGGCGAGACGATCCACGCCGAGACCCTCGAGGATCTTCCGGTGCTGTTCCGTGAGGTCGCAGCGGCCTGGGCCGAAGCCCTCGAGCAGCACGCCTCGTTCTCCGCCATGCAGGACGCCATGCGGACCAAAGACCCCGATGCGGTCCGCCAGATCTGGTCGGAGCTGATCGAACAGTGGGATGAGCGCACGTTCTACGACTTCGTCGCCTCGGCCGACTCGTTCCAGCGTCTGTCGTACCGTCACCGCGAGGTGTTCGGGCAGGTCGGCTTCGGAACCGGCGGGTGGGACTCCGACTTCCCGAACTCGATGCTCGAAATCTTGCGCGTCGTCTACACCGGGATGGACGAGAACCAACATCTCATCACCGAAGGTGCTGAGCAGGTGGTCCGCCGACTGTGGGCCCACGCCCCCCACCAACTCGACCATTGGGCCTCCGGGACGAGCCTCGACACACTGCACGGCGGCGCGCCTCGTCCCGGCGTTGCCGCGATCGAACGGGACGGGTTCGGGTTTGCCGTCACCGATCGCAACGGCGTCCGACGCGCCTTCCCCGCTGTGCTCGTTACCACCCAGAGTTGGTTGCTCACCACCAGCATCGATGTCGACGAGGCGCTGTTCTCCCAGGACCACTGGATGGCGCTCGACCGGACCCGCTACATGCAGTCGGCCAAGACGTTCGTGATGGTCGACCGTCCGTTCTGGAAGGACCTCAATCCCGAGACCGGCAAGCCCGCAATGGGGATGACGTTGACCGATCGCAACACCCGCGGCACCTACCTGTTCGACAATGGCGACGACCAGCCTGCAGTGATCTGTCTCAGCTACTCATGGGAGGGCGATGCGGCGAAGGTGCTGGCCAAGTCCGCCTCCCAGCGAGCCCATCTCGCGCTCGACACGCTGGCGAAGATCTACCCCACCACCGATATTCGGAGCCATGTCATCGGCGAACCGATCACGGTCAGTTGGGAAAGCGACCCGGACTTCCTCGGCGCGTTCAAGGGCGCCCTGCCCGGCCACTATCGCTACAACCGGCGCATGTACAGCCACTTCATCCAGGACGACTTCACCCCGAAACAGACCGGCATCTTCCTCGCCGGCGATGACGTCAGTTGGACCCCCGGCTGGGCGGAAGGGGCGGTCCAGACCGCACTCAACGCCGTGTGGGGCATTGCCAGCCACTTCGGTGCCGAGACCCGCGCCGACAACCCCGGTCCCGGCGATGTGTGGGAGGAACGGGCGCCCTTCGCCCGCCCCAACTAGCGCCCAGTTGCGTCGACTGGTTCCACCAACGAGCGATGGCCCTTCTGGCCGGAAAATGCGCCGCCAGATAGCGTCCCACTGCATGACGAGGTCTCAGCGAACCCGCCACCTGTTCATGCTCGTGCTCGGCGCCATGCTCCTCCTGACTGGATGCATGAAGGTCCAAATGGACATGACGATCCACGACGACGGCACCGCCGATATCAACCTGATCACCGCCCTCAGCCGCGACGTCATGGAACTCGACCCGGACGCACCGGAACTGTCCGACGACGAACTCGTCGCTGGCATGCTCGAAGACGGCGAAGGTTGCGAAGCCGACGACTCACTCAGCGCGCTGCGCGCCAGTGACCCCGTGCCCTACATCACCGACGAGTGGGTTGGTGTGAGCTGCACGGTCGACAACGTCCCGCTTGACGAGATCTCCGAAGGCGACGGCCTGATCACCCAAGCTGACGGCATCACCTCCATTGCGCTTCCGTTGGACGACGTCAACGACCAAATCGAGAGTGAGGTTGACGCCGACGCGGCAATGGGTGACATGGAAGGGATGGAAGCGCTGTTCGAACAGATCATGTCAACGTTCGAGATTGCCATGGCTGTCGAAGCGCCCGGAGCGGTGATCGAGCACAACGGAACTCGCGTCGAAGGATCCACCGTCATCTGGGAAATCGACGTGTTCGCTGACGAGCCGCTCACCGAGATGACAGCAACCTGGGATACATCCGTCGATCCCGGATCAGGGATGTCAGCCGCAGTGATCGCCGGTGCCGTTCTGGTCGCCGGCGCCCTCCTCGCTGCCGCTCTGGTCATGTACCGCCGGACCAGCGGCCAGCCGTCCACAGACAACGACTGACTCCAACAGCGAGGGACGGAAGCGTCAGACGGCTTCGTGGGCGTTGGCTACGCTCCCCCCGTGTCCGCCTACGTGCTCACCACCCATGAGGCCACAAGCCGACTCTGCGAGTTGATCGGCGCGGCCGAGGTGCTGGTCTCACCGGTCACGATCAGGGAGCTCGGGGCCCATCGGGTCGACATCCTGGACGCTGTGTCGTGACCCCCGAGGAGTACGCAACCCACGACGCGACCGGACTGGCCGGGCTGGTTGCCGCGGGCGAGACGACCGCCGCCGAACTGCACCGTGCCGCGACGGTGATGTACGAGCGCACCCATGCCGACCTGAATGCGGTGGTCGAGTGGTACGACGAACCGTCACTCGGTGTGTCGGGGGGTCCGCTCGACGGCGTGCCCTTTCTGCGGAAGGACTACGGCTCAACCGAAGCCGGCCGACTCCAGGAAATGGGAAGTCGCCTCACGGCCGGAGTCCGGTCCGGCTCGACCAGCCCCATGTTCGAACGACTCGCCGCCGCCGGCGCCCAGGTCGTTGGCCG
>Ga0181585_10002964_pt1 | contig 14993 bp, 16 predicted proteins | sample 071ome_29_FD_132469 | JGI IMG/M metagenome (GOLD analysis project Ga0181585, IMG submission 132469) | Coastal salt marsh microbial communities from the Groves Creek Marsh, Skidaway Island, Georgia - 071407BT metaG (megahit assembly) | ecosystem: Environmental > Aquatic > Marine > Intertidal... | reverse complement strand
CAACTTTGAATTGAATAGCTAGAAATATTTTAAGAATTTAAAATATAAAAATATAAATATAAAATAGTTAAATAAGCTAGATATAATTTATAAAAATGAGTGAATTTCTAGGTCAAGTGATTTGGAATTGTCAAACTAATTCGACCCTGTTTAATAAATATTTTAGAATAATATTGTCACAGTTAGAGCATTAAAAAATATATTAAAATATTTCTTTTAGTGTGTTGTTGCTTAGATTTTTTGAGATTGTTGGAAGATATAAAATATATCTTATAGACTTAAAAAGATATTTTTAGATGCTGTAAACTAGTTATATAAAAATATATATAAAATTTAGATATAATTCTTTGGTTATATTGGAAGATATTTTCTAGTTGCTAATTAGAATCAATCTAAGGTGGGTACATAAGAGACATGGGGGGTGGTGGTGGTAGTATATATACTGCTTACACAAAATGGAGAGATTTAGATTGTAAACTAGATAGGGTCGCCCTGCTAATTAGATTATATGGATTGTTATGTGAGAGATATTTATGTAGATTTCTGGACTGCCCCAGAGAGATATATATGTTTCACCCCCTGGAGAGATACTAAATAGATTATACACCCCATGTTTACAAACGTCAACACTAAAATGCATAACAATAAAAAATATTTATGTTGTCAACTAGCTGTAAACCTGGTATAATAAACTCATGAATAATTCCTTTTTACCAGATGGTAATACAAAGCGAAAGCTAACAGAACAACAAGAGAACTTTTTACATGCTTTAAGTGGAGAAGCTAAAGGTAATATAACTAAAGCTTTAGAGATTGCAGGGTATTCCCCTACATCAAAGTCTCATGTAGTCGATAGTTTAAAAGAAGAGATAATAGAAGTCGCCAATAAGATACTAGCTACATCAGCTCCTAGAGCCTCACAGAAGATAGTGGAGATTCTAGATAGTGATGACCCCATTCCACAGGTATCTGCTAAACTACAAGCAGCTCAGACCCTTCTAGATAGGGTTGGTATAGCCAAGAGGGATAAGCTAGATGTTACACACACAGCAGCAGGTGGTATCTTTCTGTTACCTGAAAAGAAAACAATAATAGATGTTAATGCTGAGGATGTTGACAATGATGAATAGAAGAACAAGTTCTACAATTCCATTTGGTTATAAATTAAATTCTGATAATAAAACCCTTGAAGAAGTACCATCAGAATTAAAAGCTTTGAATGAAGCTAAGGATGGTGTTAAAAAGGGAGCATTCTCTTTAAGAGGTGCAGTAGAAATATTAGAATCAAATACTGGTAGAAAGCTATCAGCTATGGGTTTAAAAAAAATGATTGATAAAGATAACAAACAATATCAATCTAACACAAATGGTTTACTAAGTAGAAATGACAAAGAGACAGTATAACTACGGCTATGAGCAGAAAGCTAAAATAGCTGCTAGGAAAGCTGTTAGAGAAAAAGAAAAAGAAATTGAAAAGCTTCGAAAGAAGTTAGAGAATAAGAAATATAAATTAAAAAAGAAAACAGAAGCTATCTCTAAAGTTGATAAAGTAGATAACCCTGTTAAGAATGACAAACAAGGTACTGTTGTTACAGAGTCAGAGTACAATGAGTTACCTCAAAAAGTCAAGACACTATTAGAAGAAGAAAATAGTAAGATAGTATTTAAACCAAACGAAGGTCCACAAACAGAGTTTCTGTCAGCACCAGAACAAGATGTACTATACGGAGGTTCAGCAGGAGGTGGTAAGTCTTATGCCATGCTTGTTGACCCATTAAGATATATGCACATTAAAGAGCATAGAGCTTTGTTATTAAGAAAGTCTATGCCTGAGTTAAGAGAGCTAATAGATAAATCTAGAGAGTTATATCCTAAAGCTTTTACAGGAGCTAAGTTTAGAGAAGTAGAAAAGATTTGGAGATTTCCTTCAGGTGCGTCATTGGAGTTTGGTTATCTGGATAGAGATGCTGATGTTTATAGATACCAAGGTCAATCCTATACATGGATAGGTATTGATGAGCTAACTCAGTATCCAACAGAATTTCCTCTGCAATATTTGCAATCACGATTGAGAACAACAAACAATGAAATAAAATGCTACATTCGGTGTACTGCAAACCCTGGAGGAGTTGGAGGATATTGGGTTAAGAAAAGGTATCTAGACCCAAGTCCTCCTAACGAATCATTTACTGGTGAAGATAAAATAACAAGAAGATTTATACCAGCAAGATTAGAAGATAACCCATACCTTGCAGCAGATGGTAAGTATGAACAGATGTTACAATCATTACCTGCTGTACAAAGAAAACAATTATTAGAAGGTAACTGGGATGTTGCTGAAGGTGCAGCCTTTACAGAATTTGATTATGATACACATTGCATTGACCCATTTGAAATACCTAGAACATGGGAAAGAGTAAAAGGAATTGACTATGGTTATGCAGCAGAGTCAGCAGTAGTCTGGGGAGCAGTCGACCCAACAGATGAAACATTAATCATCTATAGAGAATTATATCAAAAAGGTTTAACAGGTGAAGACCTAGCTAAAAAGATTTATGAGTTTGAAAAAGAAGAACGACTATCTATTCAAGGTGTACTAGACTGGGCAGCTTGGGCTAAGACAGGAACAACAGGACCAACTGTTGGAGAAGTATTAGCTAAAGCAGGACATAAACTTAGAAGAGCAGATAAGAATAGAATACAAGGTAAGATTCAAATACATGAAAGATTAAAAACAAATGATAAAGGTAGACCTAAGTTACAAATATTTAAAACTTGTCCTAACCTTATAAGAGAAATTCAATCTATTCCTTTAGACCCTAACAAGCCTGAAGATGTAGATACGAAAGCTTCAGACCATGCTTACGATGCTTTAAGATATTTAATTATGTCTAGACCTAGAGCTAGAAGTGTATGGGATGAGATGACAACAATAAAACGATGGACACCATCAGACCCAACATTTGGATATTAATATGCCACTATATAGATTTAAAGATATTAAGACTGATAAAGAATATAATAAGGTTATGTCTTATGAAGAATTATTAGAATATTTAAATAGTAATAAAGATATACAACAAGTATTTAAAATGAATATATTTAGATACTCAGATAACAATGGAACAAAAGACCAGTTTACAGAATGGGCAAAGGATTCAAGTATAAATGATAATGGAGGTTTTAAAACTTATGGCAAAGCAAGAACGGACTATGACAAGAAAAAGGATGATACGCAAAAAGATAAAGCTGAATAAAAAAGCTAAGACTGAATTAGATAAGTATCCACTAGTAGAAGTGAAGTGGTTGGATATTTGCTCTGATAGTTCTTGGTTATCTATGAAAGATGCTATGTCTATGCCTTTACCTGTATGTAATACCAAAGGACATTTGTTATCTCAGACAAAAGGAATAACTAGAATATTCGGTGATTATTCAGAAGGCACTAAAGGTAACATTGAGGAGATAGGTAATGTTACTATCATTCCTAATAGTGTTATTGTGGACATTAAGAAAATTAGTTGACAAACTAACAATTAATGTGTATTATTAATATATTACACAAATTATAAGGATTTTGAATGGCTACATATGGAGACCAAGAATTAGAGACATCTATGCCTTCATCTGAGGATGAGCAACAAAATGAAAAAGATGTATCAGCTTTAGTTGGAATTATTCAGTCTAAGTTTCAACAATGTGAAACTACTAGAAGAGATGATGAGTTAAGATGGTTACAAGCTTATCATAACTACAGAGGTAGATATTACAAAGATGTTAAATTTAGAGAGAATGAAAAGTCTAGAGTATTTGTAAAAGTTACTAAGACAAAAGTTTTAGCAGCTTACGGACAATTAATTGATGTTCTATTTGGAGCAAACAAATTTCCTTTAACAATTCAAGAAACAAGAGTACCAGAAGGAATTGCTGAGTACGCACATTTAAATCCTTTAAAAGAACAACTAGGCAATGAAAACTTAGAACCTACTCCAGGTATCGAAGGTAACATGGATTATGTTCCTGGTCAACAATCAGGATTAGGTTTTCCATCTGATACAATTGGTTTTCCTGGTGATGGTAGAGAGTTACCAAAGGGTGCAACATTTCAAACTTTAAATGAATTACAATTAGGTGAATTAGAATCTAAATATGAAAATGCTAATTTATCTGAAGGACCTGCACCAACACCTGACATGCCTCAGATTAAACCTGCACAGATTGCTGCAAGACAATTAGAAAAATTAATTCACGACCAGATAGATGAATCAGATGGTAGTATTCAATTAAGGAATGCAATATTTGAATCTTGTTTATTAGGAACAGGAATTATCAAAGGACCTTTTACTTATAATAAAACTTTACATAAGTATACTGACAATGGTAATGGTAGAGAATATACACCAGAGATTGTTAAAGTTCCTAAAATGGAATTTGTTAGCATATGGGATTTTTATCCAGACCCTAATGCTAGAACAATGGATGAAGCAGAATTTATAATTCAAAGACATAGACTTAACAGAAGTCAGTTTTTAGATTTAGCAAACAGACCTTTCTTTAACAGACAAGCTATTTTAGATTGTATTAAGATGGGTGCAAGTTATACTAAGAAAGAATGGGAAACAGATATTGATTTAGAAAAAAGTCACTATGCTGATATTACTCATAACAGATTTGAAGTATTAGAATACTGGGGAACAATCAATGCATTAGCTGCAAGAGAAGAAGGATTAGATATTGATGAAGACATTGATGATGATGCAGAAATCCAAGTTAACATTTGGATGCATAGAGGTAAAATAATTAGAATAGTAGAAAATCCTTTTAAACCTTTTAGAGTTCCGTATCAAGCATTTGTGTATGAAAAGAATCCTTATACATTTTTTGGAATAGGTGTTCCAGAAAATATGGATGATGCTCAACAGATTATGAATGGTCATGCAAGAATGGCTATTGATAACTTAGCATTAGCAGGTAACTTAGTATTTGATGTAGATGAATCAGCTTTATCATCTAATCAAACTATGGAAATACATCCTGGTAAAATATTTAAAAGACAATCAGGTGTACCTGGACAATCTATTTATGGATTGAAGTTTCCAAATACTGCAGTTGAGAATATGCAAATGTTTGACAAGTTTAGACAACTTGCAGATGAATCAACTGGATTACCTTCTTACTCACATGGACAAACTGGTGTTCAATCTATGACAAGAACAGCATCAGGTATGTCAATGTTAATGGGAGCAGCATCATTAAATATTAAAACAGTAATTAAAAATATTGATGACCAATTAATTAAACCTTTAGGTGAAGCAATGTTCCAATGGAATATGCAATTCTATGAAGGTGACTTACCTATAAGAGGTGATTTAGAAATTAAAGCAACTGGTTCTTCTAGTTTGATGAAGAAAGAAGTTAGAAGTCAAAGACTAACTATGTTCTTACAAACTGTACAGAATCCAGCAATTGCTCCTTTTGTACGAATGTCTGAGGTAATCAAAGAGTTAGCACACTCACTTGATTTAGACCCAGAAGAAATTATGAATACAAGAGATGAAGCAGAAATCTACGCAAAAATAATAGGACAACAAAATGTTAACAAAGGAACTAGCAACCAAGCTGATGTCTCTGGTCAACTCGGAGCAATGGCAGGTTATGGAGGAGTACCTGAACAAACTCCAGGAGCAAACAACCCAGGAAATGGCGAAAGCCCAATCGGACCAGGTAATACACCAATGCCAGGGGAGATGGAATTTACTGGACAGGTTGAAGAACCTCCGATATCAGGTTAAAGATATAATACAATAGCAGTTGACTAACTAATAATCAATTGCTATAATATTACTAATTGGAGAAGTATAATGAAAAAGAACAAACCTATTAATATGGCTACAGGTGGACTTATGTCTCAACCACCTTACATAGCTAAGAATGACCCTAATCAAGATTCAGGTATTACACCTTATGATGTAAACACTCCTCAGTCTGCTAGACAGGGTATGCCTTCTAGATTATTATCTCCTTCAAGAACAAGATTTAAAGATGGTGGTGAATCATTCCCTGATTTAAGTGGTGATGGTACAGTAACACAAAAAGATATTTTAATAGGTAAAGGTGTAATCAAAAAAGCTAAAGGTGGTTTAATGAAAAGAATGAAATTTGATAAAGGTGATTTATCAACTAGAGAAGTTATTGAAATAAAAAAAATGGAACAACTTGAAGCTATGCAAGATTCAGGTTTACCATTAACTGACCAACAAGAAAAAGAATTAGAAGAATACAAAGCAGCTAAAGCTGTTAAACCAGCAGAACTGGCATTAGGTGGTGCAGTTGGAGTAGAAAGAAGTAAGTATGACCAACGACCAGATTATCAAGCTTATGCTGAAGGTGATATAGTTGAAGATGAAGATATGGCAGAAGCTGAAACAGATATGGAAATGATGGCAGAAGAAGACCAAGGTTTATTAGAACCAATGGGAATGAATGAAGAACCTATGGATGAAGAGATGGAAGATGAAGACATGGGTGATATGGATGCTATTATAGATACATCAGCTTTATCAGAAGAAGAAGAAAAAATTTTAGATGATGCAGTAGAAATGCATCCAGAACTAGAAGCAATTATTCCAAAGATAGTTGCAACAGAATTTACAGATGATGGAGAAGTAGAAGGACCAGGAACAGGAACTTCAGACTCTATCCCAGCATTATTATCAGATGGTGAATTTGTATTTACAGCAAAAGCAGTTAAGCATCTTGGTGTAGACAAATTAAGAAAGATGATGAAACAAGCAGAAGAAGCTTATGATGCTGGAGTTCAATCTCAAGCTGAACAGCAAGAGATAGTATAAAGAATTTGTAGAGAGAGGTAACTCTACGAATAGACAAGCTACCTTATAATAAATTTTTATTGTAAGCCCTTGTAGCTTCGTTTTAAAAAGAAACACCTACCTTAGCTACCTTCAGTTAAGTGAAGCCCTAAAGGAGGACTATATGAGTAATCAAAACGAAGAAGGACTAAAAAAAGTCGCAGCAAACCCGTACAACATGAAGAAAGCTTGGCATAACGATGATTCGATGCCTAAGCCACTACAGAGTGCTGATTCTGGTTTGTATGTGCCAAACCCTGAAAGTACTAGAGAAGATTCAACTGCTACTGCTGATAACAGCAACCCAGAAGATTCTAACGAAAGTACTGCAGCCACTATGGATAAGGTTCAAGACTCAGCATTAAATGTTGAATCTACCCCTTATGCAAAGGTTGATTATAAAAAGAGGTACGATGACCTCAAACGATACTATGACAGGAAACTAGGTGAATGGAATAGTAAGGAGAACGAACTCAAGACACAGTTAAGAGAGAATGCTCCTAAGTATACACCACCTAAATCTGCTGAAGAGCTTGAAGCTTTTAAGAATGATTATCCTGATATATATGGTGTTGTGGAAACCGTTTCTCACTTGCAGTCTTCAAATCAAATTAAGACTATGCAAGAAGAACTAGAAGAGTTAAAGAAAGCTAACAAAACTTTACAACAAAGAGAAGCAGAGTTAGAACTTTCTAAGTATCATCCAGACTTTGAGAATATCAAAGAGTCAGATGATTTCCATCAATGGGCTGATGCTCAACCAATGGAAATTAAAAGATGGATATACGAAAATAATTCTGATGGTAAACTTGCAGCAAGAGCAATCGACTTGTATAAGAAGGACCGAGGACTTGGATTAGATAAAAAACCTGGTAAGAAACAACCTAAGAATGAGGGTGCTGATTTATTAGTTAAAACTAATGAGCAAGTACAAGTTCCTCAATCAAAGGAAAATTTCTTTAAACGTTCTGATATTGCTAAAATGTCAGATGCTGAGTTTATGCAATACGAAAAAGAAATTGTAAAAGCTCAGAGGGAAGGTAGAATTATAGATTAATTCTATCTTATTTTTATTAACCAACAACTATAACAAAGGAGTATAACTATGGCAAAATTTGCTGGTGGTTCTACGTACAACTTTGATTTAACTGCTTCAGGTCAAACTAATGGCTTTTTTATTCCTGAAGTCTATTCAAAGAAAGTACAAATAGCTCTAAGAAAAGCTGCTGTTGCAGAAGCAATCTGTAACACAGACTACATGGGCGAAATCTCAAGCTTTGGTGATACAGTAAACATTATCAAAGAACCTCAAATTAGTGTAAATGATTACACTAGAGGTTTAGCTGTAACATCAACTAACTTAACAGACCAAGAACTTGTTCTTACAATTGACCAAGCTAAATCTTTTGCATTCAAATTGGATGACTTAGAGAAAAGATTCTCTCATGTTAATTTCCAAGCGATTGCATCAGACAATGCTGCGTACAAATTGAGAGATGCAATGGATTCAAATATCATGACTGCAATTTCTGCAGGTGCTGGTGTAACAACTGGTATGGGAACAACTTCTGTTCCGATTGACATTGGATTCGGTTCTGGTGAAGTTGACCCTCTAAACCAAATGGCTTTAGCTGCGAAAGAGTTGGATGAAAACAACGTTCCAGAAGAAGGCAGATGGTTTGTGGCAGCTCCTGAGTGGTACAATGTTTTATCAAACACAGCTTCTAAATTATTAACTGTTGACTTCAACGCAGGTCAAGGTTCAATTAGAAACGGTTTGGTAGCATCTGGATTACTTAGAGGTTTCCAAATGTACAAATCTAACAACTTACCAACTAATGACTTAACTGGTGCTTCACCAGCAGGTACTGCTACGCAGCCTGAAGCTTTATTTGGTCATATATCTGCAGTATCTGCTGCTTCAGCAATGAACAAAGTAGAAACTGTTAGAGATACGGCTACATTCAGCGATATCGTTAGAGGTCTAATGGTATGGGGTAGAAAAGTACTTAGAGATGATTCAGTAGGTAAAATTATCTACGTTATCGACTAATAGTATATAAATGGTAGGGGGTAGCAATATCCCCTACTATACCAATTAATAAATAAATAGGATTTAATATGCCAATGAAAAAAGCAATGCCAGGTGGCAAAGTAGTAAACAAAGGTAAATATAAACATGGTGGCAAAGTACATGCTAAAGCATCTGATAAAAAGAAAATGATGTATGGTGGTATGATGTCTAAAAAGAAAAAGTAATTTTATATGGGTATACTGTCTTCACCTGCTTGGACTCGTAAAGAGGGTAAAGACCCTAAAGGTGGTTTGAACGCAAAGGGTAGAGCATCTTACAATAAAGGTCGAACTAAGACTGGAAAGAAAAGAAACCTTAAACCACCTGCTCCCAATCCTAAAAATAAAAAAGATGCTGGTAGAAGAAAATCTTTTTGTGCTAGAATGAGAGGCATGAAAAAGAAATTAACTTCTAAGAAAACTGCAAGAGACCCTAATTCAAGAATTAATAAATCATTAAGAGCATGGAATTGTTAAATGGCTAAAACTTATCTATCAATGACTAACGAATTGTTAGTTGAAATAAATGAACCAGAAGTTACAAGTGTTGCAGGTGCTGTAGCAATACAAAAATTTGTAGCGAATTGTGTTAACAGAGCTTACTTTGATATAGTAGATGCTCAAGATACATGGTCATGGTTAACTACTGCTGCACCACAAGATAATTATAATGGTAATACTTATGTAGAAACTGTTGCAGGTACTAGATGGTACTTATTAAAAGCAGGTTCATCAAGTGTTGATACCGATTATTCAAATGTAGACTGGGATAGTTTTACATTAACAGAAGAAGGTGTAAGTGGTAAAACTGCACCATACAAAATTCAAAGCTTACCTTTTACTTCATTAGAAACTTGGAAAGATTTTTATGCTGCAAGTGAAGAGCAGGATAAATCTAATGAACAAAATTATGGAGTACCTACTAAGATTATAAGAAGTGAAGATGGTAGAAGATTTGGATTATCTCCAATACCTGATGGAGTGTATAGAATTTATTTCAATGCATTTAATAGACCTTCAGCATTAGCAAATGATACTGACGTAGTATTATTTCCAGAACAATATAAACCTGTATTATTAGCTAGAGCAAGATATTATATTTATCAATTTAAAGATAATATTTCTCAAGCTCAACTAGCTTTAGATGAATATAAAAAAGGTTTAAATAAAATGATTGAACAACTAAATGCTCCACAACCTAAGTATGTGGAAGATGATAGAAGATTATTTATATAAGGATAACATAAATGCCAACTCAAGGAGCTTCCATTACTGTACAAGGTGGCTTGGATTTAGTTTCAAGTTCACATGCTTTATTTAGAACTCCTGGTGCTGCAACTAAATTACAAAATTTTGAATCTGCTACAACAGGTGGATATAGAAGAATAAGTGGTTATCAAAAATGGGGAGGAGCAAGTGCAACAATTCCTTCTGGTTTATCAACAGATGCTATTTATGGTTTAACTCATTATAATGATGGTGTAGTAGTTGCACAGTCTGATGATTTATATTATAGTACTGATGGTATAACTTATTTACAAATTAACAAAGATACTTTCTCAGCTATATCAGGAACAGTAAGTATTAACTCTGGTTCAGCAACTGTATTAGGAGCAGGAACAACATTTACAACTGCTCTTCATGTAGGTGACATAATTAAAATAGATGGAGAGTATTATCATGTTATTGCTATTAATAGTGATACAAATATAACTATTGATACTAATGCTACTGTTACTAAAAATGGTTTAACACTTTATCATGGTGGTGCTACAGCAGGTCAATTAGCTACAGCGACAACACTACCTAGAACAAATCAATCTAATGTTCAGTTTATTAATTTTGAATCTGAAGGTGAGAATGGTGCAATCTATATTGTTGATGGACAAAATAAAGTAGCTGAGTTTCAATATGATTTTGATGGTTATCACTTTGTAGAATTAGATAGGTCAGCACCAACAGGTTGTAAATTTATTGAAAAGTTTGCAGAAAGAATAATTGTTGCTGGAAGTGATGCTGAACCTAGTACACTTTATTATAGTACTAGATTAAAACCTTGGGATTTTGAAGGAGCATCTGCTGGTTCTATTGATATTGGTGATGTAATTACTGGTATTAAAGTCTTTAGAAATTCACTTATAGTATTTTGTAAAAATAGTATATATGAGTTGACAAACCTTGATTCTACTCCTATAATTAAATCAGTAACTAAAAACATTGGTTGTGTAAATGGCAACTCAATTCAGGAGATAGGTGGAGATTTAATTTTTCTAGCACCTGATGGATTAAGAACAGTTGCTGGTACTGCTAGAATTGATGACGTAGAATTAAGTTCTATCTCTAGAAAAATATTACCATTAATTAATGACTTACTAGATAACATTGGTAATTATACAATATCAAGTATTGTTATTAGAGAACGAAGTCAATACAGATTATTTTATTATCAATCTGGTCAAGCTGATTCAGGACAAAGAGGAATCATAGGAACATTTAAATATAGTTCAGATGGTATACCTGCTTTTGAATGGAGTCAAACAAAAGGTTTACCTGTAAAATTTTGTACATCAGCTTTAGATAATTCAGGTACAGAAGTTATTTATCATGCTGATGAATCTGGTTACATCTATCAACATGATACTGGAAATAGTTTTGACGGTAATAATGTTGAAGCAGAATTTCAAACACCAGATATGGACTATGGTGATAATGGTTTAAGAAAAAGTTTATACAAAGTAAAAGCTAATATTGAACCTGAAGGAACACAAAACGATTTACTATTAAGAGTAAGATATGATTTTGATAGTTCAGAAGTACCTCAACCTGCAAATTTTAATGTAGGTAATTTAAGTTCTGCATCATTATTTGGTTCAGCAGTTTTTGGTACAGCAGTATTTGGAGCATCAAGTTTACCTAGTAAAAGTATTTTAATTACAGGTAGTGGATTTTCAAATAATTTTAAATTTTTTAGTAATGATACTAATGCTCCATATTCAGTAAATGGAATGTTTGTTTCATTCATAGCAGGAGGAAGAAGATAATATGGCAGGATACATTAGACAGAGTTCATTTATTGATGGTGATACTATATCGGCATCATTATTTAATAATGAATACAATCAACTATTAGCAGCATTTAATAATTCAACAGGACACAAACACGATGGTACTGCTGCTGAAGGACCTGTTATAGCTTTAATTGGAGATGCAGGATTAACAACTCCTCTTAACAAAGTATCTATTGATACTTCAAATAATGAAATAGAATTTTCTATTAATGTAAGTTCGGTAGCAACTGAACAATTTAAAATTATAGATGGTGCAATTGTACCAACAACAGATAATGATATTGATTTAGGTACATCATCTTTAGAATTTAAAGATGCATACTTTGATGGTACAGTAAATTTAGATTCATTAGTCATTGGTTCAGCTACAGCTATTACAGATGTAGATACAGATTTAACTTCAGTATCAGCAAGTGATGATACATTAGCTAGTGCTAAAGCAATTAAAACATATGTTGATGCACAAGTTACAGCTAGTGATTTAGATTTTGAAGGTGATACTGGTGGTGCTCAATCAATTGATTTAGATTCACAATCTTTAACTATTGCTGGTGGAACAGGTATTGATAGTGTAGGTTCTGCTCAAACAATAACTTTAAATATAGATTCATCAGTTGCAACACTAACTGATACTCAAACTTTAGAAAATAAAACTTTAACAACTCCAGTAATTTCTACAATCTCAAATACTGGAACTATTACTCTTCCAACATCAACAGACACATTAGTAGGTAGAGCAACTACTGATACATTAACAAATAAAACTATTGATGCTAATGGTACTGGTAATAGTATTACAAATCTTGAAGTTGCAGATTTAGCTTCAGGAGTTTTAGATACAGATTTAACAAGTGTCTCTGCTAGTGATGATACTCTTGCTTCAGCAAAAGCTATTAAGACTTATGTAGATTCACAAGTAACTTCATCAAATGAATTAGATGAATTAACTGATGTTAACATTACAAGTCCTTCTGATGGTTCATTATTATTTTATGATACAACTTCATCTAAATGGATTGACAATGTAGTATCAGGTGATATAACAATTGCTGATACAGGTGTTGCTGCAATTAGTTCAGGTGTAATTGTTAATGCAGATATTAATGCTAGTGCTGCAATTGATGCAACTAAGATTCACGATGGTTCAATATCAAATACAGAATTTGGATACTTAAATGGTGTAACAAGTAATATACAAACTCAACTTACAAGTTTAGATACACTTAAAGCACCTTTAGCTTCTCCAACATTTACAGGTACAGTTTCAGCACCAACTCCTACAACAGGAGATAGTTCAACTAAAGTTGCTACAACAGAATTTGTTACAAATGCAGTAGCAGTTGAAAATGAATTAGCTGAAATGAATGATGTAGATATTACTTCAGTTTCAGATGCTGACTTCTTAGTTTATGATAGCACAGCTACTAAATGGGAAAACCAAGCTATCTCTGGTGCAGTTACAATTAATAATACTGGTGTAGCTACATTATCTGCTGGAGTAGATGCAACTAAGATTGCAGATGGCTCAGTAGACAATACAGAATTTCAATATTTGAATGGTGTAACTTCAGCTATTCAAACTCAAATAGATAGCAAACAAGCTACTATTGATGCTTCTAATAGATTAAATGCTAATTTAGTAGGAGATGGTTCAGTAGATAATACTGAATTAAGTTACTTAAATGGAGTAACAAGTGCAGTTCAAACACAACTAGATGGTAAAGCTTCAGCAGGATTTGCAGTCGCAATGGCTATCGCCTTGTAGTTGACAAACTTTAAAATAATTGTTATAATTAGGATAATTCTATGGCACAAGATTTCGAAAGATATTTACAACAAGACATTTCAAATTCATCAGGGTCTCCAACTGTTTTAAGAACAGCAGCAGATTCAGATGATGCAATCATTGGTATTAGATGTGCAAACACTTCTGGTACTTCTGTGAATGTAACTGTCTATGTAAAAAATGGAAGCGACACTTATCATATTATTAAAGATGCACCTATTCCTTCAGGTGGTTCTTTAGAATTAATTGATGGTGGCTCTAAAGTTGTTTTACAATCTGGAGACTCAGTTGAAGCTTATGCTTCTGCAGCAACTTCAGTTGACATCATTACAAGTGTTGTAGATACTATCTCAGCTTAATAAGGAAATATTAAATGGCATATGTCGGTAAACAACCTGCAGCTACAGCTTTAACGGCTGATGATTTAGCAGACGGTATTGTATCAAATAATAAACTAGCAACTGATTCAGTTACTAGTAATAAGATTGTTGATGCAACTGTTTCTAATGCCGACTTACTAAATAATAGTATTACAATTAATGGTAGTGCTGTTGCTTTAGGTGGAAGTGTAACAGTTGGAGAAACTAAACCAACTATCTCATCTATATCTCCAGACACGATAGATAATACAGAAGCAACTATTACAATAACTGGTGCAAACTTTGTATCAGTTCCTCAAGTAGAATTTTTAAATCCTTCAACAGGTATTTGGTACACAGCAAGTACAGTTACCTTTAATAACTCAACATCATTAACAGTTACAATTACTTTATCTGTTGATGCTACATATAAAATTAGAATTGAAAATCCAGATGGTAATGCAGTTATATCATCTACAAATATTTTAACAGTATCAGATTCACCTACATGGACAACTGCTGCTGGAACACTAGGAACTATTGCAGGAGATTTTTCTGGTACAGTTGCTACAGTTGCTGCAACTTCAGATAGTGCAATTACTTATTCAGAAGTAACAAGTCCACTAGTATTAACAAATGCTGCTCAAGCAAATTGTTCTTTAAATAGTTCAACAGGTGTGATAACAACAACTGACTTTGGTGGTAGCTCTACAACAGCAACAACTTATAATTTTACAATCAGAGCAACAGATGCTGAAGGTCAAACAGCAGACAGAAGTTTTAGTTTGACATCATCATTTGGAGCAACAGGTGGGGGACAATTTAACTAATGGCTAGT
>Ga0181585_10002963_pt1 | contig 14994 bp, 13 predicted proteins | sample 071ome_29_FD_132469 | JGI IMG/M metagenome (GOLD analysis project Ga0181585, IMG submission 132469) | Coastal salt marsh microbial communities from the Groves Creek Marsh, Skidaway Island, Georgia - 071407BT metaG (megahit assembly) | ecosystem: Environmental > Aquatic > Marine > Intertidal... | reverse complement strand
TGGCAGCTGGCATCAATAAATCCCAGACTCCGACACTTAGCACCAGAAAATGCGCGGAAACCGTCGGCACTGCTCTGCTCAATAACGCCCCGGCGAACCCCGCCGGCACCATCACGAGGGTCACCGCCGGAACCATCACGATATTCGCCAAAATGCCAAGCCAACTGGCTTCTCCAAACCAGAATAAGGTCATTGGCGCCATCAGAAAGACCATTTTGAGCTGCAAGCGAAACAGTTCCGAAAAAGCGTTGCCCTTCGCCGTGTCTGTCACCAGTATCCAGGTGGCCATCGCACTGAGCCAAAAGCTTGCGCCCAGCGCGATCTTTGGCTCCCAGAGCAACATAAACGTCAGCGCCAACAACAGCGATCGTCGATTCTCACTCGACCATCCCAGCAGGCGGGGGAGCTTCACGGCGCACAGCATAAAAAAAGCTCTCTGCGCGGGTAAGGGCGCGCCAATAAGAAGCACGTATAACCCCGAGACCACCAAAGTACTCAGGGTGGTCAGCGTATCGATCCCACGGTCTCGCGGTAGTTTCCACAATCGCCGCGGAAGCTGGACGCAGCGCGCCGCAAGCCCCGCCAGCAGCGCAATATGCAGGCCGCTGATAACGACCAGATGCACGATACCGAGTCGCTTCAGGTCAGCCCACAGCGCTGGCGGAATCCCTCGCGTATCCCCAAGCAGCAATGCCCGGAGCACGACCCAGCCCTGACCCTCTCTCACCGCCCATTCATCGAGCAGCCCCAATCGAAAATCAACCAGCCAATCGCCTTTGGCTGATTGGGGGACCGGGTCAGTCACAACCGCGGCCCCATCCATACCTCGACTCGCCCAACGAGCCTGATCGGGCAGCACGCCAGGGTTCCATTGACTACCCAGCGGCTTGAGGCGCACCGGTCCCGAAAATAACGCGCCGTAACGCATCGTTGCGTCAAACGCAGGCGCATCGAGATGCTGAGTCAAGAGCATCCGTCGCGGTCCTTTGCATTGCGTGTCAGAGAGCGCCAACACCTCTAGCTCTGCAGTGACTCGCCAACCGCCCCATGCCGCAGATTCCGTTCTGGGCAACGAATCGATGCGTCCTGTGACATCCACCTCTCGCCCAAAGCACGCCTCGGGCAAACGCGTCTCGAGCCAGATCACGCCGCTCAAAGACCCCAGAAAAAATCCCATAGCCCCTAAAGCCAGGGCAATCTGTCGCCAATACAAGAGCGCGGGCAAAAGGCCTGAGGCCGATAAGCCCCACAGAGGATCGGGCAACCCGAGACTTAAAATAACGCCCACCATGACCGCCAAGAGATCTTGGGTTCTCAGGGAGCGCAAACTTCGCTCCGGGCGCTGCTTTCTTTCAAACGAATCACTTGGACGCTGGTCGTCGTGACCAGTGATCAGTGGAGCAAGGACGCGCTCACCGCCCAACATCATTGGTTAAAATTGAGCGACAAAGGTCTATCATATGCGCCTTGAAATTTATGCTATTTCCAGAGAGCTAAAATGCTCAAAAGACGCCTCAGCAAATGGATCCCCACGCCGGGCAAATTGCGGCAACACCGATCGCTGAAAATCTTTGGTAGCTGGACCGAGGAAAGTCGGCTGTGGCAGCTCAGTCGCCATGGCGCAGCAAAGGCATTCGCCATTGGCCTGTATTGCGCGATGCTGCCCATTCCCGGGCAAATGTTCATCGCAGTGGCGCTGGCCATCATTTTTACAGCGAACCTGCCATTGAGCTTCGCGCTGATCTTCATCACGAACCCACTCACCATGCCCGCCATTTTTTACGGTGCCTACAAATTGGGGGCATGGCTCATGGGAAGACAGCCACTTGAGGTCGAGTTTGAAGCCTCATGGACCTGGTTCACGCAAAGTCTGGACGAAATATGGGTACCACTGGTGGTGGGATCTCAGGTGTTAGGGGTCGTGTTCGCAGTGCTGGGTTTTGCGCTGATCGACGCCCTGTGGCGGGCGGCGATCCGCCGACAATGGCGCGCTCGACAGCGACGTAGGCGTCAGTGACTCAGGGTATCGGCGAGCGGTAGCCGCGCGGCTCGGACCGCGGGTATCGAGGCGGCCAGCAGGGATAAAAAAATCGCAACCGCGCAAGTGAACAGAAAATCCTGCCACCGCATATCAACTGGGATGAAAGACAAGGGGTACACATCTGTCTGCAATAGCGGGACGCCCAACAGATGCTCCAAAAACAGCGCGATATGGGGCGCACCGCTGGCGAGCATCCATCCCAATCCCGCACCGAACATCGCGCCCACTGTACCAATCACAGCACCCTGTAAAAAAAATATAGCGACAATATCCCGGCTAACTGCACCCATCGTCACCAACATGGCGACGATTTTTCGTCGATCCGTAACGACCAACATCAATGACGACACGACATTGAAAGCGGCGACAAAAATCACTGAAAACAAGATTAACCCTATCAGGTCGCGGGACAGTTGAATCGCTGAGTAAAGGTTGCCATGGGTTGCGCGCCAATCATTGACTCGAAAATTTGACGGCACTACCTGCATAACTTCCCACCGCCATTGAGCCGCTGCGAATACATCCTTCAATTCAATCGCGAGGCTCTCTACCCCCCCCGAAAATGCTTCAGCAGCGGGCAAAGCGCGCCGATGCGTCAGCGCAAGGCTCTCATCCAGCTCCGTGCCCGAGACGAGCAGCGCCCGAAGAGACACGCTGATGGAAAGATAATCGTCGCCCTCTCGCCCGGGAATAATTAGGGTCACGGCGTCGCCAATCTCGAGGCCAAGGCGCAAAGCGAGCGACTGACCTAAAATGAGATCTCGCTCAGTCATTTTGGTGACGGTGGGCTGTAGCAAGGAGGCATAGTGGCTAACCGCTTCATCATCGACGGCCATCAACCGCGAGGCGAAGACCTCGCGCCCGCGCAGGAGCAATGCATCCATCGACCTGAAGCGCCGAACGCTCAGCACACCCGGCTGTTCCGCCAAGGTCTGCGATACCCCAGGCCAGTCCTCAGCCTCCGCCGCTCCCGTAACGACAACATGGGGCACCAAAGAGAGAATCCGTTCCCGCATTTCTCGGTCAAAACCGTTCATGACCGACTGCACTGCCAGTAATAAAGCTATCGCCACCGCCATCCCCACTATGGAGATTCTGGACAAAAAGGCAGACAGACCGCGCCCCGGATCCAGCGCTTGCCTGAGGGCAATCATCATCCGCAGGCGCCAGGGCATTATTGGCGCTCGAGACGACCGGCAACCAGCGTCAGCTGTCGATCCATGCGACGGGCAATCTCAGGGTCGTGGGTGACCACAACAAAGGCTGTTTCATTGGTGCGAAGGGTTTGCATGGCCGCCAATACCTGCTCTGCTGTGGCTGGGTCCAGGTTACCTGTCGGCTCATCCATCAGAACACAGGTGGGCGAATTCACCAGTGCCCGCGCGATCGCCACGCGCTGACGCTCTCCTCCCGACAGCGCTGCGGGTTTATGAGTAACCCGATCAGACAAGCCCAGCTGATCCAAAAGATGCTGCGACCTCTCTGCGGCTGCGGCCTTTGATAATCCGCCGATTCGAGCCGGCATCGCGACGTTCTCCAGTGCAGAAAATTCAGGTAAAAGGTGATGCATCTGAAAAACGAAGCCCAAATTTTGATTGCGCCACAGGCTACGCTCGCGCTCAACCATGTTGGTCAACGGACGACCCGATACAATCACCTCACCGGCACTCGGCGTATCGAGGCCGCCCAGTAAATTCAACAGCGTGGACTTACCGGAGCCGGACACGCCCACTATCGCAAGCCAGTCTCCGGACCTCACCGTCAGATCCAGCCCTGACAAAACCTCAACTTTTCGAGTTGCGTCGCTGTAATGCTTGTCGACGCCGCGCGCTTCCAGCACCGGTGTTTCACTCATAATTTAGTGCCTCCGCTGCGGGAACGCGGGCTGCGCGCCATGCTGGGTAAACGCTGGCAACGATACTGAGTATCAATGCAGTCACCACGACCGCCAACACGTCACTCCACATAAGTTGTGATGGTAGCCCGGCAATGTAATACACCGCAGGGTCAAACAAGACCCAACCCAATGTCTGTTCGAGCCACATCGACAGCTCGGACACAGAGAGTGCTACCCAGACTCCCAGCGCAGCGCCCGACAAGATGCCCGCCATCGCGAGTATCAACCCGTGTCCCAAGAATACGCCCAGTAACCGATCTGGCGATAACCCCTGCACTTGCAAAATCGCAATGTCCGATCTCTTTTCGGTGACCGACATTGTCAGCATTGAGATCAAATTAAACGCCGCGACAAGAATCACCGATGTCAGTAGCACGCCCACCGTGATCTTTTCCATCCTAATAGCGGTGAACAGCGAGCCTTGGGAGTTCCGCCAATCGGTGACGCGATAAGAATCAGGGCCTAGCGAAACAACGAAGGCTTTGCTCTCCTCGAGCTGCTCCCTGTCACGAACACGCGCCTGTACACCACGTTGTCCAGCGGCAGCAAAGAGACGCTGTGCAGTACTGAAGGAGACGAAGCCCTCAAACGCATCGGGCTGAGCGCCGACCTCGAATAATCCAACCACGCGGAGCTTTCTTGAAGCGGGGAAAACCCCCAAGGGCGTCATCGTCAATCGAGGCAACACGACCTCGACTTCGTCGTCGATACCCACACCCAGCAATCGCGCCATGTCAGCGCCCAGAATCACGGTAAATGGGTTCTGATACAGGGATTCGGTGCTACCGGCGATCAAATACCCGTCTATTGTAGTAACCGCCCTCAGCCCTGCCTCCGGCACCCCGGTTAACTTTATGCCTCGGCTGCGCGCACCGCTCCGCATCAACACGGTACCCTGCTGCATAGCGCTGGCCGCTATCACATCAGGATGCGCCGCTACATTTTCAGAGAGCGTCACCAGAGAGGCGTAGGGTATCGGGCCTGTCTGCATCACAAGATCGGGGGCAATAGACAGCAATCGCTGACGCAGTTCCGTAGCGAAGCCGTTCATCACAGAGAGCACCACTATCAATACCGCGACACCCAGCATCATGCCCAAAAGCGAGGCTAGCGCCACCAAACGGGTAAAACGTCGCTGTCCGCCCCCGAGCGTAAAGCGCAGTGTCAGTTCCCAGAGCAACTGCACAGCATTTACCGCAAGGCGCGCGGAACCTTAAGCCGCAGTAACCGTGGCTTCCTCAACGGTCCGGGGCCTGAGGGTCAAATGTCTCAACCGCCGCGGCGTCAGATACGGCCTCACACCGCTGCGGATTGCCCCCGCAAATCACGCATTCCTGATCGATACCAACGGCGCCCAGCCCGCCACAGGAGCCGGTTATCGGCGGCCGTCCGAAAATCACGCCCACAGACATTGCCACAACAATCACCACGAAAACGGTCAGGGTTAATAAAAAAGTCATTACGTTCCTCGTGCTTGATTGGCCGTCAGGGGCGACCGTCCGGCAATAATCGCTGCATGGCGGTACTGGCAACCGCCTCTGTGCGGTCCCCTGACCGGATAATCAGGTATACCGCCAGGCCCCGCGCTTCCGCCATTGCCATCGCCTCTGCTGATCCCATGACGGTTAATGCCGTCGCCCAAGCGTCTGCCATCATCGCAGAGCCGTGAACGACTGTCACGGAGATCACGTCGTGCTGAACAGGATAGCCGTCTCGGGGGTCAATGAGGTGAGAGTATCGGTCTCCCTCGTGCTCGAAAAAATTCCGATAGTCGCCCGAGGTCGCAACACCCGTATCAACCAGAGAAAGTGCGACTTGGACGCTGCGACGTAAATCGGGTTCAGGCCGCTCGATCGCGATCCGCCACGCATCACCCCTCGGGCTCACACCGCTCACCCGCACCTCTCCGCCCACTTCCAGCATGAAGTGGGCAACACCCAGTTCATCCAATGCGTCGGCCGCAAGGTCAACCGCATAGCCTTTAGCAAGGGAAGAGAAATCCAGAGCAACGCCGGGCGTCAATTTGGTCAGCAGTCTAACGTCGGGCTGCCAGTTCAGATGGCTCGCACCCACGCTACCCAAGGCTGCGCTGACAGCCGTCTCGGTAGGAAACCGGGTCGGGCCAGCAGGACCAAACCCCCACAGGTTAGTCAGCGGGCTCACGGTGACGTCATAGGCGCCTTGCGTGACTTCCCCCAAAGCCAATGCGGCAGTGAGTACATAGGCAAAATCCCAGTCGACCTCTAAAGGCGTATCCTCCGCAAGCCCGTTAAAGGCGCTGATCAAGCTATCCGGATCGTAGTGGTTCATGCTCTTGTTGACGATCGCAAACGCGGCTTCCACTCTCTCCTGCACCGTCACGCCTGTCACAGGCTCCGGTGCGCCCCAATAGGTGAGCGACCAGGTCGTGCCAAAAACACTGCCCCCGGTTTGAATGGGGCGGTCGCTCCCACCACAAGCAATCAAACAGCAAAAGGCCAGCACAAGTGCTGGCCCTCGCATAGTGATGCGCAATGTCGTCATCATCCGCCGAAGTCATCTAGAAAAATGTTTTCCCGCTCAACACCGAGGTCCAACAGCATGTTAATGACCGCGGCATTCATCATTGGAGGGCCACACATGTAATACTCGCAGTCCTCGGGCGCAGGGTGATCTTTAAGATACTGCTCATAGAGCACTTCATGAATGAAACCGGTCAATCCCTCCCAATGATCCTCTGGTTGAGGATCTGATAGCGCCACATGCCACTCGAAATTGTCGTTCTCCGCGTCCAAGCTGTCATAGTCTTCTACGTAGAACATCTCTCGGAGTGATCTTGCGCCGTACCAAAAGCTAATTTTGCGTTTGGACTGAAGCCGTTTCAGCTGATCGAAAAGATGAGAACGCATTGGGGCCATTCCGGCACCGCCGCCAATAAAAACCATCTCGTTCTCGGTCTCCTTGGCAAAAAATTCGCCAAAGGGGCCATAGACATTCACGGTATCCCCGGGCTTCAGATTAAAGACCCAGCTGGACATGGTACCTGCGGGAATACCCTGGCTACCCGGCGGTGGTGTCGCGATGCGAATATTGAACTTCACCACCCCTCTCTCTTCCGGATAGTTGGCCATGGAATAAGCTCGGATGGTGGTGTCTGGACACCCAGACTCGATATTAAAGAAACCAAACCGTTCCCAATCAGACCGGTACTCCTCCCCAATATCGAAGTCACTGTACTTCACGGTATGGGGCGGGCATTCCAACTGGACATAGCCGCCTGCCCGAAAGTCCACACTCTCGCCCTCGGGCAACTTCAGCACCAGTTCCTTGATAAAGGTTGCGACGTTCTCATTGGAAACAACGGTGCATTCCCACTGCTTGACGCCGAACACCTCGTCCGGCACTTGTATTTTGAGATCCTGCTTAACCGGGGTCTGGCAGGATAAGCGCCACCCTTCATCCGCTTCACGCCGGGTGAAGTGAGATTCCTCCGTGGGCAGCATAGCGCCTCCCCCCGCCTGAACAACGCACTTGCATTGGGCGCAGGTGCCGCCGCCGCCACATGCGCTCGCCAGAAACAAATTAGCGTCGGCGAGCGTCTGCAAAAGCTTGCCCCCCGCGGGCACTTCGATGGTGCGCTCACCATTAATCTCTATGCTGATATTGCCACTCGAGACTAAACGACTGCGGGCGGCAATAATGATCATCACAAGTGCGAGTATGATCGCGGTGAACATGCCGGTACCATAAACGATGGTCATATCCATGTAGCGCTAACCTCTCCGTTTCTCTCGACCTGAATACCGATTAAATATCGATCCCGCCAAAGGACATAAAGCCCAGCGACATCAATCCAACCGTAATAAAAGTAATCCCCAACCCCTGCAGGCCATCAGGGACGTCACTGTATTTCAACTTCTCACGAATGCCGGCGAGCGCCACGATTGCGAGAGCCCAACCAACGCCCGAGCCCGCACCAAAGACCGCACTCTCCGCAAAGGTCAGGCTACGCTCCACCATCAGCAGGGAGGCACCCAATATGGCGCAATTCACTGTAATCAACGGCAAAAAGACCCCCAGAGTGGCGTACAGCGCCGGCACATACTTATCGAGAAACATCTCAAGAATCTGCACCAATGCGGCAATTACCGCGATATAGCTCAACAGCCCGAGAAAACTAAGGTCAACCTCAGGCAAACCGGCCCAAGCCAACGCCCCGTCTGACAACAGCTTCTGGTAGATCAGATTGTTAACCGGCGCCGTAATAGACAGGACCACGATGACCGCAATACCCAAACCGGCGGCGGTCTGGATTTTCTTGGAGACAGCCAGAAAAGTGCACATGCCCAAGAAAAAAGATAACGCCATGTTCTCTATGAAAACCGCCCGAACGAACAGGCTGAGATAATGCTCCATCAGGCGCTCTCCTCCGCGGGGTTGTGGTGGGCGATTTTAAATTCCGGCGCTTCTACCTGGTCGGTGTTAAACGACCTGATCGCCCAGATAAGCAAACCAATTAAAAAGAATGCGCTTGGGGGAAGCAGTAACAGGCCATTGGCCTGATACCAGCCACCCTCTGTCACCAACGGCAAAATTTCGACACCGAATAACTTGCCAGTACCAAATAGTTCACGCACGGTGGCGACCACCAGCAAGACGAAGGAGTAGCCCAAACCGTTGCCGATGCCGTCAATAAAACTGGGAATGGGTGGGTTCTTCATCGCATAGGCTTCGGCGCGACCCATCACGATGCAATTAGTGATGATCAATCCAACAAATACCGACAGCTGTTTGGAAATGTCGTAGGCGACGGCCTTGAGCACCTGATCCACCACAATCACCAGCGAAGCGATGATGGTCATCTGCACAATAATGCGGATACTCGAGGGAATAAATCGCCGAATACTGGAGATGAAAAGACTAGAGAAAGCGGTGACGAGCGTCAGTGCAATACACATGACCACGGTTACCCTGAGGGAGGTGGTCACCGCCAATGCCGAGCAAATCCCGAGGATTTGCAAGGCAATGGGGTTATTTTTAAAAACGGGATCTGCGAGAGTATCGCGCATGCTCATCAGACTTCTCCCTGTCGCAAGTTATCCAAAAGGGGTTTGAACCCCTCTTCTCCGAGCCAGTACCGCACGAGGTTATTTACGCCCCGCGTTGTCAGCGTCGCTCCAGATAGCCCATCGACTTGCCACTGCGCCTGATCAGACCCCGCGGCGACCGACCCCTTCAGCACCTCAATCGCCACCTGATCAGCCCGATAGACCTGCTTGCCGGGCCAGATGGATTTCCACTTTGGGTTGTCCACCTCACCCCCCAAGCCCGGCGTCTCCCCGTGCTCGTAAAACCCAAGCCCCGCAATCGTGTTGCCGTCTGCTTCCAACGCCATAAAGCCGTAGAGCGTTGACCACAGGCCATAACCCCGAATCGGCAGGATGATTTTGTCGAGCGCACCGGCCTCGCTGCGAACCAGATAAACCAGCGCCCGATGCTCTCGCCGCACCAGCTTGGCGGGGTCATTGTCCCCGGGGATTGCGCGCGAGAGCTGCGGATCATTAGCTGCTTCCCGCTGATCAAAGGTCGAGGGATCAACGCCATCAATGAATTGACCGACATCCAGATCCACCACCCGAGTTTCTACTTGCTCGAACTGCTCCTCCACCGATAGAGTCGGATCCAGCAAGCCCGCCGCCATCAATATGTTGCGCTTCAAATCCCGTGTTTTATTCGCTTGCTGCGCCGGCTTCAACAACACAGCAGCGGTAGAGACAATCACCGAGCACACCAGGCAAAGCCCCAGGGCAACGCTCAGCACGCGACCCAGCCCCTCTTGCTTAGCCGACACGCGCAAGCCTCCTTTTAATGTTGGCACTGACCGCAAAATGATCGAACAGCGGCGCAAACAGGTTGGCAAACAGGATCGCCAACATCATGCCCTCGGGGAATGCCGGATTGACGACTCGAATCAATACACACATCACGCCGATCAAAATACCGTAGGCCCAACGACCTGAGTTGGTCATTGCGGCCGAGACCGGATCGGTTGCCATAAAGAATGCACCAAAGGCGAAACCACCGACTACCATATGCCAATGCCAGGGCATCGCAAAAGCAGGGTTAGAATCTGAACCGACAACATTGAGCATCAGGCTGAAGGCAATCATGCCGGCAAAGCAGCCCGCTACCACCCGCCAGGAAGCGATTCCCTGAAGCAGCAGAAACCCCCCGCCAATCATGATCATCAGCGTTGAGGTTTCACCGATTGAGCCCGGGATCGCTCCGACAAAGGCATCCCACCATGTGTAGGCCTCGGCGAGTCCGGGCATGCCTTGGGCAGCCACAATACCCAGAGGCGTCGCACCGGAGTAGCCGTCGACAGCGGTCCAAACCGCGTCGCCAGAAATCTGTGCGGGATAGGCGAAATAGAGAAACGCCCGCCCCGTGAGCGCAGGATTAAGAAAATTCTTCCCCGTGCCGCCAAATACCTCCTTGCCGATCACAACACCAAAACTAATACCCATTGCCGCTTGCCACAGAGGCAAATCCGGCGGCAATGTGAGGGTGAACAAAATAGACGTCGCAAAAAAGCCTTCGTTAACTTCATGTCCTCGCCGCATGGCAAAAAGCACTTCCCAAAATCCGCCGACGACAAACGTTACGAGATACAGAGGCAGAAAATGCACTAACCCGTAGAGCAGGTTGTGCCAGCCGTTACCCGCATCGTGGCCGCCGAGCGCGGCAACGATGCCTCCACGCCAGCCCTCCAGTGCGCCTCCCGAGAGGGCCAACACCTCGTTGGCTTGAGCGCCAATGTTGTACATGCCGTAAAACATGGCGGGAAACGTCGCGAACCAGACAGTAATCATGATGCGCTTCAAATCCACGCCATCACGCACATGTGCATTTGCGCGCGTCACACTTGAGGGCGAATAAAAAATGGTATCGACCGCTTCGTACAGCGCATACCATTTCTCAAAGCGTCCGCCTGATTTAAAGTGCGGCTCCATTGCGTCGAGTCGTTGTCGCAATCCCATGTGTCAGCCTTCCTTCTCGATGCGAGCGAGGTTATCTCTCAAAATTTCACCGTATTCATATTTGCCGGGACACACATAGGTGCAAAGGGCGAGGTCTTCTTCATCGAGCTCCAGACACCCCAATGCTTGCGCCACCTCAGTGTCCCCCACCAGCAATGCGCGTAAGAGCTGTGTCGGCAGAATGTCCAGCGGCATGACTTTTTCATAAGCACCCACAGGCACCATCGCCCGCTCTGAGCCATTGGTGGTGGTCGACATGGCCAGAGGCTTGAGACCAAACCAGCGGGAGAGGTATATCCCGAGCACGGAGTGCTTATTCAAGCCGGGCGAGAGCCATCCAAATAACGTGCGCTGCCGACCCTCTGGCAACACCGAGATCTGTTGGTGATAGCGCCCCAAATAAGCGGTGCCACTCTGGACACCCCTGCCCCCCAGCACTGAGCCGGAAATCAAACGGTGCTCACCATCATCCTGCTCCCCTGCCACCAATGCTTGCAGATCCGCGCCCAATCGACTCAGCACCCATCTCGGACGCGTGACGGACGGCCCTGCAAGCGAAATAACCCGATCCGTGAAAAGCGCGCCATCCAGAAACAAGCGGCCGATTGCAATCACATCCTGATAGCCAATGGTCCACGCAACCCGAGAGAGTGATGCGCCCATCAGAAAGTGCACGTGCGTGCCCGCCAAGCCAGCAGGATGGGGGCCCGCAAAGTCATGGCGACTGAGGCGCTCATGTGCACACTGGGGAATCTCGGCGCCTGGTGCAGCACACAGATAGACTTGGCAGGAGACCATGTTGGCTAGCAACGCTTGCCCCAACACAAATGCCTCGGTGTCTCGCGCAATAATCAGTGCAGGATCAGGCGCATGGGGATGCGTATCGATCGCGGTAATAAATAGTCCAGCAGGCTCCGTCGCAGGATCAGCAACCCGGCTGAAAGGCCGGGCTCGCAAAGCCGTCCACTGACCCGAGAGCAATAACTGCTCACGGATGGCTGCAGCGGAGAGCGCTCGGGCCTGTTCGGCAGTGTGCTGGTCAAAGGCGACCGCCTCATCGTCCTCGATGTCTATGACAACCGACTGAAAAACCCGCTTAGCACCTCTATTGATTGCCGCCACCCGACCGCCCGCAGGTGAGGTATACCGAACGCCCTCACACTTCTTATCGGTAAATAACAATTCGCCGCGTTTGACCCGATCGCCGACCTGAACAGCCATTGTGGGCTTCATCCCGTGGTAGTCGGCGCCGATCAAGGCGACTGCGCGGCAGCCCGGCGCAGTATCGATCTCCGCCGTCGGCGATCCTGCCAGTGGCAGTGTCAAGCCGCGTTTGATCTTTATCGTCTCAATGCTCATCTGCGTTACCGAACCGTGGGCCAAAAGATGCCACAAGCAACCCCGCCCCCCGAGGCCTCGGGGGACAGTCGCTCAATTCATTTTGGGGTCGGACCCCCCTCTCCAGACGGTGATGCATCTGGTTTCGGACCGGGGGCTTCTGATGGCCGGACCTAGCGGGCTCTCATCGGTCGCGCGTATTCTATTCGACTTGGTCGATCAAGGCCAACCCATTGGCCTCTTTGTCTCGATTAAGTCGGAAAAACCCCGTTCGCGGGATAGGTTTGATAGCGAATGCCTCCCATTCGCTCCAAAATGCGGTACACCTGACAACTATAGCCGTACTCATTGTCGTACCACAGGTAAAGGACCGCTTGGCTGCCGTTAACGATGGTCGCTTTTGCATCAAAAACACACGCCGACCTCGAACCCACGAAATCGCTGGAGACCACTTCCGGCGAGTTGGAATAATCTATCTGCTTCTTCATATTGGAGTGGAGCGCTGTCTCGCGCATAAACTCGTTAAGACCGTCTCGGGTCGTTTGCTTGGACAGCGTAAGGTAGAGAATCGCCATGGAAACATTCGGCGTGGGAACGCGGATCGCATTACCGGTGAGCTTCCCTTCGAGGCCCGGCAGCACTTTAGCTACCGCCTTCGCCGCACCTGTCTCTGTCAGCACCATGTTCAAGGGCGCGCTCCGACCCCGTCGCTCGGCCTTGTGATAATTGTCTATCAGGTTCTGATCGTTGGTGTAGGCATGAACCGTCTCAACGTGGCCCGCAACAATCCCATATTCATCATCAGCCGCCTTGAGTACCGGAACAATCGCGTTAGTCGTGCATGACGCGGCAGAGAGAATGGAATCAGCTGCTTCGATTTCGCTGTCGTTGATGCCCGCCACGATATTCTTGATGTCGCCCTTGCCGGGGGCGGTCAAGAGGACTTTGGCGACGCCCTTGGCCTGCAGGTGCCTCGACAAGCCCTCCCGGTCGCGCCATGCGCCGGTGTTATCCACCACAATACAGCGGTCAATACCGTATTGGGTGTAATCAATCTCCTCGGGCGCATCGGCGTAGATCACCTTAACCTCGTTACCGTTGGCAACAAAAGATTGTCGCTCCTGATCGACCCGAATCGTGCCCTGGAATACACCGTGAACCGAATCTCGACGCAAAAGACTTGCCCGTTTCAGCAGGTCGTCTTCCGCATTTCCTCGCCGTACCACCACTGCCCGTAAACGCAAACTATCTCCGCCGTCGGTTTTGGCGATGAGGATCCTCGCCATGAGACGCCCGATTCGCCCAAACCCATACAGCACCACATCAACAGGGGCATCCACAGGTTTGTGGGTCGAGCCAATGAGATAGTCCAGTTCTTGCTCTACATATTCTTCAACCGAGAGACCCGCACCGGCGCCCTTGTCAAAATAGGCGACCGCGAGGCGACCGATGTCCAAATGACAAGGGCCCAAATCGAGCGAATTGACCGCATTCAGGACGGGCGTCGTCTCAAACTCCGATAACTCGTTACCCTCCATTTGTCGCACCCAGCGGTGACTTTTCATAATATCCAGCACCGACTGGTTGACCAGAGAGCGACCATAGATATAGCTCTTAACGTTGCGTTCGCGCGACAGCCCACCCACCACCGGTATCATGGATTCAGCAAGCGCCTCCCGCTGTTTCCAGTCGGCGAAGTAGTCATCGGGTCTGGGGCGTTTGCGTTCTTCGGTCACTGGGACTCCTTGGCTTGATCGATCAACGAGTGGGCATGAACCACCAGTCGGGCCGCACCCGACATGCTTGCAACGTGCTAAACACTAGCGGGCGCCATTATCAATTCGCACCCCGCGCTAAGCAACCTTAAAAGCACTATTGCCATGGTTGTCAGACGCCGCGGGGCCTACAATAGCCCGCAAATGTCAGTCCTCCGCAATGATTAGAGATCACCTTGCCGATACGCCGTGGCCACAGGTTGCGGGCTCCCGAACCGCAGTGGGTCCACTGCCTGGTTCTGCGGGCTCCGCGGCGATCGCGGAACTCGCTTTTATGGATCGACCACTCATCGTCTTGGTGGCAAGTTCCACTGACGCGTTGGTCCTCGCCCGCGAACTGCCGGTTTTTCTCGAGTCCGATATTCCGGTGCTCACGCTGCCTGACTGGGAAACACTGCCTTACGACCACTTTTCACCTCATCAAGATATCGTTTCACAACGCCTACGGACATTTTACGAACTCCCCAACCTCGAAAGCGGTATCGTCATACTACCTATCACCACGGCGATGCTCCGCACTCCCCCCAAATATTTCATCGAAGGCAATACGCTCGATTTAAGCGCCGGTGATCAGTTTGATCTGGAGCGTTTTACAACTGGCCTGACGCTCAATGGGTACCGCGCAGTGGAGACGGTAATGGAGCATGGGGAATTTGCGGTGCGGGGTGCGCTGCTGGACGTGTTCCCGATGGGAAGCGAAGCCCCCTATCGCATCGACCTGTTTGACGAAGAAGTCGAAACCCTCCGGATTTTTGACCCTGAGACGCAACGCACCGTCGATCAGGTCCCACACATAAAACTCATGCCGGCGAGAGAATTTCCCGTCAACTCAGACGCCATTCGGCGGTTCCAGATGGCATGGTTCGACGCATTCGATGGCGACGCAGATCTCTGCCCCACTTTTACCGAGGTCAGCGCTGGCCG
>Ga0181585_10002951_pt1 | contig 15021 bp, 13 predicted proteins | sample 071ome_29_FD_132469 | JGI IMG/M metagenome (GOLD analysis project Ga0181585, IMG submission 132469) | Coastal salt marsh microbial communities from the Groves Creek Marsh, Skidaway Island, Georgia - 071407BT metaG (megahit assembly) | ecosystem: Environmental > Aquatic > Marine > Intertidal... | reverse complement strand
GATAAAGTTTTTATTGAGCTAGATCTTGATAATCCATTAAATAAAAAAATACTAAGGAAAATTGGCTAAGATTGAAACTAATAATATTATTACTATTTTAGATATTGGTGCTAGTAAAATAGTATGTTTGAATGTATTGGTTGATTATCTTAATTCTCCTAAGATATTAGGTGTAGGGCATCAGCTATCTCAAGGTATTGGTGCTGGTGGGGTTATTTCAGATATTAAAAATCTTGAAAGAGCTATTGTATCAGCTATATCTGCTGCAGAAAAATCTTCTGGTAACAATATAGAAGAGGTTTTTGTTAATTTCAGTGGAAGTAAGTTAAGGTCTTTATATGCTGAGATAGAATTGGATATTTCTGGAGGAGAGGTATTGGATAAGGATTTAGCCAGAATCAATGAGATGGCTTTTCAAAATTACTCTAATGAAAATAATGATATTATCCAATCTGTTCCTGTATCTTATGAAATTGACAATATATCAGGAATTGCAAATCCTGCTTACATGTTTGGAAAAAAATTAAAGGCTCATTTAAACCTTGTTGTACAAGCTCCAACAGTTACTCATAATTTGCTAAATTGTTTATCAAGATGTCACTTAAATGTAGCAGGAGTTGTGCCTTCATCTTATGCGACATCTCTTGCTGTTTTGACTCATGATGAAATGCAAAATGGTGTTATAGTAATGGATATTGGTGATTCTAATTGTGATATTGCTATTTTTGTGGATGGAAAAATGTGCTTTACAATTTCAATGCCTTTTGGGGGGTCTTTGATTACTCGTGATATACAGCAGATTTTTTCATTGAGCAAGGTTGCTGCAGAAAAAGTAAAAGTATTATATGGGAGTATATTTTTTGAGTCTGATAACCAACGAGATACAATAGATTTATTTGATGTTGTGGATTTGGAAGATGATGGATCTGGAAATTATATCCAAAAGCATAAATTATGTGAAATTATTTATGCTAGAATGAGAGAGATTTTTGTCTATATAGAAAATTACATGCAAAATGATAAATTTGCTAAGAAATTCTATACTAAAGCAAAAAACCATATAGTTCTTACAGGTGGTACGGCAAATCTTCTTGGTATTTCTGAGCTTGCTAAAAATGTATTTGGGGCTAGGGTAAGGGTTGTTAGCCCTAAAGATGTTGCTGTGAATATGCCTTCAGAGCATCGCCAAGCACAATTTTCTACAGCATATGGTTTAATAAAACATGCTGTAAGTCACAATAAGCTTAATAGTTCAGAATTTAGGCAATTTAATAATGGTTCATATTTTGTAAATACTATAAAAAAAATCATAGGATATGAAGCCACTTCAGATTTTTTAAGGAAATATTTTTAGCTTTAAATTTAAAATTTATTTAAGGGTTGAGTTTTCTATTTTAGCTAATATTATGATTTTTCAAAATCTACATTGGAGCGACCATGACTATTAATATTAATATCCCTGAAAAAATAAATATGATTCCTAAAATAACAGTTCTTGGAGTTGGAGGGGCAGGTGGTAATGCAGTCAATAATATGATTGATTTGAAGTTACAAGGTGTTAATTTTGTTGTTGCTAATACAGATGCACAAGCTCTTAAAAATTCAAAAGCAGGTCAAGTTATTCAGCTTGGTGAAAAATTAACTAAAGGTTTAGGTGCAGGCTCTTCTCCTGATGTTGGTTCTAAAGCTGCTCAGGAATCTTCACAAGAAATTTTAGATAATTTGCTAGATAGTAATATGGTGTTTATTACTGCTGGAATGGGAGGTGGTACTGGAACAGGTGCTGCGCCTCAAATAGCAAAATTATGTAAAGAAAATGGTGTTTTAACAGTTGGAGTGGTTACTAAACCATTTCATTTTGAAGGTTCTTACAGAATGAAAGCCGCAGAATCAGGCTTGTCAGAAATTCAAAAAAATGTTGATACTTTAATTGTTGTTCCAAATCAAAATTTATTTCACAAGGCGAATGAAAAAACTACTTTTGCTGAGGCTTTTAGCATGGTAGATGATATTTTATATTGTGGAATTAAGGCAATTACAGATTTAATGACTATGCCAGGATTAATAAATTTAGATTTTGCTGATATTAAAACAATTATGGGAGGTATGGGTAAAGCTATGATGGGAACTGGTGAGGCTAGTGGAGATAAGAGAGCTCTTGAAGCCGCTGAATGTGCTATTTCTAATCCATTATTAGATAATGCATCTATGAAAGGCGCTAAAGGAGTTTTAATTAATATTTCTGGAGGTCTTGATATGACTCTATTTGAGGCTGATGAAGCTGCTCAAAGAATTAGAGATGAAGTAGACCCAGATGCTAATATTATTTTTGGTTCTACCTTTGATAAAGAATTGGATGGAAAAATAAGAGTTTCAGTTGTAGCTACTGGTATTGATTTTGCTAATTATGGTAATGTTGATAAAGCTTCAGTTTTTCAATCAGTTGAGAGTAAATTTTTAGCTAATAAAAGATTGGAGGGTCAGAAATCTGCTTTAAAAAATAATGATCAAGATAGATATTCTGCTAATGATGAAAAATTTAGAGGAAAAGAAGAAGGAAAAGATGAGTCATTTTTAAATGTTAATAAATCATTCATTCCTCCACAAGTTGTTGATCCTGAAGAGTTGCAAGTAACTGAAGATCAAAAAAATAAATCAATAAATGATAATAAAAATGAAGATGCGGTAACGTTTCAGCAAAATAAAGAAATTAAAGAGTCATCTGAAATAGATAAAGTTAGTGACGCAGTTGAGAAAATACATTTAGAAAATTTTCTTAATGATAAAGATGAGAGCTCTGAAATTAAAACTTTTAATCTTGATAGTGAAGCATCAGAAAATGAAAATGAGTCTCAGGGTAAATCAGATGATAAGTCACAAGGTTTGAAAGGTTCTTTAGGTAATTTATTTGGTTTATTTAAAGATGATAAAAAAGAAGCTGAACTAGAAGCTTTAAATAAAACTTTAGATGATGGTAATAATGATGAATCTAATGATTCTGATGATTTAGTTTTTAATGATGATGTTTTAAACGTTCCTACCTTTATAAGAGATAATGATCCTAAGAAAAATGTTTCATAAAATATTTTAGAATTTTTATGAATTTGTAGTTTTGCCTAATATGAAAGTTGGAGATAAGTTACTTGCGAATGCAATAAGATCATTAACAATAGATGCCATTGAAAAATCTCAATCTGGTCATCCAGGCATGCCAATGGGTTTTGCTGATATAGCTACTATTTTATTTAAAGATTTTTTGAATTTTTCCGCAGGAAATCCTAACTGGCCTAATCGTGATAGGTTTGTTTTATCTGCGGGTCATGGTTCGATGTTGTTATATTCCTTGTTATATTTAACAGGCTATGATGATATATCTTTAGATGACATAAAAAATTTTAGACAATTAGGTTGTAAGGCAGCTGGTCATCCTGAAGTTGAAATGTTAGAAGGTGTGGAAACTACCACAGGTCCTCTCGGGCAAGGTGTAGCTAATGCTGTTGGTATGGCTATTTCTGAAAGATTTATGAATGCTAAATTTCCTGATTTAATAAATCATTATACTTATGTTGTGGCGGGTGATGGTTGTTTGATGGAAGGTATATCTCAAGAAGCTATTGCTTTAGCTGGGCATTTAAAATTAAATAAGTTAATTTTATTATTTGATGATAATGATATTTCAATAGATGGATCTGTTGGTCTTGCAACATCTGAAAATCAAAAATTACGTTTTGAAGCAGCTGGATGGAATGTTTTATCCTTAGATGGGCATAATTATGATGATATTAGAAATATATTAGCTCAAGCTAAAAATTCTGATAAGCCTGTTATGATAAGCTGCAAAACCATAATTGCATATGGCGCACCTAATAAGTCTGGTACATCTGCGTCACATGGTTCTCCTTTGGGTAAAGAAGAGGCTTTATTATCAAAAGAATTTCTTGGAATTAAAGATGAGCCATTTTCAGTTAGTAAAGATGTGAAAGAGGCATGGGAAAATATTGGTTCAAGGGGTGATGAGCTAGTAGAAAAATGGTATAAAAATCTACAAACTTATGATAAGAGAGATTCTTATGAAAATTTTATAAATCAGGATTATCTTGCGCAAGTTTTAAATGAATTAGATGTTTTTAAAAAAGATCAGATTTTAGAATCTCCAAAAATTGCCACTAGACAGGCATCAGGAAAAGTTATTGATTTAATCTCTAAAACTCTTCCTAATTTAATTGGAGGATCTGCAGATTTATCTGGTTCAAATAATACTAAATCTAATAATATGCAGGTTTTTTCCTCTGCTAATTATTCGGGAAATTATATTCATTATGGAGTTAGGGAGCATGGAATGTGTTCAATTATGAATGGTATATCTCTATATGGTAATTTAATTCCTTATGCAGGAACATTTTTAGTTTTTAGTGATTATTCAAGAGCTGCAATTAGATTATCAGCTCTTATGGAGCAAAGAGTAATATATGTATTTACGCATGACTCTATTGGTCTTGGAGAAGATGGCCCAACACATCAACCAGTTGAACATCTTGATTCATTAAGGCTTATACCTAATTTAGTAGTTTTTAGACCATGCGATATGGTTGAAACTATAGAGGCATGGCAATATGCGCTATCTGTAAAGGATCGTCCTTTTATTTTTAGTTTAACTAGACAGTCCTTGCCTGCATTAGTTAGTGATTATAAAAAAGAAAATATTTCATCAAAGGGAGGTTATGTTATTTCTTCTGAAAATAATAAACATATGGTTACAATTATTGCGTCAGGTTCTGAGGTTGAAATAGCTATTGCTGCAAAGGAAGAGCTAGAAAAGAATAATAATATGGGTGTTAGGGTGGTTTCTATGCCATCAATAACATTATTTGATGAACAGGATGATAATTATAAAACTCAAGTAATAGGATCAGATGTTAAGGTTGTTGCAATTGAAGCCTCTAGATCATTTAGTTACTTAAAATATGCTGATGAATTTATCGGAATGGAGAGTTTTGGTGCGTCTGGAAAAGCAGTGGATCTTTACAATCATTTTGGTATAACAAAAGAGAATTTATGTGATAAAATATTGAGGTTGTTTAAATAATGGTGAAAATTTTTATATTATTTCTTTGTATATTTGGTTATTCTATAACATCTGTTAAGGCTTCTGAAGTTAACAAGCCATTTGGTGAGTGGCTAGTTTCTTGTAAGCAGAATATGATGACCGCTAAAAATGATTGTTTTATTGGTACCCAGTTCTCAAATGAGGATGGTAGGGGTGCAATTGTTTTTACTAAATATTATTTAGCTGTTGCTCATAATGAAACTAATTTAAATAAGGGGGTTGATTTTGAGGTTGATAAGAACCAAATCATATCTTCATTTATGAATACAGGTGTTAGTGTTTTTTTTAAGAATGATGATAGGCAGAGATTATTATCTCAGATGCAACAAGGTAATAATTTAAATATAAATATAAAGGGCAAGGATAGGGTAGTTAAGTCTTTAAATGGATTTATTGATGCGTATAATTTTTATATTAAGCAAATAGAGAGTTAATATGGTTAAAATTGCAATTAATGGTTTTGGGAGAATAGGTAGATGCGTTGCTAGAGCAATTGCACTTGGTTTGGTTAAAGATGTAGAGCTGGTAGCTATTAATGGTAGGGGGCCAGTAGAAACACATTTTCATTTGTTAAAATATGATTCAGTTCATGGCAGGTTTCCTGGTAAATTAGAGTTAAAAGATAACTTTATTTATATGAATGGTAATAAGATTGTTGTTTACAAAGAAGATGATCCTGAGAACTTACCATGGGATGAATTAGGGGTTGATGTAGTTTTTGAATGCACAGGAGTTTTTAAGGATTCTGTTGGAGCTGCAAAACATCTTAAAAATGGTGTTAAAAGAGTTCTTATTTCTGCTCCTGCTAAGGGAGATGATATAAAAACTATAATTTATGGGGTAAATGATAATATCATAAATGAGTCAGATAAAATTCTATCTGTTGGTTCATGTACAACGAATTGTTTAGCTCCATTAGTAAAATTAGCTCATGATAATTACAAAATTGAAAAGGGTTTTGTAACTACTATTCATGCTTACACTAATGATCAAAATATTGCTGATGCAAGACATAAGGATTTAAGAAGGGCAAGAGCTGCTGCTTTATCTATGATTCCTACATCTACAGGAGCTGCTAGAGCAATAAGCAAAGTTATTCCTGAATTGAAAGGCAAGCTAGATGGTACAGCTATAAGAGTTCCAACTGCTAATGTATCTATGGTAGATTTTTGTTTTTTAACTAAAAATAATGTAGAGGCTGATGAGTTAAACAGCTTGTATAAGGATGCTTCACAAGGAGTTATGTCAAGAGTTTTGGGGTATTGTGATGAAGAGTTAGTTTCAATTGATTTTAATCAAACAATTGAGAGTTCATTTTTTGATGCTACTGCTACTAAAATATTGGAAGGTAATTTTGTTAGAGTTGCAGCATGGTATGATAATGAGTGGGCTTTTTCAGTAAGAATGCTTGATATTGCTAAGATCTAGTTTAATATAACTGATATTATTTTAAATTAATATTGGCATATATTTACCAATTAAAAGTTATTTATGGAAAATATAAAATTTCTTAAAGATTATCAGTTTAAAGATAAACGAGTTTTATTAAGGGTTGATTTAAATGTTCCTGTTGTACATGGTAAAATAGTTGATTATTCTCGTATTGAGAGGGTTATTCCAACTTTAAAATTTTTAGTTAAAAATAAAGCGAGAGTTATAATTTTATCTCATTTTGGCAGACCTAAAGGAAAATATGATCCATCATTATCTTTGTCACCTATAGTTGATGCTATTAATATGGTTATGGGTATAGATAATGTCAAATTTTGTGTTGATACAATTGGAGAACAAGCTGCAAAAGATGTTTCGAAGTTAAAAAATGGAGAGATATTATTACTAGAAAATTTAAGGTTTTATCCTGGTGAAGAAAAAAATGATGCTGAATTTGTTAATGACTTAGCTTCCCTTGGAGATATTTATGTAAATGATACATTTTCTTGTTCTCATAGAAAACATGCATCAATATATGGTTTGGCAAAGAAATTACCATCAGCAATGGGTTTGTTGTTTCAAGAAGAGATAGAAAATTTAGAAAATATTCTTTTACAGCCAAAAAAACCAATGATTGCTGTTGTAGGTGGTTCTAAAGTATCGACCAAGATTGATTTGTTAAAGAGTTTAATATTAAAAGCTGATTATTTAGTTATTGGAGGAGGTATGGCTAATAGCTTTTTAAGAGCTAAAGGTTTTTCTATTGGGAAATCTTTATGTGAAGAAAACTTAATTGATGTTGCAAAAGAGATTTTAAATAAAGCTTCTAAATCTAATTGTGAAATTATTTTACCTATAGATGTTATTGTGGCTGATAAGTTAATAAAGCCAAATTTTTGTAAAGTTGTTGATGTTGATAATGTAAATGATAATGAGATGATTTTAGATGTTGGTCCACAATCAGTATATGAGATTTGTGAAAAAATTGATAAATCTAAAACATTAATATGGAATGGACCTATTGGTGCTTTTGAATATGCTCCTTTTAATATTGGTACTGAATCTATTGCAAGATATGTCTCATATAAAACTAATTTAAATGAAATAATATCTGTTGCAGGTGGAGGTGATGTTGTTGCTGCTCTTAAAAATAGTGGTTTAAAAGATAGTTTTTCTTATTTATCAACTGCTGGTGGTGCTTTTTTAGAGTGGATTCAAGGTGATATTGGTTACGGTATGCAGGCTTTACAAGCAAATAAAGGGTCTATTTCTAAGGTTTCTTAGGGATTTAATCACCAAGTGCTTCTCCTTCTCTTCTTTTGTCGGTTCCTGCAACTAGCTCATTATTGATGTTTGAAATTGCATGAATTCCACTATTTAAATCGCGTATATTAATTTTATGTCCTATATTTTCTAATGCAGATTTATGTAATGTAATATCTGTATTTGCTTCTAATTCTAATATATTGTTCATTTTATTAAAATTAGGTAAATCAACAGCTTCATATATGGGAATTTCCCAATCTAGAAATGCAATAATAGATTTTGCTACATAAGAAATAATTCTAGCTCCGCCTGGAGAGCCTATTGTTAAAATTAAATTGTTATTTTTATCAAAAATGAAAGTGGGCGTCATAGAGCTTCTAGGTCTTTTTAAGGGTTCTATTCTATTAGCAATTAGCATGCCATTCTTTTTTGAAATAAAAGAAAAATCAGTTAGTTGGTTATTTAGCATAAAACCATTAGATGAAAGTCCTGAGCCAAATGAATGTTCAATTGATGAGGTTAAAGATATGGCGTTATTTTCAGAATCAATAACAGATATGTGAGTTGTTGACTGAGGTTCATAAATTTTTTGGTGATATGTATATTGTTTAGATGATGGCGATTTAAAAGTACCTGGGCTAACATTGATTAATGCAGCATCTACATTAATTAAATAGCTTCTTTCTCTTAAATATTCTTTGTCTAACATTTGAGAAACAGGTATTTCAACAAAATCGCTATCAGCTAGATACATATTACGGTCGCTATATGCAAGTCGCATTGCTTCACTAATTACGTGAATTGATTCAACCGTGTTTGCTTCCATTTGTTCCATGTCAAAATTTTCTAATATACCTAATATTTGTAATAGGGTTATCCCGCCTGAGCTTGGAGCAGGCATAGAGCAAATATTATATTTGCGACGATATTCTAAGCAGATAAGATCACCTTGTCTTATTTTGTAATTTTGAAGATCTTCAAGGGTTAGGCTACCAGGGTTTGGTTTAGAATTTTGTACAGTTTTTACAATATCTCTTGCTATTTGACCATTGTAAAAATCATCTATACCATTTTTTGCTATTTCTCTGAATATATTGGCTAATTCATTATTTTTAATTTCTGTTTTGCTAATTTTGTAATTTGAATCTTTATTTAAAAATAATTGTTTAGTATTTTTAAAGTCTTGAATATGTTTTGTTTCTTCGATTATTTGTTTTCCCCTTGCTGAAGTTGTATAGCCTAAGGATGCGATGTCAATTGCATCTGTAAATAATTCAAACCAAGGTAATTTTCCATATTTTTCATGTGCTGTTTTCAGCATTTTTAACAAGCCAGGTGTTCCTACTGATGCTCCTCCTTTTATGGCTGTGAAAAAATCTTTAACTTCACCTTTTTTATTTAGAAATATATTAGGGTTAATGTTTTTGGGAGCTGTTTCTCTGCCATCAAAAAATTCATATTTTTTTTTCTTATTATTGTAATGCAGAAGAAAACCACCGCCACCAATACCTGAGGCGTGAGGTTCTACTATATTTAATACCATTTGAGCTGCAATTGCTGCATCAATTGCGCTGCCACCTTTTTTTAATATTTTATAACCAGCTTCAGTTGCTTTATGGTGACCCGTTACAATCATAAAATTATTTGCTGTGATTTTTTCTTTTTCTAAAAAACCACTTGAAGGTTCTGGTGCTATTAGGTCTTGATTTTGATAAGGTGCTTGATAATTATAATTATGGTTTTCTTTTTTATTTATAAAAGCAGAGAGAAATATAAATGTTATTGATAATAATAAAAATTTATTAAATTTTTTATTAAACATAAAATTGGACATTAATTTTGCATTAAATACTATATGCAATTCTATTTGTTATTAAATAAAAATCCAAGTTAAAATGTCTGATATTAAAGAAAAAAAAGCGCAAATTTCTAAAAAAAGCTTTGAGGAAGCTATGAATGAACTTGAGAATATTGTAAATAAAATGGAAGATGGAGAAATGAATTTAGAAGATTCTATTAAAAATTATGAATATGCAACTGCATTAAGGGAATATTTAGATAAAAAATTAGCTGATGCAAAATTAAAAATTGAAAAGATTTCTAATTAATTTTTTAAATAAAAATTACTGAATAATTTTATTTATGCGTTTTTCTTAACATCTAGTTTTGTGGTGCAACCGGCAGGAATCGAACCTGCGACCTAAGGATTAGGAATCCTTCGCTCTATCCTACTGAGCTACGGCTGCTTTTAAATATTGATTATTAACATAATTTTTGTGATAATTTCAAGTAACTATTAATAACTTATTATTTAATTTTTGATGCCAGAAGTAAAAATAGCTAATTATAATATTAGTAATAAATTGCCTTTAACATTAATTGCTGGGCCATGTCAGATGGAGTCTCGTGAGCATGCATTGATGATGGCGCGTGAAATGAAAAAAATTACTGATAAATTTTCGGTGAATTTAATTTATAAATCTTCATTTGATAAAGCTAATAGATCAAGTGTAAATTCAAAAAGAGGCATAGGTTTTGATGCAGCAATTGAGATTTTTAAGGAAGTAAAAGAAAGTTTTAATCTACCAACTCTTACAGATATTCATAATGAAGAGCAAGCAAGATTAGCGGGTGAAACTGATGCATTAGATATTTTGCAAATACCAGCTTTTTTATGTAGACAAACTGATTTATTAAAAGCTGCGGCAATTACTGGAAAAATAATAAATATAAAAAAAGGTCAATTTTTAGCTCCATGGGATATGAAGAATGTTGTAGCTAAAATGGAGAGCTTTGGTAATAAAAATATATTGCTTACAGAAAGAGGTGCGAGTTTTGGTTATAATAATTTAGTATCTGATATGAGGAGTTTAGCTATTATGGCTGAATTTGGTTATCCAGTTATTTTTGATGCTACACATTCAGTACAACAGCCTGGTGGTTTAGGTGGGGAATCTGGAGGGCAGAGACATTTTGTTAAAACTTTAGCAAGGGCTGCTGTTGCAGTTGGAGTTGCTGGAATTTTTGCAGAAGTTCATGATGATCCTGATAATGCTCCTTCAGATGGTCCATGTATGTTAAGACTTGATGATTTAGAAGCATTTTTGTCTCAAATTACAGAAATCGATAAAATAATAAAAAAATCATAATAAATTTTGCTTAATTAGAAATTATTTGTTAATAATTTCTATGAATTTTTTTATCTTTATAAGGAGTAATTATGGTCGAAATTAGTGCAGTAAAAGCAAGAGAAATTATTGATTCAAGAGGTAACCCAACTATTGAGGTCGATATTAAATTATCTGATGGTTCTTTTGGAAGGGCGGCGGTTCCAAGTGGAGCATCAACTGGTAAATTAGAAGCAGTTGAATTACGAGATGGTGATGCAAAGAGATTTCTTGGTAAAGGAGTTTTGACTGCTGTTAAAAATGTAAATAATGATATAGCAAAGGAAATAATAGGTTTTTCTGCTTTCTTGCAAACTGAGTTAGATGAAAAGTTAATTAAATTAGATGGCACTAAAAATAAAGCAAAAATGGGTGCTAATGCTATATTGGGTGTTTCTCTTGCTTATGCAAAAGCATGTGCTGCATCCAAAGATATGATTTTATCAGATTATTTATCTTTGGGTAAAGGTTATAAAATGCCTGTGCCAATGATGAATATAATAAATGGAGGTGCTCATGCTGATAATCCAATAGATATTCAAGAATTTATGATTATGCCAATTTCAGCAAAAAATATTAAGGATGCTATAAGAATTGGTGCGGAAATTTTTCATAATTTAAAGAAATTATTAAGTAAAGATGGTTACAGTACAGCTGTAGGAGATGAAGGAGGTTTTGCGCCGAATCTTTCTTCTGCATATGAAGCTTTAAATTATATTGTGAAAGCTATTGAATTTTCAGGCTATAAAGCTGGAGAGGATATTTTATTAGCGTTGGATGCTGCATCTTCAGAGTTTTATGAAGATGGAAAATATAATTTATCTGGTGAAGGAAAAATTTTAAGTGATGATGAGCTAATAGATTATTATGAAAATTTAGTTAATGAATTTCCTATATTTTCTATTGAGGATCCTCTTGCAGAAGATGATCATGAAGGATGGAAAAAAATTACAGCAAGATTAGGAGATAAAGTACAGTTAGTAGGGGATGATTTATTTGTTACAAATCCAGAAATTTTAAAACATGGAATTGCCAATAAAATGGCTAATGCAATATTAATAAAAGTTAATCAGATTGGAACTGTTACTGAAACTATGGAAGCAATTAGAATAGCTCATGATAATAATTATAGGGCTATTTTATCACATCGTTCTGGTGAAACTGAAGATACAATTATTTCTCATATTGCTGTTGCTTCTAATGCTGGGCAAATAAAAACAGGTTCTATGTCTAGAACTGATAGAACTGCTAAATATAATGAGTTAATAAGAATTGAAGAGGAGTTAGATGATAGAGCAAAATATTTAAAAATTTCTAATTAAAATGACTAAATTATATAATATTTGTGTTGCTGGAGCAACTGGTAACGTTGGTAGAGAAATATTAAGATTACTTGATGAAAGAGAATTTCCTGTAGGTAATATATATGCTTTAGCTTCAGAAAGATCTAAAGGTAAGGAAATATCTTTTGGCTCAAAAAGAATAAAAGTAGAAGCTATAAGTGAGTTTGATTTTTCTAAAGCGGAGATAGGGTTATTTTCACCAGGTTCAAAAATTTCTAGAGAATATGCTCCAATAGCTGCTAAGGCAGGCTGTGTAGTTATTGATAATAGCTCTGAATTTAGAATGGATCCTGAGGTGCCGTTAATTGTTCCTGAGGTAAATCCAGAGGACATAAATAAACATAAAGGTATAATTGCTAATCCTAATTGTTCAACCATTCAAATGGTAGTTCCTTTAAAACCATTACATGATGCATTTAAAATTAAAAGAATAGTTGTAAGTACTTATCAAGCTGTTTCTGGTGCTGGTAAGGAAGCGATGGATGAATTATATGATCAATCAAAAGCAATTTTTATGGGTCAAAGAAAAGCTAATAAGAAATTTACAAAACAGATTGCCTTTAATCTTATACCCCATATTGATGTTTTTATGGATGATGGCTTTACTAAAGAAGAGTGGAAAATGATGCATGAAACAAAAAAAATTATGGATCCAAATATTAATGTTTTAGCAACATGTGTTAGATGTCCTGTTTTTACTGGTCATTCTGAGTCAATTTCGGTGGAATTTGAAAATGATATAACTGAAGCGAAAATAAGAAAAATATTAGATAATTCTGAAGGAGTTATTCTTGCAGATAAAAGAGAAGATGGTGGTTATGTTACTCCTATTGAGTCTGTAAAAGAAGATGCTGTATTTATTTCAAGATTAAGGATTGATCCGTCAGTTAAAAATGGAATTTCTTTTTGGTGTGTTGCCGATAATTTAATGAAGGGAGCAGCTTTAAATGCTATTCAAATAGCAGAAAAACTAATAGCTTAACTCTAAATTGAGGTTATATTTAGGTCGGTAAATTGTTTTAATGATTTTATAATTAGCTCTTTATCTTCTTGTTTATTTCCAAAATTATTTAGAATAATTTCTTTAATTTTAACTGTTTTTGTTTTTAAGATTTCAATTGCGCTTAAGCTATGGTTTCTTGTACCTAAATAATTTCTGGTAACTAAGATAACTTCGATATTTAAGTCTTTTATTAAATCAATAATTAATTTTTTTGAATTGATAGGAACCATTAAACCACCAACTCCTTCGATTAGGGCAAAATCATTTGAGTTATTATTTAAAAAATCATTACAAAATTTTAATAGCTTATTATAGTCAATTTCTTGTTTTTTTTCTAAAAAAGCTGCGCTATCTGGAGAGGTTGCAGTTTTGTAATAAAAAGGAGATATATTTAAAATATTCTCTTTGTTTATTTCTTGTTGCAATGCATTAAGTATTTTTCCTGAATCTGATTCAGGGAGATTATCAAAATCTAATCCGCTAATAATCGGTTTGATTGCTTTAACTGTTTGTTTATTTTTTAATATTTTTCTTATTAAGCTACAAATATAGTAGGTTTTGCCAATATCAGTATCAGTTGCTGTAATGAAATATTTTTGCATAGAATGTTAAAAGTCATATTGATTATGAATTTCTATTTCAGAATCATTATTTAATATTTCTATATTATCATTATTGCTTTGATCTTCTATTAATATAGGGTTTTCAATTTTAATATTTTTTGATTCTTCTTCTGCTGATATAATATTATTTTGAGAGTTATTGTTAATATTTTTATTTGCTATAGTTTCATCGTTAAGATCTTGTTCTATAACATCATTAGTTATATATTTGGCTAACATATTTTTACCAAATAATTTTTTATGAAGTTTTATGGTGTCTTTTGTAAGAAATATGACGTTAACTTTTGCTGTTCCTTGATTTTCAAAGCCTAATTTTTTTGCTGCAAATTCTGACATATCTATAATTCTGTTTTTTTTAAAAGGACCGCGGTCATTTACTCTAACTTTGATTGTTTTGCCATTTTCAAGGTTTTTAACTTCTACTATTGAGGGTATTGGAAGTGTAGGGTGAGCTGCGGTTAAATGATGTTTTTTGAAAATCTCACCATTAGCAGTTTTTTTACGATGAAATTTTGGTCCATACCAAGAGGCTATGCCGATTTCATTATAGTTTAAATCAACTTTTGGATAATACCATTTATCTTCAATTTGATATGGATTGCCAATTTTAAAATGACCTTTATATGAAGCAAATGCTGGTAAAGTATAAAAGCTAAATAAAATTATTATTAGTTTTGTTTTATTGCATCTGCAAAAAGCCCAACTGTTAGAGCAAAATAATTGGAATTGTTCCATTTTTTTATTACATCGAAATTTTGAAAATTAACAAAAATTCTGCCATCATATGAAAGAATCTCTATTTTTTCTTTTAATTCATATTCAGAAAAATTGCTATTATTTATTTTTTCTATTTTAAATTTTTTGACAAGTTTCTCTAAAGGGATTTTTTTATCTTTATTTTTTTTAGCATAGGATATTAATTCATTGTTGGATTTTATTTCATAGCCAAATGGTAGTTTATTATTAAAGTTAATTTTAGCTAAGTAATTTGCAGTTGATGCAAATATATCTGCTTTATCATGCCAAATATCAATTTTTCCATTATTATTATAATCTACTGCATAATTTAGATATGTAGATG
>Ga0181585_10002948_pt1 | contig 15039 bp, 19 predicted proteins | sample 071ome_29_FD_132469 | JGI IMG/M metagenome (GOLD analysis project Ga0181585, IMG submission 132469) | Coastal salt marsh microbial communities from the Groves Creek Marsh, Skidaway Island, Georgia - 071407BT metaG (megahit assembly) | ecosystem: Environmental > Aquatic > Marine > Intertidal... | reverse complement strand
GATTTTGGCGTTTCTCGGCAATGCATCGCCACAAGTTGCAATCGATTCCCATAGACCGATTGGATGTGAGGATGGACCGCTTCAAATGCCCATTTGGCGAGGTTCTCTGCAGTTGGGATAAACGTCACGACCACAGTTCGATGTTCAGGCCCCATTGCCTCACATGCTTTTCTGGCGTCCGTATCGCCCTCATAGACGACGAAGGCGTGATCAAGAACATCATGGACGTGCTCGGTCAATATGGCGCTAATGTCTGAAAAATCCATCAACATCCCCTCCTCGGATACACCGCTGGTTTGGACGACATCCCCTTCGATTTCGGCTTCAAAGCGGTACCTGTGCCCATGCAAATGTTTGCATTTCGACTTGTGGTTTGGAACTCTGTGGCCAGTATCGGTTTCGATGTATCTTCGTATGGTCGTGGTCATGAATCATCCTCCTCTGGTGTAAAGACCATGGATGCAGAATTGATGCAGTAACGCTCGCCTCCGTAAGCTTTTGGCCCGTCGTTGAAAACATGCCCAAGATGGGCGTCGCAAACGCTGCATCGCACTTCAATTCGCACCATGCCGTGGGTAAAATCCTCTCGTCGCAGGATGTTTGCCTCCTCGTGCTCATTATGGAACGAAGGCCAGCCACATCCTGAATCAAATTTCATTGAAGAGGTGAACAACAGCGTCCCGCAACAAATGCAAGTGTATCTTCCTGACCGTTTCTCATTCCATGTTTCCCCTGTGAAAGCTCGCTCTGTTCCACTTTCCCGCGTCACATGATATTGAAGAGGCGTGAGAATTTCCCGGTAGTGCTGTTCTTTGTGTTGGCGTTCAATAGCCAGAGCGTCTGCAAGAACAACATCCCACGGTTGGACATATTCGATGGGGTCCGTTTTTCCGATGGCATGAAAGGCCAAAATCCGCTCAACATCTGAACCTGTTTTCCCGTGACTCCGGCCATCATCATCCGGGTCGTAAGAGGTGATGGTCCTGCGAAACACCTCATCAAAATCCAAGCCGAGGTGGTCCACTGATACCAAGGCATCTTTGAGGATCGATGTCTTGTCTTTCAAGAGAAATGGAAGTTCAAATTCAACACGCTCGCTGTCCCAATTTCCAAGTTGAAATGCATGCTCAAGCGCTCGGTAGAACTCAGGCCGGCAATCGGGGTAGATGGCGTGGTCTCCACTGTGAACGCCGAGAACAACGCTCACGGTACCCTGAGCATCCTCGGAGAGCGAGAGGGCAATACCGTAGAGGAGGGAAGAAAAAATTGCGTTTCGATTCGGGACGACAGTGGCTTTCATGTTGTCCTCCTCATAATGTCCCTGGGGCACCTCCCCCCCTGAAAGCAAGAGGTCGCTTTGAAACAACGCCATAGCGCTTCTCAAATCAGCCTGTTGATGGTTGATGGCATATCCATTTTCCCGGAGATAGTTCACCAAGGATGCGGCACGCTCCAATTCCACCGTATGCTTTTGCCCGTAATTGAACGACACGGCCGTGACCGCAGTGCCTTTCCTTAAGAGGTGCAACAAGAGGGAAGAAGAATCCATTCCTCCACTCAGGGCCATGACTGCATGATTCATGAAAGCGTCACCTCAGAGAATGCCCATCCATTTGTGCGTTTGTAGGGATAAACGCCACGTCGTATGTTCCTTGACGACGGCTTCGGTGATGGCGAAGGCACGTCCGTTTTCCTCAACACTTGCATGTTCATCGTAACAGGGTTGAAGGAACAGGTGGCGAAATCCCGCAACCAAGTCGTCGTACAATGAAAGCGGTTGTCCGACATATACGCATTTGAGTTCATCCCCCGTTCGTTGTTTGATTGTTATGTTTGGGTAGACTTGGTCCTTTGGGGATATACAAATCCAATCCAACATCCCCTCGGGAATTTCAACCGTGCCGTTGGACTCAATGGACAAGTGGTACCCTCTTCGTTTCAATAATCGCGACAAGGGCCAAAGGTCGTTCAACATTGGCTCCCCTCCAGTGAAGATAATTCTCTTTGAAGGATATTTCATGACTTCGCCAAGAATATCCAAGGCATTCATGCTCTCGTATTCATCAAAATTGGTGTCACACCACTCGCAACGTAGATTGCAACGGCCAAATCGAATAAAAACATGCGGAATGCCGTTATGAAACCCCTCCCCCTGAACCGAATGAAAGATTTCAACGATGTTGTATTTCGTAGCGAGGTCTCCGGGATCATCCGTCGGAGCATTGCCTGCCCGTTCGCATGGAGCGTATGTCATCCAGTCACCTCAAAGCGGGGGTTGTTGGATGAGTTGCATTAGTTCCGCCCGAGCTTCTTGCTTGTCAAAAAACACCCCACGCATGGCCGAAGTCGTCATGACTGACTGCTGTTTGGCCACGCCCCGACATTGCATGCAGCCGTGAGATGCTTCGAGGATGACCGCAGCGCCGAGCGGACGAAGTTCACGTTCAAGATCGTCAACAACGCCCTTCGTGATTCGCTCTTGATTCTGCAATTTTCTCGCATGCAATTCTACGATACGGGCGAGTTTGCTGATCCCCACAATACGGTCAACAGGGATGTAGGCAACATGAGCCCGTCCGCGGAACGGCAGGAGGTGATGTTCACAGGTTGACGTGAACTCAATGTCCCTCAACAGGACGATACCGTTGTAACCCTCTGCGTTGAACGTTGCCTCCAGAATTTCACCCGCATGTTGACCGTAGCCCGAAAAAATTTCATCCCAGGCATCAATGACCCTCGCAGGGGTTTTCATCAAACCTTCACGTTCACCACCTTCGGCCCCTTCCAAATAATTGAGAAGGGTCCTCACGGCTTGTTCAGCGGCTTCTCTTGTGGGTTTCACGAAGCCCGCCTCCCGTGCAAGGCGTCAATCGCATCCAACTGGTCAAGCAATTTGCGACAAGCCGTGCGTATCGCGTCAGCCAAACTCACAAATTTGCCATCATCGCCAACATGCAATTTGAGGTCATCGACCAATTCAGCCGGCATGTCAAGGGAAACCTTGGGCATAGCCGCCCCTTCCGGCTCCACTATTTATATTCGTGGGCGAATACCTTGAGCATACATTCGGGCGTATTTCAAGAAAAAGAAAACCACTCAAAGCCAACCTTCAAAGGATTCCTCGGTGGACTCTTCTTCATGCAGAAACCCACGCTCGCAGGGCCGTTGGATGTTCTCACGACGATTCGGTCGTATGTCGGTCAGATCACCACACCAGGCCTCAACGACGAAGAAATCAATTTCTTCTGCGACCGCGACCCGTTGCTGGTTGAGGCGATTGACGAAGCGGAACACATGTTTTCTTGGTTCAAAAATGAGTTTGGTCCAACCTACGAGGGGTCCGATGAATTGAACCTGATCGAATACTTGCAAGATGGGTTTGTGAATTTTTACAACCCTGCGACGGTCAACCCTTACGTCGCTCTTGCTGCTCGAGGGCCTTGGGTCATCACCTCGCACGGAGCCGTTGTCCACGATAACGGAGGATACGGCATGCTGGGCGGTGGCCACGGTCCACGAGACGTCATCAATGCGATGGGGAAAAATTGGGTGATGGCCAACGTCATGACGCCCTCTTTCTCTCAAAAGCGGCTCGAACAACGACTTCGAAAGGAACTCGGCCATACCCGTGGCTCGTGCCCCTTTGAGAAGTTCATCTGCATGAACAGCGGCTCAGAATCCGTTACGGTGAGCATGCGAATCGCCGATGTGAACGCCAAGAACATGACGCAAGACGGGGGGCGTCATGCGGGTGCCAAAATCAAAATGTTGGCTGTGGAGCAAGGCTTCCACGGCAGAACCGACCGTCCTGCTCAAATGTCGCATTCGTGCAAAGGGAAGTACGACAAGGTTTTGGCAAGTTTTCAAAACAGAGACAACCTTATCCTCGTGCCAGCAAATGACGTGGCAGCCCTTCAGGAGGCCTTTGCCCATGCAGAGGCGAACAACGTGTTCATTGAACTCATGGCGATTGAACCCGTCCAGGGTGAAGGAAACCCCGGTCAATGTGTGGAACGAGCGTTTTACGACGAAGCTCGTCGGTTAACAAAGGAACACGGTAGCCTCTTGCTGGTGGATTCCATTCAAGCCGGTATTCGAGGTCAAGGAACGCTTTCCGTTATCGATTACGATGGCTTTCAAACCGCAGAGGCACCCGATCTCGAAACCTGGTCAAAGGCATTGAATGCAGGACAATACCCGCTCTCCGTCCTCGGCATGAACCAGCGAGCAGCTGATTTGTACGTCACCGGAATTTACGGGAATACGATGACAACGAACCCCAGGGCATTGGAAACCGCCGTTACTGTCCTCGAATCCATGACACCAGAACTACGAACCAACATTCGTGAGCGCGGGGCTGAATTTGTCGAAAAGCTCACACGGTTGCAATCCGAATTCCCGGATATCATCACGAAAGTCCAAGGCACCGGTCTCCTGTGCAGCGCAGAACTTGAACCGGAACACTTCCCGGTTGTTGGAATGGCGGCTCTGGAGCCTTGGTGCCGGAGGCGTGGACTCGGCGTCATTCACGGCGGCATCAACGCGCTCCGATTTACACCACACTTTAACCTCACATCGGAAGAAATCGATCTCATCGTTGGCATCGTGAAGGAAGCCATTGTCGCCTTCATCACTATGAGAGACTCGTGACGATGTCCTCACGCTTGAATTGACGAGCTGCGTACCACGCTGCACCCAGTGCATAGAGCGCTGAAGAGACAAGCCAAGTCAGGATGTGCAGCCCGACGATGCGATTCATCAACAATTCCCGTAGTGCGAGGAGGACGTTCACGACGGGAATCGCAAACCAATAGGCCTCAATGCCGTCCAAGTTGATGACCTGAGTGAAAAGCGCGGGAAAGAGAATCAACAATACGGCAGGCCCCAAAATCGAGCCTGCTTCCTTGACACTGTGTGACCTCATAGCCAAGGCCAACTCAAATGCGACGACCATGACGGCGAACAGAAGCACAGCGAGAACGAGAAGCCCGAGAGCCCCGAGGGAGATGTCCGGGAGAGATATGAAATTGGATGATGCGAGGTAGCCAATCGCAAACAACAAGCCTGCGACTTGAAGCAAAACGCCAATACCGGTGATGGTTGCCACGGCAAGCCACTTCCCCATGAGCAATTCCATACGGGATGCTGGTAATGCAAGCAAAGCCTCGAGGGTTCCGCGCTCACGTTCCCCGGCAGTCATGTCGATTGAGGGTTGTATGGCCGATGAAAATGTCCACACAGCTAAGACGAGAGGGATAAACAACGAGAGGGCCATCCCCGCTTGTTCACCTTGAGTTGCGACATCGCTAGATGCGATATCGCCGTTCCAGCGCAATGGATCGAGCGTCTCATCTGGGTCGAGGCCTGCATCGGTGATGCGTTGGATGGTTTCGTTTTGCTCCCAATCCGTCAGGGTGGCAAGGGCACGGCTTCTCGCCTCCAAACTTTGCTCGGATGTTGACATGTAGATGAGGGCATATTCAGTGATGCTTCCGTTCACTCTGAGACGAATCAAAAGGTCAATTGAGCCGTTCCTCAGGCGCAAATCGTCGGCTCCTGGTGATGAGAGTTGCTCAATTTCAGGGAGAGGTTCGAAGGTTACGTTCATGTTTGAATCGTTGAAATCCAGACCCATCTCCAAGCTTGCTTGATCGCTTTGGACAACAACGTCGAGCATCAACGCATCGAGTTCCGCTGCTTCTGAAGCAAGCAGCAAAGGGAAGAGGATGAACAAAACCGGGAACATCAGCAAAGGTATCACCAATATCGCCACAATGGTGCGCCAATCTCTGACGAATTCAACAAGTTCTTTCTTTGCAATGACGCGGACTCGGTGAAGGGTTTTACTCATCTTCGTCCACCCCCTTCGGCAACCTTGGCGTGAAGATGGACCGCCACCATTTCGCGACGCCTTTGAGCGGTTTATCGTCTTCAGACCGTTCTCTTGCAACATCGCTTGTGAGAGCCACGTATGCTTCCTCAAGGTTATGCGCACCCGAGGAGTTCAACAGTTCTTGGGGTGTGCCGTCTGCACGTACTTCTCCGTTGTGAATGATGATGATGCGGTTGCAGACGCGCTCTGCTTCAGCAAGTTGATGGGTCGAATAGATGACGGTGCCACCTTCTTCGCCAAGCTGTTTTACCAACTCCCTGACGGTCCGAGCGCTTGTCACATCAAGTCCTGCAGTTGGCTCGTCAAGCAGCAACACCTTCGGCGCATGCGCAAGCGCCCTCAGCAAAGCGGTTTTTTGCCTCATGCCTCTCGAAAACCCCTTCGTATGGCGTTGAAGGCTCCCCTCCATCCCCAAATATCGGGAGAAATACAAGGTTCTCTTCCAGGCCTCATCATCGTCAACACCCTGCATTCGTGCGTGGTATCGGATGTTTTCCCAGGCCGTTAGACGGGAATACAATCCGGTGTTTTCCGGGACGACGCCGATGGCCTGTCTTGCCGTTGATATGCTCTTTCCGTCACCAAGGTGGACGGAACCGGTGCTTGGCCGGTACACTCCGGAAAGCAACCGAAGGAGGGTGGTTTTCCCCGCACCGTTCGAACCGACCAACCCAATGATGTCCCCTTCGTGAATCTGCAGGCTCACGTTGTGGAGAGCATGGACTTCAGCAAAGGATTTGGAAACATCGTCAACGATGAGCAGTGGTTTGGTCATGCAAGTTTCAACTCGCCCGCCCGGATTCAACGGCCCAATTTAGACCGGGGTGTTTGGTTTCAAGGCGGTCCGCACGAAAAAGCGTTGATTTCAGATGGTCTTGAATCTCAGATTGTGGGACACCCATGTCGACCATGTTGGCGACCAGTTCGAGGGCGCCTTGAATCGCTCCCGCATCCAAGAAAGCCTCGTTTGAAATCGCCCGGCGTGAACGCAATTCCTCAAGACGACCCGCAAGGTAGTGAACTTCTCCCTTCAAGCGCGGTGCATCAATGTGGGGGAGGGCCAGCAGTTGGTCAATACAACTTCGCATCAAATTGACTTGATGCAGGACGATTATAGGTGTTCGCATTTCGAAAGTTCACTTTCGTTGCGTCAACTCCACCAGCACGCCACCTGTTGAAGCCGGGTGGACGAAAGCGATGAGTTTCCCACCAGCCCCCAGCGTTGGCTTCCGGTTGATCAGGCGGACACCGTTTGCATCCAAATGGTCCAGCAAACCTTGGAGGTCACCTACGCTGAAACAGAGTTGCTGAATTCCCCTTCCCCGTTTCGAGAGAAATCGGCCTACGGGGGTATCATCGTGTGTCGGCTCCAAGAGTTCAATCATGCTTGGTTGAGTGTTGGGGTCACCAGGAGAGGTCGAGAAAAAACGAGTGGTCACACCCTGGTCATCCACGGTTTCGTCGTCGCGTGCTTGAACAAGGCCAATCAATCTCCAAAAGTGACTGCCTGCTTCGAGGTCCTCCGTGGCAATCCCGATGTGGTCGATATAAATTGGTCCATATTCCATCTTCATCCCTCAAAAACCACTTGGAGCCGTATATGTCCCGAAAACCGATTTTAATTCGCCAACAATCTCGCCAAGCGTCGCTCTGGCTCGAACTGCTTCAAGCACGTGTGGAAACAGGTTTTCATCGGTTTGAGCAGCCGTTTGGACCGATTTGAGAGCATTCAAGACCCTGTTCTTGTCTCGGCTATCTCGAAGCACTTTCAATCGAGATGTTTGGGCCTCTCCTAGGGAAGCGTCGGTTTTCAGAATTGGGATTTTATCATTCTCCTCCATCACGCCGTGGTTGATGCCAACGATACGGCGTTCGCCTTTTTCGATTTCGTTCAGATACGCATATGCAGAGAGGTGAATTTCATGTTGTTGCCACCCCTCTTCAATGGCGTTGAGGGCGCCACCTTTTGCTTCAATCTGGTCGATGATGGAACGGGACCGCTCATAGATCTCCTTGGTTAACCGCTCAACATGCCATGAACCGGCCATCGGGTCGACTGTATCCGCGACACCGGATTCTTCAGCAATGATTTGCTGGGTTCGAAGGGCAACAGTAGCGGAGGTTTCTGTGGGGAGCCCCAAGGCTTCGTCGTAAGAATTGGTGTGCAAACTTTGTGTCCCGCCCAGCACAGAAGCCAAGGCTTGCAGAGTAACACGTGCGATGTTGTTCAACGGTTGCTGAGCAGTTAGACTGACGCCTGCGACTTGTGTATGGAAGCGAAGCATCTTCGATTTTGGGTTCTTGGGTTGGTAGCGTTCTGTCATCAAATCATGCCACAAAGTCCGAGCTGCTCGGAATTTTGCAATTTCTTCGAAAAAGTCATTGTGACAATTAAAGAAAAACGAGAGTCGAGGTGCAAATGAATCAATTTCTTGACCAGTTGCGAGTGCAGCATCAACGTAGGCCAGAGCATTTGCAAGCGTAAAGGCGAGTTCTTGAACTGCGGTTGAACCTGCTTCTCGAATGTGGTATCCCGAAATTGAAATCGTGTTCCATTTTGGCACTTCTCGAGCACAGAAGTCAAAGATGTCGGTGATGAGCCGCATGCTTTCCTTCGGGGGGAAGACATAGGTCCCACGTGCAATGTATTCTTTGAGAATGTCGTTTTGGATCGTCCCCTTGAGTTCATCCAACGGTACGCCCTGTTCTTCTCCAGCAACGATGTACATCGCAAGGAGAACCATTGCAGGTGCATTGATGGTCATCGAGGTACTCACGTCCCCCAGAGGTATGCCGTTGAACAAGAGTTTCATGTCTTCAACAGAGGAGATGGACACCCCTACCTTTCCAACCTCGCCGAATGACAATTCATCATCCGCATCCATACCCAATTGTGTTGGGAGGTCGAATGCAACAGAGAGGCCCATTTGTCCTCGGTCCAAAAGCAACTTGAACCGTTTATTTGTGGCTTCTGCACTGGAGAATCCAGCATATTGGCGCATCGTCCAGAGGCGGGAACGGTACATCGTATCGTGGATGCCTCGTGTGTAAGGGGGTTGACCTGGTTCGGCCAATTCAATGCCTGCGTCGGGCACAGCAGAAGGGGGGAGTTCAATCCCGCTCAATGTTTTCCAGTCCGCCTTCCGCTGGGTCGACATGGTTTTGTCACGGGAAGCCACTTCATCAAGACTCGCTTCTTGGTTCAGTGGTGATGGCCACCGGGTCCGTGAGCGTGCCCATGAGCCAATTCTTCCTCGGATGCCGGACGTACTTCAACGACCTCTACCGAAAATTCAAGAGTTTCTCCTGCGAGTTTATGGTTGAAATCAACTGTTACCAAATCATCGGCAACGGCAGTTACGGTGAAGGGACCGATGTCAGACATCAACATCATACCGACCTCCGGATCAATGTCTCCAAACTGCTCCCGCTCAATTTGCTGAACGGCATCTTCCATACGAGGTCCATAAGCGCGCTCTGGTTCGAGGGTGAAGGTGCGGCGTTCGCCAACTTTTGCTCCCATCATTTCATCTTCGAATCCGGGAATCATTTGTTTGTGACCAACGAGGAAAGTAAGGGGGTCTCGTCCCTCGCTCGTGTCAAAGATTTCACCACTTTCAGGAAGTTTTCCTGTATAGTGGACGCTGGCTACGGTGTTTTCTGCTAGAGTATCGGTCATTTTCTTCATCTCCTGGTTGTCATCTGCTTGACAAGATTTCTCAATTCGGCTGCTACATCGGCAGGTAAAATGAGTTCCGCTTCTTTCTGTTCAATGAATTCCAAACTATCGTCAACACCTTGACGTTCACCCTTGGCCCAAATTTGGCCGAGGACGTTTGAGCGATGCTCTTCGGGAACACTTGGGTGGTCAAGGAAAGCTTTCGCCGCATACTTGTATTCAAGATATTTCTGACGGTTCAATTTCTTTTGTTGCTTTTGCCGGCCGCCACCTTTTTTGTCAAACCGTCGGCGGCCACGTCGGCGGTCTTGCTTGCTTTCGACCTTGGTTTCAATTTCTTTGAAGACGTTTTTCACACGCTTGTTCTTCGCTTTCACGACGACGACATCATCGTCATCGTCATCGTCATCCTCGTCGTCATGTGTGGCAACCAAAATCTTCGGTTCGGCAGGTTTGGGAGCCACTGGAACTTGAAGGGTGGGTTCAGCTTGAAGGCTGGGGGCTGCTCTCTTCAGCGCTTCCGACTTCCGGCGAAGTTCGGCAAGTCGATCTTCTCTGGAGGACGTTTGAGGGGTTTCTTCCTTCGGCGTTTCAGGGAGGTGTTGTGGAATTGGAGCAGGAGCAACGACAGGGGCGACAACATCCCCTTTTTGTTCAAGTTTTTCAATGGCCTCACGCTGCTTGCGCTCTAGGTCTGCCTGGATGTCTTTTGGTTGAGTGGGTGCGTCATCAACCGGTGGGGGGGTGCGTCGTGTCGCTTGCCGATCTCTCTCATCACGCCGGCGGCGATGTTGCTGAGAAGCATCCTTTGCAAAAGGATTGAACTCCTCCCTACGCCCCCTTCGTCCGTTGATTGGTAAGACCCCCTGCCCTTAACGGGCCCACGACATGTTAAAACCGTATGCCTTCGAATGGCTTCAGGACCACACGATGGGTGTTTGGTCGGTTCGAAGGTATTGGTCGATGGCGCTTCCTTGAAGTTCTGTGGTCCGATGCTCGAGTTCGATGTATCCGAGAAGGGCAATCATGGTGCCGTTGTCAATGCAATACATCCTCGGTGGGGCAAATGACGAGCCTTCGCGGTCGGTGGCCATTTCTTCACACATCGTACGAATGCGCTGATTGCAGGCAACACCGCCGCCAAGCAAAAGTTCGGATTTACCTGTGTGCGCCATGGCCCGCTCGGCGACTTCCACACAGGAGGCGAAAGCGTGCTCTTGGAGCGACCAGCAAACGGCATCCAAAGGTGCTCCGTTGTCAATGAGGCGTTGCGCAGCAGTCAACAGGCCGGAAAAGGCAAGGTCCATTCCACGAACTGCATACGGGAGTTGCAATCCTTCCATGCTTGGCTCTGGCGTACGTTCCAAGTATTGGTTCGCAAGTTGTTCAATCTTCGGTCCACCCGGGAAGGGGATGCCTTGATTGCGTGCAAATTTATCCAGCATATTACCAATGCCGATGTCAAGGGTTTCTCCAAGAACGCGATAGCGGCCTTGCAATCGAGCAATGACTTGAGTGTTGCCTCCGGACACGTACAAGAGAATAGGATCGTCACATCCGCATTGTTGACGGCCGATTTCAATATGAGCCACACAATGATTGACGCCAATGAGCGAGACATCCATTTTGGTGGCTAAACCCCGTGCTATTGCAGCACCAACCCTCAAGCAAGGACCGAGTCCCGGGCCTTGTGAGTAGGCTACCGCGCTGATATCAGATGGCGTAAGGTTGTTTGATTCCAAAACCCTGGCAAACAATTCTGAAGCAACATCTTTGTGATGGTCGGCTGCCTCCCTCGGATGGATTCCGCCTTCGTCAGGCCGAAGGGTGTCTGATGCAGCAGGATAGGGTATGCCATCGGCATCGACCAGGCCAAAAGAGAGCGTATGGGCCGTAGTTTCGATGCCAAGGGTCCACTGAGGCATGGTGACGGGTGCGAGCGATTGTTCTTCAACCCTCTTGCCTCACAGGAAAATGTGCGCCGTGTCTTGTTGAATGCCGGCCCCATCGTCCACTTTGATGGTTTGACTTCCAGCATTGATAAATGTATATATCCTGCAGGAAAGGGAATTGTCATAATCAATGGACAGATAGAATCAATCAAAGATTCAAATGACTTGGTGGATGAATACGGTGGGACCGAGGGCCAATCAGACCCGTTATTGAAGATTCACGACCTTGAGGGTTCTGCGATTATCCCTGGCCTCATTGACGCACACACCCACCTTCTGTGGGCAGGCGATCGGTCACCGGAAGTTCGCTTACGCCGTGAAGGGATGACCTACGCCGACATTGCGAACACAGGGGGCGGGATTCAGTCTACCGTGCGGGCCACGAGAGCTGCGAGTTCAGAATCCTTGTTCAAAACGGGTTATGTCCGTCTCAGAGAAGCACTCTCAACCGGAACCACCCATCTTGAGGCAAAAAGTGGATATGGCTTGGATACTGAAACTGAACTTCGGTTGCTTGGCGTCATGAAATCGCTTGGAAGTGCTGGCCATGTACCTTCCATCGACCCAACATGGATGGGTGCCCACGATGTACCAACCGGCACGTCCATGGAAGCATACGTTGACGAACTCGTTTCGGAACAACTTCCAGCCGTCGTCGAACAAAATATTGCCCGCTCAGCCGATGTGTTTTGTGAACCAGGTTGGTTCGATACTGACGCTTCTGAGCGAATTCTGAACGAGGCTCGGGCACAGGGTTTGTCGTTACGGATGCATGTTGATGAGTTCAAAGACGGGGGCGGGGGGGCCCTGGCGGCGGACCTGCGCGTTGATACAGCAGATCACGCTTACTGCACACCCCTCGAAGTGAGGCGGAGCATGCGCGACCGAGGCGTGATGACCGGCTTCTTACCAGGAACGCCCTATGCCATGGGCGACAAATGGCCTGATATGGCTGAGGTTGAAGACGAAGCTGTCCCCTATACATTGGCTACCGATTTCAACCCTAATTGTCAGACATTAAGTCTCCCCTTCATGATGTCACTGATGGTCCAGCGTTGTGGAGTCCATCCTCTTGATGCCCTCCGAGCCGTCACGGTCAATGCAGCAAAAACGACGCCTCACCCAACGGGTCTGGTTCATGGGCAAATCAAAGAAGGAGCGATTGCGAATCTGAACATTCTCCAAACGCAACATTGGGAATCTGTTTGTCTGAGGCCAACAGGGAGTCCATTTACTGCAACGGTATTGAATGGTGATTTCATCGCCCATTGAACAATATGTAGGTGCATATTCAAAGAAAGAAATATTATTCTTTTCTGAATTAATGAATAAGTGATTATCATGAATGTGGTTGAGACGGTCGTATGCTCGGCAAAAGAGGGATGCAGTGCAAAGCTGAGGCGTCTGGTTCTCGCCCGACAAGAATTCAAGCGTCGACAAACCGGCTGCATTGCCGCTTGGGTAGGGACAGCACTGGACAACGACATGATGATCCTCATACAATCCGTGTATGCAACGGCGCATGACTGGAAATCCATCACGGAAAAGGTCCGGCAAGAACTTGACGAAGTCGATGGCGGCATCGAGCGGTTTTTGTTGGGCCCACCCCTTGTTGGCCTGTTCGATGTTGGTGAGTTTTCAGATCATTTGGGCCGTGTCGTGGAATAGTTCAATGTTCCATGCCACGTTAAGTCGCATAATGTGAGTTATGCGACGCGGACACAAGAGCGTGGGGCCCCTGGCCTTTGAAGAAACAAAAAAATGGCTCGCAGTGCGCGTTTTATGAATCATCTCGGATGGAAGGTCACAAAGTTTTCTGATTTTCCCCCTTCTACCCCCTCCTTGAAGCAGGAAAATGGGTTCTTTTGGGCATTCCAATTCCGAAGTCTTCAAAATGGGAACCTTCTGGCAAGCACGAGGCATATGACGGTTGAAGGTTATTGCATGAAGTGCAAAACATACGGACCGATCCGCGACGGCCAACGATACACGATGGCGAACGGTAGGACTCGCATGGGGGGATTCTGTTCACAAGCGGGTTGTACCGGTAAGATCTCGAAAATCATCGGGTGATTTTCCAAGTCCCATACCGAATCCGTTTAATACAGATGTCCGGTGGACGAAACACCTAGGGGCTCGTGGTCTAGGGGTTTATGACGTTGCCTTGACATGGCAAAGATCGAGAGTTCGATTCTCTCCGAGCCCACCAATCCGGTTCATCCCTTGAAATTTAATTTTAAGGCCTAAAACAAGGAAATACATTAAATCTCATTTAGATGGTAAAAAACTAATCTTCAATAAGAGACTCGGTCTTCGGCACGATTGGTTCTTCTTTGTGAACTGGCGGTTCATCCTCTTCATCGAATGAAAAATCCGTACTGCCGCCGTCCCACGACCGGACGTCATCCGACTCGTCAAAGATTTCCTCTGGGATGGCGGCGTTTGGACCCAACGAGTAGATGCTCGGGTCAATGAGTGGTTCAGTGTCCGCGACTGCTGCTGTTGGCGGGGGGGCTTCCCGCTCATCCAGAATTGCCCCGGAATGAAAAGTTCCGCACTCAGGGCAACGGTAGACGCCTTTTCTGTCAAGGCATCCACACACCGGGCAGGTGACGATGCCAGAGAAGCGTTGAATCGGGTCGGATTCTGCCATGAACTCACTCTATGAACATGTCTTCCTGGTATCCCGTCACGAGATCGCCGGTGCCGTCTTCTTCAATGGTGACGGTCCCTTCGTCATCGTCAAATTCAATAATGGTTCCATAGACCTCTTCATCTTCGAGGACCAATCCAATATGGGACCCGATGTCGATGCTGTCTTCTTCACCCTCAACCTCGGACTCGTCATCAGCTTCCTCACCATGCTCAGCATCGAATTCTTCGCCCCCCTCATCGTTGCTTCCATCGCCTTCGCCTTGATCGTGATCAGCGTCTGGGCCACTGGTTTCGCCATCGGATTCCGGGGTTTCATCGCTGCCAGAAGCATCGGCTTTAGCGTCAGCGACTTCCTTCATGGCTTTGACCCGCGCACGCCAGCCGGGGGCCTTCACCAAGTGAATAAATAACGAGGCACACAATCCTGCAACCGATAGAAGAAGGAATAAAATCCCATCCCAATAGAAGCCTTTGGGCATCGATGATGCTCCGTTTTCACCGGCGAGGGGAGTGAGTGAGTTTTTGCAACCACCGTCTTGATATTCATTGTCACAAGGATAAACGGAGATTCCATCAACGAGTTCCATTGATCTTGGCGGAGTGGAGCTTTCCATCTCTTGGAAGACGACGCTTCCTCCAGAACCGTCAACCGGCCCTACGAGGGCGTTGACCAAAACCAATGCGATGAGGATTCCAAAGCCCACGTGCACAATGGGCCATACGTTGTCGTTCCACGTCTTGGACATCATCCGTTTCTGCCAGTCCGTGGGGAATTGTTTCGGTGGCTTCTCTTCCTTGACAACCTCTTCATGATCGTCGAGGTTCTCCATGGATTCAATGAACTCGGTGATGTCAATCAT
>Ga0181585_10002945_pt1 | contig 15048 bp, 7 predicted proteins | sample 071ome_29_FD_132469 | JGI IMG/M metagenome (GOLD analysis project Ga0181585, IMG submission 132469) | Coastal salt marsh microbial communities from the Groves Creek Marsh, Skidaway Island, Georgia - 071407BT metaG (megahit assembly) | ecosystem: Environmental > Aquatic > Marine > Intertidal zone... | reverse complement strand
CGAGATTCTTTGGCTTGGGCCATGGCTTGTTGAAGTAGGTGTTTGTTGGGCTTGACAGCTGGTCACCTGGCCTGACCATCACCCTATGACTTGGGCCCGATCTTCCCCATCATTCATGGGATAGCCTGTGAGGGCCTGAGATCCTTGAGGGTTTTACAAAACCTTTGTCAGTGACTTGTGGGCAGAATGTGTTCAGCAGGCGCCAGCGCGCTCTTGCTGTGGTCCTGGTGCCAGTGAAATCAAATAGGTCCTTAATGTGATGAAAGCTTCCAAAGCTAACAAAGCGATGGTTACTCCCAAATGTTGCTCATGGTGACTCCATACTCTGCCCGCCTCATGGGTGCCGTGATGGCTGTTGCTCTGCTTGGGTTATCGCCATCGATGGCCCAGCAAGTAGGCCTTTCGGCCACCAGGGATGTTTCCTTGCAGCGTGAGGTGGCTCATGTCATCGATCGTGGTAGTGACTGGCTGCTGGGAAAGCAAGGTCATGAGGGTCATTGGGGTGGCTCTGATCCGGTGCGACTCACCGCCCTGGCGCTGATGGCGCTGGTTGGGGATCCAGTGGAGGACCATGCGGCACGCAAGCGGCCTGTGATCGCCGTGGCCAGCACCTATCTTTGGGAACAGATTTTACCCAGCAGTGGCCCGGAGCCAGTGAAAGATCAAAAGAGGGATTTGTCTCGGGCAAGTTCCGCGTTATTGGCTCTTTCCATGACTTCGCTCGAGTCCCGACCTAATGCCTGGTATCAGGTTCGAAACGAGCTGATTCAGCAAATCAAGGCTGATCCGGATCGAGGCCTGGTGTTGGATGAAGGCACCCTCATTGCCCTGCAGGCCCTCTACTTCAGCCGACATTTGGTTGCGGTGGAAGCCCAATCCGATACTTGGATGATGGGCGTCGTGAAGCCACTTTTCCAGAATACAGCAAGCGTTGAAGGGGTTGTGACTGGCGAAACGGCTCACCCGTCCTGGCAGCAGATCGGCCAACGCTTGAAGCTTGCCAGTTTTCTGGGGTGGGATCATTCCTATCCCCAGGTAGATCGACTGCGGCAGCGCCTCGACGCTACCGATTGGCTGAAGGAGGGCGATACGCGTGATTTTGCGGCATGGCTCCATCGGGTGCACCATATCGCTCAGCCTCTAGTCTGGATGCGGGTTGAGCCTGCACCTTCAGATGGATCAGTGGCCACCTCTTGGCGTCAGGAGGTGATCTTGAAGCTCATGGATAAGCAACTCCCTCAAGGAGGCTGGGGGCCACTGACTGAGTCATCAAAGCCTGAGGCAACGGTTGAACTGACCTCGATGGCCGTGATGATCCTTTGCCTGCTTTATCCTGGACTGTGACTTAAGTGGGTCGTGCGTTCTAGCGTGGCAGAAGTGAAGAGGGTGTCATGGGATTCAGATCTCATGGTAAGCTGAATGGAGTCTTTTTGCTTTCATGAAAGGTTGGTTGGTTTAGTTTGACCCGAGTGAGGCTTCAGGCAGGCAAACTGATGAGCTGCCCCACAAACTGTGCATGAGCGAACTCTCTTCCAAGCGAGTGGTAGTCGGTATGAGTGGCGGTGTCGATTCTTCGGCAGCAGCTGCCGTACTCATTGATCAGGGCTATGATGTGATTGGCATTACCCTCAAGCTCTGGCCGCAGGACTGTGTCTCCCGAGCTGAAGATAAGTGTTGCGGACCTCAAGCAGTCATGGACGCCCGAAGTGTTTCGCACCAGCTGAAGATCCCCTACTATTTGGTTGACGAATCTGCCGATTTTCAAGCGCAGGTCATTCAGTATTTCGCAGATGAATACAAGGCTGGGCGCACCCCGAATCCCTGCGTGATGTGCAATGAAAAATTGAAATTTGGCACCTTGTTACAACGGGCCCGTCAATTAGGTGCGCATTGGATTGCGACTGGGCATTATGCGCGGGTTGTCCACGGTGAGCCAGGGCAGCGTGTATTGCTCAAGAAAGGGCTCGATGAGCGCAAGGATCAGAGTTATTTCCTTTTCTCTCTGCGTCAGGAATATTTGCAGCATCTACTTTTCCCTCTTGGTGACCATACCAAGGATGCGAGTCGCGATGTGGCCAGAGACTGTTCTCTTCGGACAGCTGACAAGGAAGAGAGCATGGAAATTTGCTTTGTCCCTGACAATGACTACAGGGCTTTCCTGACTCAGTCCCGCCTGGTAGATCCCGAGCCGGGCGATATTGTGGACCTGGAGGGCAAGGTCCTTGGAAAGCATGAGGGCATTGCTTTCTACACCATTGGCCAGCGTCGTGGTCTTGGGATTGCTTCCTCTGAACCGCTCTATGTTCTTGAGCTGGATGCCAAATCAAACCGAGTCATCGTGGGCCCTGTCAATGCCCTGGAGCGACCTTCGTTCATTATCGACCGATGCAACTGGATACCCTTTGAGAAGCTCGAGAGCCCTATCGAAGCCACTGCCAAAATCCGCTACAATCATCCTGGCACGATGGCCACGATCACTCCCTTGGAAGGCCAGCGAGCCCGGGTTGATTTGAGCGTGCCGCAGCGAGCCATTACCCCAGGTCAAGCCTGTGTGCTTTATGATGGGGATCTGGTGCTTGGAGGCGGCTGGATTCTCAAGACTTGCGAGCCCGAGACTGTGGTCCAAGGATCTGATTCCTTAGCCTCCGATCGCACCCCATCTCGTCACTGAGTCTTGAACGTGCCTCCAGGCATGGTCTGACAGGCTCAGCGCCTTTCCAACAGGCCAGCCTTCAGAGTCAAATGATGCTTTTTCACCTCGGATGACCCCGTACACACCTGCCACATATATAAGTAAACTTAATGATTACAATTAATCCAGACTCTTCAAGTGGCCGATAAGTGATCAAACGGGGCGCTTTATCGATAATATCGATGGCCTGACACCACTGCCAGTTGTGGGTGCAGCATTTAAATCCACCATATGTGGTAGATTGGGCTTTACTTGGGGTCGTGAGGTTTCCATGATCGTCCCATGCACCTCAAAAACCTAACGGTGTTGGGGTTCAAATCGTTTGCGGATAAAACTTCCCTGAACTTTGAACCCGGCATCACGGCAATCGTTGGTCCCAATGGATGTGGGAAATCCAACGTGGCCGATGCTATCCGTTGGGTTTTAGGAGAGCAGTCGGCCAAGGCTCTGCGCGGGGGTGAAATGGCTGATGTGATTTTCAACGGCACCGACAAACGCAAGCCTCATGGCATGGCCGAGGTGTCTCTGACCTTGACCGATGTGGATCAAGAGCAGCTCAAGGCGGCCGGGGTCGATCTTTCCTTCAATGAAATCACGGTCAGGCGGAGGGTGCTGCGGGATGGTGGGAGTGAGTATTCCATCAACAACATTGGCTGCCGTCTTAAGGATATCCAGCAACTCTTCATGGGAACAGGTGTGGGCCGAGCCAGCTACAGCATCATGGCTCAAGGCAACATCACGCAGCTTTTGAGTAGCAAGCCTGAGGATCGACGACTGGTCTTTGAAGAAGCTGCCGGTATCACCAAGTTCAAAGTTCAGAAGAAAGAAGCCCTGCGCAAACTGGATCATACGGAGCAAAACCTGCTGCGAGTCGCTGATTTGGTGGGTGAGGTCAAGCGTCGTATCGGGTCGCTGCAGCGCCAAGCTGGTAAGGCCAAGCGCTACAAGCAGATTCAAACGGAACTACAGCATCTGGAAACGCAGCTCGCGCGGCATGATTATGACTTGCTGCAGTCAGAAATCGAGCAATCCCAGGAGAGCCGAGACTCCCTGCAAGACCAGCAGGAAAGTGCTTCATCTCTGGTGCTTCAAAAAGAGGAAGAGATCCGTCAGGTCCGCTCCCGACTTTCCGAGCTTGAAGCCGAGATCGCGGCTTCACAGCAGCAGGGGATGGAGCTCAAGGGGCAAATGGAACGCCATGAGGGTGGGATTCAGTTCCATCAGGAACGGGTCAGAGAATTGGAGCAGCAGCATGAAAGGGTCACCGAAGAGATCGAACAGTTTGGTGGGCGCAAGCAGCAGGCCGAGGAACAACTCAGTGAGCTAAGGGTTCAACTTGAGCAAGCCGAAAGCGGCCTGGTGGGACATCAGGAAAGCGTTCAGCGACATCAAGAGGCCTTGGCGCAGGTGGAAGCCGATGCCAAGACTCGTCAGGAGACTTTGCAGGCTGCCCAATCGAAACTTTTTGCACAGACTCAACTACTGGGTAGGCGACGCAACGAATTCAACGCACTTGAATACCAGTCGAAAAGTCAGATCGAGCGGTTGGAAAAAATTGCCTCCGAGAAGATTCAGCTGGAAGAGGAGCGCCATGGGTTAAGCGAAAAACTCGAGCAGTTCTCCAACTCGGTGGAAGCAGCCAAAGTGGCTGCCCGGGATCAGCGCGAAAGTGTGCAGGTCAGACAGGCCCGACTCACAGCCTTGCAGGGGTCGCTTCAGGAGGCCTCCCTTACATTGGATGGTGCCATGCAGGAACAGGCTGAAATCCGGAGTCAATGGACCGTGTTGAAGGACCTGGAGTCAGCTCACGAAGGTTTCAGTCAAGGAGCGGTGGCAGCGCTTAAACAGTCTGATGCCCTGCTCGGATCGCTAGCTGATCATTTGAGGGTTGAGGAACCATACGTCGTCCCGGTTGAGGCCGTCCTAGGGGAGTTCTTGCAAGTGGTTTTGACCGAGTCGCCCGAGGCGGCTCGTGGTATCCTTGACCTGCTCAGGGAACAGGAGGCGGGTCCTGCCAGTGTGGCCTCCATCCACATGATGGAGAAAGTTTCCGAATGTGCTTTCAATCATCGACCTTCGATTCACGACCCTGCCTACAGCCCGAATGGCACGGCTGCTCTCTCAGTGGTGGACGCCGATCCTGAGGTTCAGCCATTGATTGAATGCTTGCTGGGTTCAGTCTACATCGTTGAAGACCTGGCAGCAGCATCGGAGAGCTGGAAGCAATCTGGACGCTGCGTGAGTTTTGTGACCATGCGAGGGGAAACACTGAGCCCCTGCGGTGTGTTTACCGGCGGTGGGCGTGCTGCTGATGGCAAAAATCTCACGACCTCAATCCTTTCTCGCAAAAACAGGATCATTCAGCTGGATGAGCAAATTCAGGTGGCTCAGCAGCGGGTCGAGGAGGCCAGCCGGCAGAAAGGCAAACTTCATTCCGAAATCCAGAGTCTGCAGGCAGGCCTTGAGGAAGCTCAGTCCGAGCTGAAGGCATCGGAGGTGGCCATTGCCACGCATGAGGGGGAACAGCGTGCGCTGAGTGCGGCCAATCAAACGTTGATTCAAAAGATCGAGACGGTGGTCTATGAGATTCAGACCTTGGGCGATCAGGAGCGTGAGCTGCAAGCTCGACGAGCTGACTTGTCCGAATCCATAAAAACTCTCAGCCAGGATGAGGCCTCGGCCCAGGCCGAGCTTGAGTCAGTGCAGGCCTCTCTGGAATCACTCCGGGAGGAGCGAGAGCAGGCTCAGGCTGCCTTGAGTGAGTCCAAGATTGTCCTTGCCTCCGAGCAGCAATCATTGCTCGCGCTGAAGCGTCAACAGGAGCCCCTGGATCAGCGTATCCAGGAAATCATTCAAGTGCTCGCTCAGCGGCGCACGGAAATCACGTCCTGTCAGGAACGCACCGAACAGAGCCAGTCTCAGATCATTACCTCTCAATCGGCTTTGGAACGACTCGAACATGAGCGGGCTGTAATCAGTGAACAGACGGCCTCGCTGCTTGGACAAAAACAGGAGCAGGAACAGGCGGTTGCCGAGCGTGAGGCGCTCCTACGAGACCAACGCAAGTTGTTGGATGAAATCCAGTCTAGGCGCAGCCAACTTGACGTGGACCTGGCCCGCAAGCACTCAAAAGTTGAGAACATTCTCAAGCGAATGGAAGAACGCTACCAGATTGATCTGAACGAAGTGCGTAGTGAGAACATCACCTTGACTTTGAATGAAGAGGGCGAGTCCACCACCGAGGTGCTCACATCCGAAGACTTGGATGCCTATGGGGTTGGTACAGACTGGGAAGCCATTGCTGAGCGAGTTGGCTTCCTTCAGCAAAAAATCGATTCCATGGGGCCGGTCAATTTGGTTGCCATCGAAGAGTATGAAGAAACCGAGGAGCGCTATCAGTTTCTAACCAACCAGCATGATGACCTGGTCCAGGCCAAGACAGAATTGATGGAGGTTCTTAATCGAATCAATACCCAGACTCGGGAAATGTTCCTCGATACCTTCCACAAGATTCGAGATAACTTTCGCGACACCTTCACTGAAATTTTTGGTGGCGGTGTGGCAGATTTGGTGCTTCAAGACGGAGAAGATGTCCTCGAAAGTGGCATTGATATCGTGGCGCGGCCACCGGGCAAGAAGCTGCAAAGCATTACCCTGCTCTCAGGAGGGGAGCAGACCATGACGGCTGTGGCACTCCTCTTTGCCATTTATCAGGTTCGTCCCAGTCCTTTTTGTGTTCTGGATGAGCTGGACGCGCCCCTTGATGAATCCAACATCAATCGTTTCATCAAGATTTTAGAGCGTTTTCTGGATCATTCCCAATTCATTATCATTACCCATAACAAGCGCACCATTTCCATTGCGGATATCCTTTACGGCGTCACGATGCAGGAGCGTGGTGTCAGCCGAATCGTGAGCGTCAAGCTTGCCCAAGAGGGTCATTCAAGCTCCCAGCCAACAAGTCGACTTGAGGCTGCTGGGGATGGCAGTGAAGGAGTGAATTCGGTAGCTGACTCGGTGGCTGGTAATGTGGAAGTGGTCACAAACGAGTAGTTAGGAACCTTTTATGACCTCACAGTCAAAAAATGTTATCAAATAAACTCTTCGCCCTTGATAACACTACCGGTTGTGGTATGGTCGGTCTCTGTATCCAACTGCTAGTGTAGGGTCTCAGGGGAAGTCGTATTCGTAAATTCTTTTTGGCACGTTCAGTGCCCCAAGTCGTAAGTCGTAAGCCGTATGTCCGTTTTGTTGTTGAGCAGCTCATCCTGCTCTTCTGACGGGGTTCTGTGTGCCCTAAACACAACAAATTTATTAAGCCTAAATTGAGAAAGAGCAATCAAATGATCCATGCCCAAGATGATATCACCACCCCTACTGGCAAATCCAGCTCCAGGGGGCGATCCGGTGCGAGTAAGCCACGCAAGAGCAGGCGAGCAGGCCTGAAGCAAAAGTCTAAACTGACCATTGACCAAGTTTTTAGTCAGGCCAACCAAAACCCATTCGACCAGATCCAATGGGATAAGCGTGTGGCGGAAATTACCGATGGCAAGGGTAAGATTATTTTCCGACAAGAGGGAGTCGAGGTTCCCAAGTCCTGGTCGATGCTGGCCACCAATGTCGTGGTATCAAAGTATTTCTACGGGGAACAGGGCACGAGCGAGAGAGAATACTCTGTTCGTCAGCTCATCCATCGCGTTTGCCGAACCATCGCTGACTGGGGTATCAAGGATGGTTATTTCAGCAAGGAGGATGGCGAGATTTTCTACAACGAACTGGCTTGGTTGTGTGTCAATCAGTACGGAGCCTTCAATTCTCCTGTCTGGTTCAACGTTGGGCTTTTTCACGAATACGGTGTCGGCAAGGATTCAGCCAAGGGCAATTGGTATTTTGATACCCAAGAGCAAAAATCTGAACGGGCTCCTACCCAATATGAGTATCCTCAGTGTAGTGCCTGCTTCATCCAATCGGTTGAGGACAACATGGAAGATATCATGCGTTTGGCCTACAGCGAAGCGATGCTCTTCAAGTATGGGTCTGGCACCGGTTCAGACCTCTCATCGATCCGATCCAGCAAGGAGAAACTCAGTGGGGGTGGCCGACCTAGCGGCCCCATGTCCTTCCTCAAGGTTTATGACCAAGTCGCCAATGTGGTGAAGAGCGGGGGTAAAACCCGCCGGGCAGCCAAGATGAATACCCTCAAAGACTGGCACGGTGATATCGAGGAGTTCATTGATGCGAAGCAGCTCGAGGAAAAAAAGGCCTGGGCACTGATTGAGCAGGGCTACGATGGCTCCTATAACGGGGATGCCTATGGCAGTGTGATGTATCAGAACGAGAATCTCTCAGTTCGTGTCAGCGATGAATTCATGGATGCGGCGATCAATGATCGTGATTGGTGGACCAAAGCTGTCACCACCCAGGAAAAGCTTGAGAAGAAGAGTGCGGCAGACCTGCTTCACCGTATTGCCGAGGGAACGCACATCTGTGGGGATCCTGGCCTTCAGTATGATGGTCCGATTCAGAAGTGGCATACCTGCAAGGGTTCCGAACCCATCCACTCAACCAACCCTTGCTCGGAATATGTCTTCCTCAACAATACAGCCTGCAATCTTGCTTCGCTGAATCTGATGAAGTTCAAAAAAGAAGATGCTACCTTTGATGTGGAGCGCTTCAAGGCAGCCGTCAGAATCTTCATCACCGCCCAGGAGATTGTCGTAGACAATTCTTCCTACCCCACTCCTCAAATTGCCGAGAATTCTCACATCTTCCGAACCCTTGGCTTAGGCTTTGCTAACCTGGGTTCTTTGATCATGAGCTATGGCTTACCTTACGATTCAGATGGAGGACGAGCTCTGGCCGGTGCCATCACTTCGGTCATGACAGGTCATGCGTACGAACAATCGGCAGAGATCGCTCGCATCATGGGGGCTTTTCCTGGTTATGAAGACGCTCGCTGTGCTGGCATTGATGAGCCCCTCCAGCCTGATAATGTGGCCTCCACCCTCGACGTCATCCGGCTGCACAAGGAGGCGGCAGAAGACATTCAGCCTGATGCAGATTTTGATTATCTCAAACAGGAGGCGCGTGCCTGTTGGGCAAGGGCGCTGGAGCACGGGCAAGCGCATGGCTACCGCAATGCTCAGGTAACAGTGCTGGCTCCTACCGGAACCATTGCTTTCCTCATGGACTGTGACACGACTGGCATCGAGCCTGACATCGCCTTGGTCAAATATAAGCTGCTGGCAGGGGGTGGCATGCTCAAGATTGTGAACCGAACCGTCCCGCAGGCCCTTGACCGACTAGGCTACACGGCTGAACAGAGCAAGGCCATCATCGATCACATTGAGCAGTACGACACCATCGAAGACTTTGAGGAAGAAGGCCAAACGCGCCGAAGCGGACTGCGGTCTGAACACGTAGGTGTCTTCGACTGTGCCTTTAAAGCTCATCGAGGCGTGAGAAGCATCCACTACATGGCTCACCTTAAGATGATGGGCGCAGCCCAACCCTTTATCAGCGGGGCCATATCCAAGACTGTCAACCTGCCTCACGAGTGCTCAGTTGATGATATCAAGGATGCTTACGTTCAGGCCTGGAAGATGGGGCTTAAATGTGTGGCGATCTACCGTGATGGTTCCAAGCGTTCTCAACCTTTGAACACCAACCAGGCATCGACCGAATCTTCCAGTAGCTCCTCGGATGATCAGGTCAAGGCCTTGAGGCAGGAAATTGATCGTCTGACACAGCAATCGACTCAGCCACTGCGTCGGCGCTTGCCTGAAACTCGCCAGGCTGTGACCCACAAATTTGATATTGCAGGCCACGAAGGTTATTTGACGGTTGGATTGTTTGAGGATGGGAGCCCAGGTGAACTTTTCATCACCATGGCCAAGGAAGGTTCTACTATTGGTGGACTGATGGATAGTGTCGCTACCCTCACCAGCATGGCTCTTCAATATGGGGTGCCGCTGGATGCTTTGGTGAAGAAGTTTTCGCACCAACGTTTTGAGCCCTCCGGTTTCACCAAGAACCCTGACATAAGGAACTGTTCTTCAATTCCAGATTATGTGTTCCGATGGATGTCTCACACTTTCCAACCTCCCTGTGAATCAGGAGGATCCAATGAGCCCCAGGCCGAGCTAGACATGCCTGGGCTGGATGAAGAAATTAAAAAAAAAGTGAATCGCCCCATAGCTGACCTCCCACTGAGTGAGGAGGCCACTCGCCTCAAAAAGGGCCTGGACATTAAGGCTCCGGGGGAGGATGGGGTTGATCATGCGCGCCAAGGCAGTCAGTCCTTTGTTAACCAGAGCGACGCCCCTGCCTGCCCCAATTGTGGGCATGTGACAGTTCGTAATGGGGCCTGTTACAAATGCCTCAACTGCGGGGAAAGCCTAGGTTGTTCTTGAGTATGGAGCTTGGAGCGTAGGTCTTAATGAAAGAAATGAGACCTCTGGGTTTCCAACATCAAGATTTCCAGCATTAACAATCCTTCATCAAAGGGTCGGACAAAGTCCGACCCTTTTTTCATACTCAAGCCTCACGACTCAGGCTTTCAGCGCTGGATCGAATACCCTTGAGGTCGAGTTTGCCACTACCCAGTAAAGGGATGGACTCAACTTGATAAAAGGCCGATGCGTTGGGTTTCCAAAGGTTGGGTATATCAGCCTGCTTGAGTCGTTGTAGGGTCTCCTCAAGGTCCCCCAGATCAGCGGTATGAAGGACAATCAATCGTTCCCCTTTGCGGTCGCAAGGAACCGAGGTGACGGCCACAAAGGGGGCTGCGTGCTCCCGACCATCTTCCATCAAAACTTGTTCGATCGCCTCATGCGGTACCATTTCGCCGCCGATCTTGCTGAAACGGGAGAGTCGACCCGTGATGACGATGAACCCGTCATCGTCCAGTTTCGCGATATCCCCGGTTTCATACCACCCCTCTTGCAGCACTTTTTCAGTTTTAGAGGGTTCACCCAGATAGCCACGCATGACATTGGGGCCCTTGATCAGGAGCATGCCATCTTGGTGAGGGGGCAATGGTACCCGTGATTCGGGATCGACAATGCGGGCACTCACTCCTGGAATGGGATGGCCCACGCTGCCATCCTTGTGAGTGTAGGTGTCCGGATCGAGCGCAGGAGGAGCAGGGAGATTGAGCGAGACGATCGGTGAAAGCTCAGTCGTGCCATAACCTTCCAAAGGCCTGACACCGAATTTTTTCTCAAACATATCTGCCAGCTTGGTCTTGAGTTTTTCCGCTCCAGTGACAATCAACCTCAGGGATCTAAAGTCCTGTGGGCGAGCTTTGCGGATATAGGCCATCAGGAAGGTAGGGGTAGCAAACAGGATGGTGCTGGATTCTTCTCGAACCATCTGCGCCATCTGGGAAGCATCCAGGGGGTTGGTGTGATAGTGCACCCGAACACCATTGAGCAGCGGGAGCCAAATGGTTGCCGTCAACCCAAAGGAGTGAAAAAAGGGCAGCGCGGCCGAAAGCCCATCTTCATCCCCTAAAGGAATGACTTCAGCCGCAGAAAAAACATTCGAAATCAGATTATGGTGTGTGAGTTGAATGCCCTTGGGTTCAGCTGTCGATCCAGAGGAAAACAGGATGGTGGCGGTCTGGCTGCCATCCATGGCGCTCGGTGGCAGCAAGCTCCTGATTGGCAGGCAGCGCGCTGCCAGAGCATGGGTCAACTTTTTCTGGGTGGATACCTCGCCGCTCAGGTCTTCCATATAAATCACCTTCGAACTCAAGGGGTAGGCGGGTATTTTTTCCAGGAACGCTCGCGAGGTGATCGTGGTTTCAATACCGCTTTGCTCCAGGGCGGATGCAAAGGCTTGTGGCGAAGCAGTGAAATTTAAATTCACAGTGGTCCTGCCATCCAGGGTAAGTGCCATGTTGACAATGGCCCCGCCTACGCATGAGGGAAGGAGTATGCCTACGGCCGATTGTTTGTCATGACCCAAGGCCAGACGCAGCCGCTCTCGCAGGAGAAGAGCTCCGATCAGTGAACGACCAAAAGTCAAGCGTTTGCCTGTGGTGTCGGACATGAACGGCCGATTCCAGTAACGCCGTGACATGCGAACCATCTGGATCGCCAACGATCCTTTGGCAGCACTTTCCAGTGTGTGGTGGTCCCCGCCAAGTTCCTGAACAGCTTGGCGCACTTCATGAACGGCCGAATTGGAGGGCATGGGTTTGCCAAAATGCAGGCTGATGGGGTAGGGAAGCTTAATCCGATGGTGCCGATATCGTCCTCGACCGGCGCGGCTGAACAGGCTGCCCCATGCCCCGCCCAGGAATACTGGGATAATGGGGACCTCCATGCCCTTGGTGATTTTTTGGTAACCCGGCCGGAAGGCATTCATCAAACCCGAACGGGTTAGCCTACCCTCAGCGAAAATGCACACTAGGTAACCCGCCTCCAGGGCCGCCCTGGCTGATTGGATGGATTGCATGATCTGCCGGGGCGGGTCATTTTCCGAGATAGGAATGCAGTTCATGAGCTTGAGCAATGGATGCAGCCAGGGATTCTCGTAATAGTCTCTATAGACCAGGAAACGCACTCGACGTGCCTGAACCGAAAGAATCAATGGGGCATCCACATAAGTCACGTGATTGCAGACAAGCAGAGCGGGTCCATGGGTTGGTAGATTTTCCAGCCCACTGGTGCGAATACGATAGATGCATCGAAGAACCACGGCTCCCACGAATCGAATCAAGAAATCAGGCAGCGTCCGAAAGGCGAGAAGCACCAACCCTAGGGTCAATAGACTGATGGCTAAAAAGCAACCACTGGGACTTATGTCCAGATCAGTCATCCCCATCAACAGCAAGGCCGCAAGGAGCACGCCTAAGAAGCTGAGGAAGCTCTCCAGAGCAAGTATTTCAGTCAGTCGTTCTCGAGGACTATGCCATTGTACGAAGGCGACCAGTGGTACGATGTAGAGGCCGCCACTCACGCCCATGATGATAAGGATGCTTCCGGTGGCTAAAAAACTCCCGGCACCCACCTTTGCCCCAAGTAGGCCCAAGGTCAGGGCGAGCCCAAGTGCACCCAGAGGAACCAGTCCAAATTCGATTTGTCGACCTGAAACCATGCCTGCCGCCATGGCGCCTGTTCCGATACCTACAGCCACGATGAGAAACAGCAGGGAGGCGTCCTCTACTTGTTCAAAACCCATATAACTCACCCCATAGGGAATGAGATTCATTTGAACGAACCCCCCTATCAGGAGGAAGAAGGCCACACCAATGATTGCACTCAGTAGGGGTGTATCGTCTTGAATGGCTCTAAAGGTTTCCCTGACTCCAGTAAGCGGGTTGAGGTGCCACCGCTGGGTGGTTCCGCTGACTTCAGTTGTCCGAATGCCTCGAGCCAGGATCCAGCCTAACAGCGCGAGCCCAATGCAAAAAATCGAAGCCAGGTGATAGCGTCCATCAGTGAATCGGCTGAGCACTGGGACAACGCCCGCTCCGAGCACAATGGCTATGTAGACAAAGGCTTGCTGCCATCCGTTGGCTTTGGATAGGGAGGCTGTCGGAAGGATTTCAGGAAGGATACCATATTTTGCAGGACCAAAAAAAGCACTCTGGGCTGCCATGAGAAATAGGACGGCATAGAGCCCTATTACTGACTGCCAGTAAAAGGCCACGCTACCCGCTACCATGACGCCTAACTCAATCAATTTGATATGTTGAACGATCCGCTGCTTGGGAAAACGACCCGCTAAGTAGCCAGCGGAGGAAGCAAAAAGGAGGAAAGGTAGAACGAAAATGGCTCCAGCGAGCTGGTTAATGAGGGGCATATTTTCCTTACCCTGGATCTGGACCAACGCAAAGATCAGGAAGAACTTGAAAACGTTGTCATTGAAGGCGCCCAGAAATTGGGCAAAGTTAAGGAGGTGGAAATCGCGATTCAGACTGGGCTGCTTGGAAGTTTCCATGGGCTGATTGAGAATTATGATGAGACAAGGGATTTTAGGCTAGTCCTTTATCGATCAACACTCGAGCATTGACCTTGCTTGGAATGGGGTTGCGCCACTTAGACTGCCGATGCGACTCGGGTTGGCGATTAGGTGGGTCATCTTTTTGGTCCCTTTGTCTCCGATCAGGGACGCATCTTTCGTTGACAAATGCCCCTCTGGATCAAACTATCAAAACCCTATCTATCAATCCTTTTGACGGTTAGACGATCCATTGTGAAAAAGAAGCATCTTGATGATTTTGGCGCCTACATCCGCTCCATGATCCATGAGCGACAGGCGATCATTCAACAGATTGAGCAGATCGATGCTGCGCTCCAATTACCCCACACGAGTCAACGCCCGATCAGTCGCCTGCGCCCCAGAGGATTTCGCAAGTCAAACAAGGAAACACTGCGCTCTGTGATCGCCAAGGTGATTGCGAAAAAACCCATGGACAGGCACGAGATCCTCGAGGCTGTTCAAGCCAAGGGCTACCACTTCTCTACCAACGATCCCCTCAATTCGCTGTCGGCAGCCCTCTACTCTGCCAAGGGTGTTTTCCGACAGGAGGGGAAGAAGTTCTATCTGGTTCCTGGGTGTGAGGCTGAAATTGCTCCCAAGAGACGGGGGCGTAAGCCCAAGATGCCTGTGACAGGATGAGCTTGTCCTTTCCCGAAGCCATGCTGAGGATTGATTGCCCCTTTGGGTAGAGGACCAAGCTGGCCTGCTTAAGTGGGTGTGACTGCGAGATCAGGGCGGCAAGAGCTCATGCGCAAGCGGGATGTAATCAATCCTGACTCCCAGTAATGAGGTGATTTTCCTTTGGTTGTTCTCTCGATAGGCAGGGCTCGAGTCCTCCTCATAGCTGACCTCCAGGTGTCGAGGGCCTACCCATTTTATTTGGATTTGTCTGAAGCTGTGCCAGGTGACATGTTCTCCCATCAGGCAAAGTCGTGGATCCAAGGCCTGTGATTGCAGGCGAAGATTCACATTTTCGTAGGTGTAACCGGCTGCTCCGCCTCCTGAGCAGGTGAAGACAGTCGCTACGAAGGCGCCATCAGGTGAGTGCTTCTCCATCAATATTTCCACCACATCCTCCTGTTGACGCGTGCCGCAGCCAAGCATGAGGAGCAAGACAAGGATTGATGGCCAGAATTGGGGTGAACTCATGAGATGACGAAGGCAAGACCTCCTGAGGTTGACCATTTTAGAATGGCTCTGGAGTTTGGTTAAACTGCCTTCAAAAAGGTGTCAAGGGCCATGACTTGCGGTCCCTGCCGAGTGATGCCACAGGTCTGTCGTTTCCATTCGTGGCTTATTTTGCTAGATTTGGTTCCATGATGCCGAGGATCCACCATCATCTCTTCAGGTTGCTTGGGCTTTGT
>Ga0181585_10002944_pt1 | contig 15050 bp, 10 predicted proteins | sample 071ome_29_FD_132469 | JGI IMG/M metagenome (GOLD analysis project Ga0181585, IMG submission 132469) | Coastal salt marsh microbial communities from the Groves Creek Marsh, Skidaway Island, Georgia - 071407BT metaG (megahit assembly) | ecosystem: Environmental > Aquatic > Marine > Intertidal... | reverse complement strand
TACAGGAGCCTTAGTCGAAAAAATTATTTTTGAAAATAAAAAAGCAGTAGGAGTTCAATTTTCTCATCAAGGTCAAAGTAAAATTATTAAAGTTAAAAAAGATATTGTTTTATCAGCGGGATCAATTAACAGTCCTGCAATTTTACAAAGATCCGGTATAGGGAATGCAGAACAATTAAAAGAATTAGGAATTCCTGTTGTATGTCATAGCCCCGGAGTAGGAGAAAATTTACAAGATCATTTAGAGGTTTATTTTCAGGTTCAATGTTTACAGCCCATTACACTTTATAAATATTTAAATCCTATTTCTAAATTATTAATAGGAATGCAATGGACGTTTTTTAAAAGTGGGCTTGGTGCATCTAATCAGTTTGAGACACTTGGATTTATTCGTTCTGATAAAAATATTCCATACCCTGATATTCAATTTCATTTCCTTCCAGTCGCTATTCGCTATGATGGAAAAGCTCCAAGCGAAGGTCATGGTTTCCAATTGCATGTTGGGCCCATGCGTTCTGAGTCCAGAGGCTATGTGCGAATACAATCCTCTGACCCTAAAATAGCACCTAAGATTAAATTCAATTATATGAGCCATGAAAATGACTTCCCTACATTTCGAAAAGCACTAAAATTAAGCAGAGAGATTTTATGCCAAGATGCATTAAAGCCTTTTAAAGGGCCAGAAATTCAACCTGGAGATGAAGTCACCTCAGACAAAGGTTTGGATGAATTTATTAAAAATCATTGTGAGTCTGCTTACCATCCTTGTGGCACATGTAAAATTGGTCAAAAAGATGATCCTACTGCTGTTGTAGAAAATAATTGTAGTGTAAAAGGTGTATCAAATTTATTTTTAGCTGACTCCTCTATTTTTCCTCGTATTACTAATGGCAACTTGAACGCTCCAACAATTATGACAGGGGAAAAAGCATCTGATTACATTTTAGGAAGAGACCAATTATCACCTTCAAATTTAGAGCCTTTTTATCATTCCAATTGGAAAAACTCCCAAAAATAGCTCTTCCAATATAAAAAATAGAATTAGGTTTTTTAAAAATTCAAATTTATAATTAATTTTTTAAATTTAGGACAGGAGGATTAAAAATATGTTTAAGTTTAAGGCGTTGATTAGCGTAGTAACTCTATCATTATTTTTTTCATACTCATCTAAAGCAGTTGAGTCTCAGGATCCAATTAAGTTGACTTTGCATGATTGGACTGGGCAACTAATCACAACAAATATTATGGCTGAGGTTTTAAAAGAGGCTGGTTATAATATTGAATTAGTACAAGCTGATTACATTGCACAATTTGCAGGTCTTCAAACTGGAGATTTACATTTAGCGATGGAGATGTGGGAAACAACAGGAAGAGATGCGATAGATGAATATACACCGGATGGAAGAGTTATTAATGTAGGTTCCACTGGTATGGACGCCATTGAAGAATGGTGGTACCCATCTTACATGAAAGATGAATGCCCCGGATTACCTAATTGGGAAGCTTTAAATGAATGTGCCGAGGCTTTCTCTACTATGGAAACAGCTCCTAAGGGTCGATATCTAGGAGGTCCTGTAACTTGGGGCGGATTTGATGATGAAAGAGTTGAGGCTCTTGATTTAGATTGGGAAGTTATACATGCAGGTACTGATGCAGCTTTATTTGCTGAGCTAGAGTCAGCTTATCAAAGAAAGGCTCCTATCATGCTTTGGATTTATGCTCCTCATTGGGCTCCATCAAAATTTGAAGGAGAATTTGTTGAATTCCCAGCTTATACTTCAGAGTGTTATAATGATCCCTCATGGGGGATTAATCCAAATTCCGCATATGATTGTGGTAAACCACGTGGTCCGATTTGGAAAGTAGCTTCTAGTCAGTTAAAAGATAAATGGCCAGGTGCATACGATGCTGTTGAGGCATTTACAATCTCTAATGATGAAATGGGACAAATGGTTGCCGCAGTAGATCTTGACGGTAATTCGGTTGAAGCAGTAGTTGCAGACTGGATGAATAATAATAAATCAAGATGGCAATCTTGGATTAAATAATAAATCTTCATTGTGGGGGCTTTGCCCCCACATCTACAAACGATTAGTCTGGTGCTTTTATCAAAAAAAAAATTTACTTTTATATTTTTATTTTTTGTTACTTTATTATTTTCTTTATTTTCTAGCGATTTTTTAAAATCCAATGATTTAGGATGGGCTCTAAAATTTCCAAATTCTCTAATATTCCCTTTTAAACTATATATTTCATGGTCAATTAAATGGTTGATTGAAAGTGCTACATTCGGACTTTTTACATTTAATGATTTTACCAGGTCAATATCTTGGATAATTGAACAGCCCTACGAAATTATTTTGTCTTTTTTTGCTGAGGGTTTCTACAAAGGCCAAGGTAGCCAAGCAATATTAATTTTAAGTCCTTTAAGCTGGATAGCTATGATTGGTATAATGACTATTGTAGCTATTAAAATAAAAGACCTTTCACTAGCTTTATTAACTTTTTTTGCTTTTCTTTATTTAGTCATTTTTGATCAATGGCATAGTTCTATGGTTACACTAGCCTCTATATTTATTGCGGTTCCATTTGGTGTATCAATAGGAATGTTTTTTGGAATCCTAAGTTACAAAAGTTTAAATACCTATAGAATTGTAAATCCAATATTAAATTTGATGCAAACTATGCCGGTTTTTGCTTATTTGGTTCCTGTCTTGGTACTATTTGGGTTTGGACCTGTGTCAGCCTTAATAGCCACAATAATTTATGCTTTACCTCCTATGGTTCATACAACTTATTTGGGTCTTAAGGGAATCAATCCTTCTATCGTTGAAGCAGGAAAAATGTGTGGTTGTAATGACCATCAATTACTGTGGAAAGTAGAAATACCCTCAGCACTGAGTTCAATTAAATTAGGTATTAACCAAGTAATAATGTTGTCATTTAATATGGTCATAATTGCTTCTATGATTGGAGCGGGCGGATTGGGTTATGATGTTTTAACATCTTTAAGGAAATTAGATATTGGAGGAGGAGTGGAGGCTGGCCTTGCAATCGTGATCCTGGCTATAGTTTTAGATAGAATGAGTTTTGCATTCATAGGCAAACATAAAAAATTTAAAAATGAAAATTTAAATTTTTATAAAAAGTATTTTCATTTACTAATAATTATTTTTTTAATTTTGATAACTTATATTTTTGGATTTTTCATAGATTTATTTAAATCATATCCTGAAAATATTACCTTAAGCACTTCAGCATTTTGGGAAAAATCAATTAAATTCATAAATGTAAATTATTATGATCAGTTAGAGATATTTAAGTTTTATATTTTAAAATATTTTATGCTTCCCATTAAAAGCTTTTTCTTATCAATACCCTGGCCTTGGTTTATATTTATTTTAGTTTTATTAGGGTGGTATTATGGAAAATCTAAGTTAGCCCTTTTAAATTTAATTTTATTATTATTTATTGTTGTTAATGGGTTGTGGCTCAAAGCTATGGTTACAATTTATTTATGTGGTGCCAGTGTTATACTAGCATGTATCATAGGAGTTCCCTTGGGTATTTGGGGCGGATTAAACGACAGAGCTAATAAGATTCTATCAAGTATTATGGATACACTTCAAACTTTACCAAGTTTTGTGTATCTCATCCCTGTCGTCATGTTATTTAGAGTTGGAGATTTTACGGCGATGTTAGCGGTAATTTTATACTCTTTGGCACCAGCCGTTAAATACACAATTCATGGTATAAGAGGTATTAATCCAGAAATCATTGATGCTGGCGTTGCTAACGGTTGCAATAAAAAGCAATTACTTTTCAACATCCGATTACCTTTAGCTTTGCCAGAAATCTTGCTTGGGATAAACCAAACAATCATGTTGGCTTTATCGATGTTGGTTATTACAGCCTTGGTTGGAACGCGTGAGTTAGGTCAAGAAGTTTATATAGCACTAACAAAAGCTGATATAGGAAGAGGTTTGGTTGCGGGTCTTTGTGTAGCTTTTATTGCTATTATTTCAGATAATCTAATCAAATCGGCTAGTAAAACATTAAAAGTGAAGTATGGTTTTCTATAGATGAATACAATAGAAAAAATAAAATCCTTATCTATTTGGAGTCATGAATTAAAAATTAATCCCTTAGAGGGTGGTATAACAAACTTAAATTTTTTAGTTAATCATGGAAATGATAAATTGGTAGTTCGATTAGGACAAGATATACCGGAGCATTTAGTGTTCCGTTCTAATGAAATAAATGTAAGTAAAGCTGCATATGAAATTGGTGTATCTCCTAAGTTAATTCATAGTGAACTAGGAGTTCTAGTTTTAGAATATATTGAAAGTGAAACTTTAAATCCCACAGGAGTTCAAAAAAACTTAGACAGGATCATACCAGTGATAAAAAAAATTCATAATGAAATTCCTAACTTTTTATCTGGACAACCAGCTATGTTCTGGGTCTTCTATGTAATTAAGTATTATGCTAATTTTTTAAGATCAAATCATAGCAGTCATCAAGATAAGATTGATGATCTACTGCATAAAGCATCCAAATTAGAAAAATTATCTTCACCTAGAGAAATAGTTTTTGGTCATAATGATTTTTTGGCTGCTAATTTTTTGGATGATGGATCTAAGATATGGGTGGTTGATTGGGAATACGGAGGCTTTAATGACCCCTTGTTTGATATTGGTGGATTAGCTTCAAATAATGATTTTAATCAAGATTTAGAGAAAGAGGCTTTAGAGATGTATTATGAAAAAACTTTAACAAATGACGTTTTATTAAAATATAACTCAATGAAAACAGCTAGTTTGCTTAGAGAGACTATGTGGAGCATGGTTTCAGAAATTACTTCCAAATTAGAATTTGATTACGGTCTATACACCCAAGAAAATTTGAGTAAATTTAATGAGGCATTTGAGAGTTTATAAATGATTACAAATTCTAAAATTATTATTGTTGGAGGAGGTATTGTTGGATGTTCTACAGCTTATCATTTGGCTCACCTTGGATTAGAAGTTTGTTTAATTGAGAGCGGAAAACTCACCTCAGGCAGTACCTGGCATGCTGCTGGATTAGTAGGACAACTTAGAACTAATGCAAATATTACACAACTATTAGGATATTCTGTTGATTTATATACTCGCTTAGAGAAAGAAACGGGACTTAGTACAGGATGGAAGATGAATGGTGGTTTACGTCTTGCTTGTAACAAAGAACGCTGGCAGGAAGTACTAAGGCAAACGACAACAGCTCATTCTTTTGGATTACAGATGGAACTATTAACTCCAAAAGAGGCACAAGATCTCTGGCCGATAATGGATATTGAAGATGTTCATGGAGCAGCTTTTTTGCCCACAGATGGTCAAGCTAATCCTACCGATATTTCACAAGCTCTAGCTAGAGGCGCAAAAAATAAAGGAGCTCAAATCTTAGAGGAGACAAGAGTTACAAAAATAATTTTAGATGATGGCATTATTACAGGTGTCGAAACTGACAAAGGGATTATTAATTGTGAAAAATTAGTTTGTTGTTGTGGACAATGGTCTAGACAATTTGCTGAAACAGTGGGAGTGAATATTCCTTTAGTTTCATTTCAACATCAATACATGGTTACAGAGCCAATTGAGGGAGTTGTATCTAATCTCCCAACTTTAAGAGATCCTGACCGTTTAATTTATTTTAAAGAAGAAGTAGGTGGTCTTGTCATGGGGGGGTATGAGCCCAATCCTATCTCGTGGGCAGAAAAATCTGTTCCTGAGGATTTTCATTTTTCTTTGCTTGACTCTGATTATGACCACTTTGAACTTATTATGAATAATGCTTTAGGTCGAGTTCCAAAATTAGAAACAGCTGGAATAAAAGAGCTAATTAATGGTCCGGAAAGTTTTACTCCAGATGGAAATTTTATTTTAGGGGAGAGCCCAGAATTAAAGAATTTCTATGTTGGTGCAGGTTTTAATGCTTATGGAATAGCTGCCGGTGGTGGTGCCGGTATGGCATTAGCTGAATGGATAGCTAATGGCGCACCCCCTTATGATTTATGGCCTGTAGATATTAGACGGTTTGGTAAACCGCACCAAGATTTGGAATGGGTGAGAAAAAGAACTTATGAAGCATACGCAAAACATTACACCATGGCTTGGCCGTTCGAAGAGCATTCTTCCGGAAGGCCTTTTCAACAGTCGCCAATTTATGAGAATTTAAAAAATGCAAATGCTTGTTTTGGTGAAAAACTAGGGTGGGAGAGACCAAATTGGTTTGCCCCTAAATCAATGAAACCAGTCGATCATTATACTTATGATCGTCAAAATTGGTTTGAAGTAGTTGGGGAAGAGGTAAAAGCAACTAGGGAAAAAGCCGTATTAATTGATCAAACTTCATTTGCTAAGTTTGAAATATCAGGATCTCAAGCCTTAGATGCTTTGGAGTATCTTTGCGCAAATAATGTCAATAAAGAAATTGGCTCAACTATTTATACTCAAATGTTAAATAACCATGGGGGCATTGAGTGCGATGTCACTATTACTCGAATTGAAGATGATCGTTTCTATTTAGTAACAGGAACTGGCTTTATGACCCATGATTTTGATTGGATAAAAAGTAATCTCAAAGAATTTCCTGATGTAAAAATTGAAAATGTGACTTATCAAAAATCTGTTTTTTCACTTATGGGACCTAATTCACGATCTATCTTAGAAAAAGTTTCATCAAATGATTTTTCAAATGAGAAATTTCCTTTTGCCACTGCTCAATCAGTTAATATTGGCGATAAAATAGTTAGAGCTATTCGGATAACCTATATGGGTGAATTAGGATGGGAACTTCATTTTCCAATAGAAGATGCGAATTATGTTTATAATAAATTATTTGAAGTAGGTGAAGAATTAGGTCTAGTTAACGCAGGTTATAGATGCATTGAGGCTTGCCGATTAGAAAAAGGTTATAGAGCATGGGGTTCAGATATTGGCCCTGACCATACTCCGTTGGAGGCAGGATTAGGATGGGCAGTTAAATTAAAAAGCAATAAAGATTTTATCGGTAAATCGGCATTAATTGATCAAAAGAAAAATGGTGTAAAGAAGATTTTCGCCGCCTTTACAGTCGAAGATCCAAAACATATTCTTCTTGGAAGAGAAACTATTTATCGAAATGGAAAGCAAGTTGGATGGCTTTCGAGCGGAGGATATGGCTACACTATTAAACAGTCAATCGGCTATGGTTATATTAGAAGCTCAGAGTTTATAGATAACCAATTTGTTTTAGATGGCCAATATGAATTGGAAATAGCAACTAAACTGGTGCCATGCACGGTACATTTAAAAGCTCTTTACGATCCTGAAATGAAAAAAATTAAAGTTTAAGTTCTCTAATTTTTAATAAAGCAAATTTAGTAACTATATTTTGAGTTTTCTTACTATCAATAAGCTTAAGAATATCATTTTTTTTAAGGGGCAAAATATCAATATACTCTCCTTCTTCGGTATTAATAATTTTAAATTTTTTAATTACAGGAACCTCAGCCAAATAAATATCAGTAATTTCCTCTAAGCAATCTGGGGCAATGATAAGTGAGTCTATCTTTTTGACAGATAATGCTTGAACACCCAATTCTTCATGAATTTCTCTTAGAACCGCCTGTCTGCTGGTCTCTTTTTTTTTAATCCCACCTGCCACAATTTCTAAGGGGTATGTTTTAGTATTATTGAAAAAATAATTAGGCCTAAATTGTCTTATAAAATAAAATACTTTAATTTTTCTATTAAAACAGATTGCCGAGACACTTCTTCCGTTAAAAATGAAGTTTTCCTTAATATTTTTCGACTTATCTTTTTGATTAAAATTTATCTCTAGCTCATAAATATTTCTATAAATTTTATTTTTTTTAATTTTATTCATTTTTGTTTGGATCTTGTATCTTATTTTACATAGTTTATTTTATTCAATTCCAAATGAAAGTTTTAGTTGCCGTAAAAAGAGTAGTTGATTACAAAGTTCAAATTCGAGTTAAAAGTGATAATTCTGGTGTTGAAACACAGAATGTAAAAATGTCTGTTAATCCTCCGGACGAAAATGCTATTGAGGAAGCGGTTAAACTAAAAGAACAAGGATTAGTTAATGAAACTGTTGCAGTTACTATAGGTGATGACAAATCTCAAGACGTACTCAGAACATCAATGGCTATGGGTATCGATCGCTCTATTTTAGTTAAGACTTCAATCTCTTTAGAACCTCTGGCTGTAGCTAAAACTCTAGCTAAAATAATTGAAAAAGAAAATCCTGATCTAGTTTTATTAGGTAAGCAGGCTATTGATGATGACTCAAACCAAACTGGTCAAATTTTATCTACTTTATTGAATTGGCCGCAAGGATGTTTTATTTCTGAACTAAAAATAGAAGATAAAAAATTATTTATCTCAAGAGAGATAGATGAGGGGATTGAAAAACTTGAAACTAGTATACCGGCTGTTTTGACATGCGATTTAAGACTTAATACACCTCGATTTGCATCCCTACCAAATATTATGAAGGCTAAAAAAAAACCTTTGGATGTTATTGAAATAGATACACTAGGAATTGATATTGAATCAAAAATCAAAGTTTTAAATGTAGTCGAACCTCCTAAGCGCGAGGCTGGTATTATGGTCAACGATGTTAAAGAGTTGGTTCAAAAATTAAAATATGAGGCAAAAGTTATTTAAATGACAGTTTTAGTTATAGCAGAACATGATAACCAGAATTTAAAAAGTTCAACATTAAATACTATTACTGCTGCTACAAAATTTAATGATGAAATACATCTTATAATTTTAGGTAATAATATTGATAATTTGATTACGAATTCTCAATCTCTTCACAAAGTATCAAAAATTTTAAAATGCGATCATGAAAAATTAGAAAACTTCATACCTGAAATTTTAGCACCCGTAATCTCAAATATTTCAAATAACTATACTCATATTTTAGCTCCAGCTTCAACATTTGGAAAAAACCTTCTTCCCAGATTATCTGCTTTATTAGATGCTACTCAAATAAGTGATGTAATTGAAATTCAAAGTAAAAATACTTTTGTTAGACCAATTTATGCTGGTAATGCCATTTCGACTGTAGAAACAAATCAACAAATTAATTTACTGACCATACGCCCAACTGCCTTTGATAAATGCGAAGAAAGTGGGGGTAATGCTTCTATTGAAGATATCCAATTTTTAGACACCCAAACAAATACTAAATTTATTAGTAGGGAGGTTTCCAAAAGTGACAGACCGGATTTAACCAATGCAAGAGTTGTTGTTTCAGGTGGGAGAGGTATGGAAAACTCTGAAAATTTCAAATTACTTTATGAATTAGCTGATAAATTAAATGCTGCAGTAGGGGCCTCAAGAGCCGCAGTAGACTCAGGTTATATTGGAAATGAATACCAAGTAGGACAAACGGGAAAAATGGTTGCACCAGAATTATATATAGCGGTGGGTATTTCAGGGGCAATTCAACATTTAGCAGGCATGAAAGATAGTAAAGTTATAGTTGCTATTAACAAAGATGCGGAAGCCCCTATTTTTGGAATAGCGGATTATGGACTTTCAACCGATTTATTTCAAGCAATTCCCGAAATCATAAAAGAGTTGGATTTACTAAACAAGATAGAATCTTAACTTTTAGTATATAATAAAATTTATGAGCGATATCCAAAGAGAGGAAATGTCTTATGATGTTGTGATAGTTGGAGCTGGGCCCGCTGGACTTTCTGCAGCTATTAAACTCAAACAATTAAATAATCAATTATCTGTTTGTCTGTTAGAAAAATCAGCTGAAGTAGGTGCGCATATTTTAAGTGGTAATGTATTTGAAACAAAAGCTCTTGATGAACTAATCCCTAATTGGAAAGAGCTTAATGCACCAATTAATACAAAAGTAAATTCTGAGGAATTTTTATTTTTAACTAAAAAAAAAAGTTTTAAGGTTCCTAACTTTTTTCTTCCTCAGTCACTACAAAATCATAATAACTATATTATTAGTCTGTCTAATTTATGTAAGTGGCTAGGAGAGTTTGCTGAAAATTTAGGTGTAGAAATTTTTCCTGGATTTGCTGCAAGTAAATTGATTTTTAATGAAAAAGGAGAAGTTTCAGGAGTTCAAACTGGAGATATGGGCCTTGATAAGAATGGAAATCCAAAAGATAACTTTGAACCTGGCATAAATATCAAAGGAAAAGTGACAGTATTATCCGAGGGTTGCAGGGGCCATTTAGGAAAAGAAGTCATTAAGAAATTTAATTTAGAAGCAAACAATAAATCACCTCAACAATATGGGATTGGATTTAAAGAAATATGGGAGATTAATTCAGAAAATCATAAATTAGGTAAAGTTATGCATAGTGTTGGTTGGCCTTTAGAAAATGATACATATGGAGGAAGTTTTTGTTATCACGCAGAAAATAATCAAATCTTTTTAGGATATGTTATCGGACTAGATTACAAAAATCCTTATTTATCTCCTTATGATGAATTCCAACAATTTAAAACTCATCCAGAAATAAAAAAAATATTAACTGGTGGAAAAAGAATTTCATATGGAGCAAGAGCTCTTATTGAGGGTGGAATCCAAAGTCTTCCTCAAATGCATATGCCGGGGGCATTGCTAATTGGTTGTGATGCAGGAACGTTAAACATGCCCAAAATTAAAGGCTCTCATACTGCTATGAAAAGTGGAATCATAGCTGCTCAAGTAATTGATAAACACATTAGTGATGGTGAAAATTTATCAATTTATGAAAAAGAATTTAAAAATTCCTGGCTTTATAAAGAGTTGCATCTAGCTCGCAACGTCAAGCCGAGTTTTAAATGGGGCTTAATACCAGGGATGATAATCACTGGAATTGATCAGAAAATATTTGCAGGAAAGCTTCCATTTACTTTGCAGCATGATCATGCAGATCATGAAAGTTTAGAATTAGCAAAAAATTCTAAAAAAATTGAATACCCTAAATACGATAATCAATTTACCTTTGACAAACCTAGCTCTGTTTATCTATCTGGAACCAATCATGCAGAAGATCAACCTTGTCATTTATTGCTGAAAGACTCTGAACTTACAACTACATATACTCTAGAGGAGTATGATGAGCCCGCACAAAGATATTGCCCGGCGGGCGTTTATGAAGTGGAATTAAATCCTGAGACAAATAAACAATTCCTTAAAATTAATTCGCAAAATTGCATTCATTGTAAAACTTGTGATATTAAAGAACCTTCACAAAATATTGATTGGGTTGCTCCTGAGGGTGGGGGCGGACCTATGTATTCTGGAACTTAGCTAAAGCCAGTTTTTTTTCATAGCAAGAACATCTTCATCGCCTTGTAAGATAATAGATGAGAGGCTTTCAATCTTGGGTAACACGCTTGAAAAATAAATCATGGAGCTGGAGATTTTGGCATTTAAAAACTCCTCGTCCATTTCATTTTTATTTTTTAAATCAACTGATTTAGAAGCTGTTTTAATCATCATCCATCCACCAAAAACATAACCAAGCATCATTAAATAATTAACCCCAGATACTGCTGACCTCTTTTTATTATTAGAGATTGCAATAATATGATTAATAACTTTCATGCTTATATCAATTGATGCACTCATTCTTTGGCAGATATTTTGTAAATTTTGATTATCAGATTTTGAGATTTCAATTACTTCGCTTTTAATTTCAGAGATTAAATCAGTTATGGCCTTACCATTGTCTCTTAAGGTTTTTCTAAAAACCAAGTCATTTGCCTGGATTGCTGTTGTTCCTTCATAAATAGGTAAAATTCTAGCATCTCTATAGTGCTGCGCGATCCCAGTTTCTTCAATAAAGCCCATACCGCCATGAATTTGGATAGCGTTTGAAGTAATCTCAAGAGATCTTTCTGTTAACCATCCTTTAATAATAGGGATCATCAAAGAAGACTTTGATTCCCAGTAATCACTTTGTGAGGATTTCGTCATATCCAAAGCAAAACCACCATAAATGGCTAGAGCCCTCATCGCTTCAACTTCCGCTTTCATTGTAGAAGCTAGTCTCAAAACATCTGGGTGATCAATGATTGGATCTCCTTTTTTTCCATCAATGGGTATTCCTTGAACTCGATCAAAGGCATACATCTTCGATTGTTGAAAAGCTCTTTCTGAAACTGCCAAACCTTGAACGCCCACCGAAAATCTTGCATGGTTCATCATTTCAAACATTATGTTTAAACCTTGGTTTTCCTCGCCGACTAAATATCCTAAGGCACCTCCATTATCTCCAAATTGAAGAACTGCAGTTGGCGATCCTTTGACCCCAAGTTTTTTTTCAAGTGAAAGACAGGTAACATCATTTTTTTTACCAATACTACCATCTTCATTCGGAATGAACTTTGGAACAATAAAAACTGATATACCTTTGTTTCCCTCTGGGGCATCTGGTGTTTTTGCTAGAACTAAATGAATGATATTTTCTGAGAGATCATGCTCCCCATATGTAATATATATTTTTTGCCCAGAAATTTTGTAGTGACCATTTTCCTTGACTGCTTTTGTTTTTATTGAAGACAAATCAGTACCTGCTTGCGGTTCTGTTAAGTTCATGGTACCTGTCCATTCACCAGAAGCTAATTTGGGGATATAAAAATTTTTTTGATCTTCTGAAGCTGATTTCTGTAAAGCATAAATTAATCCTTGAGTAAGCAAATGACATAGCGCTAAGGACATATTAGAACTGTGCCATATTTCATTGACAGCTGCAGATAAAGTTATAGGAATTTGTTGTCCACCAAATTGTTCTTTGGCCTCTAGGCCAAACCAACCACCATCTCTTAAATTTTCATATGCTTCTTTATAACCTTGTGGAGTTTTTACCTCTCCTGAGTCCAATCTTTTTGAACCCTCATGATCACCCGATAGATTACATGGATCGAGAACCTCTGAGCCTATTTTCCCTGCCTCTTCTAATATCGCATCAACCAAGTCATCTGAAAAATGTTGATAATCAGGAATTTTAGTAAGATCTTGTAAGTTGATCAGATGTTTTATGACAAAGTTCAGATCTCTAATAGGAGCTTCATACATTTTTATTAAATATATACTTTTTTAGAATTCTTACCTAAAGAAATCAAAATTTCATGTTCGTTGGTGCCCAATTCGTGAGCTAAGTCTTCGCATGACTGATTGTCTCCTAAAATTTCTACAGGCTTACCAAGATATAAATTTTTTTCATCTACATTTGATACATCAATAGTAATTAGGTCCATAGATACTCTGCCGAGCACATTACAAGCCACTCCATCAATAAAAGTTTTTGCATTATTGCTCCCTGATCTTAAATAACCATCGGAATAACCAAAATCAATTGTAGCTACCTTAATATTTTTTTTAGCTTTAAATGTTTTACTGTATCCAACAGTTTGGTTTTTTTGTATTGACTCAATTTGTAAAATTGGTGCATAAATGCTCATAACACCTTTTAGTCCAAAAGATTTTTTTAAAAATGGATTTATACCGTAAAGACTTTTTCCTGGTCTGACATAATTTAAGTGAAAAGATTTTCCAATAAAAATTCCTGATGAGTTTGCAATACTCAAGGGTTTGTTAAATAGTTTATTTATTTTTTTTAATTGGTTTAATTGAAATTGACATGCCTTTATATTTTGTTCATCTGCTGAAGATAAGTGAGTCATTAAAAATTGAACTTTTTTTAAATGTACCAGTTCCATTGTTCGATTAATTTCTTCGATTTTAAAACCTAAACGATTCATTCCTGTATCAAAATGTAAAACAAAATTGGTATGAGGAATAAATTTATTAAAGATCTCCAATTGTCTGAAATTGTTAATAATCGGGGTAATTTCGTATCGCTTTATATAGTTACAAATTTCTTTAGATGTAGTCCCAGATAGCAAATATATATTTATCTTTTTTTTATGTTTTATTCTTAAATTAATCGCATCATCTAAACGGGCCACATAAAAATCATTACAACCATTTTTTTGGAGCAAATGTGAACATTGTTGCATACCGTGCCCGTAGGCGTCCCCTTTAATTACAGACATGATAGTAGAACTTCCGATTCTTTTTTTTAAAATATGGTAGTTATTTATTAAATTTTGGGTGCTGATATAAATTTGCTTATTATCAATTTTTTTCATTTTTAACAGTATATTTTGTTTCACTATATGAATTTTTTTACTTCTTCGAACCGTATAATTATCATAATATAAATGAATAAATAGGAAATGGAGGAATAAATGAAAAAACTACTTTCATTATTTTATAGTCTAGTTTTATTAGCCGGCTTATCTTCTGTAGCTAAAGCGGCTGATCCAATTAGAGTCCCAGTTTTAAACTGGTCAAGCCAAATCGTTATGGCGAACGTACTTGATCAAGTATGGAGAGAGATGGGCTACGAAGTTGAATTAGTCCCAGCCGAGTCAGTAACCAGATATGAGGCTTTAAGAGTTGGTGAATTACATGTTGCTCACGAAACATGGCAAGGAACAATGGCCTTACCATTCTATGAAGCAATGGATCGTGGTGGAGTAATTGACACTGGAAATCATCCAGCAGCTACTCATGAAGAAATGGGCGTACCTAACTGGGTTATCGAGCAAAACCTTTGCCCTGGTCTTCCTAACTGGGAAGCGATGTTATCAGATGAATGTGCAAAGAATTTCGTAACTGCAGACTCTGACGGCAAAGGAAGATGGCTAGAAGGCCCTATTGAATGGCACGGTAATGTAATGCCTGAAAGATTAGAAGCTTTAGGTTTAACTGATAAATGGATGATTAAATTTGCTGGAAGCGCAGATGCTCTTTGGGCGGAATTAGCTGCAGCAAAGAAAGAAGGAAGAGGAACTGTAATATTTAACTGGACCCCTAACTTCACTGACTATGAAGGTTTTACCATGATTGAATTCCCTCCTTTTTATCAAGGCTGTCGAATTGAAGATGGTGGAACTATGGAAACTGCCGGTTGTGGATCTCCAGTAGGTTGGTTGAAAAAAGGAGCTCATATTAAGTTCCCAATT
>Ga0181585_10002943_pt1 | contig 15050 bp, 15 predicted proteins | sample 071ome_29_FD_132469 | JGI IMG/M metagenome (GOLD analysis project Ga0181585, IMG submission 132469) | Coastal salt marsh microbial communities from the Groves Creek Marsh, Skidaway Island, Georgia - 071407BT metaG (megahit assembly) | ecosystem: Environmental > Aquatic > Marine > Intertidal... | reverse complement strand
TAGAAGCTAGAGTATTATTGGCCGGGTGGAGAAGACAATATGTCATGGGTCGTCTTCAAGCAGCAGGAATTAAGTTTTATTATGCTGAACTTCCACAACAAGAAGCGATTAACACATTCTATAATATTCTCGACTTATATATTGTGGCAGCTAGATATGAAGGTGGACCTCAAGCAATTGTAGAATGTGCATGCACCGAAACTCCTATTATTTCAACAGATGTTGGCGTTGCTAGTTTGATATTACCTGAACATTCCATATTTAAGCCAGGTACATCATTAAGCGCTCAACCTGACGTTGAATATGCAAAAAACGCTGTTCAAAAATATCTGATGCCTGTTGGTTTTGAGCCTTATATGACCAAGTTTAAGGAGATAATAAGTTGATGACAAAAGTTGATAAACCATGGGGATATGAAATTATATGGGCTGCTTCAGATAGAATAGCAGGAAAACTTTTGCACATTAAAAAAGGTCACCGTTTAAGTCTTCAATATCATGAAAAAAAAGAGGAAGCAATTTATGTTATTGGCGGCGAATTGTTTTTGACTACAGCACTAGAAGAAGATGGTGAAAGATTCGTTAAAAAACTAGGGGTTGGTGAAGCATATCACATATACCCGGGAAATATTCACAGATTTGAAGCTAGAACTACGGACGTCGATCTTATTGAGGTATCAACACCTGAACTCAAAGACGTCGTAAGAATTGAAGATGATTATAAAAGGGATTGAAATTGAAAGTTGGTATCGTTGGACAAGGTTTTGTAGGTTCTGCAATAAGAGAAGGCTTAAAAGAATTTCATGATGTTTTTACATTTGACTTAGCTAAAGAAAAAAGAAACGTAGAAACCTTAGAAGAATTAGTCAAAAGTTCTGAGATTATATTTGTATGTCTTCCTACACCTATGAGAAAATCAGGTGAGTGTGACATAAGAATAATGAAAAACGCTGTTTTAGAAATTGATGCAATTGCAGGATCAGAAACAGAAAGAAAGACAATTGTAATTAAGTCGACGATTCCTCCAGGAACAACTTCCTCAATTGAAAAGGAATGCAAAAATATTGACGTAACCTTTAGTCCAGAATTTTTAACAGAGGCAAATTCTTTTGAGGACTTTAAAAACCAGACTAGGATTATAATTGGCGGCGAAGGCGCAAAAAAAGTAAAACAGATGTTTCGTAAACCTTTTCCCGACATACCGATTGTAATTACAAAGTCTGAGACAGCAGAAATGGTCAAGTACTTTATTAATTGCTTCTTAGCATCTAAAGTTATTTTTGCAAATCAAATGTATGACTTGTGTGAAACATCAGGAATAGATTACGACAAAGTTTGTGAATACGCTCTTTTAGATAAAAGAATTGGAACTAGTCATTTGGCTGTACCAGGACCGGACGGCGATAGAGGATTTGGTGGTCATTGTTTTCCCAAAGATTTGTCAGCTATGATATTTTTCGGAAATAATCTTGGTGTAGATTCTGAATTTTTAAAGCAAGTATCAAACTCAAACAGTACGTATAGAATGAATAAGGATTGGCTGGAAATGAAAGGCCGAGCAGTTTCGGAGGACTAATCAAAAATGAGAGTTTTGGTAACAGGTGGTCTAGGTTTTGTTGGATCACACTTGGTAGACTATTTGAAAGATGAAAAAAGCGTAGAAGATGTAGTTGTAATTGACAACCTTTCTTCTGAGTCTTCTAGTCGATCATACATGCGTGATGACGTCGAGTACTGGATTGATGATGTCGCCAATTTAAATACATACCGCTACACAGGTCAAAAGTTTGACGTCATTTACCACTTAGCGGCACTTGCTAGAATTCAACCATCTTTCAAGGATCCTTTAAAATACCTGAACATTGACATTATGGGTACAGCCCATGTTTGCGAAATGGCACGATCATCTGGGGCTAAATTGGTCTACGCGGGATCTTCATCTGCATTTGGCGGTCCGATGCTTAACCCATATGCATTTGCAAAATTTACGGGAGAGCAATGCTGTGAAATGTACTCAAAGGTCTATGGAATGAGTACAGTTTCAGCTAGATTTTTTAATGTTTACGGTGTTAGACAACCAACATCCGGACCTTATGCAACAGTTGTTGGTATATTTGAAAAACAAAAGGCTGAATCAAAAAAACTTACAGTAACAGGTAATGGCGAACAAAGAAGAGACTTTACACATGTTAACGATATCGTTGCAGGAATGGTTTCTTTAAGTAAAGGCGAATATCAAGGTGAAGTTTTTCAATTAGGCACCGGTAAAAACTATTCTATTAATGAATTAGCAGGTCTTTTTGAAAGTGAAGTAAAGTATATTGATGCACGTCCAGGTGAAGCATGGATTACATTAGCCGACATAACCAAAACAACTAAAGCTACAGGATGGAAACCTTCAGTTGAATTAGAATTATACGTGAAAGAATTTATTTCAAAAATGTAAACAATGTATTGTTATGTTATAATAGTCTAGTAAAGTGAGACTGTTATGAATGACAAAACAAAAGAATTTCCTACCGGCAAACCCCACATATCTTTTTCTGAAATCAAAAATTGGAAAGAGTGTTCATACAAACACAAGCTTTTATATATCGACAAAATAGACCTTTCTGAACCTTCACCTTTTCTAGACTTTGGAACAGCAGTTCATGAAGGATGTGAAGCACTAATTGAGAAAAAAGAGCCTCAAAGAAAAAAGCTAGAAGAAGACATTAGAAAAGCTTGGAATGAATATGGCTTTGATGATCAAGACTGGGTTGCCAAACAACCGGGCTGGTACAAATACGAACCGGTTGACACCTGGGTTGAGTGGGCAAACAATATGTGGACTGATGTTCCTGAATTTCTAGAAAAAGAATTTCCAGGATGGGAAACAGTAGCTGCTGAGGAAGATCTATACGAGCCTATTGAAGGATTTGATATTAACTTTAAAGGTTTTATTGATGCAATCATAAAGGTTCCAAAGAAAAAAGGTATCGGCTACAATTACTGGATATTAGACTGGAAAACAGCACAATCATATGGTTGGAAAAGATCTAAAAAACAGGACATTTTGATGACCGCACAGCTTATTCTTTATAAGCATTTTTGGTCCAAGAAACACAACATTCCTCTAGAGGATATTAGATGTGGATTTATTTTACTAAAAAGAGGCGCAAAACCAGGAAACGTTTGTGATCTTGTCACAGTTTCTGTTGGTCCAAAGGCTTTAGAAAAAGCAACAAAGATTATGAGAAGCATGATTAAAAATGTCTATAAACAGTTTAGTCTTAAAAACAGAAACTCATGCACATATTGTCCTTATGCAGGAACAGAGCACTGTCGTTAATTTACTGGATCGACAGTGCAAATATGATATTTGTAAAATACTAGAAAGAATTCCGTTGGTAGTATGACTAAAAAGAAGAAGATCTTATTATTGTCTGATCACGCACTAAGCACTTCAGGAGTTGGGTGTCAAAGTCGTTTTTTAATGAATGGCTTAGTTGAAACAGGCAAGTGGACAGTTCGCCAGTTTGGTGCTGCCATAAAACACAGTGACTATAGATCAGTCAAAGTTAATGACGACTTTATTATTAAGCCCGTCGATGGTTTTGGTGATCAGCAGCTAATAAAAACAACATTGGCTGTAGAACGTCCGGATGTGCTAATACTCTTTACTGACCCTAGATTTTTTATTTGGCTTTGGGAAATGGAGGACGAAGTACATCAAATTTGTCCTATAGCATATTGGCATGTATGGGACAATAGACCTGTACCTGATTTTAATAAAGTCTTATATGATTCTACAGATCTTATTAACTGTCATTCATACGACACTTACGAATATGTAAAAGATTTAGCACCCGGTAGAACAAATTTTGTTCCGCACGCTGTTCCCAAAGAATTATTCTATCCTATGGACCCTTCTGAAATACAAAAACAAAAAGCAGCTGTATTAGGACCTGAAAGATCAGACCACTTTACAGCCTTTTGGGTAAATAGAAATGCTAAGAGAAAACGACCGGGTGATCTTCTTTGGGCATGGTCCAAATTTGTTAACAACTTAGAAAAGAATCACGGTCATCGAAAAGCAACACTTTTAATGCATACTGATCCCGGTGATCATGAAGGTCCTAACCTATATTCTATGGTAGAAATGCTAGAAATCAAGGACAACGTAGTTTTCTCTGTGGATAGAATTGAATTTGAGAAAATGAATGTCCTGCACAACATATGCGACTTTACAATCAATATTAGTTATGCAGAAGGTTTTGGGCTTTCTACGCTAGAGGCAATGATGTGTGCGAAACCAATTATTGCTGCACATACCGGCGGACAAAAAAGACAGGTAGTTGATCATAGAGATGGATCAGAAAATGGGTTCGCAGTCCCTATTGAATTTCAAAGCTTGGTAGGCTCTCAAAACGTTCCGTACATTTTTGAAGACTATTGCAGCACGGATGTTATTGCAGAAAAAATAATGAAAATGTACGAGTTAGGACCAACAGGAAGAGCTGCACTTGGTCAAAAAGCATACAAATACGCACAGTCAGAATTTAACATTAAGGATGTCATAAATCGTTGGGATGAAACTTTGACAGAACTTACGGAAAATTGGCGAAAAAGATATAAGCCATGGTCAATGACGGAGATTTAATATGAAGAAAAAAGTATTAGTAAGAGGTCCGTTGTTATCACAGTCTGGTTACGGAAATCATTCAAGACAAATTTTTAAATGGCTTAAGTCTAAGAAAGATGTTGAAGTTTACACACAGGTTTTGTCTTGGGGAATTACACCATGGCTAATAGACATACACGCAGAAGATGGTTTAATGGGTCAAGTTATGGAGGCATCTATCAATGCAATGCCTTCAGATATTGACATCTCATATCAGATACAACTTCCAAACGAATGGGATCCAAAGCTAGCAAAATTTAATGTTGGTGTAACTGCAGCTGTCGAGACTGACATATGTAATGCATCCTGGATTGACAGATGTAACCAGATGGACTCCGTTGTTGTTCCATCTAGTTTTACCAAGGGAACATTAGAAAGATCAGGAGACTGTAAAACTCCGATTACTGTCATTCCTGAATCTTTCTTTGATGAAATATGTACGGAAGACAAAGTTTTAGACTTGGATCTTTCTACTAGTTTTAACTTTTTGGTTTTTGGTATGCTTACTGGGCAGAATCCTAAAACTGACAGGAAAAATCTTTTCTACACTATAAAATGGCTTTTAGAAGAATTTAAGAATGAAAAAGATGTAGGAATTATTCTAAAGACTTCTTCCGGAAGATCTACTAAAATAGATAGAAAAGTTACTCAAAAAATTGTAAAGCAGGTTGTAAAGGAAGTAAGAAAAGGAGACTTTCCAAAAATCAATTTGCTACATGGAAGTATGACTAACTCTGAAGTTGCTGCTCTTTATAGAAATCCATCTATTAAGGCATTGGTTTCTTTAACAAGAGGTGAAGGGTATGGATTACCTATTTTAGAAGCAGCTGCATCTAATTTGCCTATTGTTGCAACCAATTGGTCAGGCCATCTAGACTTTCTTAGAAAAGGAAGATTTGTTGCTGTTGACTATACAATGAAAAAAATTGATGAATCTAGAGTAGACGGGTCCGTATTTATACAGAACGCTAGATGGGCAGAGCCTTCAGAAAAAGACGCTAAAAAGAGACTTAGAAAGCTTTACGAATCTTACGAAAAGCCAAAAGAGTGGGCAAATGATCTAGGAGAAAAACTAAGATCTGAACTTACTCATGAAAAAGTTAGTGATCATTGGGAAAATCATTTCAATAGGATTTGTGAAAACTAATGGAAATGCTTCATTACACAGTTATTGGTCTAGGAATTGGTTTAGTAGTTTCACTATATTTCAATTTTAAGTTTGGAATGATAGTTTTAAGACTACAAGATGCTATTGAAAATTCCTTAGAACTTTTAGATGATTGTTATGGATCAATTACAAAAACTTTGCAAACGCCACTTTTCTTTGATAACGCAGAAGTTAGAAAAGTCTTGACTGATATTGATGGTGCTAGAAACGCTGTTTTAAATGTTGCTAATCAATTGGCTTCCATTGAAGACGTTGAAGACGAAGATGAGGAGTCGTAGATGGCTGGTAGAAAAAAGATAAGAAGATCTAGAGGAAAGAATAGAAACCTCTATTTCACTAATGACACACAAGATGCATTAATAAAATACCAAAACTCAGAATGTGAAAAAGAAAAGAAAGATGTTTATCTGACTGATGTTCAACCCGCTTTTGAAAAGTTAGTTGAAAATCTTATTTTCGTATACGGATTTAAAACTGCATATGACTCTTTTGAAGATCTAAAGACAGATTGCGTTTCTTTTCTTTATGAATCTATACATAAATGGAAACCTGAAAGAGGTACTAAGGCATTTTCATATTTTAATGTTGTTGCAAAAAACTGGCTAATTATTAAGTCTAGACAACAAACTAAAAGAATGAAAAGGCACGTATCAGTTGACGCCCCGGATCTTATGACAGCTTCACAAAAGGCAGCATATGAGTCATATGATATCGTCCCGCCTCCTGATGAAATTCTTATTAATGCCGATTTAAGAAATCAAATCAATGAGCTTCTAGAAGTTATTGCGAAAATAGTTACTAGCGAGTCAGAAAAAACATGTGTTTCTGCTATTCAAACTGTCTTTAAAAACATTGACGACTTAGACTTTTTGAACAAAAGAGCGATCCTGATTTATGTAAGAGAGATATCAGGACTAAGTCCAAAGCAATTATCAGTAGCAATGTCTTCCATACGTAAGCATTACAGAAAGTTAACAGGTTACGACAACAAGTTTAACCTTTTCTAGAGGCAAACATGACAGATAAGCTGGAAAAAAGTCTAGATAGTATTCAAAAGCTAGAAAGCAAAATAGAAGTATTTAGCGAAATTTTAGACAATTTATCTTCCACACAAGATAAAAAGAAACTGCTGTGGAAAGAAATATATGAAAATGCTTTGAAAGATAGAGAGAATGCCAACATGCTTTTTGAAGACGCATGGGCAAGTATGTCTGAGGGAAGTACAGGACATTCAACAGTCGGGCCGGTTATAACAAAGTATTTAGAAAGAATGTCAAAGTCTAATGAGCAAATTCTTCGACTAGCAGAACTAATAGCAAAAGCAGAAGAAGAGTCAGCTAGAATAGATCCAGATGATATCTTTAGCGAAATAAACGGGTAGAAAGATGGCAAAAAAGAAAGGAGTAGACGTTCAGAGTAAAATGGAGACTCGTAGAGTCGATCACTCTGACGAAATGCAGGAACTTGCGCATGCTCCACCATCTAAAGTTTTTCAAAGAGCAATTGTGGTCGAGGTTCTTAATGATGTTTCTTTAAGGACAGACGAAGAGCTTGAAGTAATGGCTCAGAATACTTTGGCACCCCCACAGTTAAAGTACGCACCTAGAAACTCTGTCATTGCCAGATTATACGGGTCAGGTGCTGATAAGTCAGCATCAAAAGATATTCTTTGCTATCCGTTCTTTCCTCCTCATATTGCAATGCCTGTCAAACAAGGAGAACAGGTATGGGTTTTTGCCGAATCACCTGACATCCCTCAGCAAATTGCTTACTGGATGTGTAGAATATCCGAGGCAGACTTTGTCGATGATCTCAACTACACCCATGGGGATAGAAAGTTTTCAATATCAATTGGAAAGTCTGAAGATCTTTCTGACTTGGCAGAAGACACAGAAGAAGACGAAGAGGCTGAAGAAATACAGGGCACAAAAGATCCGGATACAAAACCTGGTCCTCCTGCCTTTAACAATGGAGCAACTGAGCAAGGTGATGATGCTGCAACAACAATAGCACAACCAACGGGTGAAGAAGGTGAAGAAACAGATCCAATTTATGAATCAATCTTTACGGGTTCTCTAGGAGGACAATCATTTATTTTGGAGCCTGTTCCTAGATTTACCAAAAGACCAGGTGACTTAGTGCTTCAGGGATCACATAATTCTCTAATTTGCTTAGGAACAGATAGAGGATGGAGCACAGATGCTCGACCGGAAGGAGCAACTACTAGTAATGCATTTACTCCTGAAGGGGAAGGATTAAGACCCTTTTCGGGTACTGTCGATATCGTCGCTGGAAGAGGAATGTTTGCGGGCGAACCTGACCCTGACAAAGATGCTTTGACAGATACTGAACCTCGAGTAATTGAAAATGCTCGAGGCGCATTAGAAGTTGATAAAAATCCTTCTGCTTATTTTGGCGACGACATAAGAAAAGAAATACCAAATAATCGACAAGATGTTGCTACAGAGGGTGATCCAGACTTTTTGCACGATGCTTCCCGAGTATATGTTTCAATGAACACAGACGGAGATGCTAACTTAGGCTTAGAAGCTCAATTACCTGGATTTATGAAGGACAACGGTGCAGAACCTGTTAATGAGTCTCCTTATGTAATTGTTAAATCAAATGAAATTAGAATAGTTTCAAGGCATACTAAGGAAGAAAATGACCGTCCTAAACAAGAGGGGTCGATTAGAATTGTGAGAGAGGATGAGGATCCGACAAAAACGTGCTCTATTACAATGCTTCCAGGTGGTAAGGTTATGATTGATGCTGAAACCATTATAATTGGTGATGGAAGGGAAAATCAAACGTTTGTTGGTAATGAAGCTGAGGAACAAATGGTATTAGGAAACACTTTGTCTGATTCTGTTTTGATTCCATTCTTGCAGGCAATAAGAGATAATGCACCAACTATATCACAAGGGGCTAGCCCTAACGTATTGTCACCTGCAGTACTTCAGGCAACCATTCAAGTCTTAGCGGCTTTGGGGGATGGTGGAGCCGAAAATACAATATTGAGCAAGGTGGGGAAGATCAAATAATGGCACTTGATGCAAGCAAATTGGAAAATGCACTTAAGTCTGCATTAAAGTCTGCGCTGGATGCAGAACAAGGTGCAGCACCCGACGAAGGTGACGGACATCGTCAAAAGTTTTGTAATGCAGTTGCAAAAGCTGTTGCAAAAGAAGTGGTCGACCATATTATAAAAAATATGGAAGTTACAGGAATTAAAATAATGGTTGACCCGGGTTCTTATGCTAAAAGTGTAACAGGAGGTGTAGGGGTACCCGCAATAGTCATACCTAATCCTCCAACCATGCATGATCAAATTAACAACGGTACGGGGTTGATAAAATAATGGCACTCAATAAAGGTGAACTACATTCGAGCTTAAAGTCATCTTTAAAGTCTGAGCTTGACTCTGCACTAGGTGCTGCTCCAGATGAAGGTGACGGTCATCGTCAAAAATTCTGTAATGCTTTTGCCAAAGCACTATCAGAAGAAATTATAAAGCATATTTTAGAAGATTTAGAGATTGTAGGGGTCGAGGTTCAAGTACCTCCTGCTACCTATTTGAATAGTGCAGTTGGTGGTGCTGGAGCAACTGGGACAGTTCCCGGAACACCGATTATAGGAATTCCGCAATCAGCTCCTTTGAATTTTGGTCAAGAGCCTTCGCAAAAAATTGACGGAAGAGGATTGATCAAGTAGTTGTAGAGATCAACTCTATTACACGTACACTTTGTTCGATGTATACTTACTCCTTGCAGGGAGTGTTTTATGTCAACCACGAACAATAGAAAAATTTATGACTTTAAAAGCGTAGGTGAGTTAGAAGTTGACAATAACTCAAATAGCAAAACCACTACAGTCAAAACACCTATCGGTATATCAACTCCAGTACAATTAGGTAATAATTCCCTTCTAAAAATGCACACAAATCAATTGTCTGTGATCAAAGACAATTTCAAAAATATGATACTTACTAATCATGGTGGTAGATTAGGATTTTTTGATTTTGGAGCCAACTTAGAAGAACTTACTTTTGAGTTAGGATCTGAAGATGGAGATCAAGAGGCAACAAGAAGAATTGCATCGGCAACTTCAAAATATATGCCTTACATTAACTTAGAGACATTTGAACCTTTTGTTGAAAAGTTTGACAATCAACACACAGGAAAAGTAGGCATAAGAATAACTTATACAGTACCTGCTATATCAACTGACAGGCAGATGCTAGAAGTTCTATTGTACGTTTCAGGATAACAAATATGGCAATTGACATACAGAAAAAAATAAAGAAACAAAAGACTAGAAATTTTATTGCAAAGGATTTTGACTCTTTACGCAATGAGTTGTTGACTTATGCAAGAGTTTATTTTCCGGAAAAGATTCAAGACTTTTCTGAAGCAAGTCTTGGTGGTTTGTTTCTGGATATGGCAGCTATGGTTGGTGATACGATGTCGTATTATCTAGATCACCAATTTAATGAGCTCAATCCGCTTACAGCAATTGAAAGTTCTAATGTTGTACGTCATGTAAGAGAAGCTGGGGTAAAGATAGTTGGAGCTAGCCCTGCTTCTGTTATGGTTAGATTTTATTTGGACATACCTGCTGAATTAGACACCATAACAAAAGAATATATTCCTGCAAAGTCAGCATTACCTCAAATATTAGAAGGAACAGTCTTAAAAGCAAATTCAGGCATTACCTTTAACTTAGCAGAAGATATTGACTTTGCTGAGACAAATTCAAAAGGTCAATTGACATGTAGATACTCTGTTCATGAGAAAAATGGAGATGGGTCACCTGCTTCTTTTATTGTTTCGAAAGAAGGTTTATGTATATCAGGAACAGAAATAGATGAAAGTTTTAAGATAGGAACTGCACATAAGCCATTTAGAGAAATTGTATTAACAAACCCACACGTATCAGAAATCATGAGTGTAACTGATACGTCCTTAAATAATTACTACCAAGTTGAAGCTCTTTCACAAGACACTGTATTTAAAGCCGTTCTAAACGTAGGATCAGATAAAAAACTGGTCACTAGCAACTTAGAGGTTGTTCCTGCACCTTATAGATTTGTTTCACGATTAGATCCGAGATCAAAAATTACTGTAATAAGATTTGGGTCAGGAGACTCTGATACTTTTGATGACGATATTCTTCCTGATCCTAGTAAGTTGGCATTGCCTTTGTACGGCAAAAAAACTTTTTCCAGATTTTCAATTGATCCTAGTTCACTTTTAAAAACCAGAACTTTAGGTGTTGCCCCCAAGAATACTACGATAACAGTTCGTTATAGATACGGCGGAGGATTAGATCACAATGTACCTGCAGGATCTATCCGTTTTGTCGAAAGTCTTAAAATGGAATTTAAAAATAATCCAAGTACTGCCGATGCACAGCTGGTAAGGCAATCTATTGATGTTAAAAATGCTTTTCCTGCACGAGGTGGATCATATGCACCAACTTTGGACGAATTAAGGAATCACGTTCCTACTAGCAGGCAAATGCAGTCAAGAATAGTGACAAAACAAGACTTGCTATCTAGAATTTACACAATTCCAAGCCAGTTTGGACGAGTTTTTAGGGCAGGAATAAGCCAGAGCGAAGTCAATCCTTTAGCAACTAACGTCTATATTGTATCAAAGGACGAGGATGGAAGGTTATCGACAAGCCCTGATGCACTTAAAAACAATTTGTCCACGTACCTAAACGAATTCAGAATTATATCTGACGCTATGGATATTTTAGACGGTAGAATTATCAATTTCAAGGTTGTGTTCGGAATACTGGTTGCTCCAAATGTCAGCAAGCCTAAGATTGTTCAGCAAGTTATTAGCCGACTTTCTGACATATTGGAGGTTAGCAATTTTCAAATAGATCAACCTATAGTTTTGGACGATATCGTCAACATCATTATTAACACAAGAGGCGTGGTTTCACTTTTAAATTTAGAAGTCAAACCTGTAATCGGAATTATTGATGGTAGAAGGTATGCTACCAATTCTTTTAGTTTTGACAATGCAACAAAAGACAGAATGATCATAGGACCACAAGGTTCTATTTTTGAACTAAGATATCCACAATTTGACATTGTAGGTTCGGCTAAGTAGGAGATAATATGTACTTGATAGTAACTGCCAGTAGTGATGCCTACATTCAAAACAAAATTATTGGCAACAAGTTTAGAACTTCAGATGCGAATACAGGACGTGCAGGAACATTAGATCTTTTTAAACTTTATGGAGAGTCTGTACTTCCTGAAGACGAAACCGTTCCTGGAACTTATGCACTAGACGTGGATTCTAACGGAACGCCAGAGACAGCTATAGAGCTGTCCAGGATCCTTATTAAGTTTGACTATGATAAACTACAAGAACAGACAAACAAGACGCTAGACATCAATTCTGATAACTTTAAAGCATATCTTTCTTTAAAGTCTGTGTCTGCAGGACAGTTTACCCCAAAAGATTTTACAGTTGATGTAGTTCCTTTGGCACAGAAGTTTGATGAAGGAATTGGAAAAGATGTAATTTCGTTTCAAGATTTAGATGCATGCAATTTTGTAACTGCTTCTCATGACGGCGCAGTTGTAAATGCGTGGAATGCTATAGGCGCTGGTCAACTTGGTGTTTTGGGGGCAGAAAATTTAGATGCTTTCAATAGAGCAGATTTTGGCGCAGGTGAAGTAAGTGTTGTTGCTTCACAAAATTTTAAAGAAGGTGGAGAAGATCTCAATATTGATGTTACACATCTTGTTTCTGCATCATTAGCAGGTCAGCTTGATAATCATGGCTTTAGAATTTCTTTTAATCCAACACAAGAGACAGATTCAAAAACAAGATTTGTAAAAAGATTTTCTTCTCGTCATGCTAGTGATCCTTATGCTAGACCTTCGCTAAATGTAGTCTGGGACGATACCATCTTGGACAACAGTGAAAACTCTTTGTTTGACTATGAAAATACACTTTACTTTCAAAACTACGTAAGAGGAAGTGAAGCTAATCTCAAGATTGGAGCAACAACCTACAGCGGAGATGACTGCTTTCGTTTAGTTCTTTCAAACGGTCTCTTTGCAGTTACCGCTAGTGCTTCCTCTGTAAGTGACAACACCACGAATACAGCACGTCCCGGTCTATATAAAGCATCATTTACGGTAAACTCTAATGACAATTCTTCTATTAGAACCGGAGATAAAGTTTCTGACTTTGCTATAAAAAGCGGTTCGTTAGATTTAACCACAGAATGGCAACTTAACGATGGATCACTTACTTTCTTTACAGGAAGTATTACACTCAAAAATTCTGATAGAGGACACGCAGACTTTACTTCTAGAGACCCGGATTTGACTGTTCTTAATTTAAGAAATGAATACAAAAAGTCTGATACAGCAAGAATTAGAGTTTTTGGAAGGGACATTACGACCGAATTTAAGGAAAAGTATGGAACAATTCCACAAAGAAGAAAGTCTGTAATTTATGATGAAGTATATTTTGGAGTTGTCGACAACCTTTCAGGTGACGTTGCGATTCCTATAAATCAGGCACAAAATGGTACTCGATTATCAACAGATTCACAAGGTATGTTTTTTGATCTGGACATGGATAATCTGGTTGCTGGAAGAAATTATCACTTTATGTTTTCTATATCTGAAAGAGGAACAGAAACAATTGTGACCCAAAAAGAAGTTAGTTTTAGAGTAGTTTAAGATGGCTAGAACCAAGACCGGTTTGTTTACAGCTAGTAGAATTCAGTCAATGACTGATAATCGTGCATCAATTGTAGGAGTAACTGCTAGTAGTGTAACAGGATCTTTACAACATAATGTTACAGGGTCTTATCGATACGACGATCCAGGTAACCCCTTAAAATCCACCCAGCAATTGAATATTGACTGGAAGCAGTTTGAGAACCATACATTTTTTAATTCTGCAGAAGCAAAAGTTAATATGGCTTTCGAAAGAATTATTAATGGCTATCCATTTGATGGAACTGTTGAAGAATTATTTAAATTTGAAGATAGCCTTACCGGTTTTGAAAAATGGGTTTTAGATTCTCTTCCTCACTATACAGGATTCCTAAATTTTAATGGTTCTCAATCAATTGAAGTTACAGATAGAGCGGGTACATTATATCCACAACTTTCAAGAGACACTACCAGTAGATCTGTTTTAGATCCGGGCTTTGGACCTTTTACATATGAGATGTATGTATACATTCCTGAGAATAGAGGAGGTAATACAGTATCAGACAAACAGGTAATTGCCCAAAAGATAAAAGATAACAACGGAATTACTCTCTACACAGAGCCTACGCCAGGTAAAGAGGATACACATTCTGATATCAAATTGTTAGCTACTTCAGGGTCAGTAAGTGTAGAAGGAAATGTGTCAATTGAAAGACAAAAATGGACACATATTTCAGCATGTCTAAACAGACAACCCGGTATTAATAGAATTCAAATATTTGTAAATGGAAAAACTGATTATACTTCTCAGCCTTTTGAAATATTTGACTTTGGTTTTAAAGAGGCTAGCCTTACGATTGGAACAGGTACAAATATTAGTGCGTCTGGACAAATTGAGGAAGTCCAGTTTAATAATCACTTTTCTGGAAGTATCGACGACTTTAAAGTCTTGCATAGCGGCAGAACAGAAAAAGCTTTAGATAGAGAAAAAAATAGAAAAATAGAGCCTCGAAAATCTTTAAGGCTTCACTTTGCTTTTAATGAACCGACCGGCACGTACAACAGTCAAGACGTTGTTTTAGACCATTCAGGAAATTCACTTCACTCAAAGATCACTGGATTTGAAGAAGCTATTAGGGTCGACGGAGGATATGGTGTTCCTGTTCTTCATGAAGATTTATCGAGGTTTCCTGTTCTATTTCCGTCACACCCTGATGTTGTCGACTTTAATGAAAATCTAATGGTGTCAGCATCAAATTATGACACCAACAATCCAAATATGATAACCAAGCTAGTTCCTGACCATTATTTGCGACAGGCACACTTTTCTGAAGGATTTGGTGATCAAAAAGAAATTGGTGATGTGTCTGACAATTATGGATATGACACTGACTTTCCTGGCGGCGGAAAGATGGGATCACCTCAAATTATTGCAGCTCTTTTGTTGATTTGGGCAAAACAGTTCGACGAAATGAAAATGTATTTGGATCAATTTGGTAAAGTTTTGCATGCTGATTACAT
>Ga0181585_10002941_pt1 | contig 15054 bp, 9 predicted proteins | sample 071ome_29_FD_132469 | JGI IMG/M metagenome (GOLD analysis project Ga0181585, IMG submission 132469) | Coastal salt marsh microbial communities from the Groves Creek Marsh, Skidaway Island, Georgia - 071407BT metaG (megahit assembly) | ecosystem: Environmental > Aquatic > Marine > Intertidal zone... | reverse complement strand
GAACACTGGCTCAACGGACAAAAAGTCGTTGCCTGCGCGCTGGATAGCTTCGGGGTGGATCAATTGATTGCGAAGAGCAAATTTGCGGAACATGACCGGTTTGCCAAAAACAAGAAGGGCCACATTGTCTTCCAACATCATCAGGACGAAGTATGGTTCAAGAAGATCCAGATTCGCGCCCTCCCCGAACCCGAGGTCTTGCCAACCAATCGCAAGGTCAACACGCTGAACAAGGCTTGGAGGGAAGCTGGATGGGTCAACTTGTTCAATGGAAAGAACACCATGAGGTGGAGGGGTTTCAAAAAAGAGGCCTTCCCCTCCAAAGGTTGGATCATTGAGAACGACTGCCTGAAACACATCAGCAAGGGAGGTGGCGGAGACATCATCACCAAGACCAAGTTTGGCCAATTTGATTTTCAGTGGGAGTGGAAAGTCGCCCCAGGCGCCAACAGCGGGGTCAAGTATTTCATCATGGAAGAACGTGGTGGGGCCATTGGGCATGAGTATCAGGTCATCGATGATTCCAAGCACCCGGATGCACTGAGGGGGCCCAAATGGCAGACAGCGGCTTTCTACGATGTCTTTCCTGCAAGCAATCGGGTACTCCAGTCCGTCGGCTCCTTCAATCAAAGTCGCATCCTTGTCCAGGGACAGAAGGTTGAACACTGGCTCAACGGGATCATGGTTCTCGATTACACCTTGGGCAGTGAGCGCGTGCTGGAAGCGGTTGCAGGGAGTAAATTCAAGAATGTGAAGGATTTTGGTTACCGCCACGTGGGGCACGTCCTACTGCAGGATCATCAGGATGAGGTGCATTACCGAAATCTCCGCATCAAGCGGTTAGGACAAGCTAAGAAGTGAGGTCTAAGATTGCGGCTTACACAAACCGTTCAGGAGTTGAATGAAACCTCAACTGCCTGGTGCAGCACCTCGTCCCCTAAGCCGGCCACTCCGGAAGAAACTGTCGCTCAGAGCCGTTGATGGGCACCTATTTGCGGAGCCTCAGGGTGAACTTCGGGGCCAAAATAGCGAAGACATACCAGGGGTTCGGTCGAACTGGTGTTGACGAATACCACCCCTTGCTTAGCCCCTTGCTCAGCACAGAAATACTCGTCCTCGGTGAGCTCCTGAAAACGGATCATTTTGGGACTGTTCAGAGGCTGACCATTGATGGTCCCCTGCCCTTGGGTGCAGACCAACCCGTAAGCGCCTTGGTCGGTAATCCTGCATCGGACGCCCGGATCCACGGTCAATTCCTTGGCAGTGAAATATTGTTTGGAACGAATCTTGCCATAAACGATCCATCGATCCAGATAACCCTCCGAAGAGGTATCAGCAACCGGGATGGGTTCCAGATAATGGTTGTCCTTGAATGAGGGGTCGAGGTTGGCATCCCAATCCAATTGTTCGACAATGTAATCGAGATCCTGGTGCTTCTCCTGAGGCATGTCCTTGACCAGCAGATTCCAGGGTATGAAACGGCCCTCCACAAGATTCTGATACATGCCATAGACATCACTTCCCCATTGGGGCTCATAAGTGCAGAGCGAGCCAGGTGCATGAAGAATGCAGGGACCGACCAACCAGCCGGTGCCGGGTTTGAGCCGGTAGGCCTTGGAAAGATCCAGAATACCGTTGTCTCCCTTGTTCCAGTCCGACAGACATTTGCGCACCTGATCCTTGGTGGTCCCCGGCTCCAACCCAAAAAAGGTGTAAGGAAAATGGTTTCCTACTTGGTTGTGTTGGGGTGGGAAATAATAGCTTTCTGGCTTACACTCCTGCCCCACCAAAGCAGCTTGCTCTTCATTCTGATGCATGTGGTGGGGTATGGGCCCCATGTTGTCGAACAATTTGGAGTAGACCGGCCAACGCCCATAGGTTTCCCATAGACGCTCCCCCACCAGCGCGTCCCCACACTCTGAAACCGCCTGCCGCAGAGTGAATCGCTTTCCGTGAAAGACCACATAGCTCAAACCCTCATCATGGACTCGCCCCTCATTGGCTGCCTCGGTTGTCGAAGAAAACCAGCGCTCGTCAATCCCTCCGCGATGGGCCCCGAAGGCATAGATATCATCTGGATGCAGCTTCAAGCGCAATCCAGGTTGCAGATGAAACCGAGGCACCCAGCAGGGAGCCAACCGAAGCAACCCCCCTGTTTCCTGGAGAGCCCCTTCGACAAGAGACTGAACTCCGGAATCCACCGCTTGAAGATTGTTGAAAGCGTTCATGGGCATGCTTGGATTGTCTCGCGAAATCGGCCCGACCTCTTCAGAGCATCCACGACAAAAAGCCTGGTTCCCGTGGTGGCCCTCAGCAATCTCAACGAGTGCGTGTCAGGGTTTGTCTTTCCATGACAGGATACCATTGGGCCAGACTCTCAACCATTGTCTGCACCTGATCGGGATACAGATCGGCGACATTGCGCTTTTCATGAGGATCGACACGCAGATGAAAGAGTTGTGGTCCTTTCTCGGCCCGCGGATGCGTACTTTGATAACGATTGACCTCCCCATCATACGTGAGCAGCAGTTTCCATTCATCCCGAATGGTCCAACGATAAAGCAAGGAAGCTTCTGGGTTTTCGATATCTGCAATGTCATGGGCAAACCCTTCTCCAAAGATTTGTTTTCTGGCAAGAGGATGACCACTTTTCAAGGAAGGCATCAAATCCAAGCCGGGAAGATCTCCTGGTAGCTTGCCTCCGGCTGCAGCCAACAACGTTGGGAAGATATCGATGCTACTGACCAAATCAGATCGGTGAGAAGGCTTGAGATGACCCGGCCATCGGAACATGATCGGGGTCCTCACCCCTGCCTCGTAGGGACTTTGCTTGGACTTCAGATCGTAGCCTTTGCGTTCAGGGTGCTGGATCCAGCCATTGTCCGTCACGTAAACCACTAGGGTATTGTTCTCCAAACCCTTGTCACCGATCATCTTCATCATCTGTCCGCAGGTTTCGTCAAACCATTCGCACATGGCGTAATATCGAGCAAGATGAATGGAATCCACTCGATCTCGATACTGAGCCAGAAGCCTTTCAGGAGGTTGGTGAGGCGTGTGAGGGAGAAAGGGAGCATACCAAAGGAAGAAAGGCTTTTCCTCTTCCATTGCGTGATCCACAAAGTCCTCAATGGGTTGGAGCCCTTCCCGACCGATTTTCAGCCCATCGTCCCCATGCCGGCCACCCGGCTGCGGAAACCCCCGCGTCATGCCATGGGTGAATCCACCATTTGAAAAAGAGCCTTCCCACCACTTGCCGCTTTGGTGGGTCAGGTAACCCAGCTGCTGGAGACGCTCAGGCAGGCTTTCAAAGCGATCAAGGTAACCAATCAATTGGGCCCGCCTTTCCTGATAAAGGGGCGATCCTTGCTTGGCATCTTTGGGAGATGGATCGTTCCCTGTGACTCCATGGCGATGGGCATAATGTCCAGTGGCCAGGGTCATCAAGGATGGCCGACAAAGAGCCGTAGGCACATAGCCTCGATCAAAGAGTACGCTTGTCGCAGCCAGCTGATCCAGATGGGGAGTCCGGATCAACTCATGTCCCATAAATCCATAATCAGTCCACGCCTGATCGTCCGAAATGATCAACACGATGTTAGGCTGTTGGGAGGAGGCTCCCCTCACTTGGGAGGCCGCCAAGGGCATGACCAACAGAGCGCATAGAGATATCCATACTGCAGACAGACGGCTGAGATTCATGGATCCATTGAACCACAGCCAACTCTTGCTTCCAACCAGATTCCTGCCTCCTGACCAGCAATGCATGGCTTGCGGCAAGATAGGAACCCCGTCTATGTTTCTTGGATGATACCCTCCATCCGCCCTCAGCTTCGAAAGGGTGAAACCCTTTATGGAAGCATTGTCTCCTTACCCAGTCCGGCAGTCGCCGAGATTCTCTCCGAGGCGGGTTACGATTGGCTGTTCATTGACGCCGAACATGGAGCTCTTGACTTGGGGCATCTGACTCAAATTTTGCAAGCTGTTGGCCATCGTATTCCCTGCATCGTACGAGTACCTGTCGCCGAAGAAGCATCCATCAAGCGCGTGCTGGATCTGGGAGCCAGCGGCATTATTGCTCCACAGGTAAACTCAAGCTCCCATGCAGCAAGAGTGATTCGTCAAGCCCGTTACGCTCCCATGGGCCATCGGGGCGTTGGAATTGGACGGGCTCACGGCTATGGCGCTCAATTCACAGACTACCTGCAATATGCCAATGAACGGATTTCGGTGATCCTTCAGGTCGAACACATCGATGCGGTTCAAGCTCTTGAAACCACCCTGGAATGCACGGGCATGGACGCCATTCTCCTGGGGCCTTACGATCTTGCGGCCAGCATGGGTCGAATGGGACAGGTGGATCACCCGGAGGTTACGCAGGCCATCGATCATGTCATTGAAACTTGCCATGCCCACAAGATGCCAGTGGGCTATTTTGGCATCGATGCGAAAGCAGTGGCACCTTACAGAAAAAAAGCTGCCAACTTCTGGTCACCGGAGCCGACAGTCTATTTCTCTTGGAGGCTGCCAGGAGCGCGTGTCGAGCCATTCGCGAAGATCAACCAGCCACCTGAGGCACGGAACGCGGGGCCCGATAGAGAGAGGGCTTGCCAACTTCGGTTCGATGGAATCAAGACCTCATCCATGCCTGAAGACGGATTGGGTGACAAACAATCATCTTCCTTTGCAGGAAAAGGTATGCGCACGCGCCTTGAATTAGGCTTGTGAACCCTGCTTGAGATATCCTTTGATGACCTTATGGCTGCATTGCCGACTCACACCATGCTTCTTTCAGCGACGGAATTGTCGCTTTCCTATGATTATCTCTGTCTCCTGGACAAAGTATCGATCGCCATTCGATCGGGGGAAAAAATAGGCCTGGTAGGGCGCAATGGTTGTGGAAAGTCGAGTTTACTCAAAATCCTGGCACAGGAATCGTCGGCCGATTCGGGGGATTGCTCTCGCCGGAAAGGACTTCGTGTGGGCTATCTCCCCCAGGCGTTTGAATTGAATGAATCCCTTTCGGTAAGAGATAACATCCTCGAGGGTGCGAGCGATGTCCTTGCCTGGATCCGGGAATATGAATCCGGGCAAGGCACCGAAGAGCATCAAGCAACGCTATTGGAAAAAATCAATTTGGCAGATGGCTGGCACCTTGAGTCCAGTGCCGCCAATGCCGCCTCCTTTCTCTCCGCTCCTCCCATGGATTGTCCGGTAAGCACCCTGTCCGGGGGGGAAAAACGGCGAGTCGCACTGGCTCGCTCCCTGGTCGCGGCACCCGACCTCCTGCTCCTGGACGAACCGACCAACCATCTCGACACTGAAGCCATCAGCTGGCTGGAGGAAACGCTCAAACAATTCAAGGGAGCGGTCATGTTCACGACGCACGACCGTTATTTTCTGGATCACCTGGCATCCCGAGTTGTGGAACTGGACCAAGGCAAAGCGTATTTGCACGAGGGAAACTACAGTTCTTACCTCGAGAACAAGGCGATCCGCCAGACCATTGCCGACCAGGGAGAGCGCAGGCGTCAGCGGTTTCTTCGAGTCGAGTTGGACTGGGTCAAAGCCGGAGTCAGGGCACGACGCACCAAGTCGCGGCACCGGTTGGCAACCTTTTACGAGACTAAGGATCTGGAAGCGCCCGAGGAAGAACAGGAAATGGACATCTTGATCCCCCCCCCACCCTCCATGGGCAATCTGGGCGTTGAGCTCAAAGAGGCAGGCTTGAAAGTCGGAGAGGGAGTCGATGCTAAGTGGTTGTTCAGGGGGCTCACCCTGTCTCTCACACCCGGGCGCTGTATCGGAATTGTAGGACCCAATGGAATCGGAAAGACCTCCCTCCTCAAGTTGTGTATGGGCGAAATCGCCCCTACTGAAGGCTCGGTAAGGATCGGACAGAAAATCGTTCTCAACTACATTGACCAAAGTCGCCTGCAACTCTCAAGGACTGGAACGGTTCTGGAAGTCATCGCCGACGGAGATGAAACGGTTCGCTTTGGTGATCGAACCATCAATGCTCGAGCTTATCTCAAACGCTTTCAATTTCCAGACCATCGAGCCAATGAGCCCATCGATCAGCTCTCCGGTGGTGAGAGGGCTCGCCTGCTCCTGGCAAAGGTGCTCAAGAGGGGCGGAAACTTTCTGATCCTTGATGAGCCGACCAATGATCTCGACCTCCCAAGTCTGCGAATGTTGGAGGAATCGCTTGTAAGGTATGATGGAACCGCACTGGTCGTCAGTCATGACCGCTTTTTTCTGGATCGGATCTGTGATGAGATTGTGGCTTTTGAACCTGAAGGCATTCGCTGTCAGCCTGGGAATTACTCCTACTACCTCGAGAACCGATTGCAACGAAAGGCTTCTCGGAATGTGGCAGGCCCCTCGGATAAAACCGAGAAACCCAGCGTGCCTGAAACAAAATCCAAGAGATCCCGACCGCGCAAATTGGGCTACATGGAAGAACGGGAATTGGAGGGTATGGAAGCCAGCATCCAGCAAGCTGAAGAAGGCATCCAATCTCTGGAAGACACACTCAATGACCCTCAGTTTTATGTCGAGCGAGCTCATGAAGCTCAGGCCATGACCGAGGCATTGGAATCACGTCGCCAGGAGGTCACCGCACTTTACCATCGCTGGGAAGAGCTTCTGGCCATTAAAGAATCCTCCGAACAAGGCAAGGATGCCTGAGACAATTTCATTGGCGGTAACCAGGCTATAGGGCTACTCTCTTTTTGTGGAGGAGTTCTCAGCCAAAGAGGCCTGATGAATGCAGGAAGCTGTGGGCACCAACACAAAGTGAACCACCGCGGAACATGCAACTTACGGCTCTCCATACAAGATCCTGTTATCGTCTGGACTGGATTTTAAGGACCCTTGCACTGGCTCTTGCATGCCTGAATACGAGTGAAGACTCGACGGCTCAGACCCTGCAATGGAGCGAGCCAATCGCCTCGCTATTCCAGACACATTGCACGCGTTGTCATGGAAGTGACCAACAGAAAGGTGATCTGCGATTGGACTCCGTCCAGGGATTGATTCAGGGAGGCAACAGCGGAGAACCTCTCATCTCGCCAGGGGAAGCCTCGCAGACCTACCTCATGCAAAGACTGACGTCGCTTCATGAGGAAGACCGAATGCCTCCTGATCAGCCCGGACCTGACCAAGGTGAGCTCAACCTCCTCCTTGATTGGATTGATGAGCATCAATCGCAAATCCAGCAAGCGATGGAAACTTCCATCCCCATCTTCGATCATTGGTCCTTTCAACCCCTATCAAGGCCACCTCTTCCTGACACACAAGACGGGCAATCTGCCCATCCTGTAGATCGTTTTGTCCTGGAGCGACTCCGAGGTGAGGGGCTTGCAGCCTCGCCACGAGCTGACAAGGAAACCCTTGCCCGTCGCCTCTCCCTGATCACCTTGGGAATCCCTGCTCCGTTGGATTGGTTGGACCTTTTTTTGGCCGACACCCGAGCCGATGCCTATGAACGATTGGTGGACCGTTTTCTGGCAAGCCCGCAGTTTGGTGAAACCTGGGCTCGGCACTGGCTAGATGTCGCTCGATACGCAGACTCCAATGGGTTTGAAACCAATCGGGAGCGAAAAAATGCCTGGCCTTATCGGGATTATGTGATCGATGCCTTCAATCAGGACAAGCCCTATGCACAATTTGTCTCGGAGCAGCTGGCTGGAGACGTTCTGGGAGCCAACCCCGCAACCGGCTTCTTGGTGGCAGGACCCTTTGACATCGTCAAGAGCCCGGATATCACGCTTACCTTGACTCAGAGACAAAACGAGTTGGACGACATGATTCATACCACCAGCAGCGCCTTCCTTGGCCTGACCATGGGCTGTGCGCGCTGTCATAATCACAAGTTTGATCCGATTCAGCAGCGAGAATACTATGCCATGCAGGCGATCTTTGCCGGGGTTCAACATGGTGATCGCCCCTTGAGGACCACCCTACCCCCGGAACGAAAGAAAGCGCTCGAGAACCTGGAAGTCCGCTACTCCCGCATCGAGGCTGAAATAGAGCATTGGAGAGAACTTGCAGAGCAAAGGCAACAGGTCTCCCAAAAGCCACTCAGGAAACCCGTCACTTCAACTTACAATGAGGAACAATGGCCCCCAACTCAGGCTACCGCCCTGAGGTTCACCATTCTCTCTAGCAGTTCCGCAGAGCCCTGCATCGATGAATGGGAGGTCTTTGATGTGAAGGGAACCAATGTGGCCCTCAAAGAGCATGGAACGACCGTAGAGGCTTCCGGCACTCTGAAAGGTTACGCGATTCATCAACTCGATCATATCCATGATGGCCACTATGGAAACCAGCGGAGCTGGATTTCGAGCGCCGCTGGCAGCGGATGGTTACTCTACCGCTTCCAAGAACCGGTCATCCTTGAGAAAACTGCTTGGAGCCGTGATCGAGAAAACCTCTTCCGCGATCGCGTGGTGACCGAATACCTGTTTGAAATTCGTCAAGCCGATGGAACATGGAAGACCGTTGCGGACTCGACGGACCGTACACCTTTTGCCCCTCAAGAGGACACAAAGGCCTTTCTGGCTCATTTGAATCCTGAGGAACGCTCCAAGGTGACCTCCCTGATACGCCAAAGAGATTCCCTTGCCTCCGAGAAAGAACAACTCTCAGCCCTTCCCACTGCCTGGTTGGGCACTTTCACTCAGCCCAAAAGAACCCACCGTTTGTATCGGGGAGACCCGTTGGAGGAGCGGGAAGCCATTCGACCAGCTTCCCCTCGAATTTTTAATCCATTCACCTTGGAAGAAAATGCGCCTGAAAAGGACCGACGCCTTCAATTGGCCCGATGGATCACCGATCCAAAACACCCTCTGACCGCGCGCGTCATGGTCAACCGTCTCTGGCACTATGTGTTCGGACGTGGCCTGGTTGGCACTCCAAGTGATTTTGGTAAAAACGGGCTTCGCCCAAGTCACCCAGAACTCCTGGATTGGCTGGCCGATGAGTTCCTTCAAAGCAACGGTTCCATCAAATCGCTTCTCAGAATCCTGCTGACCTCAGAGACCTTCAAACAACAGAGTCAACCGAGAGAATCAGGCTTGAGAGTGGACGCGACGGGAGAGCTGCTTTGGCGTTTCCGTCCCAGGCGATTGTCAGCCGAAGCCATCCGCGACAGTATTCTTTATTGCTCGGGAAATTTGCAGGATGCCATGGGCGGGCCAGGCTTCTACCTCCTGGATGTACAAGCCGAGAATGTCATGCACTACTTTCCGAAAGCAAACCCCGGAAAGGATACGTTCAGGCGCATGGTCTACATGAGCCGGATTCGGCAGGAGCAGGATGCCATCTTCGGTGCTTTTGACTGCCCGGATGGCAATCAAGTCATGCCCAACCGACCAGAATCGACCACACCCATCCAGGCCCTGAATCTTTTCAACAGCCCTTTCATCATAGGGCAGGCTCGAGCTCTAGCCGAGCGCCTGAAAGACGCATCACAGCCCAACAGTCGACACGCGATCGAGCTGGGTTTCCGATGGACTCAGGGGAGAGCCCCGGATGCAGAGGAAATGACCTTGAGTCTTGAACTTGTAGAGGCCGAAGGGTTGGAAGCTTTCTGCAGGGCCCTTTTCAACGCAAACCGTTTTCTTTTTGTCCTGTGAAGCCCCTGAAGACATCAGGGGACTGGATCCCCAGCCATCCCCTCATGGATCGACGTGCCTTTCTTGGACGCAGCGCGACTGTCATGGCCAGCATGGGCTTGACCCAGTTGCTACACCAGGACGGCAAGCTTTTTTCCTCCATGCAGGGCAGTGAGCTCGCCATCGACCCCATTCGCCCAATCATTGATCCTGCTTCCCCACACGCCCCTCGTCCGGTTCATTTTGATGCGAAGGCCAAGCAGGTTTTGATGATCTTTTGCTCCGGTGCCGTCAGCCACCTGGATACCTTCGACTACAAGCCGGAGCTTTGGAGACGGCATGGGGAACCCATGCCTGGATCTGATGGACTCATCACCTTTCAAGGGGAACAAGGAAACCTCAACCGAAGCCCTTGGAATTTCAGACCGCGCGGGCAAAGCGGGAAGATGACCTCCGACTTACTCCCCCACATCGGTTCATTGGCCGATGATTTGTGTTTCATTCATTCGCTTACCAGTGAAACCAACACCCACGGGCCCGGTGAGAACTTCATGTGCACCGGATTCACATTGGATGGTTTTCCCAGCATTGGGGCCTGGACCACTTACGCGCTTGGTAGCGAAACAGACTCTCTTCCCGCTTACGTGGCCATTCCGGACCCACGAGGCACTCCACAATCGAGCGTGAACTGTTGGGGACCCGGCTTTCTTCCGGCTGCCTTTCAAGGGACCGATTTTCACGCCAACCAACCCATTCGAAATCTGAAGTTGCCGAAAGGACTCTCACCCCAGAACGACCAACGAACACGCAACTTCCTCAATGCGCTCAATCGTCATCAACTCAAGACGCACCCTGGAGAGAGCGAGTTGGCTGCCCGCATCTCGAGTTACGAATTGGCCGCCCGGATGCAACTCTCGGTGCCTGAAGTGTCGGACTTGAGTCGGGAACCGGATCACATCAAAGCTTTCTATGGCATCGACGCTCCAGGAAGTGACTCCAACACGAGGGATCTTCGATCAGCCTATGCTCGCAATTGTATTTTGGCACGGCGATTGATTGAAAAAGGGGTCCGCTTTGTGCAGCTTTTCAACGGAGCCTACCAAACAGGAGGAGAGGGTGTCAGCAACTGGGATGGTCACAAGACACTGGAGAAACAATACCAGCTGCATGGGCAAGTTCTGGATCAGCCCACAGCGGCCCTCATCCAGGATCTCAAGCAGCGTGGACTACTCGAGCATACACTTGTGGTATGGTGCACTGAATTTGGAAGGATGCCGACGTTTCAAAAGGGTGCCAGCGGACGCGACCACAATCCAAAGGGGTTTACAGCCTTCATGGCAGGCGCTGGCGTTCAAGCCCCCTACAGCCATGGAGCCACGGATCCATTCGGTTATCAGGCGACTGAAAAAGTGGTTACCACCCATGATTTTCATGCCACACTCCTTCACCTGGTTGGATTGGATCACAGAAGATTGAGCGTCTATCATAACGGGATTGAGCGACGCCTCACCAACGTTCACGGAACGGTCATTCGTGAACTTCTGGAAAGCTAGCCCTCCAGAGCTACCGGTGAGGGCTTGCATTCGCAAATCTCTCCTCTTGTGTGGATTCGGTCATGGACAAATGCCCAACTTGGTTCAAAAATACCCGTCACAGAGATCCCCAAGGCAAGCACTCCCTGTCCTTGAGCCCTGCTTGCATTGAATCACTCTCTTGAAAAGCCATGAATCGAAGACATTTCATTAAAACAAGTGCAGCCGGATTTGCTGCTTCCACTCTTAGCGAGGATGCCCTGTCGGCCGTCATCGACGGCCCCCCGAAACGGGTCGGATTAATCGGTACGGGATGGTATGGCAAAGCCGATCTATTCCGTCTGATTCAAGTCGCGCCCGTGGAGGTGGTCTCTCTATGCGATGTGGACAAGCAGTTGCTCAAGGAAGCCGCCGACATGGTTTCCACTCGCCAGAAGTCAGGCAAGCGGCCAAGAACCTACGCCGATTATCGCGAAATGCTTGCGAATAAAGATCTCGACATTGTGTTGATTGCCACCCCGGACCACTGGCACGCACTCAACATGATCGAGGCTGTCAAAGCGGGAGCCGATGTCTATGTGCAGAAACCCATCAGCGTCGATATCCGCGAAGGACAAGCCATGCTTCAAGCGGCTCGTCAGTATGGAAGGGTGGTTCAAGTAGGCACCCAAAGACGCAGCACACCCCACCTCATCGACGCCAAGAAGCGATTCATTGATACGGGCGCTCTGGGGAAGATCGCGCATGCTGAGATTTGTTGCTACTACCACATGCGAAACCGTAGCAATCCACCCAATGAAGCTCCCCCATCCCATCTTGACTATGACATGTGGACGGGGCCAGCCCCGCTGCGTCCGTACAACAACATCATTCATCAACGCGGTTGGCGGTCCTTTATGGAATATGGCAATGGGATTGTCGGCGACATGTGTATCCACATGCTGGACACCGTAAGATGGATGCTGGACTTGGGATGGCCGACTCAGGTGTCCTCTTCTGGCGGCATTCTGGTGGACAAAGCGGCCAAGGCAAACATTTCGGACACCCAGACAGCCACCTTTGATTTCAAGGACCTGCAGGTTGTCTGGCAGCACCGCACATGGGGACACTCACCGGATCCCGACTACCCGTGGGCCGCTTTCCTTTACGGAGACAAAGGCACCCTCAAATTGAGCGTCAACAGCTATGATTTCATTCCCCAGCAACGAGGTGCCGACCCTGTGCATCAGGATGTTGTCATGGAATTGGATCAGTATCCTGAGGACCGTACGGAAAAAGATCTGGAGCGACATGTGGCGCCCGCCATCCGAGGCCACATGGTCGATTTTCTCAACGCAATCGCAAGTCGCGGAAAACCCGTGGCAGACATCGAGCAAGGTCATATTTCAACAGCCAGTTGTATCCTCGCCAACATGTCCATGGAACTGGGCCGCGCATTGTCATGGGATGCCCAAAAGGGCGAAATCCTGAAGGATGCTGAGGCTAATCGAAAACTTGCCAGAGCCTACCGTTCCCCCTGGAACCATCCATTTGGATAAGCTCTGAAACGAGTCTCTTAGAGGAAAAGCCGGATGGGTCTCTCCCCTACCGGCTTTTTCCATCAAAAACGCGCCTTTGAGCTGAACAGAAGCTTATCCCATGAATACCGCACCTCTTTTTGAATAATCACTCAAAGGGTGCTAAGGTATATGCTTGTATGAAATCGGCTGTTTTCTTTGAGCGGGATGGGGTGATCAATGCCTATGCCAAAGGGGCATCCCCCAAGGAGTCACCCACGACCCTCGAAGCTTTCAAGCTGCTGGGTGGTATCGAAGCGCTGATGGCCTCGCTCAAGGAAGCAGGGCTTCTAATTTTCGTAACAACCCATCAGCCAGGCTTGTCCCAGGGAACACTCGACCGAAGGGAACTGGAGCGCATGCACGTGATCATGCGAGCCAAACTCCCCATCGACGAAGTGCTCATATGCCCGCATGAGGCCTCCGACGCTTGTTCATGCGCCAAGCCTAATACAGGACTCTACAAGGAATTGGAGCACCAGTACCGCATCGATATGGACCATTCTTACGTCGTCAGCGACAAGTGGCAGGATGCGGCGGCCGCTCACACCCTCGGATGTGTGTCCGTGATGCTTGATTCGCCTCACTTGGGCAAAGCCCCGCGCGATTACGTCACAAGTTCACTCGATGAAGTCGGTGAAAAGATCCTTTACCTCCACGCCCACCAATCAGAGCTGGTTCTCGTCTGACAGAGGCTTTTCCGGTGACACCGCTGATGGCTCCAGCTCCCTGGATTCGTCAATGCTTTCCTCCTCCTGGGAGGATTGAGCTTGCTCCAGATTGCGCTCACGCACTTCGCTTAACTGATCGGGTGAAGGGATATCATCAAAGCTCAGTTGCCTTAATCCTCCGACCACTTCAATCAGACCCTGATCCCCCAGTTTCAGCCGGGGGCGCGTGTCGGAATAGTCCCAACGCTGCTGGAGAAGCAGGCGGCCATCGGGTTTGATAATTGCATAACGAAAGGTGCGCGCGCCGTTTTGAAAGAGGACGTGAAGATTGCTCAACCGATCCACCTGGCGCTCCGGCTGCCCAAAAGAAACAACATTTCCCAAGCTATAGACACCGAAAACCCTCTCCCGATATTGGTCACTTACCTTGACGTACAACTCGATGCTTTTTTCGCTGACCGAGCGCATCAACTCATAACGTCGCACCTCGGGTTCCGAGCCCAGGCCTTCGGAAACCCATCCAAATTCTCGCTCCCATAGGACATTGGCAGTCAAAATCCCGAGCTCCGCCTCCTGGGTGGACATGCGCAATTCGAGTTCCGGCACCTCAACGGTTGCCTTGATACGGTAGCGCCCCTGGTCGACCATTCGAAAAGCTGGTACAAGATGCACTCGACGAATCCCTCTTCCAGCATTGGGAATTTCAAAGCGCCCCATGATATCGAGCTCCTTTTGGCGAGCCACCAATGTATCTCGCGAGGACTCTACCGAAAAAGTCAACCAATTGGGTTGCTCGCCGAATACCAGTGTTTTTCCTGAAAAATTAACAATCGTGAGTTCAGCGAGAATGAATTCATCGGCAAGGTAAAAATCCTTTTTGAAGCTTAAAGAAACGTCTACCTGGGCCAATGTATGAGGAATCAACACCAGGGCAGAGAGCACCAAACACAGCCGCTTCATTAGCATGCCGGATATCTTAGGTTCTTGCATGGAACTGGCAAGAGGCAATTCCCCAACCATGCAGTCCCGGAAGCGATAGCGTTCTGGAATTTAAACCGTTGCTTAAAACTCCGTCGGACAATTACATTGGGTGGGAGCGAAGTAGAAGACTCCGTTCTCGGGCATCATGAGCCAAATCATGGATCAATCTAGGGTCATCAAGGCATACCGTTGGATGCTTCTTGCCCGCACACTGGACGAACGTCTGGCACAACTTTATCGAGCCGGGCAAATATTTGGTGGCGTCTTTCTCGGCAAAGGGCAGGAGGCATTAAGTGTTTCCATAGGCATGTCTCTGCAACGCCACGATGTGTTTGCACCTTTGATTCGAGATGGAGCGGGCCGATTGGCGTTCGGGGAAACTCCCTTGGACGCGCTAAGAACGTGCCTCGGATCACCCCTGGGCCCCATGCGTGCACGCGACGGCAATGTGCATCGAGGAAAACCCAAGGAGGGTTATCTCCCCATGATCAGTCATTTGGGAGCCAGTATCTCTGTAGTGAATGGAGCGTTGATGGCCAAACGCATGAAAGGAGAAAAGCATTTTGTGGGTGCAGCAAGCATTGGGGATGGTGCCACTTCGACTGGAGCTTTTCATGAAGCCCTCAACCAAGCTGCGATTGAGCGACTCCCTCTTGTTTTAGTCGTGGCCAACAACCAGTTTGCCTATTCCACT
>Ga0181585_10002938_pt1 | contig 15059 bp, 5 predicted proteins | sample 071ome_29_FD_132469 | JGI IMG/M metagenome (GOLD analysis project Ga0181585, IMG submission 132469) | Coastal salt marsh microbial communities from the Groves Creek Marsh, Skidaway Island, Georgia - 071407BT metaG (megahit assembly) | ecosystem: Environmental > Aquatic > Marine > Intertidal zone... | reverse complement strand
GCAGTAGTATTACTTTGTAATGCACAATCACCAACAGCTGTATTGTTACATCCAGTGGTCGTTAAGCGCATTGCGCATTTACCCACAATTACGTTTCTGAGGCCAGTAGTAATAAATTCTCCAGCTCTATATCCAATTGCAGTATTATTGCCGGCGGTTGAAGCTTTTAGTGCGTAACTACCTATACCAATATTATAAAAGTTCGAGGATTGAGAACAAACTGCATCAGTACCAATTGCAATATTATGATCACCAACTGTCATGCTGCAACCAGCTTTATTCCCAATGAATACATTCCATTCGCCATTCCCAATTAAGGAATATCCAGCATAACAACCAATGGCAACATTTCCGGTTGGAGCCCCCGAAGTGCTATTGCCCATTGCATATGAACCAATGGCTGTATTGCCATAACCAGTTGTATTTGACTGTAAAGAATAGTGCCCAATGGCAACATTTTCACAACCTGTGGTGTTGGCGTATAAAGCACAAAAACCAACTGCAGTGTTTCGAACACCTACAGTATTTTGCCTCATAGCTTGCATACCTACTACAGTATTACATTGACCAGTAGTGTTAGTGAATAACGATTGGAAACCAACAGCTGTGTTGTTTGAACAAAGAGAGTTAGCCAAAGAACCATATCCAACAGCTGTGTTATAACCGCCAATTAAATTATCCTGCATAGCCTGGAAACCAATAGCTGTATTCTTTAAACCAGTTGTTTGGTACCTTAGTGCACAAGCGCCAAGTGCTGTGTTACATGAAGAACCAGTATTGCTTGCCATTGCATTAGTACCAACAGCTGTGTTATAACTGCCGGTAGTGTTCTGCCCCAATGCATTATTACCAACAGAGGTATTATCAAAACCAGTAGTGTTAGCATCCATTGATCGGCTACCAACAGCTGTGTTAGCTGAACCACTAGTTAATCGACCAGCACATGCACCAATCATTGTGTTATCGTTACCATCACCATACATCTTAGCCTGGAAACCTATTGCAGTAGTTCTATTGCTAGATGTATCTCTGAAACTGGCAAGAGAGCCAATCGCAGTCCCATACCTTGTTGTCACAGCGCAAGAGAAAGCCTGGTTGCCTATAGCTGTGTTTTCACAACCAGTAGTTAGAGCCGTCAGAGTACCGTAACCTATGGCTGTGTTCCGGCATCCAGTAGTAACATTTTGTAGAGCATATGCTCCAAATGCTATATTACGATTAGAAGATCCATCGTCATTAGCTAGCGCACTAGTTCCCAAACCAATTGACGTAGTGTCGGGTGATTTACCATCGCTTAAACCATCAATAGAAGAAGCACCGCCACCTGCAGCTTGTGGCGTCCAAAGAAATTCACCCAATGATCCCGACCAAGAAAGAACATCACCACTATCAGCATCATTTGTATCGAAACCCAGACCAGGAATTCTAAAACGATTAATGTTCGTGTTACCAATTGTAAGCTCATTAGACATCGTGTTTCCGCTTGCCTGGGCGCCTTGGCCAAGGACAATGTTATTATTACCGGTGGTAATTCCAGCACCAGCTCGACAACCAATACCAACGTTACCATCACCACCATTAATAGCTTGTAATGCACAGAGTCCAATACCAACATTCCAATAGCTATTGCCTATTGCGTCCCTCATAGCCATTGTACCAATAGCGGTGTTGTTGCCGCCAGTGGTAAAGTTATGCAACGCGCATATACCAACTGCAACGTTAGACGATCCCCATGTTTGGTTATGCAATGCGCGGTGACCAACTGCTACATTGTTTACACCAGTTGTGGTATTCCTTAAAGCACATGAACCAACTGCAGTGTTACAACTACCAATTGTATTACTTCTCATTGCAAAAGCGCCAAGAGAGGTATTACATGCGCCAGTTGTATTATATGTCATCCCATAATAACCAACAGATGTGTTGTTGTTGCCTGTTGTATTAAAGTATAATGAATAGGTTCCAAGTGCGGTTCCATACATACCAATTGTATTAGCGGATAATGCCAATGCACCAACAGCAGTGTTTCCTTCGCCAGTTGTAGTTGATGCTAGCGCACAGCACCCAATAGCAGTAGCACCGCCACAAATGTAGTTTTGCAGCGCATAAGTACCAACAGCTGTGTTTGACTTACCAGTCACGGTTGATGCTAAAGCTAAGCATCCAATAGCAATATTGTCAGTCGTACTGCCAAACAGTCCAGTATATGTGCACAATGCACCATAACCAACTGCTACAATACCCCATGAACAAGTAACTTGTTTTCCAGCGTTCGAGCCTATAAAGACGTTTTTACATCCATAAGTCATGCTCTGTCCAGCATTATATCCAATAGCAGTATTGTGCCCACCGTTACTAGTGCATAAACCTAATGCTCTAAACCCAATACCAACGTTGGCTGCATTACTATTATTTTTAAGAGCTTCATATCCAATAGCAACGCTCCAACCTGTACCAGTGTAATTAAGACCAGCATCAACGCCTATGAAAACGCTATTTTGAGAAGTAGTATTATCTCTAAGAGCTTGATACCCAATCGCAACATTGCATTTACCAGTTGTGTTTGCTTGAAGGGCACAGTATCCTAATGCTGTATTCTTTTCTCCAGTAGTATTAAATTTTAATGCATGATACCCAACCGCGGTTTGTAAACCAGTAGTAGTGGTTCGCAAGGAGCAGGCACCAACTCCTACGTTACCGGCACCTGTATTACAACGAAGGGAGTTACATCCAATAGCAACATTGTTACTACCAGTTTCTTGTCCAAATCCAGCACCTCGGCCAATTGCAATATTATCACTACCACTCTGTTGACAATGGCCGGCCTGGTATCCCATAAGTATATTATGACTTCCAGTAAATGAGGTACTCCCAGAACCAACACTGCTGCCAATACCAATATTATACGTACCAGTACGGAGATTTCGTAAAGCAATATTGCCTAGAGCGGTGTTTTGAAGGCCTGTGGTGTTACAACACAAAGCTCCTCTTCCAAAAGCAGTATTGCCGCTTGCACCAGCTAAATTATTAAGAGCATCAATACCAGTTGCAGTGTTACCAGTACCACCAACACTAGCAAATGTTTCTCCTAATGCAAGGTTGAAATTAGCTGAATCACTATATGCATCACTTAGATCGTTAATGGCAGAAGCTCCACCACCGCCACCTCCTACTGCAGAAGAGATCGTTGCGCTGGTCGTGGCGTCCAAGGCAGTAATGTTCTGCAGTGCGGCGCTGTCATTAATAACTGTGGTACCTTGAACTTTAATTGCCATTGGTTAATCCTTATTGTTTTATTTTATCTAACCATCTCATAAAGTCACCATTCCAACGTTTTGTACCTACGTGTGAAAGTTTTATAGACGGATCAAGCCATACTTTTCCACCCAACTTTCTCCACTTTCTACAAAATACAATATCCTCAGATATCAATTCACCTTTTTCATCTACTGTAATATCAAAAACCATTTTAATTGGTTTTGGTTTATGTGATTCTGTATATTCTATACTATCATCTGAAACTGTTTGCAACGCTTTTCTTGTTAATCTTAAAAATCCTGTTGCAATTCCTTCCACTTCTATCAAACCATTCTCTTCAAACTTTATATTCTGATTTAATGCTTTGACTGGATAGTCTTCTTCATCACCCTTCTTTGGATAGATTCCTCCTACGACATCAACATCATACTCTAATAGTTTAAAGAAATCTTCTGGTGTCCAATCTACATCACAATCAATGAAAACCAAATCATCAACTTGTTGATCTAATGCTAGTTGGACAATATCATTTCGCGCTCTCTGAACTAGAGAATCGTATGACATGTATATACAATATACGTTAATCTCTTTTGTGAGACCTAACTTACAGGTCTCACTTAGAGCCGATGCATGCCATACAGTTATAGTGCCATCGTACGATGGCGCAGCAATCATTACGTTTCTCATAATATAAGATATCCATTAACCTAGAGTATCTAAATCAAAGTCGTCTTCTGCTGTTTCTTCTGGTTCTGCTGGTGCGAGATTGAACGCTTCGTAATGTGCATGGAAAACGTGATCATCGATAACAGCAGGCATCATTGCAATCAATTCGGCTTTTGTGTAGCCTGTTGCAACTTTTTCTGGTGTTTCGATTTGGACTGATTCTGAGTAATCAGTATCCCATGCTGGTTGTACTGGATCTGCGTCTGCATCTCCTGCATATGCATAGTTGACTTCGATCTCCCAACGGGTTACAAAGTTATCTGATGCACGCTTCGTAGGTACTGCTTTCACGAGCGTTTTAGTGATTGGTGCGTAAGTTGCCATCTTCGACTCCTTTAAGGTTACTAGGCATGATATTCATACCTTTATTTATAATATTTCTACGTTCAATATCTTCTTCGATACATTTTATTCCATACTGTACTTCAAGTATGTGACAAGGCTTATCGTATGGATTATAAGCTCTGTGCCAGTCTTCTCTTCTTATAACATAGGTTTGATGCTGTTTTAATGTAATAGTCTTATCTCTACCCACATTTGTCGAGATTATCTCCCCATGCTCAATATCCATCATCATAGCACCTTCTAGGACATACCAATGCTCATTTCTATAAAAATGCCTTTGGTCGGATAATGATTTCCCTGGATAAATTACTAACTCCTTTGCTTTGACCGTATCCTTATCATCGAGTACACGCCAATAGCCCCATTCTCTTTCTGTTTTTTGGGTTTTCCATTCGTCAAGTATCCAACTACTTGAATTCATCTTATCGGTACCACCAACACCAAAAACAAATTGAACATCATCAAATATCATTTCTGGAACATTGTCTTTTGTTCTATCACCACCGTTGGCAAAAATAACTTCAGGTTTTGGAAAAGTACCTTTGACGTGCTCAATAGCTTTCATTGCTGTATCATCTTGATCATCAAACCCAAATGCATATCCAACTGGTTTGATATTTTCTACAATAGCCTTTCGTTCTTCAAAAGACATAAATGGCCGACCCTTTTTACGAGTCAACCATTCGTCGCTATTAATACCAACACAGAGAATATCTCCGAGTTTTTTAGCTTCTTTAAAATATTCAATATGACCAGAATGGAGGGGGTCAAAGCCCCCTGTCACCAAAACAACTTTCATTATATCCTCATTGTATTTTAGATTTCAACTCATCTATTTGTCTTTGTTGATCTTGTACAGCATCTACTAAGAACGCAATAATCTGCGTATAGTTAACATGCTTGTTCCCTTCTATATTAGTGGAAACTGCTTCAGGAATCAACCGCTCAATTTCCTGAGCAATAACACCATATGATTTCTTACCAGATGACTTCCAATTAAAGCTAACAGGATTGATATTGTTAATTATATCTATACCATTATTAATACGCTCAATATTCTCTTTGAGGTTTTGATCAGAAGTTGTGTTAAAGTTTACTGCTGATACTTCACCAGTGCTATCAATGCTGTAGCTCAAAGCTGGGATACGGAACGTCTTAACATTAGTGTCACCAAGTGTTATTTCGTTTGATACAGTTGCTGAACTAGTAGCTGCTCCGTTACCAAGTAATGTATTGTTGCTACCAGTTGTAAGACTATATGCCGCACCATACCCAATTGCTGTATTTTTACCACCTATTGTATTATTAAACAATGCAGCTGGACCAACAGCAACGTTACAATTTCCAGTAGTATTGTTTTGCATTGCTGCTGAGCCAATAGCAATATTTCTTACACCACACGTGTTTTTGCACAATGTGCACGAGCCAACAGCTGTATTTCTAAACCCAGTTGTGTTAGAGCACAAAGCATCATGTCCAACCGCTGTGTTCATAATTCCAGTTGTATTGCAACGCAATGAATTTGCACCAATGGCCGCGTTTTGAGTTCCAATTGTATTTCCAACCATAGAGTAGAAGCCAACTGATACATTGCAAGCTCCTGTGGTGTTACCGGTCAAAGAAGATCGACCAATAGAAACATTGCCACCACCGATGGTATTGCTATTTAAAGCACTTAGTCCAATAGCAATATTTTCTGACCCTGTGGTGTTTAATCCCAGAGCATTTGCGCCAATAGCAACGTTTTGGCAACCAATTGTATTTTTTCTTAGTGCTGTATACCCAATAGCTGTGTTGCTATTACCAGTAGTGTTAGAGCAGAGGCTGCACGCGCCAAACGCTACGTTTTGACTACCAGTAGTATTAAAGTATAACGATTGTGGGCCCATTGCAACGTTGCCAGACCCAGTGCTGTTATTTTGAAGTGCAGACCAACCAACAGCCGTGCTATAGCCAACAGTGTTATTTCTTAACGCGTTTTGACCAATAGCTGTGATAAAACTACCTGCAGTGTTAGTACACCCTGCCCAAGCGCCCATGATAGTATTATATTGCGCGCTTTGGATACTACGTCCAGCACTCCAACCAACTGTTGTGTTACCATAGCTACCAGTACTACAGTATAAAGCCTCAAAACCTACTGCTGTGTTATTTCTTCCAGTAGAGTTAGTACGCAATGCATAACTACCAACAGCTGTATTACTACATCCAGTGACATTGCTGCATAAAGCATGAAAGCCTACAGCTGTATTACAATTACCAGTTGTGTTCTGTGTTAATGCAGAATTTCCCATTGCCGTATTAAAGGAACCAAAAGTATTCCAGAACAATGAACAATTACCAATAGCAGTATTACAATTACCAGTAGTTGATTGCTGTAAAGCTGATGACCCAACAGCAACATTTTGGCAACCTGTTCTACTATTAAATAAAGCCCTGAAACCTACTCCTACATTATAATCATTGTTACGGTTGTTAAATCCAGCTTCTTTACCAATAAATGTATTATTGTCACCTTCGTTATATCTACCTGCTGTTAAACCAACAATTACATTGCCGGTACCGGCAGTTCCACTCAAATTAGCTGAATTTCCAACAACAACGTTACACTGACCACCCGTGTTCGAACACATTGCGTTAAGACCAATCGCAACATTGAATCGGCCTGTAATATTACCGTACATCGCATTGAAACCGACCGCCGTATTGTTATCACCTGTAGTGTTTGCATTTAATGCATTTATACCAACAGCAACGTTACAATTTGCAGTGCCATCATCATTAGCTAAAGCGCCTGCGCCTAAACCAATAGAGAGCGATGTTCCAGAGGCTGAGTCTCCAATAGCATCACTAAGACCATCAATAGAAGATGCGCCACCAGCTGCTGCTGCAGTAGATGATGCTACGTTAACAAATACTGGTGTTTCAGCACTATCTTGATAATAAATGTTGAGAGTACCATCAGTTTTATCATACCAGAAATCACCAACTTTAACAGAAGGAACATCACTATCAATTAATGCACCTATTTGACGTAGACGAACATAATCAGAATCAATAAGTGAAGTGACAGCAGCAGAGTCTAATCCTCCACCTGCAGCTGCAGCTGCAAGTACCAACGATGTACCATTGTAACATAATACGTCACCAGATGATGCACCAGATTGTAAGCCAGGTATTCTGAATGTAGTAATAGAACTATTACCTAATGTAATTTGATTTGACGAAGTTGCTGAAGTTGGTTCAGCGCCTTGACCTAACATTAAGTTATTTGATCCAGTTGTTATAGAAGAACCAGCTCCACAACCCATCGCAGTATTGAAATCGCCTCCAGCTAAGGAGTTTAATACATATACACCAACTCCTGCGTTATATGCAGAATGGCTAGTTATACCTCCTAAACTACAGTATCCTACCGCAGTGTTTAAATATCCGGTAGTATTTGAAAACATTGCATTCATACCAATTGCAGTATTGCAATAACCACCTGTGTTGCTTCTCATAGCTCCATTACCAACTGCTGTATTGGCCGAAGCAGTAAGGTTATTAAATAGTGATTGGAAACCGATAGCTACATTACAAAAACCACAGTTATTACATTGTAAAGCACTAGAGCCAATAGCAGTATTTTGCTTACCAGTTGTATTGCCATATAATGAAAAACTACCGACCGCGATATTTTGACAACCAGTTGTGTTACAACCCAATGAACTCCGCCCGATAGCTGTATTAGATGCCCCGCTAGTCCATCGTCCAGCACACGCACCGACGATTGTATTATCATTACCACCAGCCCCGCAGTGTTTAGCCTCAAATCCTATTACAGTGTTTCTAGCAGTCGTAGTATCAACATAACTAGAATAGACACCAATAGCAACATTCTGTTGGCCAGTTGTATTACCAAATGCGGCCCCAGCGCCTATAGCAACATTATTAGTACCTTCGGTATTATTCTTCAAAGCAATTGTACCAACAGCTGTGTTTTCACCACCGATTGTATTTGCGCATAGAGAATTATACCCAATAGCTGTATTACCAGTACCGGTTGTATTGTTTCTCAAAGACGATGTTCCAATTGATACTTGATTAGGACATTTATTTAAACATTGAGAAGTACTACCTATAGCAATTTGACCATAAGTTGTAGAGTTTCTACCAGTTCCATTACCAATAAGAACGCTATTAGTTAGATTAGTAGAACATAGTCCTGCTTGCCTACCAATAACTACCCCACCGTCACCGCCTGTTGCAGCAGAAGCAGCTGAAGATCCTATAACCACATAGCTGCTACCACCAGTTTTAGCATCCAAAGCATTCAAACCAATAGCAACGTTTTCTGTACCGTTAGTATTAGAACACATTGCATTCTGACCCACTGCAACATTTCCCCAACCTGTTGTGGTAGAGAATAAAGTACCATTTCCTATTGCTATGTTACAGTTACCAGCCGTGTTTGTATTTAATGCATTTATACCAACCGCAACGTTACAATTTGCAGTGCCATCATCATTTGCTAAAGCGCCTGAGCCTAGTCCAATAGAGAGCGATGTTCCAGAAGCAGAATCACCAATTGCATCACTTAAATCGTTAATCTCAGATGCACCACCCCCGATAGCATTTCCTACCCAATTGCCTGATGAGTCAATAACTTCACCGGCTGTGCCTACTGATAATCCTCGACGGATATAAAAATTCTTGTCTAATGCCATCGGTTCACTTTCCCCTGATTAGCGTTTATTCTTATTTATATGTTATGCATCTGTCAAATTTAGAACAGCCTTGAATGTTGTGGATGTCGTACTACCTGGAGTTACAAGAATTCTTGCATCTGATCCACTGATATCAACATCATATGTTGCTAGCTCTGCAGAATCATATATCGTACCAAATTCAGTTGCATATGCAGATGTACCATCATGCATAATAAGCATTTTAGTTAAATGTCTATGAGTACCTTGAGTTGCCATTAGAATTGCTTCACCGCCACCATATGTCGCATGTGGGAATGTAGCAAGTGCAACCTGAGTTGTTGCAGTCGTTGTAGTTGATCCACCAAGTGTATATGTTCCAATACCAGGAACACGCATAGTATCAATAGCTGTATCGCCAAGCGTAATCTCATTTGTAGCTGCAGCTGAACTTGGTTGGGCGTTAAAACCAATTGCTATAACGTTAGCACCAGTAGTTAAAGTACAAGCAGCATTTCGACCTATAGCAGTGTTACATGAACCAGTTGTAGAAGCATATAGAGCAAATCTACCAACGGCCGTGTTACCATATCCAGAAGTTGATTGATTAAGAGCAAATGTACCTACTGCAACAGATTCTTTTTGGTAAGTTGCACTTGCCATTGATCCTGTACCAATAGCTGTGTTGTTGTTACCATTACCAGTACCAGTTTTACCAGCGCACAGACCTATAAACGTATTATTGTCGCCGGCACTTACACCACATCCAGCTAAATAGCCAACTGCAATGTTACCTTGTCCATAACGGGAAGTATTATGCAATGCACAGTAACCAATAGCAATGTTAGCATTTTGAACTGAATAGTCAGTAATACTGTATAATGCCTTATGTCCAATAGCAATAGAACCAGAACCGGTTGTATTTGATAACAAAGCGCCATAACCAATCGCAATGTTAGCTTGGCCACTGTTTGTATTACATGCTGCTCTATAACCAACTGCAATGTTGTAGATACCAGTTGTATGATAGTAAAGCCCATAAGTACCAATCGCTGTATTGTGGCAACCAGTTGTATTACATAATAACGTACTATGGCCTAACCCAACGTTGCCGCCGCCAGTTGTGTTACACTTTAAAGAGTGATAACCGACTGCGGTATTAAGAATACCTACGGTATTTCCGTACAACGATTGATAACCTACAGCTGCGTTTTGAATACCAGTTGTGGTATAAAACATTGATTTAGCGCCAATCGCAGTATTTCCAATAGCATGAGTTTGAGTTGTAAGAGCTTGTGAACCTATTGCAACGTTATTTGAACCAGTAATATTGCTTTTTAATGAAAGTTTACCGATAGCAACGTTTTGTCCACCAGTTGTATTGTCACACATTGATTGGTGGCCAATAGCAGTATTTTCTTCAGCAATCGTAGATTGTCGCAAAGTGCCGCAGCCGATAGCAATATTTCTTGCGCCAGTCGTATTAAGACGAAGAGCAACTGTCCCTATGGCTATGTTACAACTGCCACCAGTATTAGCACATAGACCATAGCTTCCTACTGCAATATTAATAATACCTGTGGTATTACATCTCATAGTTTGATGACCAATTGCTTGGTTATGACGACCAGCTGAAGATGCACTGCCTTGAAGCGCTTGTGTGCCTATAGCGACAGTAAAACACGTTGTTGGGCCCATATAGTTATAATTGCCAAGAACAACATTACCATAACCAGTTGTTACTCGGTTACCAGCACCATATCCTAGATAAGTTGAAGCCCCACTAGATGTTACTGCACAACCGGCTTCGTACCCTACAAATGTCTGATGTCTAGCGTATGTGTTCGAACATCCAGCCCTAAAGCCTATAGCAACGTTACCATATCCTGTCGTATTAGCGTTTAATGCGTTTATACCTACAGCAGTATTAGAATTAGCACTTCCATCATCATTAGCAAGTGCACCAGCTCCAAGGCCAATAGACAGTGAAATTCCAGAAGCAGAATCACCAATAGCATCACTCAGCTCATCAATAGAAGACGCGCCACCAGCTGCAACAGTTGTAAATGCTATATCGCCACCAGCACTATCAAATGCTAGCACCTGTCCATGAGTTGCGGTTGCTTGTAAACCTGGAATTCTAAATGAAGTAATGTTAGCATCACCAAGTGTGATTTCATTCGATACAGTCGCTGATGTTGCTTGCGCGTTGTGGCCTAAAATCATATTGTTACAGCCAGTAGTTACAGTACAACCAGCAAACTTGCCCAATATAGTGTTTTGCGCACCAGTAGTAATTTTATAACCTGACCAAGCTCCTACTGATGTATTATCTACTCCTGTTGTATTGGCACATAGCGCATGATATCCTAACGCTGAATTTCGGTTTGATGTTGTTTGTTTTTCTAAAGCACTTTTTCCAACAGCTGTATTTTGTACACCAGTAGTGTTTGATTTTGAAGCACTTAGTCCAACAGCTGTATTTCCATCACCAATAGTGTTACTTCTAAAGCACTTAGTCCAATAGCAGTGTTACTACTACCAGTAGTATTAGCACATAAAGCTGCTCTACCAAGCGATGTATTACAAGATCCATACGTGTTGCATGCTAATGCATAACAACCAATTGCAGTGTTATAACTACCTGTTGTGTTTTTACATAGTGCTGCATAGCCCATACCAACAAGACCATCACCAGTAGTACTATTATATCCTGAACTATATCCAACAAACACATTGCCTGAAGCATTATTAGATCTACCTGCTGCATATCCAACAGCAACGTTGTAGTTAGCACCAGCGCCGTTATTATATAAAGCATCATTACCAAGAGCAACATTATGAATTCCAGACGTCGAGTTCAGCATTGCGTATGCACCAACCGCAACGTTATTTCTTGCAGCTCCGTTTATTGATCTACCGCCGTAATGACCTATTATAGTATTTTGGTAACCCGTTGTTAGAGATGCTAGAGCGCAATTGCCTAAAGAAATATTACCACCAGAACCTGATGTTACATTTCTTTGTGCACAAGCGCCAATCGCAATGTTATTACACGCAGTAGTATTTGAATATAGAGCGCAGTGACCAACAGCTACGTTTTGTTGGCCATAAGTATTACTTCTTAGTCCATTTACACCAACAGCAACATTGTAACAACCACTAATATTGCAAGCCAATCCATAAGCACCTACTGCTACATTACAACTACCAGTTGTCGTTTTTTGTAAAGAGGTCTGGCCAAAAGATGTGTTATAACGTCCAGTTGTCATACATTTACCAGCACCATAACCAATAATGTGGTTGTAAATACCAGTAACAGAAGCACCACCCATTGCGTCCCGACCAATAGCCATGTTACCTTGACCAGTCATTTGCACACCAGCATCCATACCAATAGCAATCGCGCCGTTACCTTGGCCTTGTCTCATTGCTCTCCAGCCAATTGCAACACCGCCATATGCTCCAGCACAACATGCAGCTGCTAATGTACCAATAGCTATCAATCCATTTTTAGTAGCACATCTACCAGCCTGATATCCAAGAGCTGTTGCTGAATGGCAACCACCTGTTTGACATTGTAATGCTTGAGCACCAACCGCAGTATTATAGTTACCAGTAGTCAAAGCTTGAAGAGCAAGATCGCCTAGACCAGTATTGTCGTTTGCAGTGCCGGCACCTGCAGTAATATTACCTAAAACACTTTCGCCTAGACCTAAGTTATTATCTGTTGTATCGTAAATTGCATCACTTAGCTCATCAATAGAAGACGCGCCACCAGCTGCAACAGTTGTAAATGCTATATCGCCACCAGCTGAGTCAAATGCTAGTACTTGACCATGAGTTGCAGTTGCTTGTAAGCCTGGAAGACGAAATGATGTATGTGTTGTTGAGCCAATGGTAATTTCATCTGTTGCTGTAGCAGATGAAGCATTTACGCAATTACCAATAATAACATTATTACAACCAGTCGTAATATTTAATCCAGCGAGAACGCCGATTGCTACGTTATTATGACCTGTTGTTTGATTACACAGCGCGCTGGAACCAAGCGCTGTATTATAGTAACCGCATGTAGTATTATACATAGTACTAGCGCCAACTGCAACGTTTTGCTGATGGGTTGTTCCAAATCTTAAAGCCGTCATACCAATAGCGACTGAACAGTTTCCTCCGGTAGTTGCACACATACTGTTACTACCAATTGCAGTATGAGCTGTGGTGCGAACACCGCATTTTAAAGCAGAAGCCCCAACAGCAGTATTATTACCCCCAGTTATATTCCCGCTCATAGCACAGAAACCCATTGAGGTATTGAAGGAACCAGTAGTATTTGAATACAATCCCATGTAGCCTGCAGCAGTGTTGGCAAGACCATCGTTAGAGTATAGGGTTTGATAACCAACAGCAACGTTAAAATACCCTGATACATTTGTATTTAAAGCATCAATCCCAACAGCTACATTATTATTTGCAGTACCATCATCATTTGCCAAAGCGCCTGAGCCTAGACCAAGGGAAAGCGATGTTCCAGTAGCTGAATCAGCAATTGCATCACTCAGATCATCGATCGATGTCACACCTGCAGCTATTGAATCCCAAGAATAATCGGATCCATCCCAATTTAAATATTGACCAGCTGCTGCTGTACTTTGATTTAAATGTGCGTCAACCGATGCATCGTTATAGCTACCAGCAGCAACAATTGCATTATCAATCTGAGTCTGAACTGCATCAGAGTCAGAGAAATTCTTAATTACATTTGAGGAGTTTTTATAGAACAGCTTACCATCAGCGTAGTTAATTGCGAGTTCGCCGTAATCTATGTCGCCTGTTCCCGGAGCATTACTCGAAACGGACGACTTCTTTAACTTAATTGCAGTTGCCATTTTAGATCCTTAGAAAAGGGTTTAGTTTAAAGTCTGGAGCATAAGAATACTCCAGACTGCTATATTATTAGAACGTACCGCCATCCAGCTCGTAGATAGTTACAAAGCCAGATGTTACTGTCATTTGATCTGAATCAAAGTTTGCCACACCGGGATTTGTTACTGTTGCGAGTTCAGCTGCGACTGTTAGAGTGTTAGCACCATCATCGTAAGTGAGATCAATGCCTTCACCTGCTAATAGAAGATTATTAACTAGATGATCTTCTATCGCTTCAGTAATTGAAACATCATTGAACGTAATGCTATTACCACCAATGGAATCTTCAAGATTGATTATATAATTAAAGTCCCAAGCAGTGTTTGCGTTGTCCCAGGTGATAGTTGGTTTGGTACCTGTATAGCTTGCTCCCCCAATTGTAAATCCTGCTCCGTCAGCTTCGGTGCCGTCTGCAGCAGAATCAGCAAGAACAATGTTTTTGTCATTAACTGACAATGTGGTTGAGTTAATAATTGTTTGTGTACCTTGAACAGTCAAGTTACCACGAATAACTAAATCACCACCATCAGAATCGGTTGGGGCTGGATCAATATAAAGTGTGTTTGAACCGTCTGTTGAGCTGATTGTGTTACCATCAATTCTGATATTATCAACATCTAATTGTGTTAATCCCGCAACGTCAGTTGTTGTACCCCCAAGTGTTAGTGTAGAAGTACCTAATGTAAGAGTAGAATTAACTAACTGAACATTGGATACCCCGCCATCTTTAATTCTTACGTGTCCATTTAGGATTGCAAAATCACTATCTTCAAATGACGCAATACCCTTATTAGAGATAGTAGCATCTTCACCTGCAATGGTTATAGTTTGACCACTAGCAGTGGTATTAATACCTTCACCAGCAGTAAATCCGAGCGTTTGCGTGAGAAGATCTACTGTACCTGTACCCGTTTCTCCTGATGTAGAAAGAGTAGTGGCAACATTAACTGTACCAGCTGAATCAATGTGACCGTTTTCATTAACAGTGAATACTGGAATGGCACTTTGCGAACCATATGTACCTGCTGTTACACTTGAAGCACGGTGAGTGAAAGTAACGGTATTATTAGTGATAGTGGTGAGAATATCAGAGTCACCGGCAAAGGTAACAGTTTC
>Ga0181585_10002911_pt1 | contig 15124 bp, 13 predicted proteins | sample 071ome_29_FD_132469 | JGI IMG/M metagenome (GOLD analysis project Ga0181585, IMG submission 132469) | Coastal salt marsh microbial communities from the Groves Creek Marsh, Skidaway Island, Georgia - 071407BT metaG (megahit assembly) | ecosystem: Environmental > Aquatic > Marine > Intertidal... | reverse complement strand
TTAAGGTTTGATTCGTTTTGAATAATTCAAGTTCACGCTCAAGACTTATTAAGAGGAATAATTCAAACAATACAATCGTGTAATTTTTCAGCTACATCTAATCAGCTAAACTTCCCGATAAAATACAATATTCAATGAAAAATTGATAAGTCTCCCCGCGGTAGAGAGGTAGAGTCGTAAAATCAGGCGTTTGCCCAGCACCATCAACGAAGTTAAAGTATGGAGCACCGAACTGCCCGCCGCTCACCGTAAAATTCGCATCGGCATGGAGAGTGGGTGCAGAAAGAGTGTACCCAGCAATCAAAAAAGGTACGCAAAAAAATAGATTATTTTTGCACCGATCTAATGCAGCATATATGACGCTCCTATATCGCCCAATATTAGGAGCAATCAGACAGGCATAGATCTGGAAACTTGTAACATTCACGATAAGAAAGGGCTCTTTTGTATAACAAAAGAAAAGGATGCTTTGGACAAGCACAACTTTAGCTCCAAAGAGAGCCTAATCTATTTCCCTAAAACGACCTTTGGAAGTTCTGAAATTCCTGTGTTAACCAAATCGATCCAAACGGGAATAAACTTGTTCACATTTGGCATGAGTTGTTCACGGAAATCGCTTTTCCGTTTCCACATACAAAAATAAATCATTTCATCCGAAAAGGATGGAGTATCATCAATTTTTTACGGGTATCGATTGGATGGTGGTGGCGGGCTATCTCGCCCTGACCACCTGGGTGGGGCATGCCCTGAAGGGGAAGCAGTCTACAATCAAAGACTTTTTTCTGGGTGGGCGCACCCTCCCCTGGCCCGCGGTTTCGGGCTCGATCATCGCGACGGAAATAAGTGGAGTGACTTTTATCGGGGTGCCAGGGATGGTCTATGCCGCAACCGGCGACTTCACTTATCTGCAATGGGGACTGGGTTCCATCCTTGCCCGCATCCTCGTGGGAATCTACTTTGTAAGAGCATTCTACGAGAAGGAAATCTACAGCCCCTACGATTACATGGGCAACCGGTTGGGGCTGGGTGCCAAGAGACTGGCCACGATAATTTTCCAAATTGGGGGAATTCTTGGCCAAAGCGTGCGTGTATTGGTGGCCGCCCTCGCCCTCAAGGTGGTGACACCACTTGAATTTGAGCATTGTATATGGATCATTGGCTTGTTTGCGGTGGGATGGACATGGATGGGCGGGATGCGCACGGTGATTTGGACGGATGTGATGCAGTTCTTTCTCTTTGTTGGAGCGGGCCTGCTTTCCCTATTTTGGATACTTTCTCACCTGGATGGCGGATGGGCCCAAATGGTACAATCTGCCGAAGATGCAGGTAAATTCACCCTGCTTAATCTAACCACAGACCCTGCTGTCGGGTTTACCCTTTGGGTGGCGATCATCGCGGTGCCTTTTCAAAACCTGAGTGCTTTTGGGGTGGACCAACTCAATGCCCAACGAATGTTTTGCTGCCGAGATGCAGGGGATGCCCGCAAGGCAATGATCGCAAGTTCTGCCGCTTTGCTCCTTACCACGCTGATGCTCTTTGTGGGTACCGCTCTTTATGCTTATTATGAGCCGATGCGGGCAGCGGGCACGGAGCCTGCAATTTTTCATGAGGATGGAAATTTTGTTTATCCAGTATGGATCGTAACGGAACTGCCCGCGGGGTTGCGCGGGTTAATTCTGGCCGGAATTTTTGCCGCTGCCATATCCAGCTTGGACTCCATCCTGGCTGCTCTTTCCCAAACCACTCTTTCCTTAATTCGTGATCGTAAAAAGGATGACAACCATGGCGATAGCCAGGATTTGTTTCTCTCCCGCGTACTGGTGCTTGTTTGGGGAATTCTATTGGCTGCCTTTGCGGTGGAACTCGATGGATTACGGGGAAAAGTAAATGTGGTGGTGCTTGCCTTTGGTATGATCTCCTACACCACCGGGCCGATGCTGGGCATGTTCCTGGCCGCCCTACTGACCCCACGGGCAAGTGCCAAGGGATTGAGCCTGGGCTTTGCCCTATCCTTCGCCTTGGTCGCCTACCTTAGGCCAGACTTTTACCAAATCCTGCTAAACTTTGATTTGATCACCCTCGAACAGGTCGAACCATTGAGCGGGTTGGAGGTGATGGGGGAGAAACTCCAAATAACGATCAACACAGCCTGGGCATGGCCGGTTACCGTATTTCTTACCTGGGGATGCGGACTCCTGTTCCCCAAATCAATCAAATGAATAAGCCCGTACTTTTCCCACCGCCCAAAACAGTAAGCTTGGGAGATGCTGCCTTGTCACTGCCAGGATCGATTACTTTTCATTGCGAGGATGAATCCTTTCTCTCTGGAGTTAGGCCTTGGATAAAGAAGTTAAACTTTTCAAGAGGCTCGATGGAAAAGAGCCTCCTGAAAATAAGGAAAAATAAATCTCAAGATCCAGAGGGGTATATTTTATCGATAACCCCCGATGGAATTTCCTTAGAAGCCTCCTCAGGAAAGGGAGTTTTTCGTGCATTGAGTACCTTGATTCAAATCATTAACCATGCAGGAGATCCCAGTTTACCGTGCCTCCATATAGAGGACTCCCCCACCCTTGCACGAAGGGGGTTCATGCTCGATTCAAGCAGGTGTAAGGTCTTAAAAATGAAAGAGGTTTTTGAGCTGATCGACCTCCTCGCCAGCCTGGGCTACAATGAATTACAGCTCTATGTGGAACACACATTTGCATTTAAAAAACATAAAACTGTGTGGAAGGAGGCATCCCCGTTTACGGCTGAAGAAATCCAGGAAATTGACCAGTACTGCTCCGATCGTTTCATCGAACTGGTGCCCAACCTAAATTCTTTCGGGCATTTTGAGAGATGGTTAATCCACGAGGAATACCAAGATATGGCCGAGTGCCCGAATGGATTCCTCCGCGAAACACCCTACATGAAGCGGGATCATGGCACCACCCTTCGTCCAAACGAGGAAAGCCTGCATTTTATTGATTCTCTCTACGCCGAATATCTGCCAAATTTTTCTTCCAAAAAATTTAATGTAGGACTCGATGAACCTTGGGAATTGGGACAGGGATGGAGCCAGCAGGAGGTGGAAAAAATAGGAAAGGATAGGGTCTACCTCAGGCACTTGGACGGGATTCGAAGACTGGTGGAGAAGCATGGCAGGCAGATGCAGTTTTGGGCGGATGTTCTTCTTGAAAAGCCAGAAAATGCAAAACTCTTATGCCCAACGGCCTCTCCAATTATTTGGGGATACGAACCGGAGCATCCATTTGATGAACAGGCACGGGTGGACGCAGAATGCGGGCTTTCTTTCTGTCTTGCCCCGGGTGTGGCAACCTGGAGGTCGCTGTGTGGCCGATGGCAAGTGGCCAGGAAAAACCTGACAAATGCTTGTAAAAATGCACAGAAACATGGTGCGGAGGGTATGCTGATCACGAGCTGGGGAGATTGTGGAAACCACCAACCCTGGCCAACTCTTTATCCTGGTTTATTTCATGGAGCCGCCCTTTCTTGGACAGGTAAAGAACTGGAGGAACAAGAGGTGGCAGTGGCCATAGACCGAATGGTCTATTCCACTCCAAGTGCAGGGATGGGAAATTGGTTGATCGAATTGGGGAAAATAGACGAACAAATCGGTGCACATATGCCCAACACTAGCCTGGATTGGTGGATTCTTTTTGCCGCCCGGGCAGACCTGCTGCGGGATGCCCTACCTAAGCAGGTAAGGACCCATCAGATCAGAACGGGATTGGACGCAATATCCGAGGCAAAAAAATCGGTCCCCCATGCAAACAATAATCCTGTCCTTGAGCAGAGTATTGAGGAACTGAGCTGGGGTTTGGATGTATCTGAAATTTGCCTCACTCAGGGAATGCGTATTTTAAAATCTTCGCACAACGAGGCGCCGATCGAAACCACTCCCTTGTTGGAACGGTTTCAGCGAAATTGGCTTAAACGGGCAAGGCCTGGTGGCTTAAAGGAAGCATCTACCCTGCTCACTGAAGCACTGGCTGCACTCGCAGAGGAGTGACCAAAGCCTTAGAGGGGCACCGCTAGTGGGGATCAAGCTCGGGAACCTCACAGGCGATCGCATCTGCGAGTATGCGTCCGGATGGAAGCAGATGGATAAACCCCTTTTTAGATTCCTCGGCTAATCCCTCCTTAATTAATCGGTGGAAAAATTTTGATATTGCAGAAAAACAATGGGTAGGAAGATCAAAACGGTTCGCAATATCTCCCAACTTTATTCCGCCATTCATCCGCAAACCAAAGAGAACGGCATCGCGTGCAAAATCTTGAGAAGTTAGGGTTTCCTCCTCCAGGTATTCGGGTTGAGCATGGTTGATTAACCAATGTGACCACTGTTCCACATCCGCCAAATTTTTACGCCTCGATCCCCTAATTTGCGAACAGGCCGAGGGTCCATACCCAATCCATTCATTCATCGCCCAGGTATTAAGGTTATGCAGGCAAGCATGACCCTTGCGGGCGTAGTTGGAAATTTCATACTGCTCATAGCCATGAGAAGGCAGATATTCCCAGGCAAATTCGTAAAAGGTGGCTTCCCGCTCAGGATCGATTTTGGCCTGCCCTTTGGAAAGACGCAAATACATGGCAGTGTCCTCTTCGAAAGTAAGACAGTAGGTGGAAAGATGATCGGGTTGAAGAGCAACGGCTTGGTCGAGATCCTTTTCCCAGTCCAAAAGGGATTGCCCAGGAGCCCCAAAAAGAAGGTCGAGATTAACAGAAGAAAATCCGGCATCCCGGATCGATTGATAAGCCTCAAAAGTCTTTGTTACCGAATGTTTACGACCCAGAGCTTCCATATGAACGGGATTGAATGTCTGTACGCCCATAGAGATTCGGTTCACACCCCCATCCTTAAGAACCTTTAGTTTTTCAGGAGTAATTTCAGAGGGAGCCAGTTCCACCGACCATTCATAATTTGCGGAAAGATCGAGATTGCTAACTAGCCCAGTTAATCGCGAAAGCTCCTTTGGTTTGAGCAACCCTGGGGTCCCTCCTCCTATGAATAGCGTGGATACTTGACGATCGGGTGGAAAACGAGAAATTTCATTCTCCAATCCAAGAAAGTAAGAATCCATCCGCTTTTTGCTTGGTTTCTCCTGATAAAATGCGCAAAAATCACATGTGGTGGAACAAAATGGCACATGGATGTACAGTGCGAGCGCTAGTTTCTTGCGCCCGAGCAGTTCCTCGTTTAACACGGGAAGATCACTATCTTTCTTCGTCTGATTCACATGATTATGAAATTCGCTACCAAACTACTCGTTTTTTCTCTCTTGTCAGTAAGCATGTGGTTGTACACTGGTTGCCAACAACCAAACTTCATCAACCTTACATCTTCCAACCTGAGTCAAAATCCATCCGGTATTTACACCCTACAAACTGAACTTGATGTACAGGACCGTGGGATAAGCAATGAAACATTGGAGGTATTTGCCGTAGTTGGTGGAGAAAAACTTCCAATGGTACAGGATGAATTGAATCCAGATCTCTGGAGTTGCGATTACAAATTGCCAGGCGGGTTTGATGAAGCCACCTATTATTTCGAAGCTCAATACACCAAAACTTCGGATACTGGAGAAACCAATGTACGTCGGGTGACCAGCGATTTACAGGTTTTCCGTTTGGAAAATCGCTATGTCGGCAACCTCGGTGCTTACAGGGGACCGGTAGGCTCTGAAATTGCGGTGCAGGGCCGGGGCTTTACCAAGTATGATCGAATAAAGGTAGGTGAGAAAGAAACGACCACCCGTTATGTGTCTGAGAATGAGCTACGTTTCACCGTTCCTCCTCTACCCTCTGGCCTTGATTACTCTGTAAAGCTCTCAGGAGGTGCCCATGGATCTTTGGAAATTGGGAATTTCAGAATAGATGAGAGTCAACTCGGCGTGGTTCCCACAAATTTGGAAGTGCAGTCAGGAGATACCGTTACCTTACTTTTTAAAATAGATTACGAGGCCCCAGCAGGTGGGGTAGCCGTGGATGTTAAAACCAATATTCCTCTTTCCGTTATCATGCCCGAGGCCATAATTTCTGAGGGCGACAAGACGGTCAACATCCCTATTAAGGGTGGGCAACCGGGCGAAGGGAAACTGGTGATCACTGCTGATGGCTTTGAGGGAGTGGAAGTTCCCATCAAAGTATTCTAAACCCAAAGATTCTTGATCTCCCCGGCAGGGAGAACATTGAATATGACCGGGGAACCTTTAGTATCGGTAGTCATTCCTGTATACAACCGGGCATCGCTCCTTCAACGAGCACTCGATTCTGTAAAAAAACAAACTCTTCTACCCAACGAAATTATTGTTGTGGATGATGGTTCAACTCAGGGAAGCTTGGATCGTGTTAAAGACTCGCACAATGATGTAAAGTGGCTAAGGCAGGAAAACGCAGGCGTGGCTGCTGCAAGAAACAGCGGCATTAAGGAGTGTAAGTATGAGTGGATTGCCCTGCTCGACTCAGATGATGAATGGACTCCCCAAAAGCTGGAATGCCAGATTCATCACATTCGCGCAAATCGGGATTGTAGAGCCGTTCATACCGAAGAAAAATGGATACGTAATGGCAATGAAGTCTTACCTCCCCAATATTTAAATAAAGAACCAGACCGTCTTTGGGAACGCAGCTTACATCACTGCTTAATCTGCCCATCTTCTGCCCTTCTCCACAAATCGGTATTTGAACAGATTGGGCGGTTTAATGAGGCCCTCTTGACCTGCGAAGATTATGACTTCTGGCTCCGTATGTTATTAGAAATACCCATAGGACTGGTGAAAAAAAAGTTGGTGATCAAGCATGGTGGGCATGCAGACCAACTCTCGACCACGACATGGGGAATGGATCGTTTTCGCGTACAGGCACTGATCAAATTATCTAACCGTCAGGATCTCGATCCAAGCAGAAGAGAAAAGCTACGAGAAGTCATCAGTAAAAAATCCAAGATACTCGAACAAGGAGCACGCAAACGTAACAAGCTCGATCAGGCAGAGCAGTATGCAAATTTACATAAGCAATATTCAACACGAAGCAGATCCTTGACTGTTTTGACCAAGAGATGAATTTCTTAATTGCCACACAAAAAGAAGCGGCTCCGGTCATAGCTGCATACAAGTTGCAAAAAGATCAGGGCTGCCCTTATCCCTTCTATTTCAAAGATGATGTAAGGCTCGTAATATCGGGGATAGGCAGCCTACAGGCCGCAGCGGCCACGGCCTACTTGATGGGTCGTTTCCCAAAGAAAAATCAAGTTTGGATAAACCTGGGAATTGCAGGTCATGGAAGCCTTGAATATGGGGATGTTTTCGTAGCTGGGAGGATCCTTTCTGCTTCTGAATCAACCTGCTTTTATCCACCACAAATTATAGAATCCGAAATTCCAATCAGTGAACTGACTACTGGTAATGAGGCACAGGTGAACTATCGTGCTGAGATGGGATATGACATGGAAGCTCATGGATTTTATCAAACTGCCTGCCTATCGAGTACAAGGGAACTTGTTCAGGTATTAAAAATTGTTTCGGATAACCCAAGCACCCCAATTACGGAGTTTAAACCTGAGCAGGCAACCAGTTTGATTGAAAACAAGCTGTCCATTATTGATCAGTGGAAAGAAGCTCTCGAAAAAGCTTATCTTGAGATCAAAACACCACCACAAGTGGAGAAGACTTTTGTTCTCATCACGCAAATAGCCCGGTTTTCCTCTACCCGTGCACATCAGCTCAAGACCCTTCTCCAACAGGCTTGGGCATTGGGTGTAGATTTTGATACTTTAGAGCCGATTTATTCATCTACCGCAAGTTCCAAAGAGATTATCACCAATCTGGAAAAATTGCTTGCCCCCAAGCGCATTCTTCTATGATCGACCTGGTTTACATTGAAGAATCGATAAGAGAGCACCCGGGAACGATTGAAATCCTTTCCCGCTTTCCTAAAGCGACTCTTCTTTCCTGCACACACTACAAAGAAATATTCAACCCATCGGGGCAGAACTTTAGATTACAAAAAAGAAAGCCCGCCCTTATTTTAGCCAAACAAACCGGTAAATTCATTCATCCAATCCCCCCATCGTATGGAGTAGGAGGAAATCATAACTATTACTTTTCGCATCTATTAAACTGCTTGTACGACTGTAGGTATTGTTTTTTACAGGGCATGTATCCATCGTCTCATTTTGTACATTTTATTAATGCCGAAGACTTTCAATCGGCTATCTCCAAGGCCAGTCATGAGACCGAGGAAGAAAGCTGGTTTTTTTCAGGTTATGATTGTGACAGCCTAGCTCTTGAATCAATTACCAGATTTGCTCATGGAATGATTCCTTTCTTTCGCGAACTTCCCAATGCATGGCTTGAACTTCGCACCAAAAGTACCAACCTTAAGGTATTGGAAAACCACAGCCCCCTGAAAAATGCGGTCGTAGCGTTTAGTTTTACCCCTGAGGAGATATCAAAACAAACCGAATGGAAAGTCCCCCCTCTCCATGCCCGCATTCAGGCGATGAAAAAAGTAGCCGCTATGGGGTGGAAAGTTGGGTGGAGAATTGACCCTGTGATTGATTGCCAGAACTTTGAGCTACGTTATGCCAAATTATTTGATTCACTGCTTAGTAAACTTCCAATGAAGAAACTGCACTCAGTAAGCCTAGGTGCGTTTCGAATGCCATCTGGGTTCTTTAAGAAAATGCAAAAAACTTACCCGACAGAGCCCTTATTTGCCGGAGAACTGGAAAAGCGATCGGGTATGTTTGCCTACAAACAGGACTTGGAACAAAAAAGATTAAAAACTTGTGAAAAACTGCTGTTGGAGCGAATACCCCAAGAGAAATTGTTTTCCTGTAAAAGCCCAGTTGTGAACCCCAAATAAGCCTGCCTTAAAGAACAGTCGGCAAGGGAGTCGTGAATTGTAAAGCAAGTAAGTTAGCGGACTCTTCCTTCACAAGCATGGGAAATGATGAACCACTCACGAGAGAGACCTTATAATCATGGTATTCTTTCCGAAAGCGACTTTTCAGGGTGAAGTCAGAAATTTTACTCCAATTCGTAGTTCCTGTAACAAAGGAATGAATAATTTCCCAGGCTGTAGAATATTCATTCTCAGAAATTCGTAATTTAGGAAGACTTAATTCCGGTAGTTTTTTATCAATATATTTTTCGATGCAGAGATGTTTAAAGAAGGCTCTCTCTTCAGGTTTAAGCTCATTCCAATCCCGCCCATCGTTTTTTCCCCAGGAACTCATCGGCCAGACCCTGGCATAAGAAGATTCTTTCCATTTCTCTAAGCAAGATCTACGCTCTTCAGTCCGCTCTCTATGAATTACACGAAGGATGCTCTGCTGAGATGCAATCAGCCTGGTTTCCTGCTTGGCTAATTGCTCAAGTCTGGAAAGCACCTGCAACTTAACTTCCTGTGATGCCATATCGTTTTGGATGGCAGTCTCTGCTTTCAATATGGGGCAAAGGGAAAACAAAAGAGAAGCTACAAAATAATTTTTCATCGTAGATTTCATAATTTAAGCAGTTAGTGTATTTACACTCTCAGCCATGAATGTTGGTTTTGCAAAAAAAAAATGAAAAATCGAAAAACAATCCGTATTGCCTTTTTAGGAAGAGTTGTCTAAAGAAATAATCAGGACGCCACCTTAGCTCAGTTGGTAGAGCGCCTCACTTGTAATGAGGATGTCGTCAGTTCGACCCTGACAGGTGGCTCCATTTTTAACCCTAAACTTTAGCCTAAAAGTTCCTCAGGGTTAAAGATTGAAGTAAAGTAATCTGAGACACAAGTGTTCTACAAGATGAGTTTATTTCGGTCTCTTTGTAGGTTAAAAATTAGCTCGATCATGGAGCCATTAGGAGATCCGAAGAGTTGAGTTAAACGACAAAGAGGAAAAGAAGTCTATAACTGTTCTAGGGATACCAACAGAACGAAAATCTAGAGAGAATTTTCAGTTGCTGGCTACTTTTTCCCTCCTAAAAAGTAATCTCCAAATCAAAAGAAACATAAATATAATGCATGTGTGCCAAAGGAATAAAACGACCCATACCCATGACTGATTTACTTCCAGCCATGCAAATCCGTAGGTCACCGCTTCCCCACTACTTCCCAATGATGGGAAAAATAGGGTAAGTGGAATAAAAATCATAAGCATGGGAACATTCAAAGGAATGAGGTGGGTAGGCGTGATCACAAGACTACCCACCATCGAGCACAAAAGTAACTTTTTAAGCCAGTGTAAATTTTTGAATTTTATAGAAACTGAATGAGTGGTTAGATCTGAACTCCTCCATAGCAAACAAGGCTAGAACTGGACGGTGAGAGAAGAACTAGTCGTGGGAACAGTTTGATTTCCTACAAAGACGAAAATTTAAAATATGGGCACAGACAAGGGAAAACCCACCCATGGTAGTTAGAAAGGATTCCCAACCATGAGGAAATAAACCACTGGAAAGAAACGAGTGACAATCATTACATGAATGGCCATGGAAAAAACCGTAGACTATACCACTTGTTAAAAACAGTATCCCCAAAATAAAGAATGTAATGACTGAGCGGTTCTTATGCTTACCACATCCAATGAACATTGATAAAACAGTGAGGGGAACGACCAACAAAAGCATCCAGATGTGAAAGTTACTATCCGTCCAAAAAGTGGTGGCAATGATTGGAAGAGAAACCACTAAAACCGGAGTAAGAAGGCAATGAACAGCACAAACCATAGCAAGGCCCATCCCTAACCGATCAAGCCAAGCCCAGGGGTGAGATGTAGATGAATTGCAAGTAGTTGTAGTGGAATTGTCCAGAATGTATGATTTAGCCAAATTGTGTTGCCTCTTGCAATCTTTTTGCAATTGGAATTTGTGAAAAACTAATAAAATTTATAAATTAGTAATACTTATTATCTTTATAAGAATTAATTTAGTTTTTTTTTGACTTATTGAGAGATGGCGAGGGATAGTAGGAATACAAGCTATACGCTCCTGTTTAAAACAGGAACATCAGTTCAAAAAGGCTCCTCCCTCGTCGTGATTACAATCACCGAGGGAGGTTTTTTTTTGACCTAAATATGAAAATACCCTCTTGTTTTTGTACTATTACTCATTGCCCTCATATTTATTACTTAACTTTTTTTGTACTTCTCAGTTCAGGACAATTGATATCGAGGATAGGAGATTCCAAAAGTAAACTCGAGGGACGGTTACTTAAGTCAAACGGAATTGTTCTGCGGGATGATGATCTTATACAAACTAGGCAAACTGGTATGATCTACCTAGATTTTGAAGAATATTTCCCGAAACCATATCAGGTGAAATTATATTTCAAATCTTCAGACGGTTCCCGCCCAAAACTCAATGAACTGGCAAACCCGATACTTTCGCAAGCCTTTGACCGCCGCCCTCCCCCTAGAAAACCCCTAAATGCGATCAAATCTCCCGATAAAAACCTCCTCGAAGGATGGGAATTGCATGTTCTTTATGTTAAAGGCTATTCCGTCCTCGAGGTTTACAAAAAAACATCAGAGGTTACAGAGCATGAAATTAAACATCTTTTGGCATTACAATCCGGCAATTCATTCTGGATAGAATCCACACAAAATGAACTTTCTGAAGGTGACTTCTCTGCCTTTGGTTTTTCCTTATTAAGAAACGATGGTTATTTGAGAATGAAAAAGCTAAACTCCCGATCGATCATGATTTTTCGTTCCCAAACTGATCAATATCTTTTCGAAGCCATGGAAAAAGAGAAGTTCAATCTGGCACCGGAAAGTATCAAGGGATTTTGATTTTTTATTGGTTTTTCATAACACCTTCCATGTTTAGGTTTTTGAAGACACAGAAAAAAACTCAAATTTAACCAACTCTATCTTGAAATTTTCCTTTTTTTTTATGGGCTAGTATACTTTTTGCTTCGGCAACTCCCCTTTTGGCAGAGGAAGAATATCGAACATAGAAAAATAATACTGGACAAACGATCGAGGCAAGGTTCATCAAAAGGATTGGTAAAAAAATTAAAATTGAGCGAACCGACGGACGGGCTTTCATCCTCTCACCGGACTTGTTTTCCAAGCAAGATCGTAAATACCTCGAAAACTTGAAAAACAAAGTGATTTTCAGATCACCCAAACCATTCCCTGAAAACTACACAGGAGCAATCATCCTGATAGGCATTTCAGGTGAAGTTAAGATTTGGGAACGCCAAGATGGGAGCCGTTACGAAGACGCAAAGTCACACCCGGGAAAAGTGGGAGACATCCTTGCGCCAAGGACGGCAATCACTACGGGATCGGGAGCGGAAGCAATCCTTCTCTTAAGCAACGGCACCCAGGCAATGATTGGGGAAAGTTCTCACCTTGGGTTATCCGCTTTTTGGCAGGTCGAATTTGAGGGATCAGAAAAGAGAGTATCCGAAATTAAAGAAGAGATCAGCCCATCTCGTACTGTCCTCGAACTTAAGAGCGGGGAATTGGTCATGGATGTAAAAAAACTCCGCAAAGACTCCTCCTTGCTAATCGAAACCATGCTTGGTCAGGCGGGGATAAGAGGGACACAGTTCAGAATATTAGTGAACGAAGTGTCAACCACTCTCGGGGTATATGATGGAACCGTTGCCTTCCTTGATAAAAATAATGAAATCAAGACAGTCACGGGAGGAGAGAATCTAGGAATAAAGAAAACGGGCGAATCTGATTTTCTTAATCTATCAAGTAGTCAAAGATTACGAATCCAACAAGCCATTGAAAAGTGCACTAAGGAATCAACCAGTTATTCCACAGCACAGCTAGCCAGCGTTACCGAACAGGCAAACAAACGGGGCACACAAAATATCATAAATGATAGAGGTGCATTGCAAAAACAGATCGATGAATTGGTTAAAAAACATGGATCAATTCGAAAAATTGAAGAGATCGTTATCGATCATGCCGAGGTGAGCGACTTGAGCGATTTGAATAAATTATTCAACCTTAAAAGCCTCAAAATCGAAGGTGCTTACGCAAGGACAATCCTCACCAAACTTCCATCGTTTAATCAGTTACAAAAATTGGAAAACTTAAAGATTACTGCGGCATTTAAGCTCAAGGAGATTCAGTCAATTGGTGATCTTACCAGCCTATCCTCCCTTTTCATTGGCTGGACATCTGTTGAGAATTCCGAATTCCTTAAAAAACTCAAAAAACTTGAAAATTTATCTATCAACTACTGGAAAACGAAAAATTTAGACCATCTTCAAAACTGTCAAAAATTAGTAACTTTGAAACTAAGTGCAGCATCTGAGCTTTCCGATATTTCAGCCCTTTCAGAATTAAAAGAACTTACCACACTGGAGATGACCCAAACGAAAATAGAAGATATTAAGCCAATCAAAAATCTTCGTAAATTAAAGAGGCTAGTTCTAAAATCAGCTCAATCCATCAAGGACTACTCGCCTCTATTGGGAATGAAACAACTTGAAAGCTTAAATCTTGAAGACACCGGGATAAGTGAAAAGGATCAAAAACGATTGTTAACCGTTTTACGGAACTGTAAAATTACTTTTTAGAAGAAGAACTTCTCTGCTCCGCCTGAGTTAAAAAGGTACGAAAGCTTGGTTCAGTTGGAACAAGTTCAACCAGTCTCCGAATATGGGGAAGTGCCTCATTCCAGCGTCCTCGCTGGGCGAGCAACTCACTGATTCTTTGCCGATATTCAGGACTATCGGGCTGCAAGCGGATAGATTGCTCGAACGAACGAACTGCTTCCTCCATCCGGTTGCTTTGCCAGTAAGCAATGGCTAGGTTGTAAGATACGCGTGAATTTTCGGACAAATAGCCCGACGCCCTTTCGAGTGAACGAATGGCTTCTGGTAAGCGTGCTTTATCCTCTGCCAGCAGTAAACCCAAAGAGTAATGGATCTGACCCCAGGTGGGCTGAATGCGCGCAGATTCCCGAAGTAGCATTTCTGCCTCTCCATTTCGTTCCTGGGAGCTGAGAAGAGTGGCAAGATTTAAGCGTGCAGGCACAAAGAATTCATCCCGAACGATCGCATTTCTATAATGTTTTTCTGCTTGCTGGGGTAGTTGCTGATTTTCAGCAAGGATTCCAAGAGAAAGATGGGATTCTGCACGATCCAGATTACTCTCATACCTGGCTTTCAATTCTTTAAAAACTTGTTCAAAAAGCTGGCTATCTTCAACCGAATATAATTTTGGGGAAATCGATGATAAGGCTCGTGCAGCCTCGGTTCTCACCGCTCTCACAGAATCTTTCAGCATAGGAACGAGATAACGGTATCGGTCCGCATCACTCAATGCCCCAAGCTTGGAGATGGCCGCAGTCCGGACAATGGATTGATTGGACTCTAGTTGCCTGATCGCCTCCTCATTAGAAGCTTCACTAATGAAAGACCGAAGAGCAAGCAAGGCTCCGGATTGGGTAAAGGCAGGTGACATTTTATCCATACTCGCCTCGAGTAAAAGTTTCTCTGCTTTAGGTGAGCCCGTACGGTATGCGTGAAAAGCAGCCGGGTGCCTCGCCTCTTTGGGCCTATCGGGGCCCTTGATTCGATCAATTGCATCGGCCGCCCATTGAAATGACTGGTCGGAATGGCAATTAGTACATGCATTTGGCTGGCCAAACTTAGCAGATAGATCCGGTCGGGGAATTCGAATACTATGATCCCTCCGGGAATCAATAACCATGTAATTTTTGTGAGGCATATGACACTCCACACAATTAGCACCTGGCGTACCCATCTCATGAAAATGATGACCGGGATTATCAAAACCGGCAGGATTTTTTTCATCGGGCACATGGCAGCGGGTACAAAGTTGATTATCGTAATGATGTAACTTGGTGGTGTGCGCATCATGACAATCTGTGCACTTCACCCCTTGGTGGAACATTTTGCTCTGAATGTAGGAGCCATACACATAAACCTCGTCATCAATTTGCCCGTCTACATGATAGGTCGGGACTTGCATTTCGGGAGACCATGGCTGCGTGACTTCGTGTAAAAAATGGTCGAGAAAACGATCGCCAGCATGGTGGGCAGGATGCACCACAGATCTGCGGGCATGGCACTTAGCACAAGACTCCAACTGAGAAACATTCGTTGAATTTACATCGGCCAGAGCATAATGAGC
>Ga0181585_10002898_pt1 | contig 15161 bp, 11 predicted proteins | sample 071ome_29_FD_132469 | JGI IMG/M metagenome (GOLD analysis project Ga0181585, IMG submission 132469) | Coastal salt marsh microbial communities from the Groves Creek Marsh, Skidaway Island, Georgia - 071407BT metaG (megahit assembly) | ecosystem: Environmental > Aquatic > Marine > Intertidal... | reverse complement strand
TCCGACGAATCCCAACGGCTCTCCCGAGGGCATCACCGGTCTTTGCTCAGCCGATGGCCGCGCCACCATTATGATGCCGCATCCAGAGCGCGTCTTCCGCGCCGTGCAGCTGTCCCATCGACCGGACGATTGGCAAGGCGAAGCGGGGCCATGGCTCAGGCTATTTCAGAATGCCCGTGCCTTTGTCGACTAGGCGGGCGCAGCGCGCTAAACGAAGTCGCCTAGCGCGCTTGACGATCAAGGGGTCCCTGTTCAAACTATATTCCTGCAGCGCCCAAAACTCACGACAGGAGCCACTATGACCACCGCTACCCGCTGGGGCATTCTCGGCACAGGCAGCATTGCCAAACAGTTCGCCCGCGGTCTTGCAGACACGCCTGACGCCGTCCTACAGTCCGTCGGTTCACGTGCGCAGGACAGCGCCGACGCCTTTGGCGAGGCTTTTTCCATTCCCACGCGCCACGCGTCCTACGAGGCCTTGGCCAACGACCCCGACGTAGATGCGATCTACGTCTCGACGCCGCACCCCTTCCACAAAGACAACAGCATCCTTTGCCTACGAGCCGGCAAGGCCGTCTTGTGCGAAAAGCCGTTTACGATCAACGCCGCCGAAGCCAAAGCCGTTGTCGAGGTTGCACGCGAGCGCGGCGTCTTTCTTATGGAGGCCATGTGGAGTCGGTTTTTCCCCGCAATGCAACAGGTAAAAAAATGGCTTGATGAGGGAGCGATAGGCGAGGTGCGACTGGTCAATGCAGACTTTGGCTTTCGCGCCGGCATCAATCCCGAGGGCCGCCTCTTTAACCCTGGCCTGGGCGGTGGCGCCCTGCTCGACGTCGGCATCTACGCGACGTCCTTCGCCTCGTTTGTCCTCGGGCCACACCCGACGCGCATCGAGAGTATGGCACACATCGGCGAGACGGGCGTCGACGAGCAGAACGCCCTTATTCTCGGCTATGAGAACGGAGCAATGGCCCTGCTGAGCAGCGCTATACGCACCTCGACTCCGCACGAAGCGACGATCGTAGGCACCGAGGGAACCATCCGCATACCAACCCATTTCTGGAGAGCGGCCAAAGCCTCGCTTAAAGCGGGCGATCGCGAAGAAGAGGTTGAATTCGACACGCAGGGCAATGGCTACAACTACGAGGCCGCTGAAGTCGGGCGCTGCCTGCGCGAAGGCCTGCTGGAAAGCCCGACTATGCCCTTGGACGAAACCATCGCCCTCATGCACGTATTGGACGCCGTTCGCGCCCAGTGGGGCCTTACCTATCCCATGGAGTAATAGAGAATGGAATACGGATCAATTGAAGGAGTAAACAAGAAAATATCGCGGCTGGTGCAGGGCTGCATCATGCTGCATCGCAACAAGCTCGACGAGAGCTTCGCCCTCCTCGATGCTGCCTACGCTGCGGGTGTGACCGCATATGACTCGGCTCACCTATATGCAGGCGGTGAAGTAGACCGCGTGCTCGGACTGTGGATGGAAGAGCGCGGCAACCGCGAAGAAATCGTTCTCATCGGCAAGGGCGCTCACCTCAACTCAGACCGCAATCGCGTCACGCCGTACGATATTGCGTCCGACATGGCCGACTCGCTGGTTCGCCTGCGCAGCGATTACATCGATATCTACCTGCTGCATCGCGATGATCCAACCGTGCCCGTTGGGCCTATCGTCGAAGCGCTCAACGAACATCATGCAGCGGGCCGCATTCGCATCTTTGGCGGCTCTAACTGGTCACCCGAACGCTTAGAAGAGGCCAACGAATACGCCGACAAAAAGGGCTTGGTACCCTTTGCCGTGTCGAGCCCTAACTTTAGCCTCGCCGAGCAGGTCGAAGAGCCGTGGACCGACTGCCTGTCGATTTCCGGCGCCTCGCAGGAAGCCGCGCGGCAGTGGTATGCCAGTAAGAATATGCCCCTCTTTACCTGGTCGAGCGTGGCGCGCGGATTTTTCTCTGGCAAAATCACCAGCGCCAATGCCGAAGAGGTCCGCGACCAATTCGACGGCTCCATGCCCAAATCCTACTACTATCCGGAGAATTTCAAGCGCCTAGACCGCGCCTGGGAACTGGCCGAGGAAAAGGGGCTAACCGTGCCACAAATCGCCCTATCCTACGTTCTCAGCTTTCCCCTCGATATCTATGCGCTGGTCGGCAGCGCAACTAGCGACGAAATTGCGTCCAACTTGCAGGCGCTGCAAAACCGTCTGAGCGAAGCGGAGATGGCGTGGCTCGACCTCCGCAGCGAAACGCGTTAATCCCATCTACACTGCCCGTAAAGACAAAGGTCCCGCGCACTGAGCACGGGACCTTTGTCTTTGCCTTGTGTGTTCCCTTAATCGGGTGCGCGCGACGCACACAGCTGCCATGTCCGTCTAAACCACGCACCGAGAGGCTCGGGAACCTCTCTGCTCATATCCCACGACCAACGCACCGTGTCGGCTCCCGCCACATACAGCACGAACGCCGTCCTGTTTCCCCGCCCATTAGCACTCAGTCGCAAGATATCTTCTCCCAACAGCACATCCCGTAAGGTCGCCACTTCTCCGATGTCTAAACGCGCCTTCCAGAGCAGCGAATCGCTACGCCCTATGCGCTGGTGCGCTTCCAGCGAACCGTCTGCACGCAGGCGATACGTTTTGTATAAACCTGCCACGCCTCCGCCCTGCGTCAGTTCCAAGACGTAGTCGGCCGGAACCGAGGGCCGAATCGTTTCTGCTGGCGGCTCAGAGGAAGGCGCACAGGCCAGCCATAATATGCACGCAAGCAGACCCACCTTTCCCTGCATGAGTCTCCTATCACTGGGCCGTATAAAACTGCTGTCCGCTTCCGTAGTATCCACTACAAAGCCTTTAGTCATTAGAGCAAACCATCTGTTTAATGCACTCATACAGTCTGCGCGCTCGAGGCGCTCTGCGCTTGGCATGCGGCCTCTTCGGCGATGATGTCTGCAACGGTCCGACAGTCTTCTTCGCTAAACGTCAGAGGGATGCGCATATCACAGGTCGTAGACAGCGCTTTCAGCGTTTTAGGCAACTCCGGCAGCGCTCCCAAATAGCGCCAGCTATCGTAGCGACTCGTAAAGGCAACCGGGCTCTCCGCACCAAACCACTTGAGTTCAACGCCTCGTTTTTGGCAGTTTCCTATAAAATCTGGAATGCGATCTACGGGAAAGCCTTCGACGTGAAACTGAATAGAGGAGCCCACATACGACTCGTCCAACGATCGTTCCACTATACGGATTCCAGAGCCGTTGCGCAGCCGGTTCTCCACGATCTGATAGCGCCGATTCCACCGCTCAATCTGTCTGTCCAGATCGGGTAACTGAACCCGTAAAACAGCGGCCCGCAGGTTGTCGAGCCGCGCCGAACAGTTCGGCGTATCCAGTCGAATCGCTTCAAATACGTCGGCTGGAGGAGCGGCACCGTGTCGCTCGTATAGCATATAAGACCCCGATAGCACGATGGCACGCGCAGCGAGCTCCGCATCATTGGTCGTTACAAGACCCCCCTCACCCGAATTCAGATGCTTGTACGTCTGCGTAGAAAAACAGGCAACCGCCCCAAAGTTGCCGGACTTCTCTCCCCGCCATTGCGCCCCCATTGTGTGCGCGCAGTCTTCGATGAGCACAATGCCCAATTCCCGGCAAAGAGCACAGATTGATTCCATATCAGCTAGGCGACCGCGCATGTGCGAAAGCAGCAGGTACGTCGCTCCACTCGTGCGGGCTTTTTCCCGTAAATCGTCTATATCGGTTAGCCAATCGTCTCCGATTTCTACCAATACGGGCACGGCACCAACTGCGTTTATAGCACCCGGCACAGGCGCTAGTGTATAGGCGTTGGCCAGCACGCGATCACCGTGGCAAACCCCCGCTGCGCGCAGTGCAATCTGCAGCGCCTGTCCGCCAGACGTAACGGCTAGACAGTAACGGGCCTCCTGGTACCGGGCGTATTCGGCCTCAAAAAGGGCCGTCTCTCCCATCTCGTTGGGTTCGGTATTATAGCGATGTAGGCGCCCCGACTGCAGAACCTGGACGGCGCGATCAACCCCTCTTTGTGGAATCGGCTCTTGTTGCGTAAAAGATTTATTGAATCTCTTCATTGCTTTCCGTCATAGCGCTTTATATCCGCGACCTCAAAAGGCCAGTTTCGATCCGGAAAATACGTTTTTAAACGCCAATCGCAGGCACGCGCATGGCCTTCCATCCCCTCGGCTCGCGATATACGCGATCCCACGGCGCTGAACCTTTCATTAGCCTGTGCATCGATCTCTTGATAGGTCAAAACTTTCATAAACTTATGCACGCTAAGCCCGCCGCTATAGCGCGCAGCACCCGCTGTTGGCAGGATATGATTGGTGCCAGAGCACTTATCTCCATGCGTAACGGTGCTACCTTCTCCTAAAAAGAGTGAACCGTAATTCCGCAGTCGACCCTTCCACCAATCCAGATCTCTGGCCATGACCTGCAGATGTTCTGGCGCGTAGCGATCGCTAACGGTCACTACCTCTTCGCGCTCTGGGCACAGCACGATCTCGCCAAAATCGCGCCAAGCGGCCAATACGACCTCTGCGCTGGGTAAATCGGCAGCCAGTTTGGGCACGATCGCCGCAACCTGCTCGCCTAAATCCTCCGATGTAGTAAACAACCAAACGGGGGAACTCGGTCCGTGTTCGGCCTGCGATACGAGATCAATGGCAACCACCATCGGATCGGCGCTGTCGTCCGCAATAATGGCCGATTCGGTGGGCCCAGCTAGCACGTCGATACCGACCCGTCCAAAAAGCAGGCGCTTCGCCTCTGCTACGTAGGCATTACCAGGCCCCACAATCACGTCTGCTTCCCGGCCCGTAAAGAGACCATAGGCCAGGGCTGCAATACCCTGCACACCACCTATCTCCAGTATGCTGTCGGCGCCGGCCAGATCCATCGCGTAGGCAATAGCCGGATGGATGGAGCCACCATGCGGAGGCGAGCAAGCGATAATATGCGGCACTCCGGCAACTTGGGCCGTTGCAATGCTCATAATGGCCGAAGCGATGTGGGCATAGCGTCCGCCCGGGACATAACAACCGGCGCACTGTACGGGCACCACGCGCTGCCCTAGGCGGACTCCGGGCTCGGACTCAATTTCAAATTCGGTTAAACTGCTGCGCTGAGCCTCGGCAAAGCGTTTGACCTGGGCATAGGCAAACTCAATGTCCTCTCGCACTTGGTTGGGCACTTGGGCCACCAGCGCCGCGCGCTTCTCATCGGAGAGCACGACGTCTCCCTTCCAGCCATCGAGCTCTTGTGCAAACTCAAGCGCCGCAGATTCCCCTCCCGACTCGATGGTCTGCAACATGGCCTCTACCGTTTCGCGGATCGATTGATCCACCGCCCTTTCGATGGCTGGTGCCTGTTTTATGAACTCCATACGCCTACCTCAGGTGCTTTCTGATGCGCGTGTACGTCGAATGGGCACCGACCCACCCCGCGCTCTTTGCTCTGAAAATACGGCCTGACCTTAGCGACCAAAGGCCATTGACACGCCTCTCACATACTAGACGCGCCGGTCCTGTCTCGTCAACCAAACTCTCTTGCCCATATCTCTGCGATTTGTTACTCATACCCAAGCCGACTCTCTTCACGACGAGCACGACAGGAGTAAATCCAGATTACGTAATAACTCTCAACCACAGAGGACGCGCAAAACGCGATTTTTTCCGTTCTCAAAGCGAGCCATCATGTCGAAGAAACCCAATATCGTCGTACTCATGTCTGACCAGCAGCGCCTCGATACCGTGTCGGCCTACGGGCTGAACGACATCTGTAAAACCCCCAACATCGATGCGCTCGCCGCTCGCGGGACGCGCTTTGACGCCGCTTTTACGCCAACCGCTATTTGCTCTCCAGCCCGCGCCTCTTTTTACACCGGACTCTACCCACACAAACACGGCGTTACGGGCAACGGCCTGTGTCTCAAAGAGGACGTGCGCGGCGTAAACCACTACCTAGAGAACGCCGGCTATCGCTGCGGCTATGCCGGCAAGTGGCACGTCGACGAGGAAACCGGCCCCAGCGGCTACGGCTTTGTCGGGCAAGACTTTCTCGGCTATGCTTTTCCCGGATCGGGCGTGCTGCCCGGCCTGCAGTTTGGCGCCCGCCCGCACGGGCACAATCCCTACGCAGACTACCTCAAAGAGCGAGGCTTTGACCCAGCGCCTAGCGTTTCCAAACGCTACGTCGGCACAAATCCCTCCAATCAGGCGCAGGAAATGTTCGCCCTGCACGATGGACCGGTCGAATCGTGTATAGAGTACTTTGTAGCAGAAGAATCGATTCGCGTGCTCGACGAAATTGGCCGCGGCGATGAACCGTTTTTCCTGTGGGCTAATTTTTGGGGACCGCACAGCCCTTCGCTGGTACCCGAACCCTACTTCTCTATGTACGACCCCAAAGACATTCCCGAGCATCCCAGCTACCGCGAGACCTTCGCAGACAAGCCCTACCGCCAGCAGCTCATCGAGCGTCTATGGGGCTTAGGCGACTACGGATGGGAGGGCTTCCAAGAAATTGCCGCGCGCTACTTTGGCCACTGCACGCTGCTTGACGACATGGTTGGCAGAGTAGTGGCCCACCTAGAGAAGATTGGACAGCTCGACAATACCATTATCGTCTATACGGCCGATCACGGCGACTGTTTGGGCGCACATAAGCTAATCGAAAAGGGTGAGTTCATGTACGACGAGATCTACCGCATTCCGCTCGTCGTGGCCCACCCGAACTGCCAGAAACCCGGCGGCTCTTGCGATGAGTTTGTCTACCTACAGGAGGTCATGCTATCGGCGCTTGACGCCGCGGGCATAGACGTGCCCGAACATATGGACGGCACCTCTTTCTTACCGGCGATAGAAGGGCGTCCCTACAGCAACGGACGCGAAGAGGTATACTGCGTATTTGACCAACATTTTACCGTTGCCAACCAGCGCATGGTGCGCACGCGCACGCATCAGTTCACTTTTAACTCGGGCGATCCAGGTGAGCTGTATGACTTAGAGCGCGATCCCTACCAGCTCGACAACGTCTACGGACAGCCCGAATACGAGACCGTGCGACGCGACCTTATGAAGCGCATGGATTCATATATGATCGATTTAAACGACCCGCTTTACAGCTGGTACGGCCGTATTCAGGGCGCCTACTAGTCCCCAACGCACGACGGCACGCGCTCCGGAGAGGCGTGCCGTCACACTGCGTCTTTTCTCTACCCCCATCACGCCCTACTCACTACTCAACCATAGCCTGCATAAGCGCCTCTGCTATAACGATATGTCCGGTATGGTTGGGATGAACCGGCTCCGGACAAAACGTATCGGCATCGCGGTACTGCAAATGTTTCTGGTATATGTCGTGCAGGTTAACCAGGCGCGCGTCGTACTTTGCCGCCATTGCTTCCACCGTTTCTATATAGCGCGGCAGGAGCGACAGAACCTGTGCACGGAACGTTCCTCCCGAGCGATCCGTCGAGATATAAAAAGGAGTAATCAGCAGCAGCGGACAGTTTAGCTCATCGCGCGTGCGCCCCAGAATTTCGTCGTATACGCTGGCAAACAGCTCTGGGGAAACGCCGTCTTGAGGGCTACGCAAATGGCTGTGTAAATCGTTTATGCCGATTTTGATCGACAGGCGATCCGGCTTGTGAAAGAGCACATCATCCCGCCAGCGCTCTTTAAGGTCGGTAACGCGATTACCACCGATGCCCTTGTTGATATACGCAATATCGCGATCGGGAAAGCGCGCCGTTGCCAGCTCGGTGAAGAGACGCACATAGCCATTACCCAACGGCATCTCCGCGCCGCGGCGACCGCAGTCCGTTATGCTGTCACCGATAAACAGCATCGTCTGTCCATCTTCAATCCAGAAAGTGCTCATTTCCTCAACCTCCTTTTATGATTTTTCAACGGGCCGCAAAAATAGTCCACTCACCAACGGTCGTCCAGAGTTGACACAGAGACGTCGCCATGCAATACTGAGTCGCGTTACCAACTTCTTGAGCCACTATAAGGAGCACCGAATCAATGGGACATTTCTACGACAACTCGATCATTCCACAGCATCTCAGACGCAACTTTGACGTCTATGAGCGCATAGAAAAGTTACGCCTTGACTTGGGCACTTTTGAGAGCTGGATAAACCGCGATCTCAAGGGCGCCAACATCTGCACGATCACCTTTCACGAATCGGGCCTCGTCTATATTTCGGGCTATGGCTACGGGCCGGGTCAAATGTACGACGATCCAAAGCGCATTGGAGAGGGCCAAGAAGCCGCACAGTTTATTGCCGACGCAATGATCGGCCGCCTGCACTGGTCGCTCGTCTGTGGCGGAGAGGGGGGCGATTTAAATGACGTGCTCTACACGGTCAAGGGGTTGGGCATGGTCGTATCTACCGACGTCGCATTTGACGGAGCACCCGCCGTGATGAACGGGTTTTCCAGCCGCTGGCAGTCTGTATTCGGAGGCGGGACGGGCGCCTTTGCCGTTGACGGCGAAGACAGCAGCTATTCGGGCGTGCACGCACGCAGCGCCATCGGCGGCTTTACCGGACGTTTTTCCATTGAACCCGAACTGATTGTTGCCATCCCGCCAGAATTGGCCAAAGCTATTATTCAAAACCGCGGGTGGATTTTCCCACTCCCTCCGCGCGAAGCCGAGCGCATTCGCGTCGAATACGAAAAGACAGCCCAGTCTCAATAGAGGGCGAGCCGGGGCCCTTAGGCCACCAGCTCGTCGGGTTTTATTCGGCCCACGGCTGTCGTTCCGTTCTCAGCGAGCGACCTTCTTTAAGTGCTTGAGCACACGTTATGCTCAGATAGTGATCCTGACAGGCTTCAGCAAGCGGGTAGGGTGGCACGCCCCCTTCAACATAGTCCGCCATGCCTAGCATGAGCGCACCGATGGCCACCTCATCATCGGCCAGCGGTGCACCGGCGAGGGGGGTTTCATACACCCATTCAGCACCCAGTTGAACCCCTTTGAGGTAGTGCCCCTCGAGGTTACCGGGGCCACCGGCGACGTGGCGAACAAATTCCAGATAGAGCGGAGTGCGGAAGTCCTTCAGATGGGCAACCTGGTCGTTGACGATTTCCCCGCGCTCACCGCGCACTAGCACGCGATTGTTGCGCACCCAGCTAAAATACTGCTCACCGCAGAAATCCATAAAGCCAAGCTTCCCGTCGAAATTGAGCCAGTAAAACGTCTGCGTGCTATCTCCCACCTGCTCCTCACTCGGCGGTCCGTCGCGCCCGGGTCCCTCAACCAACGGTGCTGTAAAAGAGCGCGCTTCAATAGTTGCATCTTCATAGCCAATGCCAAGCAGCTTGCGCATCAGGCTCATTCCGTGATAACCGTGCGCTGCTGACACCTGCGCCTGCGTGACCGCACCGAGCAGACCCCGCGCAATCACCGCGCGCACGGCGGCATAGTAGGGCTGCAGGAAGTACTGTTCAGCTACGCACACTTTCCCGTCCCTCTTCTCTACGTATTCCCACAGGTCAACCATATCGGCAACCTCGGGCGCTGGAGGCGTTTCCGAAAGCACCGGCACGCCGCGTCCAACCAGCACCTTTATCAGTTCGGGATTGGTAGCCCAGGGCAGCGAGGTAATAACAAAGTCGAGCGTCTCGCTCTCCAGCATCTCGTCCATCGTAGCGTAGACGGAGCAGCCCCACGTGCGAGTAAAGAGTTCGACTTTCTCCGGGCGGCGCGCTACGACCGGCGGCACGGCGAATACATCGGGAGCCGCCGCCGCAATGCGCGTAAAAAATTCGGCGCGCCAGCCGGCACCCACTACGCCAAAACGTATTTTGCCCATATTTCCCCTTATCCTTGTGACTATTTACTGCTCGAAAAACGGCGAACAATCTCGTATAACCTCTGCGTTGCAAAGAGCAACTCTTCCACGGAAGTGCGTTCGTCATGGCCGTGGATCAGCTTCATCTCCTCTTCACCGGGCTTCTGCCGATAGGGCATAAAGCCGTAGATCTGCGTCTCCGGACGACGGGGTATGATATGCTTGGCATCGGTTCCCGCAGGCAGCAAATAGGGTAAGAGGCTAGCATTGTCATCGCACGCTTGCATTACCTCGGCTATCGTTGCATAGAGCGGTGAATCGGCGTCGGCCTCAAGCGGGGGCGTAAACTGGTCGACTTCAATCTCAACTTCGTCCCCTACAAAAGCGCGCAGTTCCTCAACAAAGCTCTCCTGACTCTGCCCAGGCGCCAAGCGCCCGTCAATCCAAGCCGTCGCTTCGCCGGGAATCACGTTGATTTTACTACCGGCCTGCAGCATGGTAAGGGAGGCCGTATTGCGCAGCATCGCACCCAGTTCGCGGCGCAGCTCTTCGTCTATGCGCAGCTCAGCCAGCGCGTGACTGCTCGTCTCCTCGTCCAGCAGAGCGAGCCAGGTTTCCGACTCGGCTTCAGGCACGTGGCGCGCAATTTCTCTAACCATGTGCCGCACGCTCTTCGATACGTGCACGGGCAAGACCGCTCCCTCCAAACCGGCAACGGCGCGCGATAGTTTTATAATTGCGCTATCGCCGTGCGGCATCGAGCCGTGTCCGGGCGTCCCGCGCGCGACTAGGCGCAGGCGACACAGCCCCTTCTGGCCCGTCTGACACGTGTAAAAACGCCGATCTCCGACATACAGATCGTGTCCCCCACCTTCTGTGAGGATATAGCGGGCGCGCCAAAGTTCGGGACGATGGTCGATAATCCATCCAGGACCGTGGTTCCCTTTACCCGCCTCTTCATCCGCCGTCGCGGCAAAGATCACATCGCGATTAAGCCGCACACCCTCTCGCTTGAGCAGGAGAAATACCATGAGCTCGGCGGCGACCATATTTTTCATATCCAGCGCACCGCGCCCCCATACGTAGCCGTCAATCAGTGCACCGGAGAAGGGCGGATGCGTCCAGTGTTCTGGTTCGACGGCGACGACATCGGTATGCCCAAGCAGCATCAGCGGTTCACCGTCGCCCCCCGCAAGCGTGGACAGCACGTTGCCCCTGCCCGGTTCGGACTCCACAAAGATCGGGGATAGACCCTCTCGGGACAGCACGCTCTCTATATAGCGCGCCGCTTCGGTTTCATTTCCAGGCGGATTGGTCGTATCTATGCGAATAAGCGCCTGCAGGTGCTGCGTCACCTCATCGCGCACGGCCTCCCAATCAATCACAGTCTGCTCCCGTTAAAAAATCTAGGTCTACGCCGCGATCGGCCTGCTGCACTCGCTCCGCGTAGAGCCGACGCCAGCCGCGAGCGGGCACAGCCGGTTTTTTCCACTCGGCGCGGCGGCGCTCCAACTCGCTATCCGAAACCAGTAAATCGAGGCGTCCCGCTTCTGCATCGAGTTCGATCTCATCGCCATCGCGCACGAGTGCCAGCGGACCTCCGACGGCCGATTCGGGCGCTACGTGTAAAACGACGGCGCCGTAGGCAGTGCCGCTCATGCGCCCGTCCGAAATGCGCACCATGTCCTTCACCCCTCGTTCTGCCAGGTATTTGGGCAGCGGCATCGATCCCGCTTCTGGCATTCCCATAGCTACCGGCCCTACGCCGCGCAGCACGAGCACGTCGTCAGGCTCTATGCCCAGCGCGGGATCATCGATCCGCGCAGCGACGTCTTCAGGCCCTTCAAAGACAAACGCCCGACCCCGGTGTTTGTGTAAATGGGGGGAAGCCGCAGCGCGCTTGAGCACGGCTCCGTCCGGCGCTAGAGATCCCTTGAGCACTACCAGCGAAGCGGCCGGTCCCAGCGGATCGTCCAGCGATCGAATCGTCGTCTGCCACGCGCCCGGCACATCCGTCGCGTCCAGCAGATCTGCCAGCCGTTGGCCCGTGACGCCCACGGTAGTTAAATCGAGCTGTGATTCCATCGCCTTGAGCAGCGCAGGCACGCCGCCAGCCCGATGAAAATCTTCCATATAGCCGCTGCCGGCCGGTTTACAGTCGACCAGCAGAGGCACCTGTCGCGCAATGCGATCAAAGTCATCCAAGGTCAGCGCCACGCCCGCGCGACCGGCTAAAGCCAGCAGGTGCACCACTGCGTTGGTCGATCCGCTGAGCGCAGCCAGCACGCGCAGCGCATTCTCAAAGGCAGGACGCGTCAGAATATCACGCGCAGCCCGACCCTGTCCCGCCAAGGCAACGGCCTGTCGCCCCGTCTCGACTCCAACTCTCAGCCGCGCTCCGGTCGTGGCTGGAGGTGAGGCTGAGCCCGGCATCATCAGGCCCAAAACCTCGGCCAAACAGGCCATCGTCGAGGCCGTCCCCATCACCATACAGGTGCCCGCTGTGGGACACAGACGCTCGCGCACTTCGACGATTTCACGCTCATCAAGATCGCCCGCACGGTGCTGACCCCAGTAGCGCCGACAGTCCGTGCAGGCGCCTAACCGCTCGCCGTGCCAGTCGCCGGTCAGCATAGATCCAGCTACTGCGACAATGGAAGGGACCTCGAGTGAAGCCGCGGCCATCATCTGAGCCGGCGTCGTCTTGTCACATCCTCCGACCATGACCACGGCGTCCATGGGCTGCGCGCGCACCATCTCCTCCGTCTCCATCGCCATGAGATTGCGATAGAGCATAGACGTAGGTGAGAGCAGAATCTCTCCCAGGGAAATCGTCGGAAACACCATTGGCAGTCCGCCAGCCTCGAGCACGCCGCGGCGAATAGACTCGATCAGCTGCGGCACCTCTCTATGACAGGTATTGTAGTCAGACGCCGTATTGGTGATCCCTATGACCGGGCGCTCCAAGTCTTGTCCATCGTAGCCAGCCGAAGCGAGAAAAGCGCGGCGTAGATAGCGACTAAACCCTTCATCAGCATAGTTTGTCAAACTTCGATCTATGCCGCGCAACCCCGTTTCTACCATTCGTTCTTCCCCCATTTTTTGCTGCTAAAGTAGGGTGCACATGGCATGGCTGCAACGGTCGTGTTTCGCACGCAGGAACACCTTGCCCACCCCATGCTCATACCCTAAACTCTTATCACACCGCAGCCACCCGCTAGCCCGACAGGACCATGCCGTGATCCGCGACACCATACCCGATGGGGTACCTGCTCCCGAACCCCCTGCTCCTGAAACCATCTTAGACTACCTAGCCTATCTGAAACGGCGCGTGCTGGGCAATTATATGATCCACCACGAGACGATTCCAGCGCGCCCCGAACGGCTCGTAGGCGATTTATCTCATCTGCCTCCATGCGTGCCAGACATCCTCGAGGCAGCCGGTATTCCAGCCCTCTACACGCATCAAGCCGAGGGCATTGAAAAAGTGCTTCAGGGACGGCACGTGGCCATCGCCACGCCAACGGCTTCCGGCAAAACTATGGTGTATAACGTGCCCGTGCTGAGCACGCTATTAGAGAATAAAAAAGCGCGGGCCCTGTATATATTCCCCCTCAAAGCGCTTGAACAGGATCAGTTTGACGAGATTAAAGGCCTTATGGAGGCCTTAGACCCCGAGCTAACGGTGGGCATCTACGACGGCGACACGTCCGATTATCAGCGCAAAAAAATGCGCGCGAGTCCGCCTCACGTTCTCTTTACGACTCCCGACATGCTCCACTCCGGCATTCTCGCCTTCCACGAAGCCTGGGCCGACTTCTTCTCTCACCTACGCTTTATCGTGATCGACGAGTTGCACACCTACAGCGGCGTCTTTGGCACGCACGTGCTCCACCTGTTCCGCCGCCTCAACCGCATCTGCTCTTATTACGGCTCCGATCCGACGTATATCACTTCATCGGCCACTATGGGCAACCCGGAAGAGCTCGCCTCTTCGCTTATCAACCGTCCGTTCCACGCCATTACGGAAAACGGAGCCCCGGCAGCGGCGCGCCACTTTGTCTTTCTCAACCCACCGGAAAGCCCCAATACCTTGGCGGCCAACCTGCTGCGCCTGAGCGTGCAAAAGGACTACCGCACGATTGTTTTCACGCGCGCGCGTGTGATCACCGAGTTGGTGTATCGCTGGGCCACGCAAAGCCGCCCCGATCTGCGCTCGAAAATCTCGTCTTACCGGGCCGGCTACCTGCCCGAAGAGCGCCGCCAGATCGAACACGATCTCAACAGCGGCGACCTGCTCGGCGTCGTATCTACGTCGGCATTGGAGCTGGGCATCGACATCGGCGGCCTAGACGTCTGCGTGCTCGTCGGCTACCCGGGATCGATTATCAACACGTGGCAACGGGCCGGTCGCGTCGGTCGTGCCGGACGCGAGTCGCTCATCATTCTCATCGCTTCCAAAGATGCCCTCGACCAGTATTTCATGAAGCATCCCGTGCAATTTTTTGATCGCGGCGTCGAGGACGCAGTCGTTGATCCCGCCAATAAATACATTCTCAAAAACCATCTGGTGTGCGCAGCACGCGAGTTTCCCCTGACTACGCAAGAGCCCGAATACGAGATGCCCAACTGGCGCGAAGCAGTCGACGAACTGGTCGCGGAGGGGTTACTGCTACAGGGAGCAGACGGGGACGCCTGGTTTGCCGCACGCAAGCAGCCACACCGCCTAGTCAACATGCGCACCATCGGCGAGTCCTACAATATTATCGAGGACGGACGCAACGGACTCATCGGCACCGTCAGCGGCGGCCAGGTATACGGCGAGTGCTACGAGGGCGCCGTCTATCTGCACAGAGGCCGCCAGTATCTGATTGGGCAACGCAACCCAGAGAAGGGGCAGATTTATGCAAAAGAGGTCGACGTCCCCTACTTCACGCGGGCCAAGTCCGAAAAGGATACGGAGATACTCGAAGAGCTTCGCTCTAAGCCCATGGACGGCTTTATGGCAAAGCTCGGCCGGCTAAAGGTCTCTTCGCAGGTCGTCGCCTACGAGAAAGTCCGCGTCGGCGATCAGGTCATCATCAGTCAGCACCCACTCGAATCCCCCGTTCAGCACATTGAGACCGTTGGCTTCTGGATTGAGCTAGACGCGCATTTCAAAAAGGACCTGCGCCGAAACAATTTCCACTACATGGGATCGATTCACGCCATCGAGCACGCCATGAAGTCGCTTTTTCCCCTCTTGGCACTGAGCAACCGAACGGACGTGGGCGGTATTTGCTATCCAATGCATCCGCAGCTAAAAAAAGGGGCCATCTTTGTGTATG
>Ga0181585_10002886_pt1 | contig 15187 bp, 28 predicted proteins | sample 071ome_29_FD_132469 | JGI IMG/M metagenome (GOLD analysis project Ga0181585, IMG submission 132469) | Coastal salt marsh microbial communities from the Groves Creek Marsh, Skidaway Island, Georgia - 071407BT metaG (megahit assembly) | ecosystem: Environmental > Aquatic > Marine > Intertidal... | reverse complement strand
CGTAAATTATTGGCAGATATCCCATCTCTACAAGCCATAAAAAACGACAATTCATTATTCAATACATTATTTGTTCAAGATAACTTTTCAGTGTCTGAAAAACATGTTTTTAGAGGACTTCATTATCAAACAGGTATATGGGAACAGGCAAAGCTAGTTAGAGTCCTTAAAGGGTCTGTAATTGATTTTATTGTTGATTTAAGAGAACAATCAAAAACGTATGGTAAGTTTGATTATTTTGAACTAAATGAGACTAATAAATTGTCTTTATTCATACCACCTTATTTTGCTCACGGATTTTTATCGTTAGAAGATAATACAATTTTTACTTATAAGTGTGGTAATTATTATAGTAAAGAACATGAAGGTTCTATAAATGTATTCGACCCTATCATGAGAAATGTAACCGATAACCATCAAACAATTACCGATGCAATTAGTCTATACATGCCTTATGAAGACGAAAACGATTTAATATTATCAGAGAAAGACCGTAACGCACCAAAATTTTTGTACAGAAGACACGATTAAGTTTTGATGTTTCGTTTTTTTTCTTATATTTGAACCATGATTGAATGTATGGAAAAGAAAGTTGATATAGATTGGTACCAAAAAGCTGAGAATGTTTTAATGTCTGCAAAAACTTTGGGTCAACTACAAGTGTGTAGGAATTATATTGAATTTTACAAAACACAAACAAATGATGTTTCTGGCTACGAGGTTTTGGTGAGGAAATATGTTAATAGGATTAAAGAACTATCCTATGAATAATAAAAAACCCCTCTTATTAGGAGGGGTTTATTTTTAACTTAACTTTCTAAGTTTATATAGGGTTGAGGTTATAAGTTCGTTAATTGTGTCAATTATGTTTTGTAGATGAGATGGTAACCCTTCTCTGTTGTTATTTACAATATCCATAAGACTTTCAAAGTATTCAATTACACTCTCCTTTCCATCATATTTTTGTATATCGAAAGTTTGGTAGTTCATGATGTTTTCGTTTTCACCCTGATAAGACTCAATTAAAGAATCTGCCAAATCATCAATCCCTTCATAAAATCCTTGTAATGCTTTGTGTTCTGCATATGAACCTGTTTGTAAATGGAAGATATGTGCTTGAGTTTGTGAAAATAACAGATGAGAAGCTAAAAGATTAATACCACCGTCATTAGGTGTTTCTTCAACATTTACGTCAATTTCCTCTTCTTCTTGTTCTCTTAACTTACGTTTAATAAGTTGTTGCAATTGAGATTCTGTTAATTTTAATGTCTTTTTCATTAGTTGTATTTTTTAAATCTATTAAACATTTCAGTTATTTTTTGTTTTTCTTTTCTGAAAGATTCGTGTAATTCATCATCCATTTCTTCATACATACCACACTCACACATAGACTCTCTTAAACCACATTCATTACACATAGATTCTTCAATTTTGTGGTCATGACCTTCACACTTACAGTCTTCAACAGGACTACCACATGATGGACAAGTTTCACCCTCTTCTTCATTAACATTAGAATACATGTCTTCAAAATGTTGTCTAGCACCTCTGATTGTATGAGAATTAATAGACGGATTAAGTTTTAAGAATTCTTGCCAAGCCATTTCTTTTTCACTCATATTTTGTTCAATCTCGTGGTCCCTTCCTTCCATAAACATAAAATCATCGTCATCATCTTCAAATTCATCAGAACCACCATACATACTTAAGATAATCTCACCGTACTCATCTTTGACTAAGTCGAATAAATCGTCATAATATTCTTCATCAATATAGTCATCTAAAAGATATGAAATAAAGTTGTCAGCAAATTCAAATTCATCACTAAATTCCATCGGTTCTATTTCATTTGCAAGTCTATCAAATTTTCTTGATAACATAATTCTCTTTACCAAATCCATTAAAGGTTCGTCACTTTCTCTGATGATAGATTCACCATATACATCCATATTTCCACCTTCAGACTCAAAGTCATAAGCCTCTTTTTCATCACCATAATCAAACATTCTCATGATGGCTTCTAAATCCATATCATATGGGTCTTTATCTGTGTCACTATCCGCAAATTGCTCAGGACCACCTGATTTAAAGTTGTCTGCAGGTTCAACTGATGATACATCCATATCATCTGCTTCAATCTCATTTACCTTCGCAGAACCTTTACCTTTCCAACCTTGTTTTGCTCTTTTAGCAAAATATAGTTGTGACATTTTCTTTATATTTTCTTTCGGCACTTTCTTACCGTCCTCTTCTAGTTTTTTGTTTTCCTCTTTTAACTTTTTGATTTCAGCATTTAACTCCTTTATATTCATATCAGAATATTCACCAGTTTGTTTAACTTCAACATCACCTTTCCACTTTTCTGTGATAGTCGATTCGTTAACCAAATGATTTTTATATGTATTAACCTCACCTCTGTTATTGACATTAATACCTTGTTTATCACCGGCTGGGTCATAAACAGTAAGTGGTGTTAAGTTCGATGGTACATTACCAACGGCATTTCCATTATAGAATGAACTGTGTTGTTGAAGAATACTTTGTCTTTCTTCGTCTGACATTATTGAATAACCTCTCATAACTATAGTTTTTTTTATAAATAGTGTTTGATAATGAAATGTTTATCATTTATTATTACAAAAAAAAGATATGGAACTTACTCGTGATTTTATTGATGAAGTGGCTGAAGGAGCCATAATCCTAGATGGATTTGATGATTGTATTGTTGGTATAACTGAAGAGTTTGGTGCCAACAACAGAATTTTATATTCTGTTAAACAAATGGTTGATAAGATGGTTAAAGACGGAATGACAGAAGAGGAAGCTCTTGAATATTATAGCTTTAATATTATTGGTGGATATTTTGGAGAACAAAACCCAATTTTTTTGGTTGATTATTTGGTAGATTAAATCTTAAATTTTATCTTTGTCAAACATAAAAACCAAGATATTATGATTTACGACACTAAAGAAAAAAAATTCATTGACATTTACGGTGAAAACCTTGATATTCGTAGACTTATTAAAAATCGAGTTTTTTTTGTTAAAAAGGATAATACTGACTTGGTTGTAAAGATTACTCACATGAAACCAAATGAAACTTGGAGTTACGAAATTGATGTTAATATTAAAGTGAGTGGGACAATTAGTAACTGGTGGGGTTCTGAAAGAAACGTAAACTCAACATACGGATTTCACAGTACTGTTTCAAGAAACAGAGATATTCGAAGAGCAATCAATGGTGATATTAAAAACTTTTTGAAATTGTTTGGAGTTCCAGGGTACAACGTAGAAATTAAAAAGGTTAATGTGTGTGATAAAGTTTAACCTTTATACTTCATCATAAAAAATTCGAATACTTTTCTACCGACCTCTTTTAGAACTTTATTCATATTCTCTAATGTCGGTTCCTCACCTTTAGATTCTAAATACTCGATGGTAAGACCTACCATCGCTAATCTTGAGTCATCAGCCGCTTGTAAAAGGTCATCTAAATCTTCAACCTCTAATTGTTTGAATCTGATGTAATTTTCTAAATAATCAGAACCACTCCATATGAATGGAATTGATTCAAACATGTTCATTACTCCCGAATCTCTAAGTTTATCTAAAAAGATATAAGTGGGTTTGAAATTTGTAGAATTCATAATTGGCATTAATCTTTCATACCTTTCAAATGGTGAGTCTGACTCGTTCAGTTCATCATTATTTTCTTCCTCTTCAGAATCAAAGTTTATATTAACATCATCAAAACTATCGATGGTTTTTGGTCCTAACGGTGGGTCCAACAAAAATCTTTGATTTACCCAATTTCTTAATTCATTTTCAACAAAGAACTCAGGTACTGGTTGGTCATCAGGCATTGCATCGGCCAATTCTGAAATGTGATAAGCAAATTTTAATTTGTTTTCTTCATTCATTAGATTCATTAATCCATCACTAATAAAGAATATTCTACTTAAAGGGTCTTCAGTGTTTAAGTCACCTTCAGCAACGCTGAATAGTTTTGTTATTGTTTTTGCCCACCATGTCTTATAAGATGGAGTTTCTTTAAGTGTTGGTGATAATAGTTTGTTGGCGGCTCTCATTCCTGAACCAATAAATCCTGCAAGTGCAATCTGTGGTATAAACCAAGGCAATAAACGGATAAAGGCTTTAAACCCACCCTCACCAATATGTTTTGCTAATCTTTTATTTTTTGCTGAATTAACAAGGGTTTTTAATTGTCCAAAAGTAATTGGTCCTTGAGCACTACAGAATTTTTTAGCATCACAAACGCTCTTAATTACTTTACCTGATGGTTTAACACTCACAGAATCTTCCTCATTTAACTTTTCGTCTTCTTTATACCATAAATCTAATTTAGATAACAAACTAAGAGTACTACCATTTTTCCATAACACATCAATAATTTTTTGGTCTTTATCAAATGGGTCATCAACTATTCTAGTTATTGTACCTTTTTCACCCAACGGCATGTTAGGCATTTCGTCTTTCATATAGACTAATGTAATTTCATCACCAACGTTTTTAGTGTTAAATTCTTTTTTAGACATACAATGTTAATTTATCATAAATATTATAAGATATTAAATGTGTCACAATATATTTATTATAAAACTATCTTATGAAAGTAGTAATAACTGAAGCACAATATAAAGTATTAGTTACAGAAGAGTTTAAAAACAATGTAGATTCTGCATTAAAGTCTAGTTTTGATTTTGCAAAGGATATTGTAAAAACTGCCGAAGAACAACTGAAAACTAGTTTTCAATTCTTACTAACATACGGTGCAGGTATTGGTTCATTAGCCAGACCATTGTCTGATTATCTTAGTGAAAAATATTCATATCTAACTAATGAAGAAATTGCAGGATTAGTAGTTATGGCTCTATCTATGGCATACTTTCAATATAAAGGTGAAATGAAAAAACCTTTAGAAATGTTAAAACTTCAAGGTAAATTAGATGAACTAAAAGATGCTATAGAAAAAACCAAATCAATTGAAAACAGGTTTGTTAAGATATTAAATCAATTGGGTGTGTACGTTTACAGTGTTTTAGATATTCCGGCATACACCTTCTTATTGCCAGTTATACCGTTCATAATTTCATTTATTTCTGACCCATCATCTTCAGGTGACAAATTAGAAATGGCGTTGAATGGGTTACTTAATTCATCACTTATTACTTTATCTGCGGCAACCCTTAAAAAGGTTATTGATAAAATTGCGCGTTCTATAAAGAAATAAACTCAAAGTCTTTATCTACAATATAATATCTTACACCAACGGCATAATAAAGAAAGGTTGCCTTCTTCATTTCAATCTGTCTACCAATTTGCCGACCTTTATCAGTCTCCCCATTAATTACTCCAACAATTTTTTTATCTGAAGGACTTAAAGATGCTGGGTGGTTATTGAGTACCGGTGTTACAGGTTTGTTAGCATCTAAAATACGAGAAATTAATTGAGTTTTTGTACCACCGTAATTAACACGGTAGTCCTTACATATTTTTTTAAGTTGCACCAAATGTAGCGACTGTAAATACTCTTTTGTTATCTCCATTTTACAAAGATAATAAAAAAAAATAAGAAATTAATATTTCATATTTTTTCTATGTTCTTCCCAATCGTAAAACATAGAAGAGTCGTAATAAGGTTTTTTGCTTTTTTCAGGTTTGATTAAACCCATAAAGCGGAGGCATTTAACAATATTTTTTAACATGAAACAGGATGATTATCTATTAATTAAATAGTATAAAAATCCTGTTTGTGTATATAGTTAGAGTAAAAAAATTAAAATTAATAATAATTTAATTTAATCTTCTAAAAATATATTAAAATAGTTGCTAATTTCACATTGTAATGTGTGATTGTTGTCAAAACTCATCTTATAAACCAATCCCATCATATCACTACTTTCATAATATTCTTCTTCTGTTCTTTCCAATAAAATACCGTCTGAATTAAAGGTATATTTCATTAATACATCATATATTTTATTGGCAAAGTTTGATAATTCATTTGCAATATCTGATATTTCAGGTGAACCTGTTTCTGTGGAAATTAATATATTAAAAACAACCTCACCTGGTCTTTTTTCATTTGGTGGCTCTGCAGTGTAATGAGTTAACTCAACCGATATATGTTTTCCGACTTTCATATCTACAATATAAGCCAAAGATTTAACTGACCTTTCTATATTTTCTTTAAAATTACTCACCTCTATTAATCATTTTTTGTAGTTTCTCAATTTCTCTTTGTAATTCTTCATCTCTTTCTTCAGATTCTCCCTTACTTTCGAAATCACGTGATTTTTTATTTGGATATGAATAATCCGTTCCTGTACGATACGCCTTGTTGTGTGAACCACCACTAGACAAACCTTTTTCTAAACGAATAAGTCTTTTATGTAATTCTTTAACTGATTTTTCAACATCATTAAAATTTTCCAAATCTCCTAAGATGATTACATCTGATAGATATTCGGGTAAATCATAATCTACAACATCACTAGCATCACCATAAAGTCCTTGCTCACTAATGACAGTTTTAATTATATTTTTTAATTGTGATTCGGTGATTATATATTTCTTATCCTCCATAATATTCTTTGTATTTTTTAGTTAAGAATATTGTTAATTCTTCAATATCCTCATCAGGCAAATTATGTAATGGTCTGTTTCTTTCAAACCAAGATTTTATAACGTATTCTACCGGCTGTTTTCTTAATCTAACCAATCGTCTAAAACCTTTTATCTCGGCAGGTATTTCATGTTTTTGCATGTAATAGGTTTTATCTGTCGGTGTGGGTTCATCGTCCATTCTAATCTCTTCAGAACTTCTATAACCCGCGTCTTGCATAACATGTTCAATTTCATGTCTTAAAGTTTCATTTAAATCACCGATAATATCATATAAACTACCAGGAAAAAGAGATGGGTTAGCCTTTAACTCAATTTCAATAACATCACCATCATCTACCGTTCTACCATCTAAAAGATATTCCTGTTCAAGTGTCGGGTCCCATTCCGTACTAAATTCAACACTAAACGATGGTAAACCAGGAAAATAATATTCCATTTCATCACCATCCAATTCTTCAGGTAAATAAAAAGTGTCATCCATTTTTAATTTTATCAAATCAGTCATTTGTCTTACAATAGTTCTAACAGGTAAATCTGTTTTGCTACCTTCAGTTAATACTGACTCGTTTAAATTATTTTTCTTATTACCGCACTTGTGACAATCATAAGTGTCTTTTCCTCCTTCAGAGACTTTCCATTCCCATCCACATTTATTACAGGTCACCATACCTTTATTGACACTCTCATTGACTGACATACAAAGTTCTTTACTTACATCTTCAGGATTTTCATCTTCATAAAAACCCGCCTTAACTCTGAAATAATTATTGTGTGCTAATTTTAAAGCATATCTATCATTACCACCAACGCAGTCTGACAATAAACTTTCAACCTGATTAAAATAATCTTCAAATTCGGCACTCATACCTTATAAATAGTTCTTAATATAAGAATATTAATACCTATTTAACCAAAAAGGAATTGAGACACCAAAACCAAAATTTGCGGTGTTTGAAAATTCAACTAATAAACAAACGTCAACACTTCGACTATTTTGTGTTAACAACTTAATTGGGTGTAAAACAACGACACAATGAGGAATAAAATCTTTGTCCCCACTTATAGAATCTTTTAAGATTTTCATACCAAATCCAAGATTAACACCATTTTTTAACATCGCTCCGTTAACACCAAAACGATTAACAAATGGATATGGTTCATCAAAAACAGTAACATACTCTTGCTTTAGAGTGCTACCCACATAAAATCCAAAAGGACCTGACATTTCATCGGTTGAAGCCAAAATGGTTTGCTCAGCAGGAATATAACTAACCGATGAAGATTGTGCAAATGTCTCAACAAATGACAAGAAAAATAGAAGAATAAAAGTTGTCTGTCTCATTTTAATTTATTACTTTTGTACAAAGATAAACAGAATTTATGAACATATCAAATGGGTAGGTTAAAAGAAGAATTAATAAATAATCTCACAGATGAAGAGATTGATGAAATTTATGAGGAGTTAATTAACGCAGAATATTTTTACATTGACAAAGAAGATGAACAAAAAGAAGGAAAAATTTCAGGAACTACTTCTTCAGAAGGGGGACAAAGCTCTTCTTGATGTAAAATACATTGGTGTAAATGCCGATGATATTATTGATGTTTATCATGAACTTGGACTACGTTCACCTATCACAATCGTGAAGAGTGAACCAAACCCATACTTAGAAAAAGGTTGGGGTAATGGTTACGTTCGTATTCCCGAAGGACATCCCTACTATGAAAAAACTTACGATGATATTCCTGTGAGTGTTCACGGTGGTTTGACATTCAGTAACCATGTCTTTGAGGATGGTGAATATTTCTCAGATGGGTACTGGGTTGGGTTTGATACCGCTCACTACGGTGACACTAAAGAAAGATGGCCTATGGATAAAGTAATGGAAGAAACCATTTACCTATTTAAAGAAATTTATGGTTTGTAGGTCTTTTCATTTCCATTTTGTTTTTATATACTTAATCTAAAGTTATAAAAATGAAATGGAAATTCTTATCATTATTGTTTGCGGTCTTATCTTTTTCGACCGTATCCAAAGCTCAGACGTGGGGAGAATGGGTAGAAGTACCCGTAGACACAATAAAGACAGACATCTTTAAAGTCATTTATTCTGAAGATTTACAACAACCTTTAGAATTATGGTATACAGTCCAATGTCCAATGGGTGACGCATCTCGCTCAGGTATGGACTTCTACAAAGTACCAGGAGTTCTCACATCAGACAATGCCGATTATGAGAATAATGTGTGGGATAAAGGTCATTTGGCACCTGCTGCCGCATTTAATTGTGACCGAGAAACACTTAAAAAAACATTCTCATATCTAAATTGTGCATTACAACACGAAGGTCTTAATCGTGGACCCTGGAAAGAATTGGAAGAGTTTGAAAGGGGTTTAGCAAAAATTACAGACCGTGTTGATGTACACATTATAGTTTGTTTTGAGGAAGAAACTCAAAAAGTACCAGGAGGTGCAACAATACCTTCAGGATTTATAAAGGAAATAACATTTAATAGAAATACAATCACATTTTCATTCCCTAATCAAGACGTTAGTGGTCAAGATTGGGGAGCGTTCTTAATACTTCACGAGAATGACTAAAGAATCGATGGAACTTTTAAATACACACCCGATTAAAAAATCAGATTTAGGTTTTCACGGAAATCTTTTTGGTGGTAAACTTTTAGCGTGGTTGGACTCAAGTGCTGCAGCATTTGCAATGCAAGTATGTGACACACCACGTATGGTAACAGTTAAGATTGATGAATGTAATTTTACAAAACCAGCAAAAGAAGGTCAGTTGTTAAAGATTTATGGTGGAGTGGCTGAAATAGGAAATACATCAATAACCCTTTACATGGAGGCTCGTTCTCATAATGTTTATAATGGGAAACAAAATGTAATCCTTAACACAAAAATAAAATTTGTAAGAATCGATGAGATGGGAGACCCCGTACCTATTTCTGAGAGAGTTAAAATAAAATACGGGAACAATTAAAAAAATAAAAATGGCAGTAAAACAAGGTGACCAAGTAAAGGTCCATTACATCGGAACATTAAATGACGGAAATGAGTTTGATAACTCATATAAACGAGGAGGTACGTTAGACTTCACGGCAGGTGGTGGTCAAATGATTAAAGGATTTGACGAAGCTATTATGGGTATGGAGATTGGTGATAAAAAAACAGTTAACATTCCATATATGGATGCTTATGGTGAGCATGACCCAAATGGTTTGGTGACCGTAGCCAAAGAAAATTTCCCACCAGACTTTAATGCAGTTGCTGGTGAAATGATTCAAGGTAGAAGTGAATCAGGACAACCAATGAACGCATTAGTTGTTGAGGTGCAAGATAAAGACGTAATCTTAGATTTAAATCATCCATTAGCTGGACAGGATTTAAATTTTGAAATTGAATTAGTAGAGATTGTTTAATTATGATTTATTGGTTTACCGGGCAACCCGGACATGGTAAGACAGTTTTATGTAATCACCTTAAAGAATATTTGGAAACAAATAGAACTTGGGGTAAGGTGATGCACATCGATGGTGATGATTTAAGAGGTATCTTCAACAATCAAGACTACTCTAAAGAGGGTCGTATTAAAAACATAACATTTGCTCAAGGATTGGCAAAGTTTCTTAATAGAAAAGGTTTTACAGTATTGGTATCTTTAGTATCACCTTACAGAGATGTTAGAGAATCTTTTAAAGAAGATATGGACACTGAAATGGTGGAATTGTATGTTCATACAACCGAAACTCGAGAGAGAGACCATTTTCATGTTGAAGACTACGAACAACCTTTAGAAAATTTTATTGATGTTGACACTACTGAAGATTCGCCTGAAGGTTCTTTAGTTTATATATTAAATGAGTTAGGAATTTAATAATGGAAAAGAAAAGTACTATATTTTGTGATATAGATGGAACTTTATTTAAATATAGAAAGTTTGAAACGTACCGAACTTCAGACCCAGAAATATTACCAAAAACATTAGAAAAATTTCGTGAGTGGAAAGAAGAGGGTCATATGATTGTTTTAACAACTGCACGCCCTCATAGTCTTTATACTCATACAATATTAGAATTACAAAAATATCAAATTCCTTTTGATAAATTAATCATGGAAATTGAAAGGGGTCCACGTTACCTAATTAACGATATGGACCCAAACAAACCTGGTCTTAGGGCTATTGGTATAAACTTAGACAGAGATAGTGGTTTTGAAAATATCTCGTGGTCTGAGTACGGATTATAGATTATGAATTATTGGGATAAAAAAGTACACGTAGAATCATCACTAGAACCAAGAGATGGTCAGTACGCAATGTTTGTAGGTAGATGGCAACCTCTTCATAAAGGTCATCAAGAATTATTTAAACAAGCAATGGATGAAGGTAAAAACGTATTGATTTGTATCAGAGACGGTGAACCAAATGAAAAGAATCCATTCACACCTCAAGAAGTAAAAAATAATATTGAAGAGCATTACTCAGAAGAAATATCAACAGGAAAAGTTCAAGTTATGGTTATTCCTGATATCTGTTCTGTCGAATTTGGTAGAGGGGTTGGTTATGACATCATAGAGAGAATTCCACCAACAGAAATCGGAGAAATTTCTGCAACCAAAATCAGAAAAGAAATGGGATTATAATATTTATAATTTCTGGGGTTAACAAAAAAGGCCGACAATTTTATTGTTGGTCTTTTTTATTTACAAAACATTTTGTATTTTTGTATCAAACAATAAACATAAAGTGTCATGGGTACCAATTTTTATAGAATACCAAAGTCAAAGCAGATGATGGAACGTCATCAAAAGCTGCACAATAGAATCTCAAGTTTAGATTGGTTTGATGTTTCTCAACTATCTAATGGGTTTAGAAACATTGAAAACAAAAACGATGAATGGTCACCAATGAACGCATGGGATGAGTTCATGGAAGATGTGATGATTCACGTAGGAAAGCGTAGTAGTGGTTGGAAATTCTGTTGGAACTTTCACAACGGTAAATTTTACAGCAGTAAAAAAGAATTGTTAAAATTTATTCGTAACGGTAGAATTGTTGATGAGTACGGAACTTTACATGACACTGAAGAATTCATTGAAATGGCATTAAATTGGGGCGAACCTGATGGCTTGGTAGTTAATGCAGAATACTACGAAAAAAATGAAAGAAATAGTTTCTTTAATAAAGAAAGATACTATGATAAAGATATAGATGGACTTAGAGTTTCGTCTTCAACAGAATTTAGCTGATATGAAAAGTTATATAGAATGGAAAGGTCACCCACTTAACAATTCGGACATTGGTTACGAATGGGATTATGAACATGTTAAAATAAAAACTTCAGGGACAACAGGACCTTTTAATCCTGTTGTAACTGAAGTTGATAAGACTGAGAAAATAAATGAAAAAGAATAAAAAATTCAGAATAGGTAAACTTTTTACCTATAACAAAGACACATTAGATTATAAATCTGTTAGTTATTGGTGGGTTAGTATACTATTCACTTCAGTATTTGTTATTACGGGTATTGCGTTTTTTTTATACGGTAGATATAGTAAAATTAATCGTCTAACCGATTATGAGAAAGAACTTTTGATTGTTAATATTAACACAAATGATGATTTTTCACAAGAAAAATTGGTTGAGATGCTAGAAGATTTAAATGTTAAATACCCATACATTGTTTTAGCACAAGCCAGAATTGAAAGTGCAACTTACACATCAAGAATCTTCAAAGAAAACCACAATTTATTTGGGATGAAACAAGCCACTCTTAGAGTTAATACAGCAAAAGGGACTCAGTATAATCATGCGTATTATGATAATTGGAGGGAAAGTGTTTATGATTATGCCTTTTATCAATCTCGATATATGAGTGCCGCTAAAAACGAAGAAGAGTATTTTTATATTTTAGGTCAGAGTTATGCCGAATCACCTGATTATGTTATCGCACTTAAAAATCATATTCAGCGTCACAATTTAAGAAGTTTGTTTAATTAATAATATTTTATTATCTTTGTCGTATGACAACGAGAGAATATACCAAAATATTAAAGTCCAATAAAACAATCTCAACTTTTGAGGTTAATGAGACTTATATTAAAGGTACCGTCACAATTACTCGTTTCAGACCAAAAACTGAAGAACAAACATTTATCTCATATAACAATTCTTGGATTATAAGTGAAAAAGGTAATGAGGTGGATATTGAATTCAAGGGAATGATTCGTTCAAAGTACGATAATTGGTATGACGCTAAAACTTATACTAAATCATCACTTACTCGTTGGTTACGTAGACACAAACAATTCATGACTGAATTACATAACCGTACTTGTTTGATTGGTGGAAATAGGAATACCGAACTTAAGAAAATTACATTATTATGATTTCATATATTAAACAATTTATTCGTAGAGTAAGACGTGTTATTGATTTCCTTCCTATAATTTGGAAGGGTCATGACTTTGACTACCGTTATGCCATTGAACTATTCCAATATCAAATGGAGCGAACAGCAGATTTTATGGAATCTGAAAAATCCATGACTAAAGATGCTAATATTAGAGCAAGTCGTATTCGTACCGCTGTGGAACTTTTAGAAAAAGTTTACAATGATGAATACTCATCTGAATGGCAAGATAAACTTAAAAATCTATACGGTGAAAATGTAATTGATTGGGAGTTTATTGAGTTAGATGTTAAAAGTAATTATGATGGTCAACCCCTTTATGAAATTAAATGGGAATACGAAAAATGGGACAACTCAGAAGAGGTAGAAAATGTAAAACAACAACTTTTTAAAGAATCAAAAGAGAAACAACAAAGAGCTGAAAAATTGGTTTGGGAATTTATTTCCCATAACATTCGCTATTGGTGGGACTAATTATATATGTGGAGATATTTTTTATGTTTTTAATTATTGTATTGTTTTCATTACCTTTTTGTTTTCTATGGGTAAAAGGAATTGATTATATGAAAGAAAATCATCCTGATTATAAAGGAGAAGATTTGTTTTAGTTAGAATTATCATTATCTTTGTGATATTATGAAAATCACATTTATATCAGACACGCACACAAAACACAAACAAGTGACCAGTTCACTTCCTGGTGGTGATTTGATTATTCATGCTGGTGATTTTACATCAATGGGATATAAACACGAAATTCAACAATTCTTTAAATGGTATGATGGATTGGATAACTACACCAATAAGATTGTAATTGCAGGTAACCATGACCTTATGTTTGAAGATGACTTATCACAAGCAAAAGATATCATAAGTATATACCCAAATGTAACCTATCTTCAGGATGAATTGGAAGTTATTGGTGATGATTATTCTACCGCAGTAAAAGTTTATGGTTCACCGTGGCAACCTGAGTTTTATAATTGGGCATTTAATTTACCACGAATGGGTTGGGAACTTCAACAAAAGTGGGATGACATTCCATTGAATACTGACATCCTTGTAACTCATGGTCCTGCATGGGGTCACTTGGATACAGTAATTGGTCAAAACACTCATCTTGGTTGTGAAATGTTAGCGAATAAAATAAACACACTTAAACCTAAAATTCATGTATGTGGTCATATCCACAGTGGATATGGTTATAAGTTTGTGGATGGAACGCACTTCTTCAATGCTGCGGTTCTCGGTGAAAATTATATCTTCACACAAAAACCAATGACAGTAGAATGGAACCCTGAAACAAATGAGGTTGAATTTATTGATTAAGGGGACTTGTCCCCTTAATCTTTTTATATTATATTTGTAACAAACTAATTTTTAAAACTATGGCTAAGTATAAGTTGAATGTTTATGGTTGGGAGATGGAGGCTGTTGGTCATTCACTCACTAACGAGCAGGTTCAGAGTATTAAAGACCTTATGGAGGACAATGGATACGATGAAGTGTGGGAATGTCTTTATGACCTTGAGGATGAAGGTATTTTAGATGACCTTTATGGTCCTGATTTGTTTCATGTCTCACGAGCATTGGACAATGGACATATGTGGTTTAAGGTATATGATGAAAACGAAGAAAATGTAATCTTAGATTTTGAACCGAAGGATATGGGTGATTATTATGACCTTATCGGTGACGATGATGTAATTGAAGAGAAATACCCTTACGAAGGTTATTTAGCTATCCCTGAAGATATGGATGGTGTTGAGAATATCCTATTTGTTGCACATGAAAACAAAGGTGGTGTCGTTCAATTTGAGTTTGAAAGTGATGAGGTACCAACCGAGAAAGACTTTTGTTTTTTGAATGGTGACATTGGAACTCCTGAAGGTGATTGGGATTTTGTTTCCAAGTATTTCTATAAAGGACAACTTTTGGAAGTTTACGACCATTTGGACAACACGGGTAAGTCAACAACCGCCGAGATTTATACTAAGGATGGTGATATCATTAGTTGAGGGTGATGTATTACAGGAGGGTCCGAAGGTTAAGAAGATTCATATAAATCAACATAACATTCGTTCCAATAAGACGAAGGAGACGGACCTT
>Ga0181585_10002880_pt1 | contig 15197 bp, 16 predicted proteins | sample 071ome_29_FD_132469 | JGI IMG/M metagenome (GOLD analysis project Ga0181585, IMG submission 132469) | Coastal salt marsh microbial communities from the Groves Creek Marsh, Skidaway Island, Georgia - 071407BT metaG (megahit assembly) | ecosystem: Environmental > Aquatic > Marine > Intertidal... | reverse complement strand
GCTGCTGGGCCTGTGGGCAGAAGACGAGATCGTTATTGACAACGCCGAAGGCGTAAGGGAATTGCATCCCGACTTTTTCAGCGCGCTCGCCGCGCTTAAGGAGAAAAAACGATGAGGGCACTTTTGCGCTTGGCCGCACTGGCGGCCGTGATGTTTTGCGGTGGCGTAGTCGTCATTCGACTGCTGTACGATGTGTCGTGGGGAGAAGCTGTTGAAATAGCCGATCAGTTTGTGGAGGACCTGCTAGCGTGATCACAGGCGTAACGCGCATCCTGGGCGTCCTAGGCGATCCTATAGGCCATACCTCTTCGCCGGCCATGCACAATGCGGCCATTGCCGCTATGGGCTTGGACTATGCCTACGTGGCGTTCCACGTGCGGCCCGATGCGCTGGGCTCAGCGATAGAGGGGATGCGCGCCCTGCAGATAGCAGGTCTCAACGTAACGGTGCCTCATAAACAGGGCGTGATGGCGCATCTCGACGAGGTTTCGGACGAGGCGGTTGCTATTGGTGCGGTCAATACAGTGGTCAATCGTCAGGGCCGGTTGGTAGGGTACAACACAGACGCGTTTGGCATTCTCGAGAGTCTCAAACGCGACGGTGGCTTGGAAAGGCTGCCCGCCCAGGTGGCGTTGCTCGGGGCAGGGGGTGCCGCTCGAGCGATTCTGTATGCGCTGCTAGAGCGCGAGGAGGTCGAACAGATTCTGCTCCTGAATCGCACGCGTTCAAAGGCCGAGTCGCTGGCCGGCGATTTGGATCGCAACGGACGGGTTTGCGTAGGTGAGATGGATTCATCTGCCGTAGCCGAAGTCGACCTGTTGATCAACTCTACGTCGGTTGGCATGTATCCCCACGAAGAAGGGTCTCCGCTCGTCGATCCGTCGGTGCTTCACGCGAATATGCTGGTCGCCGATATCGTATACAAACCCCTAAAGACGCGCCTTATGAAACAGGCCGAAGCGGCTGGCGCTCGGGCGATTAATGGATTGGGCATGCTCGCCTGGCAGGGAGCGCGCTCATTTGAACTATGGACAGGGAGCGCGCCGCCGGTCGATGTGATGATGGCAGCAGCGCTAGAACGGGTTAAGGATGGCAATTAGAGAACAGTTGGAAGCGCGGATTGCCGCCGCGCTGGTTGCTGCAGGCGCTCCGGACGGGAGCAAGGCGCTGGTTGGAGCGGCGACGCGGCCAGAGTTTGGCGATTATCAGGCCAACGGCGTCATGGCCGTCGCCAAGGGGCTAAAGAAAAATCCGCGCGAACTGGCCGCTGCCGTGCTGGAAAGCCTCGATCTGAGCGACGTAGCGGAGTCGGTGGATATTGCCGGTCCAGGCTTTATAAACGTAAAGCTCAAATCGACGTGGCTGGACGCACAGCTCAATGGCGCTTTGGCAGATGAGCGACTCGGCGTTCCGCAGGCGGAGCCGGCGCAAAAGATTGTGATTGATTATTCGCATCCGAATCTGGCCAAAGAGATGCACGTGGGACATCTGCGAACCACGATCATAGGAGACGCCATCGCGCGCGTGCTGGAATTTTGCGGCCACGAGGTCATACGGCATAACCACGTGGGCGATTGGGGCACCCAATTCGGTATGCTCATCGCCTATATGGACCGGCTGGAAGCCGAAGGCGAAGACCCCTCGTCTGAGCTCGCTGACCTGGAGGCGTTTTACCAGTCGGCACGCAGACTCTTTGACAGCGATGAGGCATTTGCCAACACGGCGCGCGAGTACGTCGTGCGGCTGCAGAGTGGCGATGCGCATGTGCGCGCAATGTGGCAGCGATTCATCGACGAGTCCCTTCGCCACTGCCAAGAGGTCTACGATGCGCTGGGCGTGACGCTGCGCCGCGAAGACGTGCGCGCTGAAAGTGATTACAACGATGATTTGCCTCGAGTTATTGACGATCTGCGCAGCAAGGAACTGCTGCGCGAATCGGACGGCGCGCAGTGCGTTTTCTTAGAGGAGTTCAAGAGCAAAGAGGGCGAAATTACGCCGGTGATCGTGCAGAAATCAGACGGCGGATATCTGTATGCAACGACCGATCTTTCCGCCGTGCGCTATCGCGCCGGAGAGTTGGAAGCAGATCGCGTGCTGTATATTGTCGATGCTCGACAGATGCTGCATCTGCGCCAGGTGTTTGCCGTATCGCGTGCGGCCGGTTACGCTCCGGAATCGTGCTCGCTAGAGCACCACGCATTCGGGACGATGCTGGGAGACGACGGAAAGCCGTTTAAAACGCGCACGGGCGGGACGGTCAAGCTGATGGACCTGCTGCGCGAAGCCCAAGAGCGCGCCTTTGCTCTGGTCGGTGAAAAGAACCCAGACCTGAGCGAAGAGGAGCGTCGCGAAGTGGCGCGCGTCGTCGGTATTGGCAGCGTTAAATATGCCGACCTATCGCTCAACCGAACGACCGACTACATATTCAGCTGGGATAAGATGCTTTCCTTTGAGGGCAATACGGCCCCTTATTTGCAATACTCGTATGCTCGTGTCAAAAGCATTTTCCGTCGGGCCGAGATCGATGAATCTGAGCTGTCAGGGCGAATCGAGATTGCCGAACCGGCCGAGCGAGCGCTGGCGGTTAAGATCGTGCAATTTGGTGAAGTTGTAGATGCTGTCGCACGCGAATGCTATCCCAATGCGCTGTCTAACTATCTGTATGAGCTGGCCGAACTGTACATGAAATTCTACGAGCACTGTCCGGTGCTTAAATCCGAGGAAAGCGTGCGCGAGAGCCGGCTACTGCTATGCCAAATGACGGCGCGTATTATCGCGCGCGGACTCGGCCTGCTAGGAATTAGCACGGTCGAACGGATGTAACGCCATGGCTAAAAAGAAGATGCGCTGCGATACCTGCGGCAGAGAAGTGGACCAGCTGCGCCGAGACGTCCTCGACGATAGCTATAACGCCTTTAACAAGCCGCCGCTGTGGAACTGCGAAACGTGCTATACCGACAAGCGCACGCGGCGCGGTGATACGCCCAACGCCTCTTGATGGATATCGGATCCGTATTTCTGACCGGCTTTATGGGCGTGGGCAAGAGCAAGGTTGGCAGCGTGCTCGCCTGGCGCTTGAGGCGCGACTTTCTGGACACAGACGAGCTTATTGAGGCGCGTGAGGGTAGGGTAATCTCCTCCATTTTTAGAGAGCAGGGGGAGGCGTATTTTCGCGAATTGGAGCACGCCTGTATCGTTGAAGCCTGCGCGCGTGGCGACGTGGTGGTCTCGCTTGGAGGCGGTGCTATCGTTCAGAGGAAAAACCTAGAGGCCGTTCGCAGTGCGGGCGTTTTGGTTTGCTTGGAAGCTGACGTGGACACGATTTTGGAACGGGTGAGTCGACGCGATGACAGACCGCTCTTATCCGGCCTGAGCGAAGCCGAGAAGCGCGCAAAAATCGAACGCATGCTCAAGGAGCGCGCGCCGTACTACGATCAGGCCCACATAAAGATGCTGTCGGACGAGGGAGCGACCCCCGAAGAGACGGCGGATCGACTGGCAGAGCTATTGGAGTATTGGATTGAAGAGCGTAACCGTACGGACTGAAGGGGCAGAATACGACATACAGGTGGGGCACGGAGTGCTTGCTTCGGTCGGCTCAGCATGCCAATCGCTCGATCTGGGTGCTCGCGTGGCGCTCGTCACCGATGAGCGCGTTGCTACCCACTACCTGCAACCGGTGGCCGAGAGTCTGAGCAAGGCGGGTTTTGACGTTCTCGAGGTCGTATATCCCGGTGGGGAGGGGCATAAAAACCTGAGCGGCGCGGAAGGTATCTTTGCCCAGCTGATTGAAGCGGGACTGGATCGCAGTGCTTGGGTGCTTGCGCTGGGCGGGGGAATTGTCGGCGATATGGCTGGCTTTGTGGCGGCCAGCTATTTGCGCGGTGTGCCGTATGTCCAGGTGCCTACGACAATCGTCGCCCAAGTTGATTCGAGCATTGGCGGCAAGACGGGCGTCAATCACGCGCTGGGAAAAAACCTGATCGGTGCGTTCCACCAGCCCAAGCTCGTCTTTATAGATACTGATACGTTGCGCTCGCTGCCGCGCGGTGAACTGGTAGCCGGGATGGCCGAAGTGGTTAAGCACGGCATTATTCGCGATGCCGAGCTGTTTTCTTTTTTGGAAGACCACATCGAAGAGATCACCGATATGAGCGTTGGCGCAGACGCGCTGGACTGGCTGATTGCGCAGAATGCCGGCATCAAAGCCGCCGTGGTGAGCGCCGACGAAAAAGAGGGCGGACTGCGCGCCATCCTCAACTACGGTCATACGATTGGCCACGCGATAGAGGCCGCTACCAACTACACGCGATATCGCCACGGTGAGGCTGTTATCCTGGGCGCGCTTGCCGTTAGTGAGATTGCGGCGCAGCACGGCGTTCTGCCCGCAGATGTGCGGACGCGCCACGACGCGCTGTGGAAGCGCTTGGGCGTGCCGCAGGGCCTGGCGTCCGTTCAAGCTGAAGCGATTTTGCAACGGACGCGTGCAGACAAGAAGAGGGTCGGTAACACGGTGCGTTATATTCTTGCAGAGGACATCGGTCGCGTAGATATCTACTCTGACGTCAGCGACGAAATGGCGCTGTCTGCTATTCATCACGTACAGCAAAACTACTGATATATGACGAGTGAAGAACGACAAAAAGTGCATTTGGTGAGCCTGGGCTGCCCCAAGAATACGGTGGATTCAGAGCGCATGCTCGGCCTCTTAGAGGGGAATGCTTACCAGATAACGGACAGACCGGATCAGGCCGACGTCGTGGTTGTAAATACCTGCGGCTTTATCGGTCCGGCCAAGGAAGAGTCGATTGAAGCCGTCATGGCTGCACACCGGCTTAAAGAGCAGGGAAAGTGTAAGGGCGTGATTGTCACGGGCTGCTTGGCCACGCGCTACGAAGAGGAGTTGCGCAGCGAGTTGGTCGAGGCGGACGATCTGCTGACGATCGCCGAAGAGCCCGATATCGTCCATCGCGTGGATCGCGTGCTGGGGCGACAGCCGCGCGGCCACGTGGCATCGATGCCGCGCGCAACGACAACGCCCCCTCACTGGTCCTATTTACGCATCTCAGACGGCTGTGATCACAAGTGTGCGTTTTGCGCAATACCGGCTATCAGAGGTCGACACAAGAGCGAGCCCATAGAGGCTTTGGTACACGAGGCCGAGCAATTAGCAGCCCAGGGAACGCGAGAGTTGGTGCTCGTATCTCAAGATTCCGTGCGCTATGGAGCCGACCTGTACGGCCGATCACACCTAGTTGAGTTGCTGCAAGCGCTCGAGGGCGTAAACGGCATAGACTGGATGCGCCTGATGTATACGTATCCGGCTTTTTGGACGGGAGAAATGATGGACTTTTACGCATCTTCTCCCAAGATGTGTGCCTATATCGACATGCCATTGCAGCATATTGCCGATCCCGTGCTACAGCGTATGAAGCGCGCAACGACCAAGCAGAAGACGGTGGATTTACTCAGTGAACTGAGGTCGCGCATGCCGGGCGTCGGTTTGCGCTCCACGTTTATCGTAGGGTTTCCCGGCGAGACAGAAGAAGACTTTGAAGAGCTTCTATCCTTTGTCGAAGAGACGCGCTTTGACCACGTGTCGGGCTTTATCTATTCTCCGGAAGACGGGACGAGTGCATACGATTTGGACGAGACCGTGGACGAAGAAGTAAAGGAGTACCGCTACGGCCGTCTCACTCAGCTCCAAGAGCGCATCGCTACAGAAATAAACGACGGGCTCGTGGGCACGCGTCAGGTTATCCTCGTCGACGAAGTTGACGAGGAGGGAATGTACGGACGCATGCAGCGCGACGCGCCGGAAATAGACGGGCAGGTATTGATAGAGTCTGGGCGGGCAGATATCGGCCGCTTTGTAGAGGTGGAGATTACGGGCGCCGACCCATATCAGCTGCAGGCCCGGGCCCTGGGAGAGCCGTTCTGATGATGAGAGGTAAGAAGAAGCCCCGCAGCGTTGAACTGCAGGCCGATGAGGGCATGCTGTGTGTGCGTTGGAGCGATGGCACGCAAAGTCGGTATGATTTGGACGGTCTGCGTCGGTCTTGTCCGTGTGCGCTGTGCCGCGAAGCGCGCGAGCAGAGCGACGAACTTAGCCTGCTCAGCGGTGACGCGATATCGGCCACAGCTGAGGCCCAGCGCGTTGATTTTGTAGGACGGTACGGCCTGCGTATTCAATGGGGAGACGGACACGACCAGGGTATTTATACCTTTGATTTTTTTCGCCAGCTGGACGACGCCGTCGCCTGACGGCTATGCGTTGCGCTCCCGCTGCGGAGCGCCTATGCGCTCTTGGCTGCTGGCACTGCGCCGCGCGGTGCCCTGCCTAGCCAGAGTTCAATCGTAAGTAAAACTAGAGCGAGTGCGAGACATTCGCGCCAGAGCTCTCGCCCGTAGCGACTTCCCAAGATTTGTATCCGCATGCCCTCACTGTCCGTCAGAAATTGAACGTCGTTGCCCAGCGCGCGTATAATTTCCGCACGGCCTATGCGTCGGATATCCGATTCGCGCGCGTCGACGTTGACGGGAAATCGGTCTACGATGCGCTCGCCGTCTTTTATTTTCCACACGCCGGCTTCGTTCAATGATGGTACGGACCAGGCGTAGCGCTCGTCGGTGCGCGCTGGCTGTAGGCGCAGTCGCTGACCGTTGGGAGATTCCGCGGTAATAGGAGCCTCTAGTGAAATCTTTTCGAGGTAGCGATGGGCTTTGTCTCCGACTGTGTAGGCGGTGAAGCGGTCAACGGGTTGGCTAAACTCGCGCACTAGGCGATGAATCATAGGCGGGAAGAGGCCGCGCAGGGGCAGGTCGCTCCACGCCAGATCGAGCGGAAAGGAAGATAGGGCACTGCGTCCGCTTCCGCGCCAGGCACTAGCCAAGGCAATCTGTCCGTCGTCAAAGTAGACGAGCGATTCGATCGGACGTTCGGCCTCGAGCGAGAAGTGGGCAAAGAAGTGTGCAGCATCCGTTACCTCCTGTCCCATCAAGTCGGCAAAGAGCGGGTGTTTTTCGGCAGCGTCGTCTAGGGTGCGAAACTGCGTTTGATCCTCTGCCCGGCCCGTTATATCGCGGATGCGCACAGGCATTATGCCCGGTAAGAAATCGCGATTGAGATACTTCACGTCTGCGCGTACTGAAGGGAACACAATGAGCCCCCCTCCGTTTGACACAAAATCGTGGACGATTTGGGTCTGCGTGCGATCGAGCCGTTCTAAATCGCATAGGATTAAGACGTCGACCTCGCGTACGATGTTCACATCCAACTCGTCTAAGCGGCCGGACTGCGTATTCAAGACGGGGTCGCTGAGGGTCGCGGCGTTCAGCGCGCGTCGGACGTAGTATGTCGAAGCCGGCTGCGTGCCCAGGACGAGCGCGTTTATTGACGGAGGGGCATAAAAGGAGAAATAGCGCCTGTTGTCGAGCGGCAGCGCGTCTTCGGCCAGTTCGACGAAACCGTCTATATGTCCGCTTGCGCGCGGCGTAAAGCGCAGCTTGACCTGCGTCTTTCCCTGCGGTGCTAAATCGAGGGATTTACGGCCGACCCGTTCACCATCTACAAAGAGGTCAACGGTGTGGTTTTGCAACGGCGCTGGACCGATATAGCGGACGTCTACGCTTAAAACCATCTCCCCTCTGGCAGAAGCTAGCCAGGGAGAGAAGCGAACCTCTTCGATGTAGGCGTTGCTGAGCGCCGCTTCTTCTGGCACGTCCAAATAGACGCGCGCATCGCCTATCCAATCGCTCATGGAGGGCGTTTCACTCCAATTGTGCCGCGCGCCGTCTGTGAAAATATATAGTTCGCGGTCTAAGTCGGGGTGCTGTTCAAAGTGCGCAACGGCCTGTCGCAGAGCACCGACCAGATCCGTGCCTTCCTGAGAAGTGACCGACTCTGTGAGGCGCTGGCTCAGCTCTTCGGGAGAGACGTTTAACGCTTCGCGCTGCGTGGAGGCAAAGGGAATGAGGGCGACCCGGTCGCGCTTGCTGAACACGTCAGAGAGGCGGCTAACTCGGGTGCGCTGTCGGTCGGTGATCGTTCCGGAAGGCAGGCGATATGACATGCTGTAGGATTGGTCTACCAAGACGGCTGCCGCTGCGGGTACGACTCGGCCACCCCAGGATGTGCCCGACTGGTAGGTTGGGCGGGCAAACGCGCAGACGATCAGGGCGATAGCCAACATGCGCAGCAGCAACAGGAGCCACTGGCGCATGCGAACCTTCTGCATGCGATCGTTTTGTAGAGTGCGCAGCAGGCGAATGTTGCTAAAGGGAACGGGCCGCGTTTCGCCTCTGTGCAGGAGATGGATCGCCAGAGGGATCAGTGCGGCAAAAAGCCCCGCTAGTACGGCTGGGTTTAAAAACTGCAATGGGAAGATTCAGTGCTCAAGAAGAGCTCGGATGGCTTTCTTCTTCGGCTCGAATGGCAGAGATGATCTCTTCTGGTGAAGAGGCCGTAATCAATTTTTTCTTGAAGTCGTCATTTTTCAGAAGCCGAGAGATGCGAGCAAGTGCCTTGATGTGCGGACCGGATACGTTGGCCGGCGACACCAGCAGGAAGAACACGTAGGCCGGTTCGCCGTCTAGCGCTTCAAAGTCGACGCCGCGTCGCTGCGTGCCTAGCGCGGCCACCAGCTTAACGACGGAATCCGACTTACCGTGCGGAATGGCGATGCCGTCCCCAATGCCCGTGCTCATTATCTTCTCGCGCTCAAGGACGGCTTGCAGGACTTTGTCTCGATCGCTAATCGCTTCGCTGGCAGATAGCGAAGCGACCAATTCTGCTATGATTTCTTCTTTTGTATCGCCCTTTAGATCAACGATGGTTGAATCGGGCGAAAGTATATCAAGAAGGGTCATGTATCGGTCTCCACGGGTGATATTTCTGCAAAAGTAAGCCCATGCAACGGCTTAAGTCAACAGGGACGACCTGCATTTATTGGTCGGGCGGTACTTTGCGGTTGACTGCGTAAGGTGGTTGGCTACATTGAACGTGGTTTGTCGCAGTCCTTTTATCTAAAGTAAGTGGCGCACGCACCGATACACAGGGTATGAATACCCCCAAGATCGGAGGCGATATGGAACACCACACGCTGTGGACGGACAGGCTTCTTTCCGACAGGAGCAGCACTCTTTTTCGAGCGGTCTACGCCAGCGAACTAGACGTAGAAGAGTACGACGCATTGGTCGAAGAGGTGCTGGATACCGAGATGGCTTTTTTCTTGAGGAACTCGTACCGATCTCTCGCGTTCACCGAAGGATGTAGCTAGCTGCTACGTGATCTGAGCTAGACCGCGCGATCGGTGCTTTTGGAAGAAAGGCACAGAGACGTCGCGCTCAGCTCTTTTTATTGCCTACCACTATCCGCCTGCGCGTTCGGCAGGTGCGGCTCGCACGACCGCATTTTTGCGCTATCTGCCAGCATGTGGCTACCGCTGTCAGGTTCTCACGACCTCCGCTTTTGGCGGTGAAGACGATGTGCTGCGAGCCTGGGAACCGCTTTCTCTGTACCGCTGGTTGTTTAATCGCCAGGTGCGCAGCGGCGAAGGTCATTCTGCTGTGCGCACTAGGCGCGGCTTGTTGAGTCGAATCGGCCGCGCGCTATTCATACCCGATCTGCAGGTCAGCTGGTTGCCCGCGGCTTTTGCCCGCGGATTGCGCTACCTGCGCTCGAATGATTGCGACGTCATCTATACTTCCTTTCCCCCCGCAAGTGCTCATCTGCTCGGCTATCTTTTACAGCGCGTGACCGGTCTCCCTTGGGTTGCCGACTTTCGCGATGCTTGGATTTTTGATCCGCTCGACGTCTATTTGGAGGGGGATTCTCTGCGCAAGCGCCTTGAAGAGCGCATCGAAGGACGCGTGGTTGCCTCCGCCAGTGCTATAGTTGTCGCCTCACAGGAGGTCGCAGACTACCTGTGCACTCGCTACGCGGCGCACGCCGATAGGGTGCGAGTTATCAGCAATGGATTTGACGGAGAGTGGCCCGATCGCAGCAGGCCGCCTCAGAGTGCAGAACCCATGCGCTTGCTACATGCGGGCTCGTTTTCCTACAGTCACCCACGGCGTTCGCCCAAGGTCTTGTTTGATGCATTGGGGCGTTTGCTGCAGGAAGACGCACGGTGGAATCAGCGGCTCAAGGTCGTGCTGGTTGGGCTACTCAGCGAAAGGGAAGCGGCGTGGGCAGATCCATTGGTCCGCAGTGGAATTGTGCAGATCGAAGGCGTTGTTGAGCGAGACAGAGCACTAGAAATGCAGGGCTCGGCCCACGCGCTGCTCGTAGTGGATCACATGCGTCCTTGGATTTCTACGAACGTTCCAAGCAAGGTCTACGAGTATTTGGCACAGGGACGACCCATCTTGTCGCTTGGAGGACGCGGTGCCGTCGGGCGGCTTATTACCGAACTAAAAGCGGGTATACATGTTCCGGGTGACGATACCGATGCCGTGTGTGCGGCGCTGAAATCGCTGTGTGATGCGCATGAGCGAGGAGCGCTTCCCGCCGGGGTGAATGAAGAGGCACTCCGTCCGTTTCATCGCCGTTCGCTGACGCATGCGCTAGCGGCGTGCTTCGATTCGGTCATCCAAGAGGCGGCTCCATGCAAATAAGGGCGCTGAGTGGACTCTTCCTTGTGGCGTACTGTATCCGTCTGGGCTATGCGATGCTCGATGTACCGGTTCCTCCACAGGATACTGCGGACTATGACGAACTGGCGTTGAACGTGCTGCAGGGCGCAGGATATGTCTCGTATGAAAACTGGTACGGCTTTCCCATGTATTCGTGGCGACCGCCGGCCTATCCCCTTTTCTTGGCAGCAATCTATGGCGCGTGGGGATACAGCCATGCTGCGGTGCAGGTTGTACAGTCGGCGATTGGCGCACTGTCCGTCCTCCTACTTTTCCTTATAATGCAGCGGATATATCGACCTGCTGCCTGGCCTGCCGCCGTAGTTGCTGCGCTCTACGAACCCCTTGTATCGGTGTGCAGCGAAGTGATGAGCGAGTGTCTCTTCATCTTTTTTGTCCTATTGGCACTGTGGGCTATACGAGACCGTCGGCAGCGCTGGCCGATGCTCGTCTTGAGCGGAGTGGCGATTGGTCTTGCGGCGTTGACGCGGCCCGTGGGTTTGCTCATTTTGCCGGCTCTCGCTCTGGTCGCCCTGTGCGAAAGAGAGTGGACGGCGTGGCGCAGCGTGGCGTGGGCAGCGCTGGCCGCCGTTTTAGTAATTGCGCCGTGGACCGTGCGCAATGCGGTCGTGCACGACGCCTTTGTCCCGGTGAGCACGCATGGAGGGTTTATCGTTGCGCGCAGCAATGCGATAGAGCCGGCTTGGCGCCAAGAGCGCGGATGGGGGATTGACCGCGCCGTCTTTGAAGCGATGCCGACCGAAGTGGAGCGCGATCGCTTCTGGTGGAAGCAGGGACGCGAATTTATGTTCTCTAACCCGCTATTATACGGACGTCTAGTCTTTGAACGCCTGTTGCGTTTCCTCTACTTTTTTAGACCTTCCTATAACGCGGCTTTTGCCACATTGTTGCCCTTTGCGCTGCTCGGCTTGTGGCGCTACGGTCGGCGCACTGAATTTCGGATAGAGAGCGCTTTCATAGGGGTGTCCACGCTGGTATTTTGCACGTTGCTATATGGCTCAACGCGCTTTCGTCTGCCGCTTGAACCCCTGCTTATAGGGTTTGCGGCGGTCTATCTATCCGATGCGTGGTCGCGTTGGTCGCATCGCTTATGGGCCAGCGTAGTGGGCGGAGTGCTGCTGCTCAACCTAGGTCTGTGGCTCATGGGAGAGCGGCTGCGATCCATCGTGCTATACGGGTTGGATGGATTGGGACTGAGATGAGCGCGCCGCACCTGTCGATTTGCATCGTCAACTGGAACACCTGTGATCTCTTAAAAGACTGCTTGGAATCGATTTATTCCGATCCCGAGTCCGCCCTTTGGGAAGTCATAGTGGTCGATAACGCCTCTAGTGACGAGAGCGCGGCCATGGTGCAGGCTCACTTTCCCGCGGCCCTGTTGGTGTCGCTCAATGCCAACGAGGGGTTTGTCGGCGCCAACAATATTGCGATGGGCAGGGCGCGGGCGCCTTACTGGCTTCTGCTCAACTCTGATACGCGCGTTGAGCAGGGCGCGTTGGGTCAGTTGGTCGCTTTTATGGAGAAGACGCCCGAGGCTGGCGCGGTGGGGTCCAAGCTGCTCAACAACGACGGTTCACTGCAGCTTTCATGCGGTATCGCGCCGACGTTTTGGAGCGAAATGGCGAATAAGGTATTATTGCATAAGTTGTTTCCCTTCTTTAAATTAGGTGCTTGGGACCACGCTCAGATTCGCGAGGTAGGATGGGTCACTGGTGCTTGCCTGTTAGTGCGGCGCGAGGCCGCAGACAGAGTGGGCCTGCTCGATCCGGCCATTTTCATGTTTTACGAGGATCTGGAGTGGTGTCTACGCATTCGCAAGGGAGGCTGGAAGGTCTTTTACCACGCCTTCAGCCGCGTAGTGCACTTGGGGGGGCAGAGCACGCGTCAAAACTTTGGTGAAATGCTGTTTATAAGCCATCAGAGTTTGTTTTACTGGTATGGAAAACATTTTAGCGGTGTTCAGGTCGGCCTTTTGCGCCTGCTAACTCCGGTAGAAATGCTGCTGCGGTCGCTGCTTTGGAGCGCTATGTACTGCGTTCATCCGCGTCGCCGCAGTGAGGCGGGCCAGCGCCTGAGAGCCTATGGAAAGATTGCTGCAGCCAGCTTGGGCCGCGTGCAGACCAGCGGCTCGGACCCTTCATAAGCATACAAGCGGAGACCACATTGGCGGATACAATCCAACTTTTTAAACCATGGTACGACGAAGCAGAACACGAAGCCCTGCGCCAGCCTTTGCAAACGGGATGGCTTGGCTATGGCCCGCTGGCGCGCGAGTTTGAAGAGCGCTTTGCGGACTATATTGGCGTCAAACACGCCATCGCGCTCAATTCCTGCACGGCCGCTCTCCATCTGGCATTTTTAGTAAGTGACGTGGCCGGCGGTGAGGTACTGACAACGCCGATGACCTTTGTTGCTTCAAACCATGCCATCTTGCTATCCTGTGCGCGTCCGGTTTTTTGCGATATAGAGGCGGACACGCTCAACATAGACGTCGACGACGCGGAGCGCCGCATTACACCTCAGACAAAGGCGATTCTCGCCGTTCACTACGGCGGTCAATCCTGTCGGATGGACGAGCTGCGTGCGCTGGCAGATCGCCACGGTCTCCTGCTGATTGAGGACGTAGCGCAGGCCTGTGGAGCAACCTACGGCGGCAAGATGCTGGGTAGCTTTGGCAAAATAGGTTGCTTTAGCTTTGAGTCAAAAAAGAACCTATCAACCGGTGATGGTGGGATGCTCGTCACGGATGACGATGCGCTCGCCGATCGCGTCCGCAAGCTGCGCTGGATGGGTATTTCGCGCGACACGTGGTCGAGGTTCAACAACGGCCACGTGGGACGTGCGTGGGAATACGACGTGGAAGAGGTTGGGTTTAAATATTGCATGAACGACATCGCCGCTGCTCTGGGCTTAGTGCAGTTGGACAAAGTCGAGCGGGGTAATGAGCTACGTCGGAAACTCGTCGAACGCTATCACCAGGCGCTGTCGAACGTAGAGGGCATAGAGCCGTTGGTGCTCAACGACTACGGAACGAGCGCCTGCTACAGCATGGTGATACGCTTGGATGAGCGAGAGGCGCTGTGTGATTTTCTGGCGGAGCGAGGGGTCGAATCGGCCGTGCACTTTTATCCCAATCACCTACTGCCGGTGTATGCACCCTACCGCGCGGAACCGCTTCCGGTCGTTGAGCGAGAATGGCTGCGCATTTTGACGCTGCCGCTCGCTCCACACCTGCGCTCCGACCAGCAAGAGCGAGTGATCGAAGGGCTCGTAGAATTTGCCGAACGTCGTCGCGATGCCGATCAGCCCGTGGCACAGCAAGCCGTCGGTAGCTGAGCGGTAGAACGCGTAGAGCGTGCACATTCTCTTCGTGACACAGTACGGCGCGCTAGCGGCTAGCAGTCGCACGCGCGTGTTTAGTTACATCCCCTATATGGAGTCAGTAGGACACACGTGTGAAGTGATTACCGTGCTGCCCGACGACCGAATTGGCGGTTCGCAGATTATCGTGACGCGCCAGGTGCTACAAAAGCTGCGCTATTACGCATGGGCGTTCACGCGCACGCTGCTGTGCGGTCTACGCGTGGTGCTAGCCGCTAGGCGCAGCAATTTGGTCTTTGTGCAGAAGGTAATATTCCCCTCTTTCATACGCTGGATGCTTCGCCTAGTTAAGGTCCCGATGGTCTACGACTTTGACGATGCAATCTTTACTACAGAGATCCGCCAGCTCAATTGGCTGGCCGCGCAGAAACAGCGGCGCAATGCGCTTGGCGTTCCGGCGATGCTTCATTTGGCCCAGATGGCGTTGGTCGAAAATGCGTACACGGCTGACTTTGCTCAAAGACACTGCCCGCGCGTAGAACGCATCACGGGCCCCATCGATACGCAGCGCTACACGCCTGGTCTGTCGAGGCAAAGGGACGATGCGATCGTGTTGGGATGGATCGGTAGCGCGAGCACGCTCTCCTATTTAGAGGACATTCGTCCCGCCTTGGAAGAGGTTGGCCGGCGCTTTAATACCGTCTGTCTACACGTGGTCGGGGCTTCGGGTTTTTCACTGCAGCATATGCCAGTAGAGACGAGAGCTTGGAGCTTAGAAAGCGAAGTGGAGGACTTGCGCTGCTTTGACATCGGGATCATGCCAATGCCTGACGACGTATGGACGCGCGGCAAGGGTGGTTACAAGCTGCTCCAGTATATGGCCGTAGGCCTGCCGGTCATTACCAGCCCCGTTGGTATCAACTGCGAGATTGTCGAAGACGGAGTAGAGGGCTTTTGGGCTCGTGATATGGACGAATGGGTAGGACGGGTAGCGGATTTGGTTGGGGAAGAAGCCCTGCGCCGAAAAATGGGAACACTGGGACGTCAAAAGATGGAAGCGGACTACGCGTTAGATATGGCACAGAAACGGTTGGGCGGATTGTTGGGCGAGATTGTCGGAGTGCGCGATGAGTGATAGAACGCCGGTAAATGCCTTTACCGTAGACTGGGAAGACTGGTATCAGGGTCTTGAGATTGATATGGACCACTGGAATGGCTTT
>Ga0181585_10002879_pt1 | contig 15200 bp, 15 predicted proteins | sample 071ome_29_FD_132469 | JGI IMG/M metagenome (GOLD analysis project Ga0181585, IMG submission 132469) | Coastal salt marsh microbial communities from the Groves Creek Marsh, Skidaway Island, Georgia - 071407BT metaG (megahit assembly) | ecosystem: Environmental > Aquatic > Marine > Intertidal... | reverse complement strand
CCTGGCCGCGTGCGCAAGGAGATGCGCACCAACGGCATCGGAACAGAAGATATGAAATCAGCGAGCTAAAGCAGCGCGTCGATTGCAGCGGCCATAACAGCGTCGCGTTCAGACAAGCCACCTGCATCATGCGTGGTGAGCGTGATCTCGACGCGGTTGTAGACGTTGAACCATTCGGGGTGATGGTCATGGCTTTCCGCCAGCAAAGCAACGCGGTTCATGAAGCCCCAGGCTTCGCTGAAATCGCCAAACTGGAATTTACGCTCAATCGCTTTGCCTTCGCGCGCAATCGACCATTCTGGGTGCGCGGTCAGCAGCGTGTCGCATTCGGCATCGGTTAGCTGGGGGACTGACATGATCCATCTCCTTGTTACGGCACACCCTTTCGCTTAACGCTGCGGATCATGCAAGCACGCCTCACAGCTACAGACCTTGCCTGCCGACGAGGGGAGCGTTTGCTGTTTCGCGGGCTATCGCTGGACTTGAGCGCGGGCGATGTGCTGCACGTGACTGGCGAAAATGGCACGGGCAAGACGAGCTTGCTACGTATTCTGGCTGGCCTGCTCAGTCCCTATTCCGGCGAAGTATCGCACGAAGGCGCAATCGGCATGCTTGATGAGCGGCCCGCGCTTGATCCGGATCAGCCGCTGGGCGAGGCCTTGCGTTTCTGGCAGCAAGTCTACGGGAGCGCCGATCCCGCTGAGACGATTGCCGCCATGGAATTGGTCCCACTGCAGGAAGTGCCGGTGCGCTACCTCTCGACCGGGCAGTGCAAGCGCGCGGCGATGGCGCGGCTGCTGTGTCAACAAGCTCCAATCTGGCTGCTCGATGAGCCGCTGAGCGGGCTGGATGATCGCGCGCAAGCACGCATTGCCGAAACCGTCAGCGCGCATGCCGCAGCGGGGGGAATTGTCGTGCTGGCATCGCATCAGCCGATTGCGGTCGAGCGGCTGAGCGCGTTTGCTCTGGCGGAGTATGTCGTGTGATCTGGCCGCTGCTCAAACGCGATCTGCGCATGTTGTTGCTTGGCGGTGGGCGCGGCGGCGGAGCCATGCTGCCACTGCTGTTTTTCTTAGGCGTTGCGATGTTGTATCCGTTTGCGGTTGGTCCCAACGCGCCATTGCTCGCGAAAACCGGTGGCGGGGTGCTGTGGATCGCGGCGCTGCTCGCGGCGATCCTGCCACTGGATCGGCTGGTGCTGCCCGATGTCGAGCTGGGCCTGTTCGATCAGCTAAAGCTGCGCGGCGTGACCGAAGAAGTGGTGATGGCGGTCCGGCTGTTCGCGCATTGGCTCAGCTTTGGGCCGCTGTTGATGCTGGCGTGCTTTCCCGCCACTGCGCTGCTCAATCTGGACGGCGCAACTTTGCAACTTCTGTTGCTTGGATTGCTCGCAGGAACGCCGGGCCTTGCGGCTGTAGGTCTGATGATTGCCGCACTGACAGCAGGCTTGCGCACAGGCGCGGCACTATCTGGGCTGCTGCTAATCCCGCTCGCGCTGCCGATCCTGATCTTCGGCGCGGGCGCTCTCGAACGCAGCGATCCGGCAACGCTGGGCTTTTCGGCGGCGATCAGCCTGCTGCTGGTTGCAATCACACCCTTCGCAGCAGGCGCGGCTATCCGAGCTGGGAGAGAGGGATAGAAATGTCCGCTAACGACCCAATTGCGGACGGATGTTCAATGGCCCGGAAGTTACTACAGACCCATTCGATTTTATTGTCAGTCGGTCCCGCGTTCGGCTTCCTGAGCGACTAAATATAGATAGTCGACGTAAGCCATCGTTGCTTCATCGAGGCCGTTAACCTTGGGATCGGTGCTTTCAATCAGGAACCATTCGTTGGGTGCATGCGCACCTCCTCCGCGGCTGAGGCCAAACTGCGATGCCGGGAGATTGAGCGGCGCTCCGTTAAAGATCACGCCCGGCCAGCTACCGGCACTTCGTGGTCTGATTGAATAAGCTATCCCGTTCTGTTCGAAGAGCCTCTTCTGCGCCTTGATCAGAATACTGTCTTCATCGGTTTCATTTGGACCATAGCCGCCTGAAATCGTTACCTGCACATCATCAAAACCACGTTTGGCAAGATGCGCCTCCAACTTTTTGACTGCCTCGTCCTTAGTCATTGCCGGGACAAGGCGAAACTCGAGCTTGGCTTCGGCCCGGCCTGGCAAAATTGTCTTGCCCCCGGGGCCTGTATAGCCTGCGACCAGCCCTTGAATGTTGACGGTGGGCTGAGAATAAAACCTTTCAAGGCTTGTGATATAGGGTAGGTCGTCGATCCAACTTCCGATGCCCAGGAGCTCTTTGGCCTGATCTTCGGGATTTAGCTTTGCGCCTTCGGCAATCAATTGCTTTTGCCGGTCAGTAAGCGGCCTGACATTTTCAAACCAACCATCGATGGCAGGAGTGTGCCCATCATCGGCGACCAGCGTGTCGAGAGCCTTGACGAGCCGCCATGCCGGGCTCTCGATCCGAGCGTGATTTGACGAATGGATGTCGGTCTTAGGATATTTGTCGGAAGTCTCGCTTCCGACGACGAGCTGAAACTCAACTGCGCCCTTGGCACCAAGAGTAATATTTGCGCTGCCATCCTTGCTCTGCGCGGCAGAGGGAATGAATACGCCAATAGACTTTGCTAGCGCTTCTTGCACTTCAGGCACCGCAACGACCTGATCAAAGTGCGTTGAGGCAATCTCTTCCTCGCCCTCGGCGACCAGAACAATATTGACGGGAAGTTGGCGGCCGCTTGCCTGAATCGCTTTGAGCGCAGCCAGGAATGCCGTTTGTGGCCCCTTTTGATTGACCGCTCCGCGCCCCACTATCGTTAAGCCTTCGTCATGGCGCTCAACCAGATTGCCTTCAAGTGGGTGGGAATCCCATTCCGATGGGTCGAACTGCTTCACATCATACATGAAGTATATGCCGAGGGTAGTTTCTGCCCCTGCATCGAGTGTCGCAAATACTGCCGGTAGTCCGTCTGTTGGAATGATCTTGGCAGTCTGGAAGCCTGCATCAAGCGCCAATTGCTGCATATATTCGGCACCCTGCGGCGTGTTGAGTTTTTCGGCGGCTATGGTTGGCAAGGCAATCCAGTCCTGTAGTGACTTTACCGTTGCGTCGTGCTGCTCTTCCACCGTTAGTACGATCTCTGCGCGATCGGGTGTCTCTGCCGCGACGGGCACCACTGCGAGCGCAATAAGCGCAACTGCGACGAGCCTAGAAGACCGACGAACCATAATCCCTCCTATATTCAGACAACACGACAGAAGGTATCAGGCTGTCTCTGTTCCACAACCGCTTTTCGCAGGGTAGCAAACGACTTGATCCTCATCTGCGCAAGGCGCAACACAACCGAACCGCCAAGTGTCCGCTTTCGACCCCAGTTTCGGACGTTACGCGTAAGGCGGCTTATCCAGACCTTTCGGGCTTTTGGTAAAAAGCTCCGCACCGTTTTCAGTGAGTCCAATCGAATGCTCGAATTGCGCGCTTAGCGACTTGTCGCGGGTCACCGCTGTCCAGCCATCGCCCAGCACTTTCGCCCAGGGCTTGCCTCCGTTGATCATCGGTTCGATGGTGAAGAACATGCCCGGCTTTAGCTCAGGCCCCGTACCCGCCTTCGCCGCGTGCACCACTTCGGGCGCATCATGGAACAAGCGCCCTAGCCCGTGGCCGCAAAATTCGCGCACCACGCCATAGCGGAACTGGCGCGCATGTGCCTCGATCGCTGCGCCAATATCGCCCAGCCGCGCGCCGGGTTTGCTTGCCGCTTCGATCCCCAGCATCAGGCATTCATAGGTCACATCGACCAGCCGCTTGGCCTTGATCGAGGGTTCGCCGGCAAAGAACATGCGGCTGGTGTCGCCATGCCAGCCATCGAGCAGCGGCGTGACATCGATATTGACGATATCGCCATCCTTCAGCGCCTTGTCCCCCGGAATGCCGTGGCAAATCACATGGTTGATCGAGGTACAGCAACTGTGCGCATAGCCGCGATAGCCCAGAGTTGCAGGCACTGCGCCCGCGTCCAGCATCATGCCGCGCGCGAAATCGTCAATCTCACCGGTCGTCACACCGGGCTTCACGAATTCGGTTAGCTCGTCGAGGATTTCTGCGGCAAGGCGCCCGGCCTTGCGCATACCCTCGAACCCCTCGGGTCCATGCAGCTTAATCGTGCCGTCGCGGTAGACGGTCTCACTTCCATCGATGACTTGGTACTGGTGCATGCCGCACACATAGCGATGGATGCGCAAAATTGCGAGTGACAAGCGCCATATCGTGACTAAGTAGCGCACATGAGCAAAAAAGACGCGTTGATACAGCCTGATCGCGGACAATCCGCGACGTCCATTCACCTGGTTACCAAGGACAGATTCGAGGATTGGCTCAAGCCGCTGTCCGCAGGGCAACGCGCCGCAATCAAAGCGCAAAAATTCGAAGGCAAGCCCGCGCAGGTAGCCATAGTGCCCGATGGCGATGAATGGTTCGCCGCAGGCGGTGTGGCTGACCTGGAGAAAATGACAAGCTGGTGTCTGGCCAAACTGGCCGAGGATCTGCCCGAAGGCACTTATCGGCTGAAGGATGGTGAGGCTGGCGCGGCGCTGCATGGATGGCAGACAGCGCAGTACAAATTCACCCGCTATGTGAAGCCGGATGAGAGCGCGCCCGGCCCGCGCGTGCTGCTGAGCCAGAAAGCCAAGCATCTGGATAACGCGATTGCCGAAGCTGAAGCGGAAAATCTGGTGCGCGATCTGGTCAACACGCCCGCTGAAGACATGGGCCCTGCTCAGCTAGAGGCCGAATGCGAAAAGCTGGCGAAGACGTATGACGCAAAACTCAAAGTGGTCAAAGGTGATGCGCTGGAGAAAGACTATCCGATGGTTTATGCCGTCGGTCGTGCGGCCGCGCGCGACCATGCACCACGGTTGATACGGCTTGAGTGGGGCAACGAAAAACACCCCAAGGTCGCGATTGTCGGCAAAGGCGTTTGTTTTGACTCTGGCGGGCTGGATGTGAAACCGGCGGCCGGAATGAAACTGATGAAGAAGGATATGGGCGGCGCAGCGCATGCTATTGCGCTGGCTGGCCTGGTCATGAATGCGAAGCTGCCTTTACGGTTGCAGCTCTTGATCCCTGCAGTTGAGAACGCGATTGCCGGCAATTCTTTCCGCCCCGGCGATATCCTCAAGACGCGCAAGGGCTTGACCGTCGAGATCGGCAATACCGATGCCGAAGGCCGCCTGATCTTGGGCGACGCGCTTACCCGCGCAAGCGAGGATGATCCAGACCTTATCCTCGATTTCGCTACGCTGACAGGAGCCGCGCGTGTGGCGCTCGGGCCGGACCTCCCTGCCCTGATGACCCGCAAGGACGGAACCGCGCAGGCACTGATCGACGCGGGCAAGACATGTGATGACGAGCCATGGAGACTGCCCTTGCCAGAGACATACCGCGAATGGCTGAAGTCTGACGTGGCTGATATGAACAATATCTCGAGCAATGCCTTTGCCGGGGCCAGTGTAGCCGGCCTCTTCCTCGACAAGTTCGTTGGCGACGGAATTGACTGGGCGCATTTCGACACCTTCGCATGGCGTCCTTCGGCCAAGCCGGGCCGGCCGGCAGGCGGTGCCGCCTACGGCCTGCGTGCAGCTTTCCACATGTTGCGCGCGCGCTACTCTGGCGAATAACCCGCAAACGGCTAACTTGCCGGAAAGGCGCGATGTGTATAAGCGCCCGCGAAATCCGTAAAAAACGGGTCCAAATGCACAGGGGATGCGCGCCGGATGAGCGACGTAACGACATATAAGGTTCCCGACGGGCCGCTCAACCTGGCCGGACCTGTCGCGCGCCCTGCACCAGGAACCTTGCCCCTTCGCGGAGACCTTGCGCATATCGCACTGGCGGGCCGGCATCTTGCTGCGCATTACGTCATCCCCACACAGCGCCACATTGGCGATGCAGCGGTTGAGATGCATCTTGCCGGTCGTGACGATAGCGATGTTGTGAGAGAACTTGCCGCTGGCACAGCGCTAGAAGTACTTGATATTGCAGGTGAATGGGCCTGGGTATGTCTCACACCAGAGGGCCCCTCCGGCTATGTGCGGATTGCGCAGCTTGCGCCCGCTGACACCTGATTAGTGCGCCAATGACAACCCGTATCTTCATCGATGGAGCTGTTGGCACGACCGGTCTGGAAATCCGTGACCGGCTCAAGGATCGCAGCGAGTTTGAGCTGATTGTGCTTGATGAAGCCCAACGCAAGGACGAAGCCGCGCGCAAGGACGCGCTACACGCTGCGGACATCGCGATCCTGTGCTTGCCCGACGACGCCGCGAAAGACGCGGTGAAGCTGGCGCAAGGTTCGAATACGCGAATGATCGACGCATCATCCGCCCACCGCGTGGCCGAGGGCTGGACTTATGGCTTCCCGGAGCTGATCGGTCATGAGAAGATTGCCGATGCGCAATTCGTCTCAAATCCCGGATGCTATCCAACCGGGTTTCTGGCTTTGGTCGCGCCGCTTGTCAGGGCAGGATTGCTGCCAGCCGACTGGCCTTATGCGGTCAATGCCGTGAGCGGATATTCGGGCGGCGGCAATGCGCTGATCGAACGGTTCGAAGCTGAAACAGACATCGCATTCCGGACATATAGCCTGGATCTGGCGCATAAACACCTGCCCGAGATGTCGCTGCACGCAGAGCTGATGCATCCGGTATTGTTCGCACCTTCTGTCGTGCCCGCGCATCGCGGTATGATCGTAGAGGTTCCGTTGCATCTGGGCGCGATGGCGAACGAACCTCACGCGGATCAGTTACGCGATGCTCTGCGCGAATTTTACGCCGCGTCACAAATTGTCAGTGTGGTTGATGGCGAAGTGCCCGCAGAGCTGCTGCTCTTGCAAGGCGCAGCACCGCATGACGGTCTGTCGCTGCATGTGTTCGCCAACGAGGGTGGATGGAATGCACGGCTGATCGCTGAGCTCGACAATCTCGGCAAGGGTGCCAGCGGCGCGGCGGTGCAGAATCTCAACATCATGTGCGGATTGCCGGAGACGACCGGACTACGGCTCAACTGAGATCGCTGCCTAATATTTAGGCAGAACCCGTCCGACTCTTGGGCAATCAATACCCGTTTGCGCGCACTTACGATCGCTTTGCCTCCATCTAAGTGATTGGCACGATTCTTGGATGCCCACGCATGTCTCTAGAGCGCGGTCCAAATTCTGCGCCCCATTCGGAAGCAGGCCATCACGTGAAAAAGATCGAAGCGATCATCAAACCCTTCAAGCTCGACGAAGTGAAGGAAGCGCTGCACGAAATCGGCGTATCGGGCATCACCGTCACCGAAGCGAAGGGTTTTGGCCGCCAAAAGGGCCATACGGAGCTTTATCGCGGCGCGGAATATGTCGTCGACTTTCTGCCTAAGGTAAAACTCGAAGTCGTCGTGAATGACGAGATCGCTGAACGCGTGGTCGAGGCGGTGGCTGCTGCTGCGCAGACAGGCCGCATCGGTGATGGAAAGATCTTCGTTTCGCCCATCGAAGGAGCCCTGCGCATTCGCACCGGCGAAAGAGATAACGACGCAATCTAAGTTTGGCGGGGATTCTCCCCACCCAATGTAACCAATGCCCAAATCCGAACCGGGCAAAACAAGACACTTAAGCTGGAGGCAAAATTCCAATGAGCACTGCCAAGGATATCATCGCGAAGATCAAGGAACACGAGGTTGAGTGGGTCGACCTGCGTTTCACCGATCCGAAGGGCAAGTGGCAGCATCTGACGATGTGCGCCGGAGTTATGGGCGAAGACGAATTCGAAGACGGGCTGATGTTTGACGGCTCTTCGATCGCAGGCTGGAAAGCGATCAACGAGTCAGACATGATCCTGAAGCCAGACCTGTCTGAAACATGGCTTGACCCTTTCAGCGCGACACCGATGCTGATCGTCAATTGCGACATCGTGGAGCCGTCAACCGGCGATTGGTACAGCCGCGACCCACGCACGACAGCCAAACGCGCCGAAGCTTACCTGAAAAGCACAGGCGTTGGCGACACCGTCTATGTCGGACCGGAAGCGGAGTTCTTCATGTTCGACGATGTGCGCTTCGAAGACGGCTATGCCGGTTCTGGCTTCGCGATCGACGATATAGAACTGCCGACCAACACCGGCAAAGAATATGAAGCGGGCAACCTGGGCCATCGGCCACGGGCCAAGGGGGGATACTTCCCCGTTGCTCCGGTTGACAGCTGCATGGACATCCGCGGTGAAATGGTTGCCACGATGCTGGAAATGGGCCTGCCGTGCGACAAGCACCACCACGAAGTGGCAGCCGCGCAGCACGAGCTGGGCCTGACATACGGTACGCTGGTACAAACAGCCGACCGTATGCAGATCTACAAGTATGTCGTGCAGCAAGTCGCGCACGCATATGGCAAATCAGCGACCTTCATGCCGAAGCCGATCAAGGAAGATAACGGTTCAGGCATGCACACCCACATGTCGATCTGGGCCGATGGCAAGCCGACTTTCGCCGGTAACGAATATGCGGGTCTTTCAGAGAACTGCCTTTATTACATCGGCGGTGTGATCAAGCACGCCAAGGCGCTGAACGCCTTCACCAACCCGACCACCAACAGCTACAAGCGCTTGGTACCAGGTTTCGAAGCACCAGTTCTGCTGGCGTATTCGGCCCGCAACCGCTCGGCATCGTGCCGTATTCCTTACGGTGCAGGCGACAAGGCGAAGCGCGTCGAATTCCGCTTCCCGGATGCGATGGCCAACCCGTATCTTGCCTACTCGGCGCTGCTGATGGCTGGCCTTGATGGTATCACCAACAAGATCCACCCGGGCGAAGCAATGGACAAGAACCTCTACGACCTGCCACCGGCAGAGCTCGCCGAAGTTCCGACCGTGTGCGGCAGCTTGCGTGAGGCACTCGAAGCACTCGAAGCCGATCACGAGTTCCTTCTGAAGGGCGATGTCTTCACCAAAGACCAGATCGATGCCTATGCCGAGCTGTTGTGGGAACAGGTGATCCGCACCGAAACCACGCCATGCCCAGTCGAATACGATATGTATTACAGCGCGTAACTGACACAGTTTCAATTAAAACAAAGGCCGTCCGGAACGATCCGGGCGGCCTTTTCTTTGTTTAGCTAGCGATCCGAGTGTAGGTCTTCGCGAGCTTTCTCGAGACGCTCGATGATGCAATCGTTTGTGCGGGCGGCGACAAACGCGCTTGCGAACGACTTCGGCCCGCTTCACGAATGAACGCCGGCTCACAGGCATTCGAGCTTATCAAACGCTATGGGGGTTGCGCGTCGCAGCGAGCCGATGGCCTTATCGAAGCCCACCCGGATCCTGGCACAGGTGGTGCGCCATGGACGATCGGCTAGGGAGCGACCGGTGCAGATGTCAGCCCCGGCACGGTCTGGACCCAGGAACAATGCGATGCGCGTTTGGCCGAAGACGTCGCGCGCCACGCAGCGGACGTGGCCGAAGCGTTAGGCAATATTCCGACGACCAGCCAGGCGCAGTTCGATGCCTTGGTCAGCTTTCACTACAACACCGGTGCAATCCGCTGGGCCACACTGACCACGAAACACCGTAAGGGCGACTAAGCTGGTGCAAGCGAAGAATTTGCGCGGTGGAACAAAGCCGGCGGGTGAGTGCTGAAAGGGCTGGTCAGGCGCAGACAGGCCGAAGGCCGCGTCTATGCGAGCGCTTGACGCACCGGCTCAAAAGTCTTCGGGTCTGGGCTGCTTGCCGTCTTTCCCGGTGGGGTTGGGAACCGGATTGCCGGGCTTGGTCGCATTCGCGATCAAGCGCTGATGCTCTTCCTTGCCAATTCGGACCCAACCGTCACGGGTAAGCTTTTCTAACGGGCGATAGCGCACTTTGTATTGCATGCGCGGCGATCCCTCGACCCAATAGCCGAGGTAAACATAGGGCAGACCCTCGGCGGCAGAGCGGCGGACATGATCAAGAATGATGTAGTCACCCAGGCCGGAACGCGCGCCATGGTCAGCGTCATAAAAGCTGTAAATCATCGAAAGGCCGTCGCTCTGGCGATCCGTCAGGCAAACCCCTACCAATCGGCCTGGCTGTCCGGTAACTGTCGGTTCGCGATATTCGATCATGACAGAGGAAACGGGCGTATGCTCGACCATGTCGGCAAAATCCATCTCGTCCATCGCGGCCATTCCGCCATCGGGATGGCGGGTGCCGAGGTATTGGCGGAGCAGATCGAACTGTTCGTTGGTCGCCCAAGGGCGGCATTCGGTCGCAATCAAATCGCCATTGCGTTTGAGGTTGCGGCGCTGAGAATTGGAGGCTGCAAAGTCGGTCGCCGATACACGCACAGAAATGCACGCCTGACAGTCCAGACAGCTGGGGCGATACGCCACAGTCTGACTACGGCGAAAGCCGATGCGGCCCAATGCTTCGTTCAATTGCTCGGCATGCGGACCCTTGAGCTCCGTGAACACTTTCCGTTCACTGCGGCCAGGCAGGTACGCGCAAGGTGCCGGACTGGTCACGAAGAAACGGGGAAAGCGTATCGGTGCTGTCACGAGCCTAACAAGGTCCTTAGTCCTGCCAAACGGAATCACGCAGAGGCGTGAGTTAAGACATTGTTATGCCTTTTCGGGGCGCTCGGTAAAAGGTCTTTAACCATGGCGTATGGTTAATATCGCCATCAGGCGGGGGTAAGTCAGGTCAAGTCATTGTAAAAATGACTAATCTAATTCGACCAGGCTTACTGTATAGTCTTTCTGTCTCAACGCCTTAACCAAGGCATCAAGCTGTTCGCGGTCTCTTGCCTCGCATTCGATGTCTGTGATCAGGCCCTTTGCAGGCAGCGACGTAAAGATTCGCTGGTGGTAAATCTCGATGATATTGACGTTGTGCTCGTTAAACTCGCGCATCACTTTGAACAAAGCGCCCGGCCGGTCTTGCAGCTTGACGCGAACGCGTGCGAGGCGGCCCTGACGGGCCAGATCACGCAGCAGGACATTGGCCAGCAAGCGCGTGTCGATGTTGCCACCGCAAAGCACCAGACCGACTTTCTTGCCTGCAAACCTCTCCGGATTGGCAAGAACCGCGGCAAGCCCTGCCGCACCAGCACCTTCAACCACAGTCTTCTCGATCTGGAGAAGAAGAGAGACAGCTTTCTCGAGCGAGCGCTCGTCCACGAGCAGTATTTCATCGACCAGCTGCGCGATGATTTTCGAGGTGAACTCGCCCGGTGCCTTCACCGCAATGCCTTCTGCGAGTGTATCACCGCCGCATGCCATATCTTCCCCGCGCACCTTGGCGTACATCGAAGGGAACAGCTCTGCCTGCACACCAATCATCTCGATATCGGGATTGATCGCATCGGCAACTGTCGCCATGCCGGACATTAGCCCGCCACCGCCGATCGGCACAACCATGCAGTCCAGATCCGGCTGCTCTTCCAGCATCTCGATCGCAACGGTGCCCTGCCCGGCAGCCACCAGGGGATGATCGAATGGATGCACAAAGGTCAGCCCGCGTTCTTTTTCCAACTGCCGGGCGTGGGCGTGGGCGTCATCAAAGGTCTCGCCTTCCAGGACAACCTTGCCGCCGACACTTTCGGTTTGCATGATCTTCACGGTTGGCGTCGTGCGCGGCATCACGATGGTCACCGGAACACCCAACCGGGTGCCATGATACGAAAGACCTTGGCTATGGTTTCCAGCCGAAGCGGCGATAACACCACGCTGGCGCTGTTCATCGGTCAGATGCAACAAGGCGTTAAGCGCTCCACGCTCCTTATACGCCGCAGTAAACTGCAAGTTCTCGAATTTCAGCCAAATCTCGCAGCCGGCAATTTCGGACAGCGTAATTGAGTGCATCATGGGTGTACGGACGACTGCGCCTTCGATCCGCTCAGCGGCGGCTCGGACATCATCAATTGTCAGCGCGGCACGCGCTTCAGCTTCGCTGGCAAAGGCCGGTAGGCTATTCATGGGCGGCGGGATAGGCGTTTGGCCTACACGCCGCAACGTCAATCAGCCTTTAGTCAATGATAAAAGCGGTTGCAGCGCCGCCAATTCGCATTACCGCACACAGACTATGAAGACACAAAGCAAAGTCGTATTCCTTGGGCTTGGTGTGATGGGCGGTCCGATGGCCGGTCATCTCGCACGCGCAGGTCACCAAGTCACAGTCTACAATCGCACCAAGGCACGGGTGGAAGAATGGCAGGCCAAGTGGGCTGACGAAGGGCTACAGCTTTCTGGTGCAGGCACGCCTGCCGAAGCTGCGCGCGGAGCAGACATAGTTTTTACCTGTGTCGGCAATGATCAGGACGTCAAGCAGGTCATACTGGGAGAGAATGGCGCGCTTGAGGCGATGTCTGACGGAGCTTTGATGGTCGATCATACCACGACATCTGCTAATCTAGCGCGCAACCTCTTTGACTCGTGCAGAGCCAAGGGCGTTGGCTTTGTTGATGCACCGGTTTCCGGCGGGCAAGCAGGTGCCGAAAACGGAAAACTTGCGATCATGTGCGGCGGAACCGCTGAAGACATGGAGCGCGCGGCCCCGGTTATGGAATGCTACGCGGCGCGAATTGTCCATGTTGGAGATGCAGGCGCAGGCCAGACGGCCAAGATGGCGAACCAGATGTGCATCGCTGGTGTTCTCGGCGGCTTGAGTGAGGCCATCCGGCTGTCACAAGCCGCTGGTCTCGATCTCGACAAAACCTTGGATGCGATCTCGGGCGGCGCGGCGCAAAGCTGGCAAATGGAGAATCGCTGGCACACCATGGTCAAGGACGAGTTTGATTTTGGCTTCGCGATCGACTGGATGCGCAAAGACCTTGGCTATGCACTCGAAGAAGCGCGCGGCCTGGGTCTGTCAGCCCCCGTGACGGAGCTGGTCGATCAACTCTATGCTGAAATTCAGGCATCGGGCGGAGGGCGGAAAGACACCAGCGCGCTGATCAGCCGGTTGCCGAAAGGAGAGAAATGATGTTTCGCAAATTTGCCCTGGCCGGGATCGTCAGCACTGCCGCCTTGTTTGCAACACCAGCCTGGGCTGACACGCTGATCGATAATGTGGTGGGTATCACCATCAATGCAGATGGCGAAGTCGAACGATTCACCGGGCTTGTGATTTCGGATGATGGCAAGGTTCGCGAACTCGTAAAGTCGGGTGACCCTCGACCCGGCAGCATAGACTATCAGATCGATGGCGAAGGCCGGGTCATGCTGCCCGGCATGATCGACAGCCATGTCCATGTTATGGGCATTGGTTTTGGCCAACTGACACTCGACCTTTCCCGAACCAACTCGCTGGAAGAAGCACTCGACGCAGTCCGTAACTTTGCGGAAGCGAACCCCGGTCGTCCCTGGATTATCGGGCGCGGCTGGAACCAGGAGAAATGGGGGCTTGGACGATTTCCGACCGCAGCCGAGCTGGACGCAGTTGTTTCTGACCGTCAGGTGTGGCTTGCTCGCGTGGATGGCCATGCCGGCTGGGCGAATAGCCTTGCCATGTCGAAAGCCAACGTCACGCGAGCATCCACAGATCCAAACGGTGGACGGATCATCCGCGACCCGGCTGGCAACCCTACCGGTGTGTTCATTGATGCGGCTGAAAGCTTCATCAACGCGATTGTGCCTGAACCTCGCCCAAGCGACCGCGATGTTGCGCTTCGCAAGGCACAAGATGTCCTGCTCGCCAGCGGCATCACCGCAGTTGCTGACATGGGCACGTCAGTCGAGGATTGGCAGGCTTTCCGCCGGGCGGGCGACCACGGGGCGCTCAAGATCCGCATCATGGCATATGCAAACGATGTCAAAACGATGGAGCTCATCGCCGGTCCCGCGCCCACACCCTGGCTCTATGAAGACAGGTTACGCCTCAATGGAATAAAGCTGTATCTTGATGGGGCATTGGGATCGAGGGGGGCGGTGCTCAAGCAGCCTTATCATGACGAGAGTGATCATCATGGCTTGGCACTCTTGACGCCCGCACAGCTTCGCAACCTGATGAGCCGGGCGGCGATGGATGGCTTTCAAACCGCAATCCACGCGATCGGAGATGCCGCTAACGCTGAAGTGCTCGATGCCATTGGCGAGCTTAGTGAAACCTACTCGAGTGACCGGCGCTGGCGGATCGAACATGCTCAAATTGTCGATCCCGATGACATCGTAAGATTTGGCCAAAACGGCACCATTGCTTCAATGCAACCGCTTCACCAGACAAGCGATCGTTTGATGGCAGAAGCCCGCCTTGGCCCCGATCGGTTGGGCGGCGCCTATGCCTGGCGCAGTATTGCTGCTGCTGGCGCTCCCTTGGCGTTCGGATCCGATGCGCCCGTTGAACCTGCGGATGCATTCGCAGGACTCTCAGTGGCGATCAGCCGGACCGACGCGGATGGTGAGCCATTCGGCGGCTGGCTGCCAGGAGAAACGATTTCACGCGATGTGGCATTGGCCGGATTCACCGCAGACGGAGCCTATGCCGGCTTCGCCGACGGGCGTTTCGGGCGTCTCATCGCTGGAGAACGAGCAGATTTCATTCTGGTCGATCGTGACCCGATGCTTTCCTCGCCCCAAGATATCCGAGAAATGCAAGTCTTGGAGACTTGGATTGGTGGCGAAAGAGTATTTGAAAACAAATGACTGGGTCAGAATGACCGAATAACCAAGAACAAATTCGACGTAAAATTTACCTTTGATTCGCATTGGTGCTTGGTGCAGTGGAGCGGTTCTTCGGGACTAGCGTCGCTTTCGTCGTACTCTTGCAACAGAAAAAGGCACATTTGATCGTTTCGGCGACGTTTTGAACCAGTTTGACGACACTGACATACGAATCCAGTCTTGTCTTGTGAGAGACAGTTTCGCAGAAGACTAAGGTGTCAAGAAAATACCTTATAGGAAACACTTGATGAAAATCCGTACTCTCGCAGCAGCTGCTGCGGTCCTCTCGCTGGCAACTGCTCCGGCAATCGCAGAAGTTTCGCTTGATCGTGCTCCGGCACCGGTTGAAGGCGAAAGCCAGCTTCAGGGCGGCTCAGGCATCCTGATCGCTGTTCTTGCGTCTGCTGCAGTTATTGCCGGTATCGTTATCGATGCAGACGACGACGATCCCGTCAGCCCGTAAGAGGGTTTTCAAGACAAATTAAACGGGGTCGTTCGGGGCCCCATTTTTTTGGGCGTTCGATGTATCTTTGGATG
>Ga0181585_10002877_pt1 | contig 15207 bp, 9 predicted proteins | sample 071ome_29_FD_132469 | JGI IMG/M metagenome (GOLD analysis project Ga0181585, IMG submission 132469) | Coastal salt marsh microbial communities from the Groves Creek Marsh, Skidaway Island, Georgia - 071407BT metaG (megahit assembly) | ecosystem: Environmental > Aquatic > Marine > Intertidal zone... | reverse complement strand
ATCGGGCCGTGCAGGTTGGCCAATTCATCCTTGCTGACCTCGATGCCGCTGACGCCGCGAAACCCGCTGTTATAGATGCCGCTGTTGAATATCAGGGCAGTATCGATGCGCGGATCGGCGGCGGCCTTGATGGCCTGCAGGCCACCGCAACTGTGCCCGGCGACGGCGATCCGTGACAGATCGGCATGCCAGTAGAGTTCATCGAGGGGATCGGCATTGCGCGCGGTCAGCCAGTCCATGGCGTAATAATGCTGTTCCACATGGGTGGCATCGGGACCCGGCGCCGGTGGTGCGCCGTTGCCCGGGGGAGCCGGCGGTTGCGCCGGGCGTTCAGCGTCCAGGGGACGTTCGCTGGTGGCGTACCCGAGCGCGATCACCAGGTAGCCGTGCGAGGCGATCTCGCGCAGAAAGTAGCTGTGACCAAGACCGTTGTCACTGCAGCCCCCGTTACCCCACAACAGGACCGGCATCGGGTTGTCCGGCAGGTCGCGCGGACGATACAGGGTGTGCGTCCGCAGGTCGGCGCGTGACTGCGCCACGGCTGGCCACTGGCCGTTGCCGGTGACGACGCCGACAAAACCGGGTGGCTGGAGTTCACCGCTGCGCGGCTGGGCCTGGAGGGGCAGCACGAACAGGGCGGCCAGTCCCAAAACCAGGGTAAGGGCAATCTTGCGTTGCATGGTATCCCCCGAAACTGATGATGCGCTTTCCGGCCCAGGCGGGCTGAGGCGGATTCTTCTCATGATGACCCGGCACGAAGCCGAAAGGCACAGGCAAGGGTCAGATTGTTAACAATTAATACCGCAATTACAATCCCCGAAACCCCGATATTGACTGATATATCTAAAAGGACCGCGCCTTGCTGACGGTATTTTTTAACGTGATTTGGCTTGGCTGCGCTCCAACCCGAATCGCGGTATTCAGGGGCGTTCCGGCTCTACGAATTCCACCAGCAGCCTGTCGGGATCGACAGCGAAAACGAAACGTCCGCACGACCGCTGTATAGGTTGTCCGTCCAGTGGGAGGTCACCGAGGCAGTAAATTCCGCGGTAAAGTCCTGGTCGCCATCGTGACTCACCAGGATAAAACGCAGGTCCTCACCGCCTCCCGTGATGACATTCGAGAACTGCCGCAACCGGTTACTGAATCCGTGGGTCCGCCGTGCAGGACTGCCGCAAACATCAAAACGCCCGAGCACAACAGCCTTTTCGCGATACCATCAGGGCAACGCATAAGCCACGATTTCACCGCCGACATTGGCACCTGCGTGCGTGACCGACAATACGATGTACTGCTTGCCGTCGTGCAGGAACGTCATCGGCGAGCCGGTCTGTCGTGCCGGCATCTCGATGCGGCCCTCGATATCCTCGCCCGTGTCCTTGTCGTAGGCGCGCAGCAGTGCGACGGTTTCACCCTGCTCGTTGGTGTGGGTGGCGCCCTCCCCGGCGATCACCATCGTGGCGGTGGTGAGCGTGCCGATGAAGATGCGGCCATAGGAGCCCAGGCGATCGACATTCTCCACGCCGGCCAGGGCCGGATTGTTGCGGATGGCGTCTTCGGTCGTACCGTGGGTTTTCTGCCAGAGGATGTCGCCGGTATTCATGTCGTAGGCGGTGATGCGGTCATACGGCGGCTTGATCAGTGGAATGTTTCCCTGCAGGAAAGTACTCGGCCGGCGTGCGCCAAGCCCCCCGGGCGGCCCGAGCCTGCCAGGTGCAGCGGGTGCGGCCTGGTCCGGTTCGCCGCCGGGGCCGCGATTGAACGGCACCATGTCTTCCGGGGTGTTAACCAGTTCCATCAGCTGCGTGTGCGAGTGGATATACAGGCGGTTGGTCACCGGGTCGAAACTGCCGCCCGGCCAGTTGGCGCCACCCACCGCATTCGGCAGCATCAATGTGGCGAAAGGACCGCCGTCGCGCCCCACTGCCGGCGGCGTAAAGATGGGACCCAGGCGAAACTGTTCGATGACCTGTTCCGCTTCTGCCCGCAGTGCCGGCGTCAGGTCGTTGAGGTCGTCCCGGCTCACGCCCTGCCGGTCGAACGGCATCGGCCAGGTGGGAAACGGCTGGGTCGGACTGGTCTCCTCGTAAGGCGCTTCCGACTGCGGCACGGCGCGCTCCTCGATCGGCCAGATCGGCTCCCCGGTTTCCCGGTTGAGCACGTACAGGAAGGCCTGCTTGCTGGGTTGCGCCACTGCCTTGATGGTGCGGCCGTCAAGCTGCATGTCGAACAGGATCGGTGCGCACGGCAGGTCCCAGTCCCACACGCCGTGGTGAATGAACTGGTAATGCCATTTGCGCTCGCCGGTGTTCACGTCGACGGCCACAAGGGATTCACCGAACAGGCCATCGCCGGGACGGTTGTAGCCGTTGTAATCCGCCGCGGGCATTTCCACGGGCAGGTAGACCAGTCCCAGTTCCGCATCGGCGCTCATCTGCGCCCACACGCCGGCATTGCCGTTTTCCTCCGCCGTGCCGTTCCAGGTGTCATAACCGAACTCGCCGCGCAGGGGAATGGTATGGAATATCCACAGGCGCTCGCCGGTGCGTATGTCATAACCGCGCACATAACCCTTGGCCGTCCAGCGGCTGCGCACGTCGCCGGTCGGCCGGTGGGCGGCACCGACGACGATGACATTGCCCACCACCAGCGGCGTGGCGTTCAGGCCAATGCCGGAATCCAGCGGATCGAGGTCCTGGTCGAAATTCTGTTTCAGGTCGACGGCGCCGTTGTCGCCGAAGCTTTCGATCTTCTCGCCAGTATTTGCGTCGAGGGCAATGAGGCGATAACCCGGCGTCACGTACAACAGGCGCTGGTCGGCACCATCCTCGCTTTCCCAGTACGACAAGCCGCGGCCCGCACCCTGGCGCGCGGCGACAGCACCGCGCTCCCCTTCATCTTCCCGGTGCATCCACAGCATCTCACCGGTACCGGGATTCATGGCGATCACCGCACGCCGCATGCCGGCGGTTGTATATAGCGTATTGTTTACATACAGCGGCGTGGCGCCATAGAGGCCGTCGGGACGGGGACCGAGAAAATCCGTGCGCAGACTCCAGGCTACTTGCAGGTTTTTGAAATTGTCGGCGTTGATCTGGTCCAGCGGTGAATAGCGATGGCTGCCCAGATTGGCCCCGTAAGTGGTCCACTCACCGGCCGCCTGCTGCGGTGTAATGACAGACTGTGCAAACGCCGGCGTCACTGCGAACATGGCCGGGACAATCCATGCTGCCAGTGTTGTCCTGTAAATACGCGATCGACTCATCACTCTCTCCTGTCTTCACTCGCCAAGGGGCGGTAATTCAAATGTCATGGCTGAAAGAATATCCTGTTGCGCAGGCAAAACGGCATCACCCAGCGGCAGACCGTTGTACCAGAGCACGTAAGCCAGGGTGTCCACGAGCTCCTGCCGCGATAGTGTACCTGGCTTGTCCGGCGGCATCGTTGCCATGCGCTCAACCAGCGCCCACAAAGTTTCTCCCCGCCAGTTGCCGCCAAACTGCGGACCGGAGAGCGGCGGCGCCTGGTCCACCCCGTTCATCGATTCGCCATGGCAGGCGAGGCAGTGCTGGTAATACATGGCCTGGCCTCGCACCGCCTGGGCTTCGTTGAAAGCGCCCTCCAGCAGTGCAGTCTGCGCGAATGCATCCACGACCAGACTGCCAGACAGGAAAACCGGGAGTAGCGCCGTTAACATCCTCAACATCTGATTACTCCGGCATGCCATCGGCAATCATTCGGCAGCTTCGGCAATGCGTGCACCCAGCGCGCATTCTTCCGCCACCTTGACGTAGCGGTTCACCGCGTCGTTGCCGATGACGTAGGGATGCGGCTCACCTGCCCTGCGACCTGCCAGTGCCGGCAATTTTACGGTGGTCCCGTCATAGGCCGTGTGGTTGGACAGGATGATGTCGACGCCGGCACCGGCGGTGACACCCTGGAAATAGGCCGCCGAACGGGCATAGTCACGCAAACGCAGGTCGCGGGGATCGTTCGGGTCGTCACGGAAGTTGAACAGGGTGCCGCCCCATACGGCGGCCAGGTGTTCCTCGCCGTTGTCGTGCACGGGCAGCAAGGTGGAAATGGTGCCGTGGGTATGTCCCGGCGTGATGAAGGTCTGGATCGTGTGGTCGCCAAGCGTGAGTTTCATGCCGTCGGTGGCGACGATGTCGCGGGTGGCCTTGACGGTTTCACGGGCGGTAGCCTCGTACAGGTCCCAGTCGACCGCCGACATGACCACACGGGCACCGTATTTCTGCTGCAGGATGCCGGCGCCGCCGGAATGGTCGCCATGGGCATGGCTGATGATGACGTACTTGATCTCGGCCGGGTCGATACCGAGCTTGCGCAGGCCCTCGATGGCTTCCGCCTCCACGGTGTTCTCGAAGATAGAATCCACCAGGATGAAGCCTTCGGACGTGCGCAGGCCCCAGATGGAGAACACGGTCTGGCCAAGGAAGTAGAGGTCATCAAAGACCTGCACCGGCTCGGCATACCAGTCGCGCTCAGGGTCGGTTGTCGGTAACGCCCGAGGTACCTCCCCGGTAACCGGGGCGGCGCCGGTGAACTCGATGGGACCGGCGCACAACTGGCCGAACACGAAGGCATGGTCCTCGCCGGCCAGTGCGCGCGCGCGCTCGACATAGGCGAGCACTTCCGACTGAACATCCTGGGCCAGTGTAATCTGCGGTAAATGCGCCAGCTGGCATGCCAGCAAGGTTGCGGTCAAGATCTTGAGCTTCATCGCCCCCCCCTACTCTCCGTTTTAGTTTTTTTTAGAGACTTTTATTTCCCGGCTGGCAATAATGACCGCAATACGGGATATCTTCAAGCTGCCTTGCAGCCCGGGGTGTTGAACCGTGGTACTCATCGAAAATCGCTTAATTCCATAAGAATGATTACCCATTAGGGTCACAATCAAAGGGGGCATAATGACACGCCATATTGCTGGATCGGTTTTCCTGTTGTTGATCCTGTCTTCTAACGCGCTCGCACAGGGACCCCAGGCGTCCGGGCCATCCATGGATCCGAACCAGACCCGTCCCGGCGAATTCCTGATCGAACCGCCCACCCTGCAGAATCTCGGGTTTGAATGGTTCATCGAGGGTGATGATAACCGTAACGCCACGGTCACCGTGCGCTACCGCGAACAAGGCGAACGCACGTGGCACGATGCCCTGCCCCTGCTGCGCCTGGGCGGTGAACGCATTTACAGTGAGTCCCGGGTCGACGTGGTGGTGCCGCCGATGTTCGCCGGCAGTGTGCTCGACCTGGAGCCGGACACCGCCTACGAAATCAGCTTCACCCTGGACGACCCCGATGGCGTGGTCGGTCCCGCGGACAAGACCCTGGTGGTGCGCACACGTCCCGAACCCGTGCCCTTCACCGGGGGCCGCACCTTCCATGTGTACCCGCACGGATACACAGGCGAAAAAATGGAACCGTCCTTCGAGGGGCTGATGTGCGCCTACAATTTCTGGTGCGCCGGTACCGACTGGGCCACCTCCGGCCGTCCGCGCGTGCGCCCCGGCGACACCATTCTCGTGCATGCCGGCGAGTACAAGTACAACCGCTATGAATACACCAACAACGCCTCGGTCAACCGCACCGTCCCGCTGGACGGCACCTATTACCTGACGGCGGATGGCACAGAGGATATGCCGATCGCGATCAAGGCTGCGGGCGATGGCGAAGTGATCTTCGATGGCGATAACAACTTTGCCCTGTTCGACGTGCGCGCCGCGGATTACACCTACTTCGAAGGCATCACTTTCAGGAACGCGGAATACGCCATCCTGGCCGGCACCCAGTTCATTGCGGGTTCAAAGGGCCTGACCGTGAAGAACTCGCGTTTCGAAAATGTCGGCGCGGGCATCTTCACCAACTTTGCCGGTTCTTCCAACTTCTATATTGCGGACAACTGGTTCTTCGGGCGCAATGATCCCGACCACCTGATCGGCTGGGCCGGCGATGCCCTGTGGAGCCGTTTCGACGGCGTCGACGGCCAGATCTTTCCACCGGCAATGGCCTCCTATGTTGCGGTGAAACTGTATGGCCCAGGCCATGTGGTGGCGTACAACTACATCACCGATTTCCACGATGGCATCAACGTCGAAACCTACGGCGCCCCCGACGGTTCGGTGGCTTCGGGTCCCGGCATTATCGACGGTCCTCACTACCCGCCCCGGGAATACTGGAACCTGCGCCCGGTCGCCATCGATTTCTACAACAACTACATCACCAACAGCCATGACAACCCGATAGAAGCCGATGGCAGCATGCACAACATCCGCGTCCTGCGAAACATGTTGATCAACCACCCCTCTCACGCGCTGTGCAACCAGCCGGCACTGGGCGGGCCCGTGTACTGGATTCGCAATATCGCCTACAACCTGCCGGGCGGATCCACCCGCCTGACCGGCGGTTCGGCCGGCGTGCTGTTCTACAACAACACCATCCTGTCGGAGACCACCGGCAACACGCAGAACTCGCACTGGCGCAACAACCTGATTCTCGGGCAGAACGCCGGCGGCTTTTTCGGCGGCGGTGAACCACTGTTGTTCGGTATCACTACCTATACCAATTACACGTCCAGCGATTACAACGGCTTCGGCCCCTGGCCCGGCGCCAGCGTGAATTTCGCCTGGTCGTCACCGGCATTCGATGTACTGGCGGACTATCCCGGCCCCGGCAGCGACCCGGACCTGGAAACCCGCGAGTTCGGCACGCTTGCCGACTACAGTGCCGCGACCGGCCAGGATACGCACAGCGTCATGGTGGGTTACGACACCTTCGTCGACGTGCCGATGCTCAACGCGCAGGACTACGACAACGTACAGAATATCTACGTCGCCGATGATTTCGATTTTTCACTGGTGAGGAACTCGCCGGCCATCGATGCCGGCAGGGTGTTGCCCAATGTGACCGACGGGTACAACGGCCGCGCGCCTGATCTGGGCGCGCTCGAGCGCGGGCAGGACTTGCCGCACTACGGGCCGCGTCCGGGCCGTTAGGCCGGATTGGCCGGTTGACGCCCCGGGATGTGTATCAAACGGGATGCAACTGGACGATATTGCCGTCCGGATCCTGAATCCGCAGCAACTGGTCGTTGCCGGGCACGGGCAGGATGGTGCCGCCGATCGCTTCCACGCCCGCACTGACCGCGGCCTTGTCGAAGGGATCGACCTTGATCCCGAACAGTACGATACCGGGCTCCTGCCCGAACTCGTAACGGGCCTGCTCCAGGTACAGTCGCGTGCCGGAATCCGGGAATTCGAAATACGCCCGGCTGCGGTCAGGCGTCCAGGCATGGCTGCCGTAGAGGATACCGTACCAGTCCAACGCCCTGTCCAGGTCGCGCACGCGCAGCAAAACGCTTTGCACGCCGTGCGGTGTGACCAGTCCCTGGTGCCAGGGTACCAGTTGCGACGGATTGGCCGCCGTTACCAACGTGTCCGGCGCCGGCAGGAACTGGATTTCTATGCCGTCGGGATCGCTGAACAACGCGCCGAAACCCCGTGAGCCCGGAAATTCGCCAAAGCCGCCGGCAGCAAACTGTTCACCCAGTTCGGTCATGATCGCTTCGCCGTCACGGCGCCAGTCATGCACCGAGGTACAGAAATGGCCAATGTAGCTGCCACGGCCGTTGGAAGCGCCGACGGCGATATAGCCTACCTCACGGTCTTGCTCCAGCGGACTCAGCAACACGAAATACCGGTAGCCGCCCCGGAACTCCTGGGCGTGCAGTTCCGTATTGAATAGACCCATGTAAAAACGGGTGGTGGCTTCCACATCGGGAACGATCACATCCAGGTGATCCAGACCCGGCGTGCGCAGCGGCAGTACGCTGCCCTGAGCCAGCGCGAAAGGCGATACCGGCGCGGCCATCGCGGCCATGCCCAGCAACACGTTGCGGCGATTGACGTTCATGGTGAATCTCCTGGTTTTTATTATTGGGGATTGGCGTCGATACCTGCGTCGTCTTGTTCGGCGAGCAGGCTTTCGATCAGGGCTACGGTCTCCGGGCGATCCACTGGCGGATGCGTGGCGAGGAAAACACCGTGCGACCAGGTCACCGGAGTACGCCCGACGTTATCGGTGATATCGAGTCGGGCGCCATTGGCCGCCAGCCAGCGAATGATGTCGTTCAAGCCGCGGTTGGCGGCACCGTGTACGGCGGCCAGGCCAAGCGTATTCTGGGCATTGATGTCGTTGCCGAGTGAATGGGACAGTTTCGCCGCTTCGAGCAGGGCCTCGGGCCCTTCATCGAAGGTCTGGGCGACGGTCCAGTTGACACCGGCCGCGGCCATGAGCGGCGTGGTGCCGTTGGCGGAGGTGATATTGGGATCGGCACCGTATTCCAGCAACAGTTTCATGGTGGTCACGTCACCGGACAAGGCGGCGCGGTGAAACGCGGTCTGGCCGGTGACATCGTTCCATTGCAGGTTGCCCAGGCGGGTGATCCACCGGCGTACCGGCAACACCTCTGCAATGCGCACATTGGCGTTGGCACCGCGTTCGAGCAGGCCGCGAACCAGAGCCAGCGCCGCGTCGCGATTGATGCCGTTGTCATCGACGGGTCCGCGCATTTCAACATTACGCAAATCGACGGCGGCATACAGCGGAGTCTGGCCAAACCAGTCGGTGGCGTTGATATCGGCACCCTGTTCGATCAGGTACCAGGCAACCTCGAGATGCTCGGTGACAACGCCCGGCTGTACGGCAACCGTGGCGTTGATAATGGCTGTCAGCAGCGGTGTGTCCCCGTTGGCGTCGACCGCCTCCAGGTCGGCGCCGGCTGTCACCAGCAGTCTGGTGATCGCCAGGTCACCCTGGCGCGTCGCATACAGCAAGGGAGTCTTGGCGCCGCCGACGGCTTCACGCTGGCCGCGCTCAGGGTATCCTCCCCAGTTCACGCCAACCCCATGGGATGCACGGACGTTTTCCGGCAAGCGCCAGTCCGGTGGTTCACCGGCCAGATTTTGTGAATTCACATCGGCCCCGGCGTCCAGCAGCAATGCCACCACTTCGGGTGAGCGGGAACGCACGCCGATCATCAGTGCGGTCTGGTCGCGGTGCGGTTCGCGATAACCCACATCGACCCCGGTTTCAAGGATCGCCCGGACGACCTCGGCAGAACCGCTGCGCGCCGCCTGCATCAGGGGAGTTTCACCCGCCACATCCGGCGTGTTGGTGTCGGCGCCATGAGCAAGCAGCAGCTGCACCATACCCGCGTCGCGATTTTCTATCGCCAGGCTGAGTGCCGACACACCGAGGCCGCTCGGTTGATTGACGTTCGCACCGGCATCCAGCAAACGTTTTGCCAGATCCAGTTCCTCGTAATGGACAAGCCAGTGCAAGGCGGGCGTGGCATGGGGCCCCAGCGCATCGACATCGGCGCCACGTTCAGCCAGCAACTGGCGGACCACTTCCATTTCACGCTGCATGGCGGCAATCGGCAGCCGCTGGTCGGCCTGCAACCCCAGGGGCAGCAAAACACTTCCCAGTACAGCGATCCAGCAAACTTGTCGTTTCATCACAATGGCCTCACAGGGTCAGGACGGCGGTGCTGTCACCGAAGGTATCCGCCGGGATATCCATTTTGTCGAGCATGCCGACCAGCAGGTTTGCCATGGTGGTACCGCGACCGGCATGTATGTGGCGGCCACCCTGAAGACGCCCAGAGGCGCCACCGGCAAGCAGCAGCGGCAACGGGTCGTGGTCGTGCTGGTTGGAGTTGCTCATGCCGCTGCCGTACAGCACCATGGAATGATCCAGCAGTGTGCCGTCACCATCCGGTGTTTCACTGAGTTTCTGCAGGAAATAGGCGATGGTCGAACGGGTATGGAAGGCATTGAGCTGTGCCAGCCGCTCGATGTTCGCGGCAACCTCCGAGTGATGCGACAGGTTGTGGAAGGGTTCGTTGACGCCGCTCTCGCCGTATACCCGGTTGCTTACCTCCCGGGCGACCATGAACGTGGAAATGCGCGTGATCTCCGCCTGCCAGGCCAGCGTCAGCAGATCGAACATCAGTTTCGAATGGGCGACAAAGCTGTCGGGAATGCCTATCGGCTTGCCCGGGACATCGAGGTCGTTGACGCCGGAAGCACTGGCCAGTTGCAGGCGCCGCTCGATCTCGCGCACGTCCTCCAGGTAGCGCTCCAGGCGTGACTGGTCGGCGGCAGGCAGCGTGCGCTGCAAACGGGCAACGTCATCCACGACGGCATCCAGCAAACTCTGCTTGAGCTCGGCACGCGCGAGCCTTTCCTCGGCGGTACTGCCGTCGCCGAACAGGCGCTCAAACACGATCTGCGGATTCTGCTCCATCGGCAATGGCGTCTCCGGCGACTGGTAGGAAATGGAACTGCCGTCCTCGAGCGACAGTTCCAGCGACGGAATCGGCGTGTCCTGGCCTATGTACTGGGAAACAAACTGGTCAAAGGAGGTCGGTGACGGTCCCGTGCCGACAGGCACATTGGTGAGCCACGTGGCCGACGAACGGGTATGGTTGGCGCCGGCGGAGGCATCATCGCCATAGGCGGCCGGAAGGCGCAGGTCGCTGATCACATTGAGGCGATCGCGGAACGGTTCGAGGGATTGCAGGGTTTGCGGGAATTCGAATCCCGTACCCTCGGTGGTTGGCGTCCAGTACTTCATCACCGCGCCATGGGCGATATAGATGCAGGCAAGGCGCGTGGTGGGTGTCGCCAGGTTCTGGGCGGAAACCCCGGCCGGAAGCATCGACTCCAGGAGCGGCAAGGCGATGACACTGCCGCCGCCGCGAATGAAGTGACGGCGGGACAGGTGTTTTTTGGTCAGGAAATTCATGATTGTTCTCCCGGCTCGATCAACGTCCCGCCACTTCCGTGGCAGGGGTTTCGGCAATTTTCAGGCGAAATGGGTCACTTTCCACGATACCCAGGACGATATCAGAAAAACGGTAGTTGTTTTCAGCGGACTTCCCGGTGATCTGGCGCACCGCCGCCATATCGTGCGCATGCAAGTGCCGGCCGAGCGCATAACTCAGCATTTTTTCAATAAAGGTTGAAGCCACGGCATCACCCCGTTCAAGCAGGGCATTGCGCAAACTCTCAGGACCATCGATGGCGGTGCCGTCGATGAGGTTGGTGTGCGTATCCAGGTCGAACCCGTTTTCCTGTGTCCGCCAGCGGCCTACGAGATCGAAATTCTCGAGGGCCAGGCCAATCGGGTCCATGATCTGGTGGCAGGAGGCGCACGTCGGATTGGCGCGGTGCAATTCCAGGCGGTCACGCAGGGTATTGACCTCCACACCGGGCTCTGCACTTTCCTTGGTCAGGTCGGTTTCCACACCCGGTGGCGGGGTCGGCACAGGCGCCCCCATCAGGTCTTCTACGATCCAGGCGCCGCGAACGACCGGCGAAGTCCGGTTGGCTACCGAGGTGGCGGTCAGGATGCTGCCGTGTCCGAGCAGGCCCCGGCGCGGGCTGTCAGCCGGCAACGGCACCCGGCGCATATACTCACCACGGACACCGCTGATGCCGTAATGGGCGGCCAGCTGGCTGTTCAGCCAGGTGTAATCGCTGTCGAGCAGGTCGAGTATGCCGCGGTCCTGGCGCATGATGTCCAGGAACAGCAATTCAGTTTCCTGCTTGAAGGCGTCCCGCAACTGCGCATTGAACGCCGTGTCATCAGGTTCGGCATTATCAAGTTCACGCAGCATCAACCACTGCCCGGCAAAATTACGGACCAGCGCTTGCGCCTTGTCATCACGCAGCATGCGCTGCACCTGGGATTCGAGCACAGCGCTCTCATGCAGGCGTCCAGTGCCGGCCAGTTCAAGCAACTCGGCATCAGGAATGCTGCTCCACAGGAAAAAAGACAGGCGTGATGCCAGCTCGAAATCGTTGACGGCGTAGATGGAGCCAGGTGCCAGGTCCGCAGGTTCGTCTTCGACCTGGTACAGGAAGCGCGGATCCATCAGCAACCGGGCGATGGCATACTGGATACCCATCTCGAAACCTTCCAGCGCCTCGCCCTTGCCATAGAATGCGAGCAACTCGTTCACTTCATCGGAATCGGATGCCACCGGCCGGCGCCAGGCCCGGGTAGCCAGCCGGGTCAGAATTGCGCGGGCGCAGGCGCCAGCTTCTGTTTCGGTCCGGGGATAGCAGCTGAAAATCGCGCGCCGGCTGGGCGTATCACCGGCGCCGCTGATATCGAACGGTCCGTTGATCCTGATGCTGTTGATCGAACCCAGGATATTGTAATTGTCAAAATAGTCATCGACGCCAATGCACCGCTCGACATCCTGCAGGGCCGCGGCAATGGTGTGGGCGCCGGCACTGATTGGCAACTGGAAGCTTTGGGCATCTTCCAGTTCCAGCAGCTCACCGTCGATACTCACCACCACAGCATAGTTTTCGTTACAAAAGGCATTGCCACCGAAAAACCCGCCACCGGCAACACCAATATCAAACTGGTAGCGGGCATCGAGCGGGAAGTTATGGGTGACCGCCAGGCCGTCCCGCGTTCCGAGAGGCAAGCCCTCCGTGGTACCGGTGCTGACGTCAAAAGCGGCTTCGGAAGGTATCAGGGACAGATCACCAACCGCCTCACGGCTGATGCGCATGGCCACACTGGCGTAGGCGTCGATCAGCGTCGGTGACACGCTGAGCAGGTCGATGTTGTTGTCAAAACCCTCGCCGGCCGACTCTGCCGGAATGGCTGCAATGATATGCACGGCATCGAACTGCAGCAGGTCACGAATCGCATTCTGGTACTCCTGGCGGTTGAGCCTGGCCAGCCCCTCGCTGCCGGGATCGGGATCCAGCGCGTATTCGGCGTCCAGCGCTTTGCCCAGCCCATGAGTGAACGTGTCCAGTTCGGTGCGCGGCGGACGCGGCTTGCCGGCAGGAGGCATCATCCCGGTACGCACCTTGCGAATGACAAGTTCCCAGGTGTCCGCATCCCCCGCCAGCGAATCGCGGGGCATCAGGTCGAACGCGGTGTTACCGGCAAAGTCATTCAGGTTGTGGCATTCGGTGCAATATTCATCAACCAGATTCCAGTTGATATCCGGTTGTGCCAGGGCAGAATTGGTCAGCAATCCCGCAATGGCCAGCAGGCACGAGTACCGGACAGGCCGGCGGTCGGGATGATTCCTGTAATCGGTGGTGAAACTCACGTAATAACGCCTTTCAATAGCAATGGAAGTTGTCATAAAAAGTTGTACCGCATGCGGCACAGCGGTCATTCAGCAGATATGTGCTCCCGGAACGGCCAGGTACAGCGAGTACAGTGACTGGCTGGCGGTCATGAACAGGCGGTTGCGTTTCTGGCCGCCGAAGCAGATGTTCGCACAGACTTCCGGCAAACGGATCATGCCGATCTGGTCGCCCTCCGGCGACACCACCATCACGCCGGGATTGGCGCCGGCCCAGACATTACCGCGCGCGTCACAACGCATGCCGTCCGGTCCCGAACGGGTACCACCCGGCCCGGTCATGCGTACCAGTGTACGACCGTTGCGCAGGCGCGCGCCGTCCACATCGAAGACCCTGATTTCACCGCGGTCAGCCACGTACAGCAACGAATAATCCGGTGAGAAGCACAGGCCGTTGGGCATGGTGGCGTCATCCGTCACTTTGGTGATTCGCCCGCTCTGGCCGTCGACGCGGTAGATGGCGGGTGCGATCTCGGACTCCGCAGGATTGCCTTCATACGGCGTACTGATGCCGAAGATCGGGTCGGTGAACCAGATACCGCCGTCCGGGTGCACCGTGATGTCGTTGGGGGAGTTCAGGCGCTTGCCCTCGAAGCCGTCGGCGATCACCGTGATGGTGCCGTCGGGTTCGTAACGCGCCACGCGGCGGTTGCCGTGTTCACAGGACAACTGCCGCCCCTGGAAGTCGAAGGTGTTGCCGTTGCTGTTGCCGGAAGGATTGCGGAAGGTCGTAACCTGGTTGTCGTCCTCCAGCCAGCGCATCTGGACGTTATTGGGAATATCGCTCCACACCAGGTACTTGCCGACACCGTTCCAGGCCGGTCCCTCCGCCCATAGTGTGCCGGTATGCAGGCGCTGGATCGGTGAATTGAATTGCACAAGGGCGCGGAAGCGCGGATCCAGAGCGATGACATCGGGGTCGGGATATTTCAGCGGGGCGTTGCCGGACCAGTCGCGCGGCTCTGGCAGGGGTGCAATAGTTTCCAGGTCCGCCAGAGGACCACCGGGCTGGGCCAGCAGATAATTCGGTGTGAAAGGCAGCACAGTTGCACCTGCGATGACCTTGAGCACCTTGCGGCGGCGCCTGTTGTTTTCCGGTGTACTGGTCATGATTGCTGCCCTCCCGCAATCTGGCTGCCTTCAACAGGGGCCTTAGATGTTTACAGTACCACTATTAAACTGCTTTCATTTCATGGTTGTTAACCATAATATCCGGGCACTACAGTCTTTAAAAGAGACTTTTTCCATGCCTTCGCAAATTTTCAGGGGAACCAACAATGTCCGCAACAAGAATTGAAAAACGCCAGTCCCTGCTGCATGTCATCCGCACTTGGCTGGTCATGCTTGGCTTCGGCGCCCTGCCCCTGCAGGCCGCTGACGCGCAACTGTTCAACACAGTGAAGCTGAAACTGCAGGCCGGTGAGCAGGTTGTCGGCGGCACCGTGACCACGGCCGACCTCAACATCTACTGTTCGATGGCATCCTCCGGTTTCGACTTTCTCTGGATCGAGATGCAGCACTCACCACTGACTTACCAGGAAGTGGCCACCATGATCCGCGCCTGCCCTGGCCCGGCCATCCCGTTCATCCGCGTGCCCACGGACAGCGAGGGCGATATCCAGAAAGCCGTCGACATCGGCGCCCTTGGTGTCATCGTGCCCATGGTCGACACTATCGAGAAAATCAGTAATGTCATCACTTACGCCAAGTTCCCGCCAGTCGGCAAGCGCAGCCAGGGTGGTGGACAGTACGGCGCCATCTGGGGACGGGACTACCGGCAACTGGCCAACGCCAACATTATGATCGTGGCCATGATCGAAAACCCGGCCGGCGTTGAAATTGCCGACCAGATTGCCGCACTGGAACAGGTGGACGTGGTGTTCGCCGCCAGCTCCGACATCGGCAGCTTCACCGGCCTGCGCCAGGGCGATGCCGCCTACGAGGCGCTGGTTACCCGCATCAAGGATGCCACGCTAGCCGCCGGCAAATACGTGGCCGGCCCT
>Ga0181585_10002856_pt1 | contig 15269 bp, 10 predicted proteins | sample 071ome_29_FD_132469 | JGI IMG/M metagenome (GOLD analysis project Ga0181585, IMG submission 132469) | Coastal salt marsh microbial communities from the Groves Creek Marsh, Skidaway Island, Georgia - 071407BT metaG (megahit assembly) | ecosystem: Environmental > Aquatic > Marine > Intertidal... | reverse complement strand
TTTGTAAATCCACCCTACTTGCAGACAAACTCGCAAACAAAGTTGCACCAGGTATAGAAGGTCTTACAATATTACCATACTCATCAAATTCAGCATCTTCTGCTGAACAAAAACTCACATTGCCCTTTACTTTTGCTTCATATTGATAAAAGCTACTATAAGGCTCAGTTATATTGGTCCAATAATTGTAGCTACTACACGGGTCATCTTCATCACCAGTCTCGCATCCAGGTTTACATTTTGCCGAAATATGCTCTCTTAGTCTAAAAGAACCAAAAGGGCTCGAATGCAACTCCACAGCTTTAAGAGTAACTGTACCAAATTCTTCACTAGATACACAACCAAAATCACAAGCATTAACTAGAAGCAAAGCTATAATAATCTGTATTTTGGCCATCAATCTCTTCATGCAGCACCTCCCCCTGGTGTTCCACCTCCAGAACTTCCTGATGGCTTACCTCCAGATCCTCCTGGCGCTCCACCTTCAGAACCTCCTGATGCACCCTCCCCAGAGCCTCCTGGCGCTCCTCCCCCACCTGAAGCAGAGTTACCACCAGTTCCATCTTCTCTATTCTGATAATTATTAACTGCCTTTTTTACTGCGCCAGCTGCTTTATTAATACCATCTCTACCCTTGGATGCTCCATATTTAGCAGCATTCTTAGCTTGTTTTCCAGCAAATTTAGCTCCTTTCTTCATCTTACCTTCAAAATCTGGAGTCTTAATAAAGCTAGATACTGCAGAAGCACCGCTTAAGTGAGATAGAACTTGAGCAAACTTATTAAATATATGCACTATAATCACTAGCAAGAACAAGAATTTAAGCATATTAGATACGATTGCCGCATCATTATAGTTTCCAGATACTTTAGGCAAACTTATACCAAGTGGCCCTTCTCTAGTTTCTACACCCAAACCATAAATTTCTTCTAAATAGATAATAAAAAATGCGTCTAGTAGAAGAATTATCATAGATAGTAATACTAGAATTAAGAAAGGCTGAAAACTAAAACCAAGGAGATGACCTAACCATTTATCAAAGATAGGCTTAGTACGCTTCAACATCATTAAAGGCACCATAATTGGCGAAACATAAATAAGAAAATTAATCATTATAACCGCTACCACCAGCATAAATGTAACTTTTAGCATAACTATTAAAGACACTATTAAGAATGCTATCGCCGCTACAAAGAAGAAAAAACCAGAAGCCGTATCAAACAATACCGCAGTGGCAACTTTTATGATCTCTGGAAAATAACCATTTTTATCAAAACCTACATATTTAGAAAACTTACAATCGATACTATCTAGAACGGCCAAATGTTTTTCATCATCTGGATATGCAGTACCATAAGAGTCAATTCCTTGAAAAAAGTTACATTCTTGTAAACGCTCCCAAGATTCTTCAGAACCTAGCGGTAAATCAGTAAAGGTACAACTCGCTAATGCCTCTGCAGAATCTTCATCTAATTCTACATTCAAAGGCTCTACTAAATCCAGAACTGCTGTATTTGCACTACCATCTGTCGTCACTTGGAAAAAATCCTCTGACAATTCATATGCTCCTCGCATTAAGAAATTATAATAACCATCACGCCAGCCATCACCTTGTACAAAATATATAACAACACCAAATTTAATAAAATGAAGAAGCATTTCACCTTTCGATGCAGCTGCTCCCATAGTGAACTGCACTCCTAGAAAAAATGCCCAAAACACCAATATTATAGTAATAACATTAGCCATACTGCCTTGTATCAAACGATACATAGCCTTAGTACAACCTCTATCATCTTGCTGACCATCTATACATCTATTGGTAAATATAGGTATGCCAGTTATTGGATCTAACATTTTGGTACCATCTAGATTATATTGATAGATATCCTCTCTACCAAAATAAATATTAGACATGGTCTTCTCAAAACATCTAACAGCCTTCCCCATAAAAGAGAAATCTTTATAACCTGTATTAACATCCAAACTACAATGAGCCGATAAAGTTTGTGGCGGAGCGATAGGTGCGTCAAATGGCTCATCAGGTATCGCTCGTTTTATACAATGAGCATAATAACGCTCATTATAGGTCTTACAGCTTCTACCTGGAGGAATATGTTTACATGCTTCATAATCATCACTACCAGGGCAGCAAAAACATTCGCAACGCTTATTATGCTTAAAATCATCGACACTACCATCAGAGTAAGGGTCATCACCACAATCTCTACGTGCCTCATATGCAAGTCTAGTTGGATCACCAACAAAACCATAAATAGGTGCAAAATCACCAATACCAAGACTATTACAAAATACCGCCTCTGCACATATTTCATCACCTTCTGTCCAAGCACAGAAAACTCTTTCACCACCAATTAAGGCTTCAAAGGCATTGGTTGCTATTGTATCGCAATCCTCAGGTTTTATCCAAACAGGAGTATTACCCATATAACTAATTCCTATTTTTCCTTCCCCTTCATTATATATATCCTCATTTATCCTTAAATGGTGGTTCCATTCAGTAAAATAACAGTAATTACTTAGTGGTCCTGTATTTTGCCAGCCTCTATATTCCTGCGTATCATCATGAACAAAGTTACTAGCATCATCTATATTGTTAGTATTCCTACAAGGCTGGGTACTAGCCTTACCTGTGTCTATAGTATTTATTACTTTAGTATCCTTTCTTACCTGCTCAGCCCAAGCTGAATAACCTTCATACACCGCCCATAATGCTAACATTGCCGCTACATCCGAAATTAATGGGCAAGAATTTAGACAACCTGTTAAGAAACCTAGAGCATATGGAGCAGTTACTACACCGGCAGCCATCACACTTGCAGTATATGCACATGCTGAATCACAGGCTATCTTAGTAGCAATCTTAGTGGCAATATATACACCAATTAATGATGCACATTGTGAATAATCAGAAGCATTTGCAGCAGCAGTATAGCGATGATCAGCAATAAAGGCATTATTAGCCTCAGCCTTATCTAGGCTTCCTACTAGAAGTAGCAATGATAAAACTAATATTTGTAATTTTCTAATTACAACCATCAACTAACCTTTACCTTTCGTTCCATATTGATTGTCATTTCTACCGCTACCCATTTTTTTGGCAGCTTTCTTTAATGCACTAAATGCTTTTGACGCTCCTTTGGTAGCTATACCAGCCCCCGCCTTCACGCCTTTAACAGCATTTTGCATTATCTTATCATCCATTATAGTAACACCTAGAATGGATCCAATTATCGACTCGTTTATGGCCGTAAACACCATATACATTACTGCAAAAATAAAGAATAAACGCAATATAGCATACATTGCATCCATTAACGCCTCTCTAGAGAACCAATCGATCACTATACCCAATATACTCTTATCACCACCTTCATATTGGCCGTCTTCAAGCTTAAAAATTAGGCAAGGTATATATATAGCATTACATTCTTCTGATATAACAGTTTGGCCATCATCATTTACTGTATAAACATCATCAACTTCATCACCATACATAGCATGATCTAAAACCTTAAAAAATATAGCCAATATCATAAATAGGACTACCGGAACTAAGCTATATCCAATTAAATTCTTTAACCATGCATCAAATACGCCTTTTATTTTCTGATGATTGAATAATACTAAAGGTATTGCCAAAGGTGATAAAAATACCAATAGCGAAATAACTATTAAAGCGGTAACCGATAAGAACATCGCCTTTAACATCACTACCAAAAATAAAAATATGGTTATTGGACCTACCACAACAAAAATTAAGGCAAATGCTATAACCGAGAAAATTGATTGGCCCAAGAAATCCAATAAGTTCTGGCCACCACCTAAATCATCTACACCAAAAAATGCTCTCCATCTACAATCATAAGTATCCCAAACTTGGTACTTATTTTCATCTAAGAAATATCTAATATTATTAGGCCCAATTTGACTATCAGGGATTGCCACTCCTTCACCCAAATCAGTGCCACCCGGCTTACAGCTAATATTATCAGGTAAAGTAAAATCCTCTGTAACTGAAGAATCTTCTGCCGATATCTCTCCAAATTTCATAGCGCTAAATGCTATAGATCCTAATTCGGTACCTCCATCAACTAAAAAGTCATAAAAGCCGTCTTTCCAAGCACTTCCTTGCACAAAATACAATACTATTGAGAAAGTAACTAAATATTTCACTGCCTGCTTCATACTTTGAAACAAACCAAATAGAGTAAAAATACCAACCATAAAAATAGATAACACTAGCAAGACAGATACAATACCTTCACAAAACTCACGAAATCTAATCAATATACCAGCATCACATTCAGAAACCCTGCTAACAACTCTATCATCAGCTATACATTTAAAATACTCTGGATGAGGTTCTGCATGGCCATCACCATCTGGATCTACAACACTCACATAAGAGCCATAAAATAAGTTACGCAGGGTCTGATCAATACAACGCATCGCCTTTCCAGAAAAGCTTGTAACCTTATTACCAGCAACATCTTGTACTACTGCATCACCTGAGCAATATGGAGAAATAGCGCCAGGAATTTCATAATCACTACGATAACTTAAGATTTTTTTAGGAACACAATGTGCTAAATATTTCTTATTATATATATAACCACAAACCCTATCTTCACCATTTTCCATAGGATCACACCCCTCAATCCTTTGTACATTGACCTCATCGATACATTGACTAACCTCTTTACAGATTGTACATCTTGCGTTTTCTCCTGCGCAATCTCCAGAATATTCACCCATACCATCTTTATGAGTAAGAGTACCTTCCCTAATCTCACAAACTTCGGAACATGCCCTAATTCTACCGCTACCCCTACTGTCTCCTGCACTGCTGTAATCATCTACACCATCTGCCACATGGCCATCTACAGCAGAAAAATCTACACAATTCGAAAGACCTTCCAATACACTATACAAACTTGCTGAGGCTGCTTCACCTAGTAAGTTCATACTACAATACACACCTTCTGCACAAAGCATATCATCAACTTCGTAAGCACAAACCAATGTTTCATCAAGCCAATCACATTCATCCTGCTTTAAACAAACACTCTGACCTGAACCAAGCGTATCACTATCCCAGTCAGTCTCAACTCTAATACCAGTTTCATCACTACCTCCACCAGGACACTCCAAGTCTTCATTATATAATTCATAAGTAGTGCCCACAACACCATGCTTTGGATCTCTTCTACAACCAGGTAAAAGAGCTACATTACCTACAGTATATTCTCTAGATATGTCACCAGCTCCACCTGAACCAGGTATATTCTCCCCTACTAGTGCAGTACAATCTTGGGTAAATTCCTGAGCAAAATCATTTAAACCGTTACTATCTAAATCTTGGTGATTAGCCACCCTACTGTTATTTCGAAACGACCTCGCTATCCCCTCCATAGAGTTTCTAAAAATACAATAAGAACCTAGAGTAGCCGCACATGCAATCTGAGCTTTAAGATTACTTCTTGCATAACGAAACCAAGCTACACATGTACCTAAAGTAACCCAACCAGGCGTGCATAAACCTATGTCAGTTGCTACAGCTTCATCCGTAGGCCTATTATTAGGGTAAGCAAAAGAATTGCTTATGAACTCTAAGTTAAGGACTAACAATATTAAAAAATATTTAAAAAACTTCATCTATAATTCAGCAACTTTCTCAAAAAATATTGGCAACCAATCTTCAGATTTAGTACCAACTTCCTCTATTATCTCATCTAATAAAATAACCGTATCCGCTCTTCCTGAAAGCACATCAATAATGTCGTTCATACCGCGCAGATCAATTCTTGCCACTACAGAGTCATTTCCCTGCTTCACCAGAAAAAATCTAGAAGAAGGGTCTGTAGTTTTAATAATTTGATACTCACGCTCTGAAAGCATGAATACGTCTTTATAAAGATGAGTTGCCTTTAAATTAGGCAGGAATATTTGAGTTGCAGTTTGCTGAATCAAAGTATCACTAATATCACTATTAGCAGCATCTTCTACCGATTGGGTTGCAAACACTACCATAGCGTTTAACTTTCTCATAACCTTAAGCCAATCCTTAATTTTAGGTGCAAATACATCATTATCAATCAGAGCCCAAGCCTCATCGAGAATGATCAAAGTCGGCCTTCCATCAAGGGAAAGGTTAATTTTATGAAATAGATAAAGTAACACAGGTCCTATGCTGTCTTTATCTTTTAAAATATTATTCATCTCAAAACCAAAAGAACTAGCCTTGTTAAAATCAAGCCTATCTTCTGCATTATCAAATAATTTAGCATGGCTGCCGTCACTATGCCACATTGCTAAGCGACTTGCCAAAGAACCAGGACCTCCCATACCAAGGAATGCCGATACATTACCTAAACGGCGCTCCTCTTGTGGAAGTTTGTAATTTCCTGCTATTGCCTCTTTAATTGTATCAATATCTTCAGGAGTTAGAGATGGCATATCTTCACCAGTTACCAACGCTTTTAGCCAATCCATTAGAAAAGCTCTATTTTCATTTGTATCTGGTAATTGCAATGGATTAAAACCAGTCTCATGGCCAGGATCCAAAAAGAAATGTACTCCATCTATTGCCTTAATAAAAATCTCTGCACCTCTATCCTTATCAAAGAAAAAAGTGCGTGGATTAAACTTCTGAGCCTGCACACATAGAAAATTCATTAGCACAGTTTTACCAGCACCGGTTGGCCCAATAATCGTACTATGTCCCACATCTCGATGATGAAAATTAAAGAAAAATGGCGTACCAGAAGTGGTATTAAATACAGTCACCGCGTTACCCCAGTGATTACCTACACGCTTACCAGATGGATAATTATGAAAAGAAGCAAAAGCAGCCAAATTGAGTGTATTAATTGTTGCCTTTCTAACCAAATAATCATCATTACCAGGCATCTGCCCCCAGTAAGCAGGTTCAAGATTAATCTTCTCGCGAACCGCATTTATTCCTACATTAGAAAACTCTACTATCGCCTGAGACAAAGCGTTCTCTAATGATTTAACATCTTCTTCAATACATAACACTTGTAAACTATGGTAGCCAAATGCTATCTCTCCACTCATTGCAATATCTAACGCCTCACTAATCTCAGCTACCTGTGACTTCGCAATATCTTCTGATTGCTGTAAACGATTCTGTTGTAACTGCATACTAGAAATAGCACTAGCTCTATCAATGAACGAAAAATTCTGACTTATCACAAATTCAAAAGGAAGCTTTAAAAAACCATCCAACATACCAGCATGAGTATTAGGTCTATGCTCTTTTAAACTAACTATTCCTGCATACCTACTACCTAGAGCTCCCCTAGCCTCTAATGCCTTTGGGCCAAAAAACAAACGGTGATTTGGAATAATATTAGAGATTCTAGTAGCAGGAATTTGCACAGGTTGACGAAAACCACAATTTGCTAGCATTCCTAAAAATTCAAGAATCTGTGAAAATGTACCATCCTTAGTATGCACAGTACCAAGCAGCTCGGAACCGTAGCTTGAATAAGCATTCAACATACGCTCCGTCATTTCATCCAATTCTCCAAAAGAATCTCTTAACTCTCTCTGCCAAGCATCTTTATCCGTTTTCTTCTCAATAGCTTTAGCAAAATTTTCTAATAGCGCTGTAGTAGATTGATCCTGCTTTCTAATAATAGTTACGTAATGCTCATTGATAAAAGTATGTTTATCGCCATGACGATAACGCCATTCATCATCAGTATATTGCGAAAACAAATTAGGCATAGAGCCATCTGGATAAGCTCTCTGACGACGCCTGATTGTATGGAACATCATTGAGAAAGTTCCTGAACCCATTCCTTTAAATAGAGAGTTTCTAAGGTTTTTCTTATTCTCAAGATCCTCATCATCCGCCGTTTCAAACGAAAAACCTTTAACCTTGATTACACGCATCAAACGGTTCTCAGTCAGCAATAAAGTATTTGAGTTATAGTGACAGACATAGGGTAAGAAATTCCCTGCAGAATATTCATTCTTTATAATATTTTGATGTTCTGTTTGTATTTTTTTAAACTTTAACCCAAACATTTAAAACACGTTTAATACACGTCGTAAGAATTAGCACCGTAAAATGATTTATTCCTACATTTCGTACATTTAGAACCTTTCGTCATAATTAAATCCAAAGCAAGAGGCTCTTTCGCACAAATCATATAAGCAATACCATGCACAAATGGTAATGCTAAAAATCCTTTAAAATCGCTCGATAAGATAAAATAGGTTAGGCACATAAATCCATTTAACACTGCAAATGGAAACGTAACTCCAAATATCATTGCGGGTCTTGTTAAACCCAAAAATAATGGATCTGTTCCTAAACCAGCCATTTTATAACCTCCTTATTACTGCTAATAAACATACACTCATATTATTATTGTACAATAATTTAGAAGCTTTTTTAAGTAAAAATTTCAGTAAAAAAATATATTTTTTGCTAAGTAACTCATATCCCATAGTTAAGCAGAAATTAATCCCTTATAACTAGTGAAAAACCTAATATTTTAGCCCAATTTATACAGTGACTAGAATTATTATCTAGAGTTGCAAATTATCATCTTCTTCATATAATCCTGTTTAGATTTTTTTTGAGGTCCTAAATTGAGTATTATTGCAAACAGATTAAGTGTTATTAAACCTTCTCCAACTATCGCCGTAACTACAAAAGCAAAAGAGCTAAAAGCGGCTGGAAAAGATGTTATTGGATTAGGAGCTGGAGAGCCAGACTTTGACACCGCAGATAATGTTAAATCTGCAGCAATAAAGGCAATTGAATCAGGCTTCACAGGTTATACAGCAGTTGATGGAATTCCAGAACTTAAAAAAGCTATTCAAGACAAGTTTAAAAGAGAAAATAATCTAGATTACGACATTTCTGAAATAACCGTAGGAGTTGGTGGAAAACAAGTAATTTACAACGCCTTAATGGCAAGCCTTAATGCAGGGGATGAAGTTATTATTCCCGCTCCATTTTGGGTATCTTATCCAGATATTACACTTTTAGCAGAAGGTACTCCAAAAATTGTTAATTGCTCGATTGAACAAAATTTCAAAATTACCGCAGCTCAATTAGAAGAAGCAATTACCGATAAAACTAAGTGGCTAATTTTAAACTCACCATCTAATCCAACAGGTGCAGCATATACCAAAGATGAGCTAGAATCATTAGCAGAAGTACTTAAAAAACATGATAGCGTATATGTGATGAGTGATGACATCTACGAACATATCACTTATGACGACTTCAAATTTTACACCTTAGCTACCGTTGCTCCTGAGCTTAAAAGCAGAATTCTTACACTTAATGGAGTTTCCAAAGCATATGCAATGACTGGCTGGAGAATTGGTTATGCGGCTGGCCCTGCAGATTTAATTAAAGCTATGGCTAAAGTGCAATCGCAAAGCACCTCTAACCCTACTTCAATCTCACAATATGCAGCAGTTGAAGCACTAAATGGTGACCAATCATACTTAAGCGAAAGAAATGAAGCATTTGCAGGAAGAAGAGATTTAGTATTAAAAGAATTCTCAGAGATTCCAGGTATCAATCCATACGTACCACAAGGAGCTTTCTACATATTTTCTTCATGTGAGGGACTACTAGGAAAGACTACTCCAAATGGTAAAACCATCAATAACTGCACAGATTTCGCTTCATATTTACTTGAAGATGTTTTAGTTGCCGTTGTACCTGGAGTTGCTTTTGGTATGGAAAATTACTTCAGAATTTCTTACGCAACCTCTAACGAAGCTTTAGAGCAAGCCTGCCAAAGAATAAAAGAAGCTTGCGCAAAACTAAAATAAAGCTTCACCCGCTGTATCAAAAATGTTACAATACTCCTAAATAGGGGTATATGCAATGATTTGGGATCATGACGAATTAACATTAGAACAGCGACATTACTTAAAAGATAAATATAGCAGTGCGAAACCATTGCTAAAAAGAGACTTTGAAGAATATAGCAAAAACTACGTTCCAAAAAGAGGATTCTCGAACCCTATTTCGCAATTAATAGATAAATATTTATCCAAGAAATACGCCAAGGAAGTAGTAGATTATTATTTCGACCTTGAAATAGCAAAATACCTAGATCCCGAAGCAGCCGAACAAGAGAAGAAAACAGTCATGACCTATCTCCCGGATAGGACCAACCCTAGAAATCATGCAACTGCCAATTATATGATTTTCTACGGATTGCTTTTTGCCCTATTATTTACAGGTCTCGGAGCATTATCAGCACACTTAACCACAGAATTTCTAACCTTCGCTGGCGCAATAGAAGGGCCAATTGTACTATTTGAGGCAATTGGTAACTCGGCAGCCCACCAAGGAATACTACCAGGGTTAATAACAGGTGCTATGGTAGGAGTATATGCAGGCTACAAATCAGGAATGATCTCCAGAACCTCATTAAAGGAACCCGCAGAACATGGACGCCGCCAAGCACAACAATTTGTAGTAGATACAATGCAATCATTTCAATCCGAAAAAAACAGCGCTGAAATAGCAAAACAGAAAGATACAGACATCAAACATAGTGCCGAACTTGAAAAGCAGCGCCAATTTGACGAGGAAGCTAGGCAAGAAATAGAAAGACAGCACAAATTTAACGAAACAACCGCAGAAAACATAGAATCTATACAAGCTGATATCAAAACAATTAAAACAGACGCTACAGCACAAAGTAGAGAAATGAGCTTTTTTAGAGACAGACTCAACAATCTAGAGTCAAGATCATCCTATCCAGCGCTCTAAAGCTCTATCACATAGACCATATTGCAAGCTTCAGCAGTACTTGAAAGATAATAACTAGTAGAACTATTTGTACAACCAGCATCTGAAGTACCGCCACCAACAGAAACTCTAAAACTAATTTTTCCTTCCTTAGGCAACCCATCATCCAATTTCTGATCTATGAAATACATATCCTTTGGTATAAAAGCTGGAGCATCAGTACTTGATCCCTTACCTATCTGAATCGTATTATTATCCTTAGCATCATCAACAAAACCTGCATAACCAGGCTCCACATAAATAAATCTCTTATTAATTTCCGGAAAAACTAAAGTTGGACGGGCTTGAGCAGTCCCAGAAATAAAATATATCCCAGAAACATTCAACTGATCCCAAGCGTCCGGACGCTCGGCACTATCTATCTTTCCATTGCCATCACCGCTAGTTTGACCACTCCAAATATTAGCAGCATCATCGAAATCTCCTGGAAACTGGCTGTAAGTAACCCTAAAAGTAGCAACAGCCACCTGCATATCATTAAGGTTACTAGCAAATTTCTGTAATTTAGATTGGTAAATCAATTTTGAACCAGAAGTAACCCCAGCTACCAAAAGACCAATAATTATCAAAACTATCGATAACTCAACTAACGAAAAAGCCCTATTGCTGATAGCATTTCTGCAAACTAGTTTGTAATTCATTTTTTAAGACCTCCAAATCAGCTTCACTAAACCCTTCACATCTAGTAGTTAAATAAGGTGAAGTATTCGATGCTCTAATGAGCCACCAACCTTTATCACTTTCTACACGGACCCCATCAATGTCCATAAAGTCTATTCCCTCACCTCCTAGGTAATCCTTTAATCTATTTACTACTGTAAATTTCTGATCATCCGGACAAGCCACCTTCTCTTCTTTCGTACTAAAGGTTTGAGGTAGAGACTTACGGTAATCCGATAATTTAATATTTTTCTGAACTATTATCCTAATCAATCTTACCGCTGCATAAATACCATCATCATAACCAAAATTACCTTTATCACTAAAGAATACATGACCACTCATTTCGCCAGCCAGAGGCGCGCCCTCTTCCTTCATCTTAGCTTTGATTAAAGAATGACCAGTTTTCCAGATTAACGGCTTACCACCAAACTCAGATACTTTGTCAGCGAATACCTTACTAGCTTTTATATCAGCAATAACCGTGCTACCAGGATGATCTTGCAACAAATCTTTAGCATATAAAGTTACCAATTGATCTCCCCACAAAACCTCACCTTCATCATCTATCACACCTATACGGTCTGCATCACCATCAAAAGCCAAACCAATATTGCAGGAGTTATCCGCAACCAACTGTTTTAACTGACTTAAGTTTTCCTCTATCGTCGGATCAGGATCATGGGCTGGAAAACTTCCATCTATATTTTCATTTATTAAAAAATTAGTTCCAGAGATATTTTCAACTAAGCTTGCTACAATTTCACCAGCTGCACCACAAGCAGGGTCCCAAGCTATTCTAACATCCGATAAATCCACTCCCTCTAACTCTTGTTGTAACTTCTTCAAATAATCCTGTTTAACATCAACCTTATTATGAACTCCCCTGCCTTCTGCAAAATTACCTTCATTTACAAATTTGGCAAAATCTTTAAGGGCTACTCCATAAAATATTTCTTTTTTCGAAATAATTTTAAAACCATTATATTCTTTTGGGTTATGCGAAGCAGTAACCATGATCCCATAATCCACATCCAAATGAAAAACTGAAAAATACAAACCAGGTGAAGGAACCAAGCCCACATCATTTACATCACAACCAGATTCAATGACCCCTCTGATAAGTTCTGAAGATATTTCTGGTGAAGAAACGCGACCATCATAACCTACATTGATCACTTTCGAACCATTAGCCAAAGCCTTTGTTCCTAAAGCCCTTCCTATATTATAACCATTTTCTGCAAAAAGAGTCTTACCTGCAACTCCTCTAATATCATACTCTCTAACTATATTTAAATCTAACTGCTTCACTAGAAATTCCTCCCTAATTCATAATATTTTTCACTTCCTCTTAATTTGGTTAAGATATTACGCAAATCTACCACTATCTTATTTTGCCAAATTTTCTTATCCAATTCTTGATACTCTTTCCACTCTGTAACAACACAGACCATTTCTGATTCAGCTATAGCAGCTTCCATATCTGTAGTTTTCAAGACATCTAAATCATCCGGAACCGCTGCCAAAGCAAAAGGATCTTGAAGAGTTATATCTACCTCAAGACCAGTTTTTTTGATAAAATCAATTAACTTCAGTGCTTGAGAATCTCTAGTATCATCAGTTCCTGCCTTAAAGGCAGCACCTAATACCCCCAATTTCTTAACATTATTATCTTTTAATAATTTAATAATTTTATCAGCAATACGCTCAATAGTCTTTTCATTAGAAATATCAATATTTGCAACTAGTGGCAACTCTAGCTGCAACTCTGCAGCAGACTTTCTTAAAGCTCTAGTATCCTTTGGAAAACATGAACCACCATAACCTGGTCCCGAATCTAAAAACCTTTTTCCAATTCTATCATCTAAACCTAAAGCAAATGAAATATCTTTGATATTTGCCCCTGTCTGGCTTGCAATTTCTGCAACTTCATTAATAAAAGCAACCTTCATTGCTAAGAATGAATTTGCAGCATATTTAATCAGTTCAGCCGAAGCTATATCTGTTGCCATAAAAGGATAACCAGCATCTATAAAAGGCTTATAAAGAGCATAGAGTAGCTTTTCATCTGTTTTATTAGAGGTACCAACCACAACTCTACGTGGGTGCATAAAATCTTTAACTGCCCTGCCCTGGCTTAGAAACTCAGGATTAGATGCCATAGAAACCCGGTAAGTCAATTTTTTAGCATCAATAGTTAGCTGCATTTTAAGAGCTGTACCAAGAGGAACCGTCGATTTGTTAATTAGCAATATATCACCTGATAAATTAGCTAATACATCTTCTAAAGCCTGATTGAGATAAGTCAGATTTGGCTCATTAGTTTTGTCATCATGTGGAGTACCTACTGCAATTAGACATATTTCTTTATCTTTCAAACCAGCAGCATAATCCGTAGTAAAATTAATAGACCCAATTGCTAAATTTTTAGTTAAAAGCTCTTGCAGACCTGGCTCGTAAATTGTCGGCTTACCACCTTCTAATTGCTTTATTTTTGCTTCATCTACATCAATTGCTGTAACTTGGTGCCCTGACTCCGCGAAACACAAAGCAGATACCAAACCAACATAACCACTACCAATAATTGCTATATTCTTAGTCATAATATTTAATATTTTTTAAGAATTTCTTTAACTTCATCAGGGTGGCAATCATAACCAAACGATATATTGGCATCTAAATAACCTATTGGACTACCACAATCAAAACGCTCACCATTAAATTTAAGAGCATAAAAATCTTGATCATCCCTAAGCTTAGCCATCGCATCAGTTAATTGCACTTCACCGCCTGATCCTTTCTCTTGCTTTTCAAGATAATCAAAAATTTCAGGTTGTAGAATATATCTGCCAATAATAGCTAAATTTGAAGGAGCATCTTCAGGATTAGGTTTCTCAACCATATCTGAGATTTTTAATCTTTCACCACTTTGCTCATAAGAGATAATCCCATATTTATTAGTTTGGTCCTCAGGAACTTCTGAAACACCCACCATGTTCACATTACTGCCACTCTGATTGTAAGATTCTAACATCTCACTTAAAAAACCTCGCGGCGGAAGCTTTAATAATTCATCTGCTAAAATAACGGCAAAAGGCTCATCGCCTATAAAATTTCTAGCACACCATACTGCATGACCAAGCCCTAACGGCTCTTGCTGCCTAATAAAAGCAATCTGCCCAGCTTGAGGAATCCAGCCCTTAGTTAGCTCTAATTCAGTTGCTTTGGATTTAGAACTAAGCACTTGTTGCAACTCATAAGCATGATCAAAATGATTAGTAATAGCATTTTTATTACGACCGGTAATAAAGATAAACTCCTCTATTCCAGCTTGCACCGCCTCTTCAAAAGCATACTGAATAATTGGTTTATTGAACACTGGAAGCATCTCTTTAGGCATAGATTTAGTAGCTGGTAAAAACCTGGTACCAAGACCCCCGACAGGTAAGACAACTTTGCGAACTTTTTTTACACTCATATTCCGTATAATCACTTGATAATTATCATTATTTGCTTTATCTAATTTACAAGATAACTGCCTCAAAATCTTACGAGATAATAAATAATTCAAGTTAAAATGAAAGTTAAATATAAGTTATATCAATTTCCACTTTGCCCATTTTCTCGTAAAGTTAGACTTTTTTTGTTAGAAAAAAATATCAATGTAGACATAGCAGTAGAAAATTTTTGGGAAAAAAGGCAGAATTTTATAGCCCTAAATCCGGCTGGAGAAATCCCAGTTCTACTTTGCTATGATGAAAATTCC